>Ga0194131_10000380_pt1 | contig 74544 bp, 28 predicted proteins | sample TA2KigO120mmetaG_FD_148631 | JGI IMG/M metagenome (GOLD analysis project Ga0194131, IMG submission 148631) | Freshwater microbial communities from Lake Tanganyika, Tanzania - TA2015053 Kigoma Offshore 120m | ecosystem: Environmental > Aquatic > Freshwater > Lake | place: Tanzania: Lake... | reverse complement strand
TTGGGTGCGGTGGACGGCGAGTCGGATGGATTCATGCGCAGTGTATTCGGCGGAAACGCGACCTTAGCTACACGTATCACTGTAGGGAGCCAAGCCTTATTTGGGAATTGCGTGCAAACTTTGCGTGGCTTCGGCCAACGCGCGGGCGGCTTTCGGTTTGCGCCGCGCGCACTGTTGCATTACAGGAAGCCCAGGTTCTGGCGAACTCCCGGGCGCGCGAAAACCCAACACGTGGCGGTGCCTTCACGGGCGGCATTCTTCAACGCATCCTCGCGCTCGCCTTCGCCGCAGTCGCCGCGCTCGAAAGCCCCGCGGCCGAGCGGCGCAACGCTACGAGTTTCCGCAGGCCGCGAACTACTACCCGTTCAATTTCGTGGCCCCGGACGCGAAAGTGTTCGTCGCCGGCCCGCAGGCGCTCGCGCGCTACCTCGACCCCGCGGCCGCGGGCGGGTTCGCGACGACGTTCACTGACACGGGCGGCGCGCTTGCCACGAACCGCTTCTATCGCATCCGACGGGTGCCTTGACCGGCGGCGCGCCGTGAAGTTCACTCGCCGCCCGGTCGTCTCGAACTGCATGCTCTCAACCGAAATGAAACTCACGCTAGGACTTGTCACCGCCTTCGTCTCAATTTCAATTCCTGCCGGTGCCGCGCCCAAGGACTGGCCGCAATGGCGCGGGCCGAACCGAGACGGCTTGTCCGCGGAGAAGGGCTTGCTGAAACAATGGCCGAGTGACGGTCCGCCGCTGGCGTGGCGCGTGAAGGGCCCCGGCCGCGGAATGTCGAGCGTCGCAACCGCCAACGGCGTCGTTTACACGGTCGGTGTCCGCAACAAGGGCAGCGGCGGCGTGTGGGTCACGGCCTTCTCCCCCAAGAATGGCGAGGAACTTTGGTCTGCCTTCGCCTTCAACGGCTCCGACGTCAACGGCGCCCCGACCGTGGACGGCAACCGGCTCTATCTGGTTGGCATCGCCGGGGAGTTGGTTTGCCTCGACGCGACAACTGGAGCGCCGGTTTGGAAGAAGAGCTATCACAGCGACTTTCCAGGTTCACCAAAGCCGGGCTGGGGATTCAGCGAAGCGCCGCTCGTGGATGGCGACCGTCTCATCTGCATCCCGGGTGCGCCCGACGCGGGTATCGTGGCGCTGAACAAGGCGACCGGCGCGGTCATCTGGAAGACGGCCGTCCCCCATCAGGGCGGCGGCCATGCGGGCGCGGGTTACACCGGCGTCGTCATCTCGCAGGGCGCGGGCGTGAAGCAATACGTCACGCTGATGGGGCACGGGCTGGTTGGCGTGCGCGCGAGCGACGGGCAGTTCCTTTGGGGCTACAAGCGCGTGGCCAACGGCACGGCGAGCATCCCGACGCCGATCGTGAGGGGCGACCATGTGTTTGCTTCGAGCGGCTACGGCACCGGGGCGGCGTTGCTCAAGCTGGAGAAGGCGGGCGACGGCGTGAAGGCGACCGAAGTGTATTTTCTTCCCGGCAACACCGTCCAAAACCACCACGGTGGAATGGTGCTCATCGGCGACCACGTTTACTTAGGAAGCGGCCACAACAACGGCCTTCCCACCTGCGTCGAGTTCCTCACCGGAAAGGTCGCCTGGGGACCCGAGCGCGGTCCCGGCACCAAGTCCGCCGCCATCGTCGCCGCGGACGGCCACCTCTACTTCCGGTTCGAAGACGGCATCATGGGACTCATCGAGGCCAGTCCAAAGGGCTACAACCTCAAGGGCTCCTTCAAGCTCGCGAGCGTAAGTGGCCCGAGTTGGCCGCATCCCGTCGTGTCGGACGGCCGCCTCTACATCCGTGATCAGGACAATTTGCTTTGCTACGACGTGAGGGCGAAGTAGCTGTCGTCCTCGATCAAATCGCACTCCGCCGCCCTGTAACCGATCGCGGAGACTTTTTGTCTTGTGCGGTGTTTTGGACGCTCAACCGGTTGACCTGAACTCAAATCCAACATGCGAAACCTCCTCCTGACCACCCTCCTGATCCCCTCCCTCGGATTCTGCGACGACTGGCCGCAGTGGCGCGGCCCGAACCGCGACGGCATTTCCAAGGAGACGGGCCTGATTCGCTCCGTGCCGCAGGGAGGTCCGCCTCTCACGTGGAAAGCCACCGGCGTCGGCACCGGCTACTCCAGCGTCTCGGTCGCGGGCGGCAAAGTCTTCACGATGGGCGACGTCGGCGATTCATCGGTGGTGCTCGCGCTTGAAGAGAAATCCGGGAAGATTCTGTGGACCACGCCAGTCGGAGCGCCGGCGGGCCACAACAATTACCCCGGCACGCGCGCCACGCCGACGGTCGATGGCGACGCGCTCTACGCGTTGAACCAGCACGGCGACTTGGTCTGCGTCGAAATCGCCTCGGGCAAGGAGCGCTGGCGCAAGAATCTTCAACGCGACTTCGGCGGCCGCATGATGTCCGGCTGGCGCTACAGCGAGTCACCGCTCGTGGACGGCGACAAAGTGCTCGCAACGCCCGGCGGCTCGCAGGGCGCGGTCGTGGCCTTGAACAAAAAGACCGGCGCAACCCTCTGGCAGTCGAAGGAATTGACGGACGCCGCGGGCTATTCCTCGATCGTGGCCGCGACGATTGGCGGCGTGGCGCAATTTGTCCAACTCACCGGCAACAGCGTCGCCGGTCTCGCGCCCGCCACGGGCAAAGTGCTCTGGCGCGCCGACCGCGCGGGCAAGACTGCTGTAATCCCCACGCCGATTGTGCGCGATGATTTGGTCTTCGTCACCAGTGGCTACGGCGTCGGCTGCAACCTCTTCAAAGTCACGAAGGACTCCGCCGGTTTCAAAGCCGAGCAGACTTACGCGAACACCTCGATGGTCAACCACCACGGCGGCGTGGTGCACCTCGGCGGCTATGTTTACGGCTCGAGCGACTCCGGCCGACAGGGAGGCTTCACTTGCGTGGACTTCAATACAGGCGTATCGAAATGGTCCGAGCCAAGCGTCACCAAAGGCGCTGTCACCAGCGCGGACGGCATGCTGATCCATCGCGCTGAGCGATCGGGCGCGGTCACGTTGTTTGAAGCCAGCCCCGTTGCGTTCAAGCTCCTCGGCCGCTTTGAGCAACCCGACCGCAGCCGCGCCGCCGCGTGGCCGCATCCCGTTGTCGCCAACGGCAGGCTCTACCTGCGCGACATGGACGTGCTGCTCTGCTACGACGTGAAGAAGAAGTAACCGCGGGACATCCCGGACACTCCGCCGACACCGGCCTTCTTGTTGTGGTCCACTCCCATCTCGGGCGAGCGGCCCGTCAAGGTGGACCGCCCCGGCTCACGAGTGATGCCCACGGTGGATGACGACCGAGTTTACGCGATTTCGGCCGGGGGCAACCTCGCGTGCCTCGAAGCCGCCACGGGCAAGCTGCGCTGGGAGAAACACCTCGCGCGGGAATTCCGCGGCACACGCCCCGGCTGGGGTTACTCGGAGTCCGCGCTCCTGAATGGAGACCCCGTTCTCCGCACGCCGGGCGGCTTCGAGGCGGAGGAAGTTTGGAACAATAGAATCCTCGTCAATCAAATCGGCGGCGTGGTGAAAGTCGGCGATTACATTTACGGCCTGTCCGACTCGGGTCGGATGGTTTGCCAAGACTTCAAGTCCGGCGAACAGAAGTGGGCCGAGCGGAGCGTTGGCAAGGGCGCGGGCGTGTTCGCCGATGGCATGCTCTATTGCCGCAGCGAGGGAGGCCGCGGCAACATCGCGCCCGTTGAAGCCCCTCCGACCGGCTGCTTCCAACGCGGCCGCTTCGAGCCACCCGGCCGCAGCGCCAAGAGCACACGGGCCCACCCGTCCTCTCCAGCGGCCGCCTCTTCATCCGCGACTCGGACGCGCTTCTCAGCTTCAACGTGAAACGGTAGGTCCGCGCCACGGAAACCCGCCGCAGAAATTCGATTTGACTCGCTCGCGGCTTTCCCCGATTGTCCGCGCACCTGTCCGCGAGGGCAGGCTCATCAAGAGTGGCAGAGGGACTGGCCCGATGATGCCACGGCAACCGGTTGCGGTGCGTTCCGCAATGACCAGGTGCCAATTCCAGCCCGGTGCAGCACCGGGGAAAGATGAGAAGGCGCCCACGACTTTTCCGCCCCTTCTCATCACCGATGGGAAGGGGCTTTTGCTTGCCCCGCTGGAACGCCAGAAAACGCGAGACGCTATGGACAAGCACGATGGTTTCATGAAGGCGCTCAAGTGCCGCGAATGCGGCCGCGAGTATCCACTCACCGCCACGCACGTGTGCGAGTTCGACTTCGGCCCGCTCGAGGTCGCCTACGATTACGACCGCATTCGCAAATCACTCACGCGCTCCGCCGTCGCCACACGGCCGCAGACGATGTGGCGCTTCCGCGAGCTGCTGCCCATCGCGGGCGAGCCGACGGTGGGGACCGAGGTGGGCTTCACGCCGCTCATCAAGGCCGACCGCCTCGCCAAGCGCCTCGGCGTGCGCGAGTGCTGGGTGAAAAACGACGCGGTGAATCACCCGACGCTCTCGTTCAAGGACCGCGTGGTGAGCGTGGCGCTGAGCCGCTCGCGCGAGCTCGGCTTCAAGGTTGTTGCATGCGCCTCGACCGGCAACCTCGCCAACTCCGTGGCTGCGAACGCCGCAAGCGCGGGGCTCAAGGCTTACGTGTTCATCCCGTCGGACCTCGAGCAGGGCAAGGTCATCAACTCACTCGTCTACGGCGCGAATGTCATCGGCATCAAGGGGCATTACGACGAGGTGAACCGGCTGTGCGCGGAAATCGCCGGCAAGTTCGGCTGGGCGTTCGTGAACGTGAACATGCGCCCCTACTACGCCGAGGGCAGCAAGAGCCTCGGCTTCGAGGTCGTCGAGCAACTCGGCTGGCGCATCCCGCAGCACACCGTCGTGCCGATGGCGAGCGGCTCGTTGCTGACCAAGGTGTGCAAAGCCTATCAGGAAGCCGTCAAGGTCGGCCTCGCCGCCGAGACGCGCTTTCACATCCATGGCGCGCAGGCGGCGGGCTGCAACCCCATCTCCGCCGCGCAGAAGGCGGGACTGGATTTTTTCAAGCCCGTCAAACCGAACACCATCGCCAAATCACTCGCCATCGGCACACCCGCCGACGGCTTCTACTCGCTCAAGGTGATGAAGGACACCGGCGGCCACGCCGAGGACGTGAGCGACGGCGAGGTGCGCGAGGGCATGAAGATTCTCGCCGAGACCGAGGGCATCTTCTCGGAGACCGCCGGCGGCGTGACGGTGGGCGTGGCCAAGAAACTCATTGCCGCGGGGAAGATTCCCGCGAATCATTCTGTCGTGCTTTGCATCACCGGCAACGGTTTGAAGACACTCGACGCCGTTGCGGACCACGTCGGCCACACGCGCGAAATCCGCCCGAGCCTGCGCGAGTTCGAGACCGTGCTCGGCGAGGAAGCGCGGCTCACGGCCTCATCCTGACACCGACTTCAACACCCTGAACCCATGCCCGTCAAAGTCCGCATCCCCACACCGCTCCGCAAGCTCACGCACGACGAGGAAGTTGTGAACGTCACGCCCGGCAGCATCGGCACCATCATCTCCGAGCTACAAAACCGTTACCCCGGCATCAAGGAGCGGCTGCTCGACGAAAAAGGCGAAGTGCGCCGCTTCGTGAACCTGTATGTCAACGAGGAGGACATTCGCTTCCTCCAAAACCAGCAGACACCCGTCAAGGACGGCGACGAAGTGAGCATCATCCCGGCTATCGCCGGCGGATAGTTCCAGGATCCAGATTGCAGGTTCCCTGTCCCGTCATGGCCCGAACCGTCAAAAAATCGCCGGCTAAGCCCGGCAATCCGGCGCCATCGCGCCCGCAAACGACGCGCCTGTGGCTGATGTATCCTCCCAAGCTTATCCAGCGGCCCGTCGTTTGGGAACTCGCGAAGAAATTCGACCTCGTCACGAACATCCGACAGGCGAGCGTCACCGACGAAATCGGCATCGTGAGCCTCGAACTCCAAGGCGCGCGCGGCACCATCAAGTCCGCCATCCGCTGGCTCGAACACCTCGGCGTGAGTGTCGAACCCGTCGAGATCAACGTCATCGAGAGCTGACGCCCACCGCGCGGCGCACGACGCCGTTGCCAAGCGTTCGCCCCTTCACTACCTTATGCCCGCAAAGCCCGGGCGATTGGCGCAGCGGCTAGCGCGACTCCTTTACACGGAGAAGGTCGCAGGTTCGAATCCTGCATCGCCCACCACTTTACCCTACCCGCGCCGGCACACATCATGGACGCCCCGACTCCCGCGCCGCCCCGCACGCGCGTCCTCGTGGTGGATGACAATCCCGACGGCCTGTTCATCACCATGAAGTTGCTGGCGTCGGCCGGCTTCGACGTGACCACCGCGCCCGACGGCGTGCAGGCGTTTGAGAGCGCGAGACAAACGCCGCCCGATTTGATTCTCAGCGATGTGGTGATGCCGGGGATGGATGGGCGCGAATTGTGCCGACGGGTCAAAGCCCACCCCGCCCTCGCCCACGTGCTGGTCGCGCTGATTTCGGGCATCGAGACGCTTCCCGAGAATGTCGCCGAAGGATTGGAATGCGGCGCGGACGAGTATCTCACCCGGCCCATTGTCACACGAGAGCTGTTCGCCCGGCTGCGCTCGCTCGAGCGGCTCCACCGCGCGAGGGCCGCGATGGCGGATGCCGTGCGCCACGAACAGGAGGCCAACGCGCTGCTCGACCAGCTTCATTCCAGCAGTCCGTTCGGCCTCGCGTTTTACGATCCGGACTGCCGCTACCTCCGCATCAACGACAACCTTGCGCGAATGAACGGACGCCCGGTCCCGGCCCACCGTGGCAAGTCAGTGCATGAGGTCATTCCGCACCTCGCCCTTGAAATCTCCTCGCGCATCAGCGATGTGCTCGCGACCGGCTCCATCGTCTCGAAACAGGACACGACTGGCAGTGGTGAACCGGGCGATCCGCGGCGCCACTGGCAGGTGACGTATTACCCGGTTCCCTCCTCCCCGCCATTCCGCGGCGTGGGCGCAATCGTGATGGACGTGACCAGTCACAAGCAGGCCGAGGACGCCGTGCGCGAACTCAACCAGCAACTCGAAGGCCGCGTGGTCGAGCGCACCGCGGAACTGTTGCGGACGAACGCGGACCTTCGGGCCGAGATCGCGCACCGGCGGCAGGCGGAGCAGGCGCTCGCGCGTCAGGCGAGCCGGCTGCGCGTGTTGAACAACCTCTCGCGTAAACTTGCGGCGCAACTCTCGGTTCGCGAGATGTGCGGCACCGTCGCCGAATGCCTCGCCAAGGAGTTTGGCTTTTTCCACGTCGCCGTCTTCACGCTTCAGCCCGGCGCATCGGAACTGGTGATGGAAGGCATGGCGGGTGGCTACACGAGTTTGATTTCGCCCGGCCACCACCGCCAGCCCGCGGGCAAGGGCATCATCGGCCGCGCCGCGCGCACAGGCCGACGTTGCGTCGTGCCGGATGTCGGGAAATGTCCGGCGTTCTTCCAGCTCGAAGGCATGCGAATCCGCTCCGAGGCCGCGGTTCCGATTCGCGTCAAGCGGCGAACCGTCGGCGTGCTCAACGTGGACAGCGAGCGGCTCAACGCATTCGAACCCGGTGATGTGAATCTCCTCGAAACCGTCGCGGGACAACTCGCCGCCGCGTTCGAGCGCGCGCGGCTCTTCAACGCGCTCGAAGCGGAACTGACCGAGCGACGGCGCGCGGAACAGGAGATGCGCCGCGTGGCCAACTCGATCTCCGACTACCTGTGGAGCATCGAGGTGGACCGCCGACACCGTGACGTGCGGCGTTATTATTCTCCCGTCGTCGAGAAGCTCACCGGCCGGCCTCCGGCCTTCTTCGAAGGCAGCGTGCAGAATTGGCTCAGCACCATTCACCCCGAGGACCGCCCCCGGCTTGCAAAAGCCTCGCGCCAGCTCCGCGCGGGCCGGTTGCTGCGGCTTGAGGACGAGTATCGCATCATCCGCCCCGACGGCTCCGTGCGATGGATTCGCAACAGCGCCGTGGTTCACCGGCTCGCCAACGGGCACCTGCGGCTCGACGGGGTCGGCGCGGACATCACGCTCCGCAAGGAAGCAGAGAAGGCCCTCCACGAGCTGCCCTCGCGGATTCTTGGCGCGCAGGAGTCCGAACGACGCCGCATCGCGGGCGAACTCCACGATAGTGTGAGCCAGATTCTCTCCACGGCGAAATTCCGGCTCCACTCGACGGAGTCCTCGATCCCGGCGCCGGTCGCGAAGCAGCATCCCCAACTCCGGCGCGGCCGCGAACTGGTCGAAGTCGCGCTGCGCGAAGTCCGCCGCATCACGCGCAACCTCCGCCCGAGCGAACTCGACGACCTCGGTCTCCTGCCTGCCGTGCGGACGCTGCTCGACGAATTCAAGGACAGCTCCCGGATGACCGTCATTTTCAAGGCGACGCGCATTCCCGCGCAACTTCCCGGCGACTTCGGCCTCGCCATCTACCGCATCATCCAGGAAGGGCTGGCCAACATCTGGAAGCACGCGCGGGCGACGCGGGTCCTGGTGCGGATCACGCGCACCGGGAAATCACTGCGGCTAAGCCTTGCGGATGACGGCCGCGGCTTCAACCCGAAGCGACCCGGTCCGCGCAACGCGCGCGGGAGCGGATTGGGCCTCGCGCACATGCGTGAGCGCACGGTCGCGATCGGCGGAACTTTCTCGATCGAATCTTCGCGCGGCAGAGGCACGCGCATCCTCGCCATCTGGCCTTCGGTGCCGCGCGAGCCGGCGCATCCGACCAATTGAAGTCATCCTTGCAACGCGCGAAGTGATGACAATGGCCCTTGGCTTGCTATGCTCCGCGCATGAAATCAGGGAGCCGCAACGACCCTCCGATCCGGATACTTCTGGCCGACGACCACTCGCTGCTTCGCGAGGGCGTGTGCAATGCGCTCGCGAGCGACCCGCGGTTGCGCGTCGTGGCGCAGGCGGTCGACGGTGTGAGCGCGCTGGCTCTCGCGCGCAAGCATAAGCCCGACGTGATTCTCATGGACATCAACATGCCGCGCCTCAACGGACTCGAAGCCACGCGACGGCTCCGTCGCGAGCTGCCGGGGACGCGTGTGCTCGTGCTGACCGTCCACGACTCTCCCGCCTACGTAAGCCAGATGATGGACGCCGGCGCGAGCGGCTACCTGCTCAAGGATTGCTCGCCCGAGGCATTGCACCAGGCGATCCTTATCGTCTGCAGCGGCGGCTCCTTCTTCAGCCCCGGGATGATACCATCCGCAGCCGGCGCGCCGGATTTGTCCACGGAAAGACTTCCGTCCGGCCTCGAGGAACTCACCACGCGCGAGCTTGAAGTGCTTTCACTCACGGGCGAGGGACTCACGAGCAAGGAAATCGCCCAGCGGCTCAACGCAAGCCCACGGACGGTCGAGACGCACCGCCAGCGGATCATGAACAAGCTCGGCGTGCACAACGCACCGGGACTCGTCCGCCTCGCGATGACGCGCGGGCTCATCAAGCCGCCTTCGAGCCCGCCGCTCGTGGTCACGGAACGCGCGGCTTCTCCGCCACCGCGGGCGGGCTCGCGTTCCCCGCGCGGTCCACAGCAGTCACGCTGACCACGTCCGGCATGGCTTCCGCCTTGAAGCTCGCGGCGGCCTGGTGCGCCGCGAACACATCCGTCCTCCACGCGTTCCCGAATTTCGACTGCAGCACCCACGAACGGGGTTTCTCGGCGCCATCCGCCGACCAGATCACCACGAGGTTGCCGGTCGTGTCGGTCCCGAGCGAAAGCCGCGGCCGCAGCGGCGGTTCCTTGTCGAGCCACGGCGAAGCAGGCACAAGCGCGGGTTGCGAATACAACTCCTTCGCAAGCCGGTCGGCGATGGAGTCGCGGTTCTGCATGAGCGGTTTGATGCTCCAGTGGATTTCACCGCCTGCGCCGGCTTGCGCGCGAGTGACCCGGACTTGGTCGAGGATTTCCTGGGCGCGCCGGTTCGTGCCGATACCCGAGGTGCTCAGACCCGGCCAGAGGTGCCTATGCTGGGGGTTCTGCCCCGACCACCACTTGAGGAGCGCGGCGAAACTCTGACCCTCGGAGTCAATCGTCCAGTAGAGCTGCGGCGCGCAATAATCCAGCCAGCCGCCGGCAAGCCAGCGGCGCGAGTCCGCGTAGAGCGCCTCATAAGCATCCAATCCGCGCGTCCCTTCCGGAACCCCGTTGCGCCAGATGCCGAACGGACTGATCCCGACTTTCACCCACGGCTTGGCGGCCTTGACGGCCGAGTAGAGGCGGTAGACGAATACGTTCACGTTCTCCCGCCGCCAGTCGGCGTGCGCCAGCTTGCCGCCGGCTCCGGCGTATCGCCTGAACGTCGAGTCGTCGGGGAACTTCATCCACGCGCCCGCGCTGTTCTTCTCGGGATACGGGTAGAAGTAGTCGTCCAGGTGAACGCCGTCCACGTCGTAACGGTTCACCACGTCGAGGACGACTCGCGTGACGTGCTCATGAACAGCAGCCTCGCCCGGGTCGAGCCACAGCAGTTTTCCGTAAGTGCGCACAAGCTGCGGCCGCGTGCGCGTGATGTGCGAAGGCGCGCTGGACCTGCCGGAAACGTGCTGCGCGCGGAAGGGATTGAACCATGCGTGCAACTCAATCCCGCGGCGATGCGCCTCGGCCACCGCGAACTCCAGCGGGTCATAATGGGGTTGCGGTCCCCTGCCCTGCTCGCCCGAGAGATACTCCGACCACGGTTCAAGGGATGAAGCGTAAAGCGCGTCACTCGCCGGTCGCACTTGAAGCAGGATGGCGTTGAGCTTGAGCGCCACCGCGCGGTCGAGAATCGCGACAAGTTCCGCGCGCTGCTGCTGCGCCGGAAGCCCGCGGTCACTCGGCCAGTCGATGTTCCCAACGCTTGCGACCCACGCACCCCGAAACTCGCGCATCACCGCCGGCGGCTGCTGGGTTGACACCACATAACTGGGCGCAGCCCAAAGCTCGCCGGCTCCAGCCAGCGCCAGGACGCCGAGGCAGGCGCGAATCGGATGCATGGGCGCGAGTGTTTCGCGCCGAAGCATGCGCCGTCAATCGCATTGCCCATCGCAAGGCTCCCTGCCTCCGACACTCTCGAACCGAGCCGGTTCAACTCCTCGGTGGCAATCACCGCGGCCGTCCGCAATACACGTTTCAGTTCAATGAGCACCGCGGAAAACGTGCTCCAAGCCGTGCTGGTGCTCGCCGCGCAATGGCTCGTGCTCGGTGGCTCTGCCGCCGGAGGATTTTCTTCAAGCTGTAGGAGCATGCGCGGCGGACCGAGGCGCGCAGCTTGCTTTCAATTGGCAAACGGGCGGCGCCAGCCTAATCTTCCTCCATGCCAGAGAAGAGTTTGAACGACATCCCGCGCTCGGTCCGCGAGCAGTTCGACAAGGGCCGGAGCGCGGTCTCGGCGAACAACCTCGACTACGCGATCAACCTGTTCAACGGCGTGCTGGTCAAGGAGCCGGGCTTCCTCGCCTGTCGCGAGGCGCTGCGGCAGGCGCAAGTGAAGAAAGCCGGCGCGGGCACCGGCAGCTTTCTCCGCAAGGTGATCGGCACCGCGAGTTCCTCGCCGATGCTTGCGAAGGCGCAGATTCAGATCCGTTCGAATCCACTCGACGCAATTGCCACGTGTGAGCAAATCCTGAACTCCGATCCGCGGAACACACGCGCCCACCGCACGCTGGCCGATGCGGCGCTCGCTGCAGAGCTGCCGAAGACCGCCGTGGCCTCGCTCGAATTCCTGCGCTCGCTCGACTCGAAGGACAAGGGCACCGGCCTCGCGCTCGCGGACGCCTACGTGCAGGTGGGGGACACTTTCCGCGCCGAGGCCGTGCTGGCCGAACTCACCACGACGTATCCCGACGACCCGGACCTCGCGAAGCGCCACAAGAATATGGCGGCCAAGCACACGCTCAATGAAAAGGGCTACGAGCAGCTTGCGAGCGGCAAGGGTTCCTTCCGCGACGTCCTCAAGGACAAGGACGAGGCCCTCACGCTCGAGCAGGCAGCCAAATCAAAGCAGTCCGAGGACAGCACGACCCGGCTCATCCACGAACTGGAAGGCCGGATGCAGCAAGAACCGCGCAACCTCAAGCTCGCGCGCGACATCGCCGAGCTTTGCGTGCAGATCCGCCACTACGACCAGGCGCTGGGCTACTACCAATACATCCTCACCCAGGAGGGAGGCGCGGACGCGACCATCGAGAAAGCGGTCACGGACATCGCGCTCAAGCGATTCGACCAGTCCATCGAGGCCCTCGATTCGGCCGCGCCCGACTACGAGGCACAGAAAACGCAGATAGCCGCGGACCGGCTCGCCTTCCTCGTCGCCGACACCGAACGGCGCGCGCAGAAATACCCGACCGACCTGCACATCCGCTTCGAGTTGGGCGTGCTGTATTTCGAAGCCGGCAAACTCACGGAGGCGATCCAGGAATTTCAGCGCGCGCAGGCGCACCAAAACCGGCGCATCGCGGCCATGAACTACCTCGGCCAGTGCTTCGCCCGCGGCGGCAAGCTCGAGATGGCCGCGCGCAAGCTGGCCGAGGCGATCAAGGAAAAGCCGCTGTTCGACGACGAGAAGAAGGACCTCGTCTACAACTACGGAAACGTGCTCTCGCTACTCGGCCGCCGCGAGGAGGCGGTGAAACAATTCGAACTCATCTATCAGGACGACATCGGCTATCGCGACGTGCAGAAGCGGGTTGATGATTTTTACGCAAGCGGCGGCGCCAGCGCCTGAAGGCGGGCCGCGCTTTCGCATTCGCCGGCTTGCGGCTTACAACTCGGACTCTTCCTCGGCCTTCAGCGTGGTCACCTGCGAGGCGCCTTCGAGGCTCTGCAACTCGCCGATCATTTCTTCCAAGCGGTCCGGGTCGCGCAGCAAGAGGCGGAACGAAAAGTCCGCGCCCGCGTAACCCTCGTGCGACCGCTGGCTCGCCAGGATCACTTTCCGCGAGTGCCGCGCGAGCAGGAGGCTCAGGTCGTTGAGTTCATTCGAGGGCCGGCTCCAGTGCAGGTTCAACACCACGTCGTAACGGTGCCGCGCGCCGAAGTTCGTGAGCCACAGGTAAACGATGACCAGGCACGTGACGAACGCGCCGACGACCACCGTGGAGAACTTCTGCGTGCCGCAGCCCATCCCGATGAAGATGCCCGTGAGGATGAAGCTCGTGTCGAGCGTGTCGCGCAGGATGTTGCGGAAGCGGACGATGGCGAAGACCGCCATCATGCCGAAGGCCGTGACGATGTTGTGGCTCAGCACGGTCATCACGAGCGAGACGATGACCGGCGTGACGACGAGCGAATTCACGAACGACCGCGAGTAGGAGAGGCCCGCGTGCGTGAGCATGTAGGTCCACGCGAGGATCTGCCCCATGAGGAAAGAGAGCAGCAGCGCAAGGACGACGGCGGGGATGTTGGGCGGGGCGAGCGAGGTGTCGCCCTGGAAGAAAAACCACTCGTTCATGAATTGGCCTTGGTGATGAGTTGGGTGTGTTCGGATTCGTTCTCGGATTCTCCGGAAGCCTCGGCGGGTTCGTCTTCCTGCCTGCTGACGAGGCGCAGGCTTCCCAGAAAGCGTGTCTCGCCGACCAGCGCGATGCCGTCCGCGTATTTGGCCGCGGTGGTGCGGGTGAGGCCGAAGACGCGGACCAGTTCGCGGAGCCAGTCGGGGAAGCGTCCGGTGAATTTGATCTCGACGATGACTTCGTCGCCGAAGACGCACGTGGGGTTGTCCATGCGCGGCAGGAGGCGCGTGGTTTTCTCCGGGGCGATGAGCACGTTGCGGTCGAGGGTGACGCGGAGTGAGTTGTCGTTCGGGCTGACCCACGCCTCGCGGAGGTAGTGGACGTGGCTCTTGGGCTTGGCGCGGTAGAACTTCATCATGGCGCTGAAGCGCTGGAGTGCGACGAGTTCCTTCGAGTTGCCGGCCTTGAGGAGGTGCTCCGGCTTCGGCAGGTGGCCGTCGAGGATGTATTCGACCGCCTTGCGCCTCACGCCGCCGCGTTGCTTGAGGATGGCGTCGTTCATCCGCCGCTTGATTTCGAAGAAGACGGGCGACTCGGGGTCGTTGTCGTAGAAACGGAGGCGCAGTTTGAAGCGGTTCTTGTTCCCGTTGATGGTGTGCCAGTAGAGCGTGAGGCCGTCGGAGTCGAGGTAGAGGCTGTGGATGGGATACGAGTTGTGCGGCTTGCCCCGTCCGTAGTCGTCCAGATCCAGATACGAGCTGACATATTGGCGGATGCTCTGCGCGACGCGCTCGGGAACGATGTATTTCAGTTCCCACCGCTGCATTTGCATCCCGTGTGATGCCATCGTCAGGTTGTCCCAGTTTGATGTTTGGCTTGCTGCGGACTGGCTGGCTGCAGCCAATCCAGTGAGCGAGACGGACGCGACTCCCGCGTGCGTCATTCACTTCACGAACCGGCGTCGCGCGATTTCGTATCCGAATTGCACGGCGGGCTCAAGGCCTTTCCCACGGCTGGCTACTGTTGGATGAAGTAACTCAGATTCTCCAGCTCGATGGCGAGGTTCACGTTGTTGACCATCACGTCCTCCGGCACCTGGAGCACGATGGGGGAAAAGTTGAGGATGCCGACGATGCCGGTGGCGACGAGGTCGTTGGCAACCTCCTGCGCGACGGTCGCGGGAACGGTGAGCACGGCCATCTTCACGCGGTGCGCCCTGACGAACGCGGGGAGTTCCGAGATGTCGAGCAGCGGCTGGTGAAAGTTCTTCTCGCGCCGGCGGGCGGTATCCACGTCGAACGCGGCGACGATTTCGAAGCCTTCCTTCTCGAAGCCGCGATAGGAGAGCAGGGCGCTGCCGAGGCTGCCGAGCCCGACGAGAATGACCGGCTGCAGGCTGTTCGTGCCCAGCAGGTCGGTGATCATCGTGATGAGCTGCGCCACGTCGTAGCCAAGTCCGCGCGTGCCAAACTGCCCGAAGTAGGCGAGGTCCTTTCGCAGTTGCGTGCTCTTGACGCCCGCGGCCCGCGCCAGCGCCTCGCTGGACACGGTGCGGATGCCGTTGGACTTCAAGCGCTGAAGGCACCGCAGGTAAACCGAGAGGCGGTAAATCGCCTTGCGCGGGATTTCCAGTCGGCCGGACTTTTTCAAGCGGCGCGAGCTTACGGGCTGCCACGGGCCGACACAAGCGCCGCGCCCTCCCATCGGCCGCCCGGCGACTCTCCGGGGAATCCTGTATCCAAGGCACGGGCTTTGCCTTCGATTCACGGCCGCCTGTGTGGTAACCATCCTGCGGATGCAACGAAGCGGTTTCCCCGGCGCTTGCCTCGCCCTTGCGGTTTCCCTCGCGCGTGCGCTTGCACAGGAGGAACCGCCGCCGGTTGAGTTTCATTTCAAGGAGCCGCGCGCCGTGGCGTATCGCGTGGAGGACGTGGCAGCCGCCTCGCCTGCCCTTGCTCGCAAGGCGCCCGCCGCCGAGTGGGTTCGAGCGTGGCCGCGCGGCTCGGCTGCCCCGATCGAACTCGGGCGCCGCATCATCTTGCAACTCGCCCCGGGTGCCGAACTCGCCACGGCCATCGCGGCGCGCCCGCTCGCACTCGAGCAGGTCGTCGCACCGCGATTGTTCATCCTTCGCGCGCCGGATGCTGCGACGGCGGTCCGCGAAAGCTCCGCGCTGTCCTCGCTGCCGGTCGTCCGCGTCGCGCATCCGGACCGGCGGCAACGACTCGCGCTGCACGGCGGCTTTGCATCTCGCCCGAACGATCCCTACTTCATCTCGCAGTGGCACCTCGAAAACCGCGACCCGGCCGGGAGCCCGCTCGGACCGGATCTCAACGTCCGCGCGGCGTGGGCGGTCACGCGCGGCGAAGGCGTGGTCATCGCGCAGGGCGACGATGGGATGGAGCTGACACACACGGACCTTGCGGCACGGGCCGTTGGCATGCCGCACTTCAACTGGGTGACCGGCACATCCAGCGGAGCGCACGTCGCGAGCTTTCTGGCCCATGGAACCGCCGTGGCGGGCCTCGCCGCCGCGGACTCCGGCAACGGTCTCGGGGGGGCCGGCGTCGCGCCCGGCGCCGGTCTCGCGAGTTGGGTGATCTTCAGTTCCTCCGGCTCGATAGCCTCCGACACCGCGCTGATGAACATGTTCCAGCATGCCTCAAACACCGTCAGCGTGCAGAACCACAGTTGGGGCAGCGCAAGCCCGGAGCTCCTGTCCCCAAGCCTCGCCGAACTAGCGGCTCTCACCAACGCATGGACACTCGGCCGGGGCGGCAAGGGCATCGTGATCTGCCGCGCCGCAGGGAACGGCCGCGAGGACCTCTACAACGCGAACGACGACGGCTATGCGAACGACCCGCGCGTCATCGTGGTCGGCGCGGTCCGGGATGACGGCAAGCCCGCCAGTTACACAAGCGGCGGCGCGTGCGTGCTCGTGTGCGGACTGAGCGGCGACCCGGGAAGGCGCACACTCTTCACCACGGATCGCACCGGCACGATCGGCTACAACACCGGCATCTACACAAACGACCTCGCCGACTACGCTTTCGACGGCACGGGATTCACGGGCACCTCCGGCGCCACGCCGCAGATCAGCGGCATCTCCGCGCTGATTCTCGCGGCGAACCCAAACCTGGCTCTTCGCGACGTGCAGCAGGTAATGCTTCTCGCCGCGCGCCACTTCGACGCGAGTGACTCCTCGCTGCAAACCAACGCCGCGGGATTGCGCGCAAGCCACCACACTGGGTTTGGCGTTCCCGATGCGGGCTTCGCCGTCTCGATGGCGCGACGCTGGCCGGGCCGGGCCGCGCCAACGAATCTCTCGCTGGCCTCCACCGCCACCCTCGCGATTCCCGATGAGGGACTGAGGCTCGTGCTCAGTGGCCCGGGCGTGCCGGCGAGTCTCACCAACATTCCTTGCCGCCCGAGTCTCGGGCCCCACGCGGACAGTCCCACCGCGTCGCTTCCACTCGTGGACGTGGGGCTGGCGCTCTCCGTGCCCGCCACGAATCTCACGGGCAAGGCCGCGCTCATCCAGCGCGGGACGAATTTCTTCTGGGAGAAGATCACCAACGCCGCGCTCGCGGGAGCCTCGTTCGCCGTCATCTACAACCGTTCCGGCGGCAGCGCAATCACGGTGATGGCCGGGACGGATTTCGTCCCAATCCCCGCGGTGTTCATCAGCCAGGCGGAGGGCGAAGCGGTGTCGGCGCACATCGCCACCAACCCCGCGGCCACCGCGCGAATCGTGCTCAACGCCGCGAACTACTTCTTCGCGGTCACGAACAAGCTGCTCTGCGAACACGTGCAGGTGCGCGTGCGCACCAGCCACCTTCGCCGGAGCGACCTGCGCATCACCCTCACGTCGCCGTCAGGCACACGCAGCATCCTGCAGCATGTGAACCAGGATTTCACCGCGGGCCCGGCGGACTGGACCTACAGCAGCGTGCAGCATTTCTTTGAGCCATCCGCCGGGACGTGGACCGTGGCCGTGAGCGACCAGGCCGCGGGCGCGACCGGCAACGTGCTGGGCGTGGACCTGACCCTTCATGGGACGGGAATCGTGGACACGGACAATGACGGGCTCGACGACGCGTGGGAGATTGCGCGCTTCGGCTCGCTTGCGCAAACGGCGACCGGCGACCCCGACAAGGACGGCCACTCAAACATGCGCGAGCAACTCATGGGCACCGACCCTGCATTGGTGGACCCGCCGTTCCAGCTCGTCTCTGATTTCACCCGATGGGACGCGATGCTCGCCCGCCTCAGTTGGCCGGCGAGCACGCACTTCAGCTACGAGGTGACGGCGGCCACGAATGTAACCGGCTCCTTTGTGCTCCAAACAAATCTCGCGGGTCGTTTCCCCGAGTTGGAGTTCTTCGCGCCGTTCACGGCTCAACCGGGAAGGTTTTTCCAAATCCGCGCCGTGCCCGTGCCTTGAGCCGGCCCCGGACGCGACAGACCAAGGCCGGCGCGCCTCGCCGCGGAAGCGACTCACTGCACAAGCCAGCCCACAATCGCCTTCTGCACATGGAGGCGATTTTCGGCCTGATCGAAAATGGTCCGGGCATGAGCTTCGAACGTCGCGTCGTCGATCTCCTTGCCGCGATACGCGGGAAGGCAGTGCATCACGAGCGCGCCGGGATTCGCGAGATTCACAAGCGGCTCGTTGATCTGGTAACCGGCAAGTTGCTTGATCCTGTCGGCGGTTTCGGATTCCTTGCCCATCGAGACCCACACGTCGGTGTAGAGAACATCCGCGCCGGTCGCGGCTTCGTGGACATCGCCGAGCAGGACGACCTTGCCGCCGGTCGAGGTCGTGCCGGTGATGACCTCATCGCCCGCGGCGCTGCGACTCGCGACGTGATTGATTCCCGCGCGCTGCAGCCATTCGAGCGGGGGACGAAACGCCTTTGGCGCGGCGATGCGCAGCTCGAAGCCGAGCTTCGCAGCGGCGAACATCCAGCTCACGGGCACGTTGCACGCGCCGTCACCAACAAAGGTCACGACTTTGCCGCGAATGGACCCGCGCTTCTCCTGAAACGTGTGGATGTCCGTGAGAATCTGGCACGGGTGCTCGTCGTCCGTGAGCGCGTTGATGGTTGGGATGCCCGAGAACTCCGCAAAATCCTCGACATCGCTTTGCGCAAACGTGCGGATGACCGCCCCGTGAATCATCCGGCCAAGCACGCGGGCGGTGTCCTTGATGGGCTCGCCGCGGCCGAGTTGGATGTCGTTCGCGTTGAGAAAGAGCACCTGCGCGCCAAGCTCGCGAAGCCCGACCTCGAACGACACGCGCGTGCGGGTGGACGACTTGGAGAAGATGAGCGCCCACGTCTGCCCCGCGAGCGGTTGTGTCGCGTGACGGCCGCGCGCGGCCTTCATCGGTCCAGCGGCGGCGAGGATGGCGTCCATCTCCGCGGCGGACATCGCCTCAAGACTGAGCAGGTGCTTCATAAGGTGGGGAAGACAGTCGGATCGCGCAAAAGGCTACGGGGAAATCAAGAAAACCACGGATGAACACGAATTGACACGGGATTGGAATCGGATCTCCGCTGAACGCGGCGTCAGTCGCGCTGCGACTGGCAACGCATCGCAGCACAACACGTCCCACCTTGGATCGTCCTGGTCGTTTGAGTCCATTCGTCGTTCTCTTCAAGCCAGATTGCGAACCTCGCTCTCAAGGATGCCGATGGCTTCCTCGGCTTCGGTGCGACAGAGGTTGAGCGCGGGGAGCATGCGGATGACGTGCGTCCCCGCGGGAATCGTGAGCAGCCCGGCCTCGTGCAGGCGGTTGACCATGAGCAGCGACGGCGCCTTCGTGTCGCCTTTGAACGCCGCAATGTCCGCACCGAGTTCGAGGCCGAGAAGAAACCCCACGCCGCGCGCCGAGCGCACGACACCGGGATGCTGCGCGACGAGCCGGTTGAATTCTCCGAGGATGAACTCGCCGGTGGCGCGCACATTGTCGGCGAGCTTCTCGCGCTCGATCACGTCGAGAACCTTCAACGCGACCGCGCAGGCGAGCGGCGTTCCGCCAAACGTGGTCGCATGCGTGCCGGGCCCAAGCAGGTCGCAGAGCTTCACTCCGTGCGCGTCTTCGGTGGCCCAGAATGCGCCGATGGGGAAGCCGCCGCCGAGCGACTTGGCCATCGACAGTGCATCGGGTCGGAACCCGGCCGCGCCGCCCGCGCCCTCGAGGAGGCGCTGGAACGCTTGAAAGCGGCCGGTGCGGTAATGGCCGTCCTGCACGCCGTCGAACAGGAGCAACATGCGCCGCTCGTCACACAGCGCGCGGAGCCCGCGCAGATACTCGACGCTCGCGGGCGTGATGCCGCCCTCGCCCTGCACGCACTCGACAAGCACGGCGACCGTCGCGGGCGAGAGCGCGTCGCGCACTGCGTCGAGGTTGTTGTAGGGAACGTGCTTGAAGCCGGATACGGCCGGCTCAAAGCCTTTCTTCACCTTCTCCTGGCCCGTCGCCGCGATGCCCGCGAGCGTGCGGCCGTGAAAGGAGTTTTGCGCGGTGATGATTTCGAAGCGCCCTTCGTCGTGACCGAACATGCGCGCGAGCTTGTAGAGGCCTTCGTTCGCCTCGGCGCCGCTGTTCGCGAAGAACACCTTTCCCGGCGCGAGCCGCGACACGATGGCTTCGGCAAGCCGGCCCTGCGGCTCGTGGTAGTAGAGGTTCGAAACGTGCGTGAGGCGGCGCGACTGCTCGATGAGCGCCTCGGTGAGTTCGGGATGCGCGTGGCCGAGCGCGTTGACGGCGATGCCGCCGCCCATGTCGAGGTAGCGGCGTCCGCAGACGTCCCACACGTGGCTGCCCGAGCCGCGCGTGAACGCGAGGTCGAACCGCCCGTAGCTCGGCACGACGAACTTGTGGAACAGCGACTGGACCGCCTGCTGGTCGTTGCGGACGACGGCGGGTGGAGTTGGAACAATGCTCTTCACGGATTGCGGGTTTCGGAATTGCAATCGACGATGGACGACACGCGACGAGACACGGGGCCGGGCGGAAGTTGAAGACGGAGAACTGTCGCAGTCACGGCACGACCTCCGTTCCGACGCCCTCGTCGGTGAAGATTTCCAGCAGCACGGAGTGGTTTACGCGGCCATCCACGAAGGAGACCTTCTCGACGCCAGCCCGGATGGCGGCCACGGCGCTGTCCACTTTCGGGATCATCCCCTTGTCCACGATGCCCGCGGTCTTGAGCGAATCCACCTCGGCGGCGCGCAGATGGGCGATGAGCGAGTCGGGGTCGTTCGGGTCGCGCAACAAGCCGGGCACGTCGCTCATGAACACGAGACGGCGCGCCTTCAATGCGATGGCCGCGTGCGCGGCCGCAACGTCGGCGTTGCAGTTGTAAACCTTGCCATCCTCGCCGCGCGCCGTGGGGCTGATGACGGGCGTGATGCCCCTGGCGATGCACTCGCGCAGTGGCGCGGTGTCCACCGCCGTGACTTCGCCGACAAAGCCGATGTCGAGCGGTTCGCCCAACGCGCTGCGAAGGCAGAGCTTCTTGCACGTGAAGATGTCCGTGCCGGCGAATCCCTGCGCGAGGCCGCCGAGCGATTGGATCGCGCTGACAATCTCGGGATTGATCTGGCGCGAGAGCACGTCGTCCACGACGCGCACCGCGGCTTCGTCGGTGACGCGCATGCCTTGCACGAAGTTCGCCTTGAGACCGGCGGCGTCCATCGCGCGCGTGATGGCTTTGCCGCCGCCGTGGACAACGACCGGGTTGATCTCGACTGCCTCGAGAAAAACGATGTCGCGCGCGACCCCCGTGCGGACCGCCGCGTCGGGCGAGTCCATGAAGCTGCCGCCGTATTTGATGACGAACGTGGCGTGGCTGAAGCGCTGGATGTAGGGCAGCGCTTCGTGCAACGTGGCGGCCTTGGCGACGAGGTCGTGCATGGCGTGGCTCAGGCGTTGGTGTGAAGGCTCGCGGTGCGCTTCATGACGAAGTCGCAATCCGGCCGGGCACGACTGACGGCCACGAGAAACCCCGGAGCGCCTGGATCGTGGATCTCGAAACCGTGGCCGGCGAGCAACTGTCCGCACCCGGCGTGAAGTTCCGGACTGTGTGTCGCGACGCAGATGATCCCGGCGCCGCGAGTCAAGAACCGGCCCTGCAACACCTCGGCTTCGGCTCCCTCGACGTCAATTTTCATGAAGGACGGCGGCCGGCAGGCGTGGCTCTCAATGAGCGCGTCGACGCTTCGCGTCTGGACCGTCTGTCCGGCGCCATCGAGGTGCCCCGCGCCGGTGCCGTTGCCGCCGAACGTCCGCGTTCCGCAGTTTGCCGCGATCGCAAATGGAAACACCGAGATGTTTTGCACCAGATTCCAGCGGACGTGACTTTCGAGGAACCAGCGGTTTGCGGGATCTGGCTCAAAGGAGTAGCACTGACCGTCCGTGACGACGCGGGACGCCAGCAGCGAGTAGTAGCCGAAATGCGCGCCGACATCCCAGAAGACATCGTCCGGCCGGAGCGTCTCTGCGACGAAGTTCGCGAGCCGAGCCTCATACACACCGCGGAGAAACTGCATCCGCGTGGGAAGGCTCCAAAGACATCCCTCGCACGGGCCCGAGCGAATTGGAACGCGAATGTTCCGCGCGAGTTGCCGGACGAATGACTTGAGGAGGCGTTGCATCGTCAGCCGCCGAGCGATGCCGGGTCGGTCACGTCGCCCTTGTTGAAGTCCACGTAATCTTCCGTGAGATCTGCGGCATACATCACGGCGCCAGCGTGGCCCAAGTGGAGGTCGATGTGGAGGTCGAATTCGCGCGGGGCGACTGCGGCGCAAAGCTGCTTGAACGTGGCGGTCGTCGGCTGCCCGCGTTGGAGCGAGAAGATCACGCGCCTGCTGCCGGGCTCGCTGTAGCCGATGTCCACCTTGTCCTCGACCACCGTCGCCGCGCTGTAGCCGAGCGCGTCGATGATGCGGCCCCAGTTCGGGTCGCCACCATGCCAGCTCGTCTTCACGAGCGCACTGTTGGCGACCGCGCGCGCGGCGGCGTCGGCGTCTGCGAAGTTGCGGGCCCCCCTTACGCGCACCGTGACGAAGCGTGAAACGCCTTCGCCGTCCCGCACGATCATTTTCGCCAACTCGAGGGTCACGAAATCAAGCGCGGCTTGGAAAACCGGCAATGGAGTGCTTCGGGTGGCGAGCCGGGCGCCTCCCGAAAGGCCATTGGCGAGGACAAGCACGGTGTCGTTCGTGCTCATGTCGCCATCCACTGTAATGCGGTTGAAACTTTGCGCGACCGAGTGCCTCAGGGCTGTTTGCAGCGCGCGCTTCCCGATCGAGGCGTCCGTGGTGATGAAGCACAACATCGTCGCGTGCAGCGGGGCGGCGGCGGGGCGCGCCCCGGTGGCGCTCATTCCCGGCTGAATCATCCCGGCACCCTTGCAAACGCCGCCGATGCGCACGGTCCTGCCGCCGAGATCGAACTCGACCGCGACCTCCTTGGCTCGCGTGTCGCTCGTCATGATCGCCTCGGCAACATGGGCGGCCGCGACGCGGCCGGGCTCGATGAACGCGCCCGCGGACTGGATTCCCTGCCCCACATTCGCCATGGGCAACGCCACGCCGATGCGGCCCGTCGAGGCCACGAGCACGTCCAACGAATCGATCCCGAGCGCGGACGCCGTGAGGCGTGCCATCGACTCGGCGTCGTGCCGGCCTTGGCGTCCGGTGCAGGCGTTCGCGTTGCCGGAGTTGACGACGATCGCGCGTGAAGTGCCGCGCTTCATCCGCCCGGCGCACAGTTTCACCGGCGCCGCGCAGACCTGATTCGTGGTGAACATTCCCGCCGCGACCGCCGGCACGTCGGAGACAATCAGAGCGAGGTCGCGCTTCCGGCCCTTGTTGGAGCCCTTGCCCGTGCCAAGCCGCTTGATGTCGCAGAACACACCCGCAGCGCGAAACCCCCGCGGGGCGGTGACCGAACCGTCGATGCGTTTGAACACGTGTGCCATGATGAGTGACGCCGGGGGAATTGCCGCGCGCGGCGGCGGCGGGCTTGATCTAGTCGCGCCGTTGCGGTTGAGCCGGATTCGCTTCGAATGCGAACATGGTGCGTGAACGGAAACAAGTTCACCTCCAAGTGTCAATGCTCGCGGCAGGATCGAGATCAAGTGCATCCGAGGTCGACCTGACGGATGGGAAACTCCCGTGCGAGCGGGCACCGGCCACGCGATAAATTCAAGCGGTCTGCACCGCGTCAAGAATTACAGTCGCAACACGGGAAAGGGCTTTGACGTGCCGGCTGCGATTGGCCACACTCAGCCAGTATCCGTGACAGGTATCCGAGTCATGAGCACACACACTGCCGCACCCGCCCTGACGATCCTTTCGAGCCTTTTGATCGTGTGCATCGACGCTCCGGGGGCTGCGCCCAAGGCGCCGACTTATCCGACGGCGAGCGAGCGCTTCTCAAGCCTGCAGAAGTCGGACGAGCCGAGTTTTCGCCGGCACGTTGTGCCCCTGATGAGCCGCGCCGGTTGCAGCGGGCGCGAATGCCACGGTTCGTTCGCGGGACAGGGCGGGTTCCAGCTCTCGTTGTTCGGCTACGACTTTGAGAAGGATCACGCCGCGATCACGACGGGCAAGGGGGGCGAGGACGAGGTGCGCATCAACAGCGAATCTCCCGAGAAAAGTCTCATCCTCATGAAGCCCACGATGGAAACACGCCACAAGGGCAAGGAGCGACTCAAGAAAAACTCGTGGGAATACAACCTCGTCCTCAAGTGGATTCAGGCCGGCGCAAAGATTGACGTAAAGGAAACCGGCGAGTTTGACCGGCTCGAAGTCACGCCCAGGGAAATCGTCTTCAAGAAGAACGGCGACTACGCGCAACTGCGCGTGCTGGCGCACTGGAAGGACGGCACCGTCGAGGACATCACGCAACTGACGCGCTTCCGCAGCAACGACGACTCGGTGGCAGCGGTGTCCGACACCGGCCGCGTCGAGGCGAAGGACGCAGGCGACACCCACGTCGTCGCGTTTTACGACAATGGCGTGCTTCCGATCCCGGTGATTCAACCAGTCACGGCGCAGAACGGGGCGAAGTATCCGAAGGTCGCCACCCGCACGAAAGTCGACGAAACCGTGGTGGCGAAACTGCGCAAGCTCGGGATTGTTCCGTCCGAGGTTTGCACCGACGCTGAATTCCTCCGCCGCGTGAGCCTTGATCTCACCGGCACACTCCCGACTCCGGACGAAGTCACGAAGTTCCTCGCAGACAAATCGCCGGAGAAGCGGGCGGCGAAGGTGGATGAGTTGCTCAAGACGCCCGCCTACGCCGCGTGGTGGACGACGAAGCTGTGCGACTTCACCGGCAACACCGCGCGCACGCTGAACGTGGGCGGTGGCGGCGCGCGAAACTACCAGCAGGCTTTTTCGCGCCAGTGGTATGACTGGATTCAAAAGCGCGTCGCCGACAACATGCCTTACGACAAGATCGCCGAAGGGATCATCCTCGCGAGCGGGCGCACGAAGCCGGATCAGACCTACAAGGAATTCGCGATTGAGATGGCCTCCTACTTCCGCTCAGACAAGCCTGCTGACTTCGCGGAACGGCCGAACATGCCCTACTACTGGCAGCGACGCACCGTCCAGAAGGCAGAGGAGAAGGCGCTCGCATTTGCACATACCTTCCTCGGCGTCCGCATCGAATGCGCCCAGTGCCACAAGCATCCCTTTGACCAGTGGACCAAGACGGACTTCCAGCAGTTTCAGGCGTTCTTCGAACCCATCCGATACGGCAGCGCGCCAACGCGCAAGGACGAGGACGTCACCTTCGCATCCGTCACCAAGGAGATTCGCGACATCACGATGAAAGCGGAGGAAAAGGACCGCCAGCGCGTCACGCAGCAGGAAACCCAGAAGCGCATCGATGCGGGCGAGGTCGCCCCGTGGCAGGAAGTGTTTGTGGCACAGAATACAACTCCCCAGCGGGGCAATCCGAAGCAGCCGAACAACCGGAATGCCGGCGGCCGCGTGCTCACTCCCAAGATTCTCGGTGGAGATGAAGTGCTGCTGAACGAATACCCCGACCCGCGCGCCCCGTTGATGGATTGGCTCCGTCATAAAGACAACCCTTACTTCGCCCGGGCATGGGTGAACCGCGTCTGGGCGAATCACTTCGGCCGCGGCATCGTGGAGCCTGCGGACGACATGAACCTCGCGAACCCGCCCGTGAACAAAGAACTGTTCGACCACCTCACCGACGGGTTTGTGGCCAGCAACTACGACATGAAGTGGCTCCACCGCGAGATCGTAAACAGCGACACCTACCAGCGCAGCTGGAAGCCCACGCCAAGCAACAAACTCGACGAGAAGAATTTTTCCCGCGCCGTGATTCGCCGCCTGCCCGCCGAAGTCGTCGTCGACGCCCTGGCAATGGCGTGCGCCGGCACGGAACAAAACGCAAAGTTTGCCTCCGACATTGAACCGCGCGCCATCGGACCGAACGCCGAAGGGCCGGCCCGCGGAGGAGGCGGCAGGGCGACGAGCAACACCACGCTCGCCATGTTTGGAAAACCCGCGCGCGAGACCAACTGCGATTGCGAACGCACCACGGACCCAACCCTGCTTCAGACACTCTACACCCGCAACGATCCCGAAATGCTCGGCCGCCTTGAAGCCGCACGGGCGGGTGCCCCTGCGTGGATCACCGAGTTGCGTCAACAGTTCCGGCAGACGTCCCGGAACGCGGCCCCGAAGGATGGCGGCGAAATCGTCGCGCTCGAGCGAAAGATCCAGGCGATGCGCGAGTTGACGGAAGTCGACCCGTCGATCAAGCAGAAGATCGCGGAAGCGACTGCGCGACTTGAAGAGCTGAAGCGCGACTTGAAGGTCTCGGTAAAAGTTTCGGGCCCCGATGGCCGCGCCGTTCCCGTGAATGACAAGAACCGCGCCGGGGCGACAGGCGTCGTTGCGCTCGACGGCGAGCCGCTCGACAAGATCATCGCAGAAGTTTTCCTCCGGACCGTGAGCCGCCCGCCCACGGCTAGGGAAACGGTCGAGGCGCGAAAGGACATCGCATCGGCGCGCGACCCCATCGACGGCGTCCGCGATCTTCTGTGGGCAATGCTCAACACGCGCGAATTCATGGTCAATCACTGACGTCAGTAACTCCAACCAAACAAACCTATGGCAAAACACCTGTTCTGTGACGGCACCACGCGGCGCGACTTCCTGAAAGTCGGCGGTCTCGCGGGCATTGGCATCAGCATGGCGGATTGGCTCGCGCTCAGCAGCGCAGGGGCGATCGCCGACGCCAAGGCCAAGTCGGCCATATTCGTGCGCATGGGCGGCGGCCCGAGCCACATGGACACCTTCGACCTGAAGCCCGACGCCCCCGACACGCACCGTGGTGAATTCAAGCCCATCGCCACCAACGCAGACGGGGTGCAGATCTGCGAGCACATGCCGAAGCTCGCCAAGTGCGCCGACAAGTTTGCCGTCCTCCGCGGCGTGAGCCACACGCTTGCGGCCCATGAACTCGGCACGCTTTACATGGGGACCGGCAACCGGCCCATTCCGTCACTGCGCTTCCCGACTTACGGCTCCGTCGTTTCGAAGGAATTCGGAGGTGTGCCCGACATGCCGCCGTTCGTTTCCATGGGAGGCACGATCAACTTCCCCAACGGCTATCTCGGCGTCGAATACGGTCCGTTTGAGACCGGCAGCCAGCCACAAATGGGCCAAGCCATGGAAGTTCGCGCCTTGTCACTCCGCAATGGCGTCACCCTCGAGGACGTTGAGCGCCGTGACAACCTCGTCAAGAAATACGACGCGGCGTTCGGCGACTTTGCCTATCAGGACAAGCTGCTCGCCGGGATGGACCAGTTCGGGCAGAAAGCCTATGCGATGTTGCGCTCCGAAAAGGCACGCCAGGCCTTCAACCTTCGCGCTGAGTCTGCTGAGATCGCTGGAATGTTCGGGCGTGACCAATTCAGCGCGAGCTGTCTGCTGGCGACGCGCCTCGTCGAGAACGGGGTTCGCTTTGTCACCGTTCAGATTGGCGGCTGGGACACTCACTCGAATAACTTCTCCTCGCTCAAGGATCGCCTCCTGCCGCAGCTCGATGCCGGCCTTTCGGGCCTCTTCAGCGCACTCGCGGCAAAGGGCCTCCTCGCCAGCACGAGCGTGTTCGTCACCGGCGAATTCGGCCGCACGCCGAAGATCAACCAGCGCGGAGGTCGCGACCACTACCCGCGCGCGATGACGTGTTTGCTTGGCGGCGGCGGCATGAAGGGCGGTCAAGTCGTGGGCGAATCGGACGCGAAGGGCGAAGGCCCGAAGGATCGCGTCATCACGCCCGACGACGTCGCCGCTACATTCTACAAGTCAATCGGCATCGACCCGGCCAAGGAATACAACACTCCGAGCGGCCGACCGGTGATGATCGTCCGCAACGGCAAGCCGATCCCGGAAATCATCGGCTAGCCTTTCGCTTCGTTCTAAACAAGAGCCTTGTCGCCCCAAGCGGCAAGGCTCTTTGGCTTCCTGAACGTGTTCGTAGGGATTCTTCATCCTGCTCAAGGATGGTCCGCAGCGTCCCCCTGTTGTCGAGTTTCAGTTCATGCTTCACGATCGACCTGAATCTGGTGCTTCCAACGAGCGTGCGCTTCGGGTTCACTCCATCCGAGCCATGAAAGCCGTGCGCCTGTTGTGCTTCGTTTCCTCCGTTGCCTTCTGTTCCGTCGCATCCGCCGCGCCCGCGGTGCGCGGCTTCGCCGCCACGGTGCACCCGCTCGCGACCGGCGCGGCCCTATCCGCGATGCAGCGAGGCGGCAACGCCGTAGACGCGATCGTTGCCGCAGGGCTCACGCTCAGCGTCGTTGACAGCCACAACTCCGGCATCGGCGGCGGTTGCTTCATCGTCATCCGGCGTGCGGACGGATCGCTCGTCTCGATTGACGGCCGCGAAACCGCGCCAGCCGCGGCCACACGCGACATGTTCCTCCGCAACGGAAAGGCCGCGCCCGAACTGAGCCAGACCGGTGCGCTTGCGAGCGGCGTGCCCGGAGAAGTCGCCGCGTTCCATCACGCAGTTTCGAAGTTCGGCAAGCTCGCCTGGCGCGAGCATTGTCTAGCGGCGGCAAGGATTGCGCAGGAGGGATTTGTCGTCGATAAGACTTACGCGGCCCGCCTTGCTGGCGTCTCAAAGGAGCTCAACGCCTTTCCATCCACGAAGGCCGTGTTTCTCCACGCGGACGGCTCGCCCTTCCATGCCGGGGCGATCTTGCGGCAACCCGACCTCGCGGCGACGCTGCGCTCGCTCGGCGAGAACGGACCCGACTGGTTTTACCGCGGCCCGTTTGCCCGGTCGGCTGCCGAGTGGATGAAGGCGAACGGAGGACTCCTCACCGAGGCGGACTTTCGCGGATATCAATTCAAACTTCGCGAACCGCTGCGCACGACCTACCGCGGGCACGAGATCATCGGGTTCCCACCCCCCAGTTCAGGCGGCCTTCACGTCGCACAGATTCTCAACATCCTGGAGCACTTCGACCTCAAGGCGACAGGTGCCAACACCGCGGACTTTGTGCACGTCGTCACCGAGGCGATGAAGCTCGCGTTTGCGGATCGCGCGCACTGGTTGGGCGATCCCGATTTCGCCGCTGTGCCGCGGGGTCTTGCCTCGCGCGATTACGCCGCAACGCTTGCAAGGAAGATCGACTTGAAGAAGGCTGCGGCTGTCCCACGGCACAACACTCCTCCGAACGCGACAAGCGACGTGTTTGGAAAACACACCACTCATTTCTCCGCCGCCGACGCGGACGGAAACTGGGTCGCGTGCACGGCAACCATCAACACGAGCTACGGATCGAAGGTCGTCGTGCCCGGCACGGGCGTCGTTCTCAACAACCAGATGGACGACTTTTCCGCCCAGCCTGGCGTGGCAAACTACTTCGGACTCGTCGGTGCGGAGGCCAATGCTGTCGCGCCCGGCAAACGTCCGCTGTCCAGCATGTCGCCGACTGTCGTGCTGAAGGATGGCAAACCCATCCTGAGCGTGGGTGCGGCAGGCGGCCCGACGATCATCACTCAGACGCTTCTTGCAATCATCCACACCGTGGATTTCGGCAGAAGTCCCTCGGCGGCGCTTGCGCAACCGCGCTTTCATCATCAATGGAGTCCGGATGAAGTTCGTATCGAGAAGTCCCTCGCCACGCTTGTGGGCGCCGAGTTGAGGCGCCGCGGGCACAGGCTGAAGGAGGTGGACGCATTGGGCGCATGTCAGGCCGTGGGCCGCGATGTCGATGGAACGGGCTTCACCGGGGCCCACGACCCGCGCATCCCGAACGGAAAAGCAGCGGGCTGGTAAGGCTCCCGAGACCGGGGACGGATACTTGGTTTCGTGTCGTGAAATGCTCAACCGAGTAGCGACTTCAAACAAATACGTGTCCGTATGAATAGCTTTGGACCTAATCCAGTCCATTAAGGCAGCAAGTGGCGGTGGCTCGCGGGTCGGATGACCCACAACCTGCCGCCGGGGCCGGAAGGCCCGATCAACCAACCTAAACTTCGACCCGCCTGGAAAGGCATCCACCATGAACTCGACCCTTCATCGGGCATTTCTCACCGCTGCAACCGTCACAACGTTCGTTGTGCAAACGGCCTGCATGCCGCAGCACACACGGACGACAACGTCTTCCCCGTCCGAACCCGATCCGGCTTCAACCACACGGCAGGAGTCACCCGTTCGAACAGCCGATGCGCCAGCTCAGCGGCTAGTTCCACCAGTTCCGGTTTCGGTTTCCCCCGGTGTCGCCGAAGTGATCACGCTTGTCCAAGGCGGCGTGGAAGAGTCCGTCATCAAGGCGCACATGATGCGTTCGACCAATGCCTTCAACCCGACCGTGGATGAACTGGTTTACCTTAATGACATCGGTGTGCCGGGGAATTTGGTTTCCACGTTGATCCAGCAAACTGTTCGCCAGCGCGAGCAAGCGGCGATGGTCGCAGGGGCGGCGGCAGCGGCGAATCCGCCCGCCGCACAACCGGCTCGCGCCGGTCCTCCGGAAGTCCCAGCCGCGGTCGCCCAACCGGCTGCGCCGGTGGTTGCCGAGCCAGCCCAACCTCAGGCCGTGCAACCGGTCCCGGCGCAAGCTGTAGTCGTCCAGCCACAGCCGCAAGTCGTGGTGGTCCAGCAGCAACTTCCCGCGCACGTCAGCTACTTTCACAACACGCTGTCGCCGTATGGCACCTGGATCGAGATCGCGCCGCACGGCTGGTGCTGGCAACCGACCGTGGCCGTGAGCTATCCGCGGTGGCGCCCGTATGCCGACCGAGGTCGCTGGTTGTGGACCAGCAGTGGCTGGTATTGGCAAAGCGATTACTCGTGGGGCTGGGCGCCGTTCCACTACGGGCGCTGGGTTCTCAATTCCCGCGCGGGCTGGGTCTGGGTGCCCGACTTGACGTGGGGACCGGCGTGGGTCACATGGCGCTACTCGGACGCGTATTGCGGATGGGCTCCCCTGCCCCCCGGCACTCACTATATCGCCGGTCACGGACTTCATCATAATGGACTCAGCGTGGGCATCACGTTTGACTTCGGCCTCGCGTCGAGCCACTTCTCCTTTGTCTCGTGGAGGCGTTTCTGCGATCGCAATCCCCACTACTATCTCGAGCCGGCGCGCACGGTTCAGAACATTTACAACAACACCACGATCATCAACAACTACGGCTCCTCGAACAACCTCGTGGTCAACAATGGCGTCCCGCCGCAGCGAGTCCAAGCCCTGGCGCGAACGGAGTTGAAGGAAGTGCTCATCAAGGCCGCCCCCATCTCGGCGGGCACAGTCGTCAAGCCCGACCGCTTGGAGAAGGAAGGCTCGCAACTCGTCCTCTACAGACCGCAGTTGCAGACATCCGCTCCAGCACCCGCTCCTGCGCTTCAGGCGAACACGAGCGTTCCGCCCGGGACTGTGCCCGTGTATGCGAATGGATCAAAGGGCCCGGTTGTCACCGGTTACACCAGTGACCCGGCGTCGATCGCGTCGGGATTCCCCGTGAGTGTGCCTTTGCCATTGCGAAACTCCAACGCCCCGACGGGGTCGACTGCGGCCGCGGCATCGCAGCCCCAATCCATCGCCCCGGCAATCAGCACGTCCCGTCCTCAAGCCACTCCGGCTCCAACGCTGAATCCCGCGACACCGAGCACCAATTCTGTGCCTGTCGCCCCCGGGCCGAATGCCCGGCCGCGACCGATCGGGTTGCAACCAGCGCAAGTCTTCCCGTCGAATCAGAGTTCGCCAACGAAGGCCGCAGGCGCCGTGGTGAAACCCGATTCCGTGACAAAGCCAACGCCGACTTCGGCGGGCAGCACGATCCCATCGCCAATCGTAATCACTCCTCCAACCCCGACTGCGCCGCGCCCGGGCGCGAGTGTTCCGCCCCAGCGCCCGACAACCACCCAATCCCAGCCTGCGCCAACGCCTTCGCGGCCAACTTTGGTTCCGGCACCGTCGCAGCCGACTCCGAACCGTCCCGTTGCCACTCCGCAACCCGCACCGATAGTCGCCCCATCGCCGGCAACCGTGCAGTTTCCAACTCCATCGGGTAATCCACCCAATTCGGCGCCCGTGCCGGTCAGAACGACTCCCAGCTACACGCTGCCAGCTCCGCGAGCGCCAACCCCCAGTTTCACGCCGGCGCCCACGCCGACGTTCACTCCAGCGCCCACACCGCGGCCGGTTGTTTCCAGCCCGGCACCGGCCGCGCCGGCGCCGCCATTCACACCGTCGCCGAGCAGTCGGCCGGCGCCGAGTTACTCTGCGCCCGCTCCGGCGCCGAGTATTGCCCCCGCATCCCGGAGCACACCCGCGCCAAGCGGTCCGGTCCCAAGTTCTGCGCCATCGCTGACACCTGCACCGTCGAATCGAAAGCCGGAGCAGGACAAGAAGCAGTAACGCGCACCCACCTCAACGGACCTTTCAGGAGGTTCCCATGAATAACGGACTCCTTCCGGATGGAGCGGTACATCCCGCGCCCGGCAGCCGCATTGCTTTGGATAGGCGGGGTGGGTTCGCCGCGGGGATCCTGCTCGCGCTCCATCTCACGATCATCGCATCGCCGTGCGCGCAGACGGTCATCTACTCGACGGGCTTCGAACCCGCGGAGGGATTCAGCACCGAGTTCGTCCTCGTCGGGCAGGGTGGCTGGACGAACTTCGGTTCAGGTGGAAACGGAATCGTGACCAACCGTTTCGCCGGACTTGGCCAGCAGGCCTACATCGGTTTCGCGCCGCCCGCCGTGGGGACAAACGTGCTCCACATGTGGCGTCCGCTAAACACCGCAGCCGCACCGTCCACGCAGAGCGTCGTCCGCTTCTCGGTCACCATGGCTGTGTTCTCATCCAGCAACGGCCGGCACGACGACTTTCGCTGGAGCGTTTTCAACACAAATGGCAACCGGTTGTTTACACTCGATTTTGACGCGGACTCGCTGCTGATCTCCTACAGTCTCGATGACGGGATCGGGTTCCGATCCACGGGCTACCAGTTCGTGCGCGAGACGCTTTACGAACTGCTTGTGACGATCAACCTCGCACAAAACGTCTGGACAGCCTCGATGGGCGGGGTGCCGATTGTCGCCTCGCAACCAGTCACGACCACAGGCGCGTCGCGCACGGTGGCCGAAGTGGATGCGGTTTGGGCCGTGCGGACTGCCGGTTCCCCGGGGGACAACTACCTCGTGTTCGACAACTATTCGGTCATCGCGGAAGACCCGGTGGTCACAGTCCCCACGCTCTCGCTGCTGACGTCCTCGCCCGGCTCGACGATCAGCTTTCGCGTTCAAGGCCAGCAGGCTGTGCGCTACGCCATCGATGGATCGACGAACCTCGGCAATCCGGTCTGGTCGGGAATTGCAACGAACAGTTCAGAAAACGGAGCGTTGGATTTCACCGACCCGGCGCCGGCGTCGCAACCGCTCAAGTTTTACCGCGCCCGGCAGGTCCCCTGACACGCCGCCCGTCGCTCACGACTTCGGGAGAAGTTCGGCAACGAGCGCCTTTTCTTCCTTCAATTCGGCCTCCGTTGCAGCCAGCTTGGCGCGGCTGAACTCGCTGAGGGCGACTCCCTCGACCAGTCGCCACTTCGAACCGTCGGACCGCGTCGGGTGCGAGTAGATGAGTCCCGGGGTGATGCCGTAGGCGCCCTCCGAGCAAACCGCGACGCTGAAGCAGTCGCCGGCATGCGTCGGCGTGGTCAGGGCGCGAACCGTGTCCACCACGGCGTTCGCCGCGCTCGCCGCGCTCGACAGGCCTCGCGCCTCGATGATCGCCGCGCCGCGCTTCTGAACGATGGGGATGAAGGTGTCCTTGAACCATGCCTCATCGGTGATCACTTGCGTCGCGGCTCGCCCGCCGATGCGCGCGTTGGCGAAGTCAGGATACATCGTCAAGCTGTGATTGCCCCAGATGGCGATGTTGCTGACCTGGTCGACGGTGGTGCGGGCCTTGATGGCGAGCTGGGTCTTCGCGCGATTCTGGTCGAGCATCGTCATCGCAAACCAACGGTCCCGGGGCACATCGGGCGCGTTGTTCATGGCGATGAGACAGTTTGTGTTGCACGGGTTGCCGACCACGAGTGTGCGGACGTTATCGGCGGCGTGCTTTTGGATGGCCTGTCCCTGCCCGGTGAAAATCTTCCCGTTGATTCCAAGCAAGTCCTTGCGTTCCATGCCCGCCTTGCGCGGGACCGCGCCGACGAGCAGCGACCAGTTCACGCCGCGGAATCCCTCCTCGAGGCTCGACGTCGGGACGACGCCCTTGAGCAACGGGAACGAGCAGTCCTCGAGTTCCATCACGACACCGCCAAGCGCCTTGAGCGCCTTCTCATCGGGGATTTCGATCAGGTGCAGAATCACCGGCTGGTCCGGTCCGAACATGGAGCCGGAGGCGATCCGGAAAAGCAACGCATAGCCGATCTGCCCGGCGGCGCCGGTGACTGCGACTCGAATGGGTGGGTTGATCATAGAAAAAGCGCGCGAAGTATGCGAAGCGAGCCTGCCGGACGCAAGTGCCGCGTCTCACTTTCCGCCCTTGGCCTGATTCGCACCGGCACCGCGGGCGGCAAGAACCGTCCCCGTCAGGAGGCCGACGCCGAAGAATGCGAAATACATCAGCGCCGCGGGCAACTTGATCGGGTTGGGCAGAAGCGGCGTGAAGGCGACCTCGACTGACGACCGGTTGTTCATCCCCATCAGCACGAGCAGTCCGAGAATCGCGATGAGGAACAGTGTCTTGCAGAGCAGGCGCGCATTCATGCGACGCGACGATACGGACTGGCTCCAAGGGCGTCAACGCGGCGTCGGACCGACGATTCTCCGCTCGACCGCAGCCGATATCGCGTTACATCATCGGCCATGCTCATCTTCGATGCGCACCTCGATCTCAGCATGAACGCGATGGATTGGAATCGCGATTACACGCGGCCCGTCCACGAACTCCGCGCCCGCGAGACGGGCCGCACTGACAAGAAGGACCGCGAACACGGCACGACATCGCTCCATGCGCTGCGGCAGGGGCAGATCGGCATTGTCGTGGCCACGCTCATCGCGCGGTTCGTCAAGCACTCAAATCCCCTGCCCGGCTGGCATTCGCCGCATCAGGCCTGGGCCCAGACCCAAGGCCAGCTCGCATGGTATCGCGCGATGGAGGACACCGGGCAGATGGTTCAGGTGAAGGACCGCGACGGCTTGGAGAAGGCGGTCGGCTGTTGGAGCGCGACTCCCGCCGCCGACGCACCCATCTACTACATCCTGAGCCTGGAGGGCGCAGACTCGATCTACGACCTGAAGGTCCTTGAGCGCGCGCACGCGCAGGGGCTCCGTGCGCTCGGTCCCGCCCATTACGGACCCGGCACCTACGCATGGGGCACCGACTCGACCGGCCCGCTGGGGGCAAAGGGCCGAGAATTGCTCCGCGAAATGAGCCGGCTCGGCATCATTCTTGACGCGACGCACCTGTGCGACGAGAGCTTTTGGGAGGCGATGAATCACTGGGATGGCCCCGTATGGGCAAGTCACTCCAACTGCCGCGCACTCGTGCCGCACAACCGGCAGTTCGACGATGCGCAAATCAAGGAGCTCATCCGGCGCGGCACAGTGATTGGTGGCGCCCTCGACGCGTGGATGATGGTGCCCGGCTGGATCAAGGGGAAGACCACGCCGCAATCCTCAGGCGTGACGCTCGAACACCTCCTCGACCACATCGACCACATCTGCCAACTGGCCGGGAACGCGAATCACTGCGGCATCGGCACCGATCTGGACGGCGGTTACGGACTCGAGCAGTCTCCCGGTGACATCGACACCATCGCGGATCTTCAGCGCCTGCCGGGAATGTTCCGAAGTCGAGGCTACAAGGAGGCGGACGTCGCCGCGATTCTGCACGGGAATTTCCTCAACTTCCTGCGCCGCGCCTGGAAGTAGCGCCAAGCATCGAATCTTCAGGAGTCTTCCGTCGGACTGCTCCCGGCTCCGCGCTACGGTAGCTGGATGATTCGGTAGAAGCGGTGCCGCAACCCCAGCGCGTTGGGATCGAGGACAGGAATTGTCCCGAAGCTGTTGGTGACCGTGGTGATGACGGACCAGTTGATCAGGTTTGTCGATCCCTCGATGGTGTAAACCCGTCCCGGCTCCCCGCTGAAAGTGAGCGTGACCGATCCGCCGGGGGTGGACTGCGCCGGTTGGCCGCTGAACATCGTGGTGATCGGAACATTCGCGCTGCCGTTCAGTCGCACGATGCGGTTGATCGGCGCGCTGTTGAACAAAGTGAAGTCGCCGCCCAGCACGATGCGATTATCCGCCTGGGTGGTGATCGTGTAGACGAGGTTGTTGGCGCCCGTGCCGGCATTGAAGGTCTCGTCGTAGGAGCCGTTGGCGTTGAGCCGGACGATGCGCGACACGTTGGTTCCTCCCGTGCTCGGAGGGCTGCCCGGCGCCGGCGGGCCACCCAAGCCGCCATTGAGGAGGTTGAACGCGCCCCCCACAAGAATCCTGCCGTCCGCCTGCGGAGTGATCGCCAAGACGGCGTCGTCGAAGATCGGATTGAAGGTCGAATCGAGTGACCCATCGCCATTCAGGCGGGCGAGCCGCCCGCGCACCTGACCCGAGACGGAGGTGAAGAGGCCTCCGATGAGAATCCGCCCATCCGTCTGCACCGCCAGCGCAAACAACGTGTTGCCGGGCCCGACGCCTGGGTTGAATGTGGCGTCAATCGAGCCGTTGGGATTCAGCCTCGCGACGCGGCTCATGGACGTTCCGTTGTAACTGGTGAAGGAGCCCGCGATGAGAATCTGCCCGTTGGTTTGCACCGCCACCGCGTGGATGGTGCTGTTTGCACCGGTTCCCGGGTTGAACGTCGCATCCAGCATGCCTCCCGTGGTCAAGCGCGCAATGCGGTTGCGGCCGGTCCCGCTGACGGACGTAAACGTGCCGCCAATCAACACCTTTCCGTCTGCCTGCAACGCAACGCCGAACACCGTGTTGTTTGCGCCCGTCATCGGGATGAACGTGCCGTCCAGGGACCCGTCGATGTTGAGGCGCGCCACGCGGTTGCGAATGTTCATCGGCCCGTCCACCGTGGTGAAGTCGCCGCCGATTACCAGCCGTCCGTCCGCCTGACGCACCGCGGATCGCACGATGTTGTTCGGGCCCGCGTTCCGGTTGTAGTTCGTGTCGAGCGATCCATCCGCGTTCAACCTTGCGACGAAGTTTGCGTTGGAAATGCTCCCGTTGTAGGAGGTGAATGCCCCCGCCGCGACGAGCTGGCCATTCGTCAACTGAACGACTGAAAAGACTGAGTTGTTGAACCCGGCGCCGACGCTGAAGTCGAAATCCACACCGCCCGGACCGTCATTGTCCCCGATGGTCAGCGTGGCCGTCCCAAGGCCGATGGCCGCAAATCCCGTGGTGTTCACAAGGGTCAGCGTCACGGTCTCGCCAAGTTCGACCTGCTGGTCGTTCACTACAGGCACCAGGAAACTCTTCGAAGCAATGTCGCCGTTGGCCCAACTGAGCGCCACGGTCGTGTCGACGAAGTCGCGGCCGCTCTGAGCCGTGCCCGGGGTGGTGAACGCCGTCACTCCCACGGCGCCGGAACTGCCGCCGGTCCGCACCACCGTGATGGTCGCGTTGGTGCCGGCCTCGGAAACGCTGAACGCAGCCGAAGCGAAGCTCAGCGTGCCGGGTGACTCCAGGATCGTGAGCACCGCGTTGCTCGGGGCGTCCACGGTCGTGATGCCGGTGGCATTCGTGAGCGTAAGATTGACCGTGCGGTTCCCAAGCGTCGCGGAGTTGGTGAAGATGGCCACGTTGACGAAGTTTGTCACGATGCCCGGGGCGAATGTCAGCGTCCCGTTCGTCGAGAGGAAATCCACGCCGTCCACGGCGGTGCCGTTGGTCGCGAAGTAGTTGACGGTGAAGCTCAAGTTGGTGACGCCCCGCCGGATCACCGGGATGACCGCGAGCGCGTTGGTCTTGCTCACGCCATAAGCCGCGGCGCTGAAGCTCACGCCAACGTCGTCATCCACAATGGTCACCGGCGCAAAGCTGTTCGTTCCAAGGTAAGTGGAGTTCGTGGGCTGCGGGATGGAGAGCAGCAGGTTGAACGTTTCCGGTCCCTCCGCCACTTGGTCGCTGACGATTGGCACCTGGAACGTCTTGAGGTTCTCGCCGGGCGCAAAGATCAGCGTCTGGTTCTGCGCGATGAAGTCCGCGGGGGCGGTTGCGGTCACGTTGATGGTCGCGTAGGCGACCGAGACATTGGACCGGTTCTGGCCCGTGCGCAGGACGGTGACCGTGAGGATGCCAGCCACTTCATTCACGTTGTAGTTCGTGGCGTTGAGGTTGAAGAAACTGTCGTTGTCGACGATGACCAGCAGGTTCGTGCCGTTGGGGTTCACGGTGGCGACCCCTGGGGGCGTCGGCGCCGACAGTGTCACGTTGATCGTCTTGTTCGACTCCTGAAAACGGTTGTCGATGATGGCGATGGACTGAGTCGAGACGGTGATCCCCACACCGAAGTTCAGCACATTGGTCACCCCGAGGTAATGCATGCCGTTGGTGGCAGTCCCGTCGGTCGTCGAGATGAGCACTGATGCGGCGACATTGGTCGCACCGGCACGCAGAACGCGCACGAATGCGTTGGTTCCGTCCTCATCCACGCTGAGCGAGGCAAGGTCAAACCCGAAGGTCAGGTCGTTGTCGCCGATGGTCACCGTGGCATTGGTGATCGACCCGAGGAATGCCCCGCCGGTGACGTTGGTCAGCACCAGGTCCACGGTCTCGTTGCCTTCGACCACCAAGTCGTCAACGATGATAATGCGCACCGGCTTGCTGGTTTCGCCGGGCAGGAACGTGAGCACGATGTTGGTGAAGAGATAGTCGGCATTCGTCAATGCCGTGCCGCCGGTGATATTGAAGTCCACGGTCGCCACGCCTATGGACCCGCTGATGCGATTGACGAGCACGTCCACGAATCCGGCATCCTCCGCCACGGTGTAGTTCGTCGAACTGAAGAGGAAAGTGCCGAAGGAATCGTCGTCCTGAATCGTGAGGATGGAATTCGTCAACCCGAGCGTAGCGCCGCCCGCGACCCCGGTGAGCGCCAGATTCACCGTGCGGTTGCCATCCACGGTCCCGTTGTTGAGGAGTTGGATCGGAAACACCTTCAGGAACTCGCCATCTGCGAACGACAGTGTTCCTGCCGCCGCGGTGTAGTCGGTGCCGGCGAGTCCGGTGCCGTTGGCCGTGGCGAAGTTCACCGAGACGGCGCCGAGGCTGCCATTGGTTCGGACCACGGTGATCAGGGCAAAGCCGCTGTTCTCGAGGAAGGTGTAGTTGGTCTGGGCGAATTCGATCACACCGGGGGCGAAGTTGTTGTTGATCAGCGTGAGCACCGCGTTGGTCGGCTGCGCGAGCGTGACCACGTTCGTGGGGCCGGCGTTTGTGAGCGAGAGGAACACCGTCTTGTTGGGACCGGGACCCAGCGGATTGATCAACTGGATGGAGAAGGTCTGGTTCGTCACGCCGGCGCCGAAGGTAATGATGCCGTTGGTTGCGACGAAGTCGACACCGGCCTGGGCGGTGCCGTTCGTCACGTCGAAGCTCACGCTCACCGGGTCACTCGTGCCGCCTCTCCGGATCACGGTGATCAGCGCGTTGGTGTCCGTGACACTTGCGCTGTAGGTGGAGGAGAAGAAACTCACGAAGCTGTCGTTCTCCTGAATGGTCAACGTGCCCGTCGGGGGGATGTCGATGGCGGCGCCCCCGAGGACATTGGTCAGCCCGAGCAGCACCGTCCGGTCGGGCTTCACAATGCTGTCATTGGTAACGGGCACCAGGAACGTCTTGGAGTTTTCACCGGCGAGGAACGTGAGTCGTCCGCTGACAGGCGTGTAATCCGCGCCGGGAATGGCCGTGCCGCCGGGGATGTCGGAGTAGTCCACGGTCACGATTCCCGCCAGACCGCCGGAGCGGAGGACGGTTATTGTGGCATTGGTCTCCGTCTCACTGACGCTGAACGTCGGAGTGCGGAAGACCACCAACCCGTTGCCGATGTTCTGGCCGCCGTGGAGGCGGGCGAAGTAGTTCTGGGTGGTGCCATTGAAATTCGTGAACGCGCCGCCCAAAACGATCTTGCCGTCGCCCTGAATGCCGATCGCCGAGACGAGGTTGTTCGCGCCCGAGCCGAAGTTGATCGACGTGTCGAGGCTGCCATCGCTGTTGAGCCGGGCGATGCGATTCCCCGCGATCGTGCTCACGGTCGTGAATCCGCCGCCGATCAGGAATTTCCCGTCCGCTTGCAGCGTGATGGCGCTCACGAAGTCATTCGGCATGCCGGCCGCGGCGAAGCTGGCATCGAGCGCGCCGTTGGGCATCAGGCGCAGGAGGTTGGTGCGCACGACTCCATTCGTCGCGGTGAACGCTCCGCCGACGAGGATGCGGCTGTCTCCCTGGATGGTGATGGCGTAGACGGAGCCGTTGGTGATCCCCGCCGTCACGACGAAGTTCGTGTCGAGGGTGCCGTCGGCGTTGAGGCGGGCGATCCTCCGGCTGCCGACGCCGCGCACGAAGTCGAAATCGCCACCGATGATGATCTTGCCGTCGTTCTGCACGGCGATGGCGCGCACGGGCGCGTCCGGACCCGGGCCCGGGTCGAAGGACGTGTCGAGCGAGCCATCGAAATTCAGCAGGCCAATGAAATTCCTGTTGGTGCCGTTGAGGGAGGTGAACAGCCCGCCGACGACGATGCGCCCGCTGCTCTGCACGGCCACGGCGGTGACGAGGTTGTTCGCACCGCGGCCTGGGTCGAACGTCGTGTCCAGCCCCCCGTCGGCATTGAGTCGCACGAGGTTCGTTCGCGCAGATCCGCCGACGGATGTAAACAATCCGCCCATCACGACCTTGCCGATGTTGAGCCCGTTGGTATAGAGGGCGATCGTGCGGACGGAACCCGCGCCCGTTCCCTGCAGAATCCCAGGCGGGTCGAAGGACGTGTCGACGGTGCCATCCGGGCGGATTTTTGCGGCGTTCGCCTTGCCGATGCCATCCACGACGGTGAAATCGCCGGCGATGTAAACCGACCCGTCCGTCGTCGCGGTCGAGAGCGTGTAGACGGTCGCGTTCGCGCCAGTGCCTGAGGTGAAACCAACGTCAACCGAACCGGCAGCCGGTTCGTCGTCCACGATGAGCACAACCGCCGACGGGAGTCCGGACGTCGCGCCGCCGCCCGTGTTGGTGATCATCACGCCGAAGAGGCGGTTCCCCTCTTGAATGGCGTTGTCTATCACCCGGACTTGGATGGTCAGGTTGGTCTGCCCGTTTGTGAAGGTCACGCCAATGTTCGTCGCCGCGTAGTCGGTGCCCGCCAGCGCTGTGAGATTGAACGTGGTGATTCCGGCGGTGACCGTCCCGGTGCTGCCGTTCGTTCGTGTGAGGTGCACGAGCGCATTCGTCCCATTCTCCGAGACTCGGAACACTGCGTTGCTGAAACCAATGGCACCGGGGCCGGTGTCCTCGTCCACGATGACGAGTGTCGCAGAACCTGTGTTGCCAACGCTCGCGCCGCCGCCGGCGTTGGAAAGTGCCAGGTTCACCGTCCGGTTGCCGTCCACAAAATTGTTGTCCAAGACGGGCACGGTGAACGTCTTCGGCGTGAGGTCGCCAATCCCCCACACGAAGGTGCCGTTGGTCGCCAAGTAGTCCGTTCCCAACACGGCGGTCCCGCCTGCGACGGTGGCGAAGTCCACGCTCACGGTGCCGCTGGCGCCGCCCACCCGACTGACGGAGATCACCGCGCTGGCCACGTTCTCCGCGTTTGTGAAGGTCGCGGTCGTGAAGACGAGGTTGCCAAAGATCAGGATGTCGTTGTTCGTGATGATGAGGACCGCAGTGCTCTGGAAGCCCAGGTTCGCCCCGCCGGTGGGAATCGAGAGTTCGAGGTTCACCGTCTCGTTCGTCTCTCGGACCGTGTCCGCAAGGATCGGGATGCTGAAGGTCTTGCTCGTCTCGCCATCGGCGAAGGAGAGCGTGCCTGTGCTGAACAGGTAGTCGTTGGTGGCACCCGCGCGCGCCGTGCCGTCGCGTGTGACGTAATCCACGGAGATGACGCCCGTGGTGCCATTGGTGCGGACGACAGTGACCAGCGCGAGCACGGTGTTCGATCCCTCGGTCACGCCAAAAGTGGGGCTCGCGAAGTTAAGGGTGCCGGGCGAAAAATCATTGTCGATGATCGTGAGGATCGCCGTCACCTGGCCGGAAAGCGCGCCGACCAGGTTGGTGAGCACCAGTTCGACGGTCTCGTTACCTTCGATCAATCCGTCGTCGAGGATGGGCACGCTGAACGTCTTCACTATCTCCCCAGGAAGGAACGAGATCACTCCACCAACGGCCGTGAAGTCCACTCCCGCCGTCGCAGTCCCGTTTGTCGTGCTCGCGAAGGTGACCGTGGCATTCGAAGAAGCGCTGCCGGTGCGGATGACGCTGATCGAGGCGAGACCGCTTGCCACGACCTCGCTCACGCTGTAAGTGGCCGCGCTGAACCCGAGCAGGCCGTCGTCGTTCTGGATCGTGAGGAGCGCGTTGGTCTGGCCGCCATCGAGCGCATTCACAAAGGTGGACAAACCGAGGTTCACCACGCGGTCCGTGTTCACGAGCGTGTCGTCGACGATCGAGATGTTGGTTGTGACGAGCGTCTCACCCTGTTCAAACGTGAGCACGGAGTTGAGGCCAAAGTAATGGACGCCGTTGGTGGCACCCGGCCCATCACTCGTAACGAGGGTGACGGTTGCCTGGCCCGTGGTTCCGCCGACGCGCCGGACTGTGATCGGGGCGACACCGGCGTTCTCCCGCACGGAATAGGCCGCCGATGTGAACTCCAGCCGGCCTGCACCCGCGAGCACGCCGCCATTGAGCCGCGCGATGTAGTTACGGGGCTGCCCGTTGAACTGCGTAAACCCGCCCCCGAGAAGGATCTTCTCGTCGGTCTGCACCACGATAGAGGACACGAAGTTGTTCGCGCCCGTTCCCGTGTTGATGGTCGCGTCGGTCGTGCCGTCCGGATTCAAGCGCGAGAATCGCGACCGGGTGACTCCGTTGTAACGTGTAAAGTCGCCGCCGAGCAGCACCTTGCCGTCCGACTGCAATGCCATCGAGTAGACCGAATTGTCCGGACCCGCTCCAGACGGATTGAAGTTCGGGTCCACCGAGCCGTCGGGATTCAGCCGGACCACGAACTGATACGAGGCACCGGCGAGGTTGCTCGCACCCGCGAAGTTGGTGAACGAGCCCGCGACGAGAATCTTGCTGTCGGGTTGGACGAGGATCGAACGAACCGTGCTGCTGGCTCCCGCACCAGGATTGAACGAGCCGTCAACCGTCCCGTCCGAGTTCAACCGCACGATTCGCGACCGTGGCGTGCCATCGAACGTCGTGAAATCACCACCGGCGAGAACCTTGCCGTCGGCTTGCACCGCCACGGCATAAACAATGCCGTTGGCTCCCTGTCCCGGGTTGAAGCTGACGTCCACAAGCCCGTTCGTCGCAAGGCGGGAGATGAAGTTGCGCTGGAAACCATTGAACTGGCTGAACGCGCCACCGACAACCACTCGCCCATCGGGTTGGATGGCGAGCGCGTAAACCGCGTTGTCGGCGCCGGCACCCGGGTTCCACGAGAGATCCACGCTGCCACTCAAGTCGAGCCGGGCAATGCCGTTCCGGGGGATGCCGTTGAGGTTCGTGAAGAATCCACCGACAAGGATGCGGCCGGCGTTGACGCCGCTGCCATAGATTGCCAGGGCACGGACGGCGGCGTTCGCACCGCTGCCGATGTTGAACGCAGGGTCCAACGCTCCGCCGGCATCGAGGCGGACGAGGCGGTTGAAGGTGACGCCGTTGAACGATGTAAAATCTCCGCCGACAAGGATGTATCCGTTGGCCTGTGCGCCGATGGAATAGACGGCGTTGTTCGCCCCTGTCGCGCTGAAGGTGACATCCGCCGAACCGGCTGCGGTGTTGAACGACTCGTCGTCCACAATGGTGAGCGTGGCGAGGCTGGGGAAGACAAGCGTGGTGTTGATCGGGCTCGAGAGCGCGAGTTGCACGGTCCGGTTGCCGCCTTGTGTGGTGTTGTCAACAATGGGCACGATGAAGTTCGTGCTCGTCTGCCCCTGCGCCATGATCAGCACGCCGGAGACGTTGGTGTAGTGAACCAGGTTGGTGGCGGTGCCTTGGAACGTGTCGTAGAGCAGGCTGACGGGCCCGGCCACACCGCCGGTGCGGACCACCGTGATGATCGCTGCGCCGCCGTTTTCGTTCACCGTGTAGAACGGCTGCGCAAAGGAGGAACTGCCGTAGGAATCATCGTCGAAAATCGTCACAGTGGCGCTGGTGAGGATGCCAAGCGCGCCGGCCACAGACGGGTTTTGCAGCGTGAGATTGACGAGCCGGGTGCCGTCCACGTTGCCATTGTCGAGGACGGCGACAGTGAACGACTTGTTGATGGACTCGTTCGCCGCCCACGCGAGCGTGCCATTGGTCGCCGTGTAGTCGATGCCCGCCGTGGCCGAGTTGTCGCCGGTGGTGAACTGGACCGTAAGCGCGCCGACATTGCCGCCCGTGCGCGCCACGGAGACGCTCACGGAGCCGCCCGTTTCGCTCACATTGTAGTTGGTCGCCGTGAAATTGAGGCGGCCGGGCGCGAAATCGTCGTCAACGATCTGAAGGCGCGCATTGGTAAGGCTGAGCGACGCGCCGCCCTGCGGATTGAAGAGCTCGAGGGTAACGAACCGGTCCGGCTGCGCCGACACGTTGTTGATGACGGGCACTTGGAACGTGTTCGTCGTCTGGCCTGCGCCGAAGGAAAGCGTGCCGGTCGTCACCGCGTAGTCAATGCCCGCGACGGCGTTGGTGGCAGCCGGCGGCTGCGGGTCGCGCGTCGTATAACCCACGGAGACCGCGCCTGCGGCGCCATCCGTCCTGACAACGGTGACCACGGCGAGGTTGCCGTTTTCATTGACTGTGAAGAGCGGCTGCGAGAAGCCGAGAACGCCCGTCGCGAAGTCATCATCCACGATGGTCATGGTGGCCGTCGATCGGCCAAGGGCACCGCCGATCGGGATCAACTCGCCGCCGAGGATTGAGGATGCAACGGGAATCGCGAACGAAAGATTGGCCACGAGATTTCCCTGAACCAGCGAGTTGTTGATGATGCTGATGAATGCGTCCGTGGGGCCGCGCAGCAGGTTGTTCGGTCCCGTGAACGCGGTGCTGATCTGCAACGCGCCGGGCCACTGCGTGTCCCACGTCGGGTTGAGGCGGGTTGCGGTGTAATTAGTGCCGGCCGCGGCGGCACCGGGACCCGTCGGCGGGTCGGTCGTGGCAAAGTCCGCCGTCAAGGCACCGAGGTTTCCGTTCGTGCGCGTGAGCGTCACGTAGAGCGTGTCGGCGGTTTCATCCACGGTGTAGCTGTTCGCAACGAGCTCGATGTTGCCAGGCCCCGGAGTGGCGCCACCGATGATCCGTGTGAAGTGACCGCGGTAGCGGAGATCGGCGCGCGGGAATACGCCCGGTTGCGCAAGCTTGTCGGAACGCTCGAAGCCCGTCGCCGGCCGCGCCGCGGCACCGAGACCAATGAACCCGGGCAACTGCCGGTTGGATGTCGGGAGAATGCCGCCGCCGACAAGCGTGAAGTTGCCCCCGATCATGATGTTGCGGTCGCTCTGCATCGCCATCGCGAGGACGAAGCTCTTCGGATCGGTGTTGGTGAGCGTGATGACGCCGGCGAACTGGTTGTAGGCCGTGTCCATGAACGACGTGTCCACCGTGCCGTTCGCGAGCAGCCGCGCCAAGCCCACGCGCCGCGTGCTGTTGAAGTCCGTAAAGACGCCGCCCAAGATGGGCTGGCTCGCGGAATCCATCAGCACGGAATACACGGTGTCGTTCGCACCTCGTCCCGGGTCGAACGCCGGGTCCACGGCGCCGTTTGACAGCAGCCGGGCCACCTTGCCCCGGCGATTCAAGTTCACCGAGCTGAAGTCGCCGCCGATCACGACGTTCTCCGGTCCGCCTGGAGCGTTGAACACCGTCGCGTCGTAATCCCACGCCGCGGTCAACAGCGGTGAGCCGCCCTCGTTGACGATGATGGTGACCTGGCTTGCCGTAATTCCGTTCGTGGGACCGAACGGAACAAGAACCGACGCAGCACCATTGGTCAGACCGCTGTCGAAGATCAGGGCGTTCGGAACGGGGTTCGTGCCGTAATAAACGTGGATCGTGTCGGGCACAGAATAGAAATCGTAGTTGATCGAGAGGAAGCCGCTGGTTCCCCCGATGTTGATCACGAAGACGTCCTCCTGCGGCCCACTCGAGGTGCGGTCCACCTTGAACGACGCCGGGCCCGCATCGAGCGCGAGGCCGTAAACCGTGCCGTCGGCGCCGCTGCCCGGATCAAAGCTCTGATCGAGCCCACCGTTCGCGTTGAGGCGCGCGATGCGATTGCGAGGAACGCCGTTCACCGTGGTGAAGTCACCACCAATGACGATTTTTCCATCGAGGGCGATCTTCGCCGCGTAGACCGGTCCGTTGGCGCCCGCGCCCGGGTTGAATGTGGGATCGAGCGAACCATCCGCGTTGAGCCGCGCGATGTGATTGCGATTGGTCCCGTTCACCGAGGTGAAGTCGCCCGCGATGATGGCTTTGCTGGAATTGGCGCCGTTGCCGTAAAGGGCAATCGCGCGCACAGCCCCGTTCGCACTGTTCCCCGGGTTGAAACTCGCATCGAGCGATCCGTTCGGGAGGAGTCGCGCGGCGAAGTTGCGCGCGGTGCCGTCGTAGGAATTGAAGCCGCCCCCGATGACGATACGGCCGGCGTTTGTGCGAGTCTGGTCAAGGGCAACGGCTGCGATGAAACTGTCGGCGCCGGTGCCGGGATTGAACGAAAGGTCCAGCGCTCCGTTCGTGGTCATCCGGGCGATTCGCGACCGCGACACCGCGTTGACCGATGTGAAATCGCCCGCGACAATCGCCTGGTTGTTGGACTGGACTGCGACGGCAAGCACGGTGTTGTTGGCGCCGGGCTTGGGATTCAGGGGCGGACTTGTGAGGTCGTCGTAGTCGGGATTGTAGTTCCGGTCGTTCGCACCGGCGGGTTGGTCGTCGAAGAGGACGGTCAGGCGCGAGATGTCCACAAGGCCGTTGTTAACGAGCAGTCCCAACTGAATGTCCTCGTTGAATTCGACAGTCGCATCATCGATGATCGGAACCAGAAATGTGATCGAGTTCAGTATCCCGGCGGGCAGTGTGGCATCAGTCCCGGGTGCTCCGTAGTCGGAACCGGCGTGCAATTGGAAAAGATTGAGCGGAGATATGAATCCAAGGCTTCGGCCGGAGGCGGTTGATGCGACGACGACAAGTGCTTGTCCGATGTTTTCCGGAGCGCGGTGGTTTTCACGCAGAAAGAAGTCCGTCGCGTTTTGAAAGCCCAAGTCGGTCCGTGCAAACGGGAAGATCGTCACCGTCGAGGTAATGCCGGCCCCGAGGGTGGCCCCTCCCTGCGGATTCGAGATCGAGACGTTGAAGGTCACAGGCAGTGCTGCAAGTCCGCCAATGATCGGAACGATGAAGCTCTTGGCCACCTCGTTGTCGTAGAACGTGAGCGTGCCATTGGTTGGGAGGTAGTCGAAGCCCGCGATCGCGGAAAGGTCGCTGGTGTTGAAGTCGACGGAAACCGTTCCCGAAGATCCATTCAAGCGCGTCACGGTGATGAGGGCGCCCGGGATGTTGACCATGCCAGAGCCTTGAAGTGTCAGCGAGGTCTCGGTCGCGCGCACTTGGAAAGGACCGGTCAGGTTGAAATCACCGCGCCGGGTGTCGTTGTCGAGGATGGTCACCGTGGCGGTGCCCTGACCGATGACCGCGCCGCCCACGGGATTGCTGAGCACGAGGTGGATGACTTCGTTGGACTCGATGAGCGGATCGTCTAGGATCGGAATTGTCAGCACCGTGTTCGTCTGCCGGTCCGCAAAGAACAGCGTGCCGGCAGCCGTCGTGTAATCGAAGCCCGACCGCGCCGTGCCGTCCCGGGATGTAAAGTTGACGGACACGGAACCCTGGCTGCCGTTGGTGCGGATGACGTTGATGCGGATGTTTCCCGCGTTCTCGGCGACGGTGTAGGCCGGCGAATCGAAACCGATCACGCCGTTGCTCACGTCAGCCTCGAGAATGGTGATCGCGCTCTGGTCGAGTCCAAGGGTCGCGCCGCCGGTGGGGTTGAGCAGGTTCAACAGCACGACTTTGTTCGCGCCCGGCTGGCCGTCGTTGAGAATCTGAACGGTAAACGTCTTGATCAACTGGCCGTCGTTGAAGTTGAGCACGCCGTTGGTCGCGATGAAATTCACCCCGGCCACCGCAGACCCGTTCGCCGTGGCGAACTGGGCCGAGACCGGCCCGGTGCTGCCGTTAGTTCGAGTCACCGTTACGAGGACGCTCCCGGCGCTTTCCGCCACGGTGAACACGTTCGTGGAGTAACCGAGGATGCCGGGCCCGAAATCATCATCCACGATGGTGAGCACGGCGTTGGACACGCCGAGGTAGGCGGAGCCGACGACATTGGTCAGCACGAGGTTCACCGTCTGGTTGCCCTCGATGCTGGGCGTGTTCAGCACGGGAACGAGCAACGTCTTGGCGGCCGTGTCGCCCGCAGCCCACGCGAGGGTGTTGCTTGCATCCAGGTAGCGCTGGCCGGGAACGGCCGTTCCCGCCCGCGTGAAAGCCACGACGGTCACGGCGCCGAGTCCACCGCCGGCGCGCGTGACGCTCACCGCGGCGTTGGTGGCGTTTTCGTTCACCGAAAGAGTCGAGCTCGTGAAGCTCAGGATGCTGTCCTCGTCGAGAATGGTCAGCGTGGCGTTGGTGATCACCCCGAGCGATGCGCCCGGGGACGGCGCGGACAGCGAGAGCGTGGCGGTGCGGCTGCTGTTCGTCAGCGAGTCATTCAGGATGCCGACGGTGAACGCGGTCACGTTCTGCCCGTCACCGAATGCCAGTGTGTTGGTGATCCCCGTGAAGTTTACACCGGCGGTCGCCGTGCCGTTCAGCGTCGTAAAGCCGACGGTGACGGCGCCCGCGAGCGAGCCGCGGCGGAACACGGTCACCAGCACGTTGGTCGCGTTTTCAGTCGCCGTGTAAATTGCAGAGCTGAACTCGAACGAACCCGCGCCGGTCACGTTGTCGCCACCGTTCAGGCGGGCGACGCCGTTGCGGGGCAATCCGTCGAAGGTCGAGAACGCGCCGCCCACGATGATCTTCGCATCGGACGGCTGGACTTGCACCGCGGCGATGAAGTTGTTCGCGCCCGCGCCGGTGTTGAAGCTCGTGTCCAGCGCGCCGTTCGCCGTGAGCCGGACGACGCGGCCTTGGTTGAGCCCGTTGAAGCTCGTGAAGCCACCGACCACGAGGATCTTCCCGTCCGCCTGGAGCGCGATGCCGCTCACGAAGTCGTCGAAGCCGTTCCCGCCCGCGTTGAAGGACGGGTCGAGCGCGCCGGAATTGGTGAGGCGCGCCACGCGGTTCAACGCGACGCCGTTGAAGTTGGTGAAGCTGCCGCCGACGAGCACGCGGCCGGAACCGTCGACACCGAGCGCATTCACGAAGTTGTCCGCGCCAAGTCCCGGGTCGAAGCTCGCGTCGAGCGAACCGTCCGCCAGCAACCGCGCCACGCGCACGCGGCCTACCCCGCCGATCATCGTAAAGTCACCCGCGATCAGGATGCGCCCGTCCGGCTGGATGGCGATCGCGCGCACCGCGCCGTTTGCGCCGACGGTCGTGTTGAAGACCGGATCGAGCGTGCCATCGGCGTTGAGCCGCGCAATGAAGTTGCGCCCCGCGCCGTTCAAGGTCGTGAAATACCCGCCGACGAGAATACGGCCGTCCGCCTGCAAGGCCATCGCAAGCACGGGATTGTTCGCGCCCACGGTCGTGTCAAAGGTCAGGTCGAGCGAACCGTCGGCATTGAGGCGCGCGATCCGGTTGCGGTTCGTGCCGTTGATGTTCGCGAAGTAACCGCCGATCACGGTGCGGCCGTCGGGTTGGACGACCAGCGCTGCCACGTCACCGTCTGCGCCGAGGCCCGCGTTGAATGTCGGGTCCACGGTGCCATCGAGGTTCAAGCGCGCCACACGCCCGGCGCTCACTGTGTTGATGATCGAGAAGTTCCCGCCCACGACGGTGCGACCGATCAGGGACGGCAGGGCGGCGTTCGTGTTCAAGCCGATGGTCTGGACTGTCGTGTTGCCCTGCGACACGCCGAAGCCGGTGTTCACCGACCCGTCGTCGTTCAACTGCGCCACGTAGCTCCGCGGCTGGCCGTTGACGAAGAGGAAATCGCCGCCGATGACGACGCGGTCGCCGACCGCACCGCTCGCGTTTGGTGTGACTGTGCCCGAGTAGGACCACCCGCTGCCCGACTGCCGGTTCTCATTCACGAGGATCGTCAGGATGGTTGAACTCCCCGGACCGTAGTTCACCGAAAAAGTCTTCGAGTTGGTCACGTTCGCATCGAGGAGCAACTGACTTCCAAAATACACGCGCACATTGTCCGGAACACCGAGCGCCTCGAACGTCAGGCTCAACGAACCGGACGTCGCGCCCGTGTCCACGGCATTCGTGTTGCCGGTCGGAAAACCCGTCGGCAGGTCGAGGTTGTCGATGAACGCGGCGTCGAGCCCGGCTGCAACCGTGTCATCCTTGGTGTATTGGAAGCTCAGGAGATTAATGCCGGATTGCACGGGGAAGTTGAGCGTCTGCCATCCCGATTCGCCCGACTGGCTCAACTGCAAGCCGCCGTTCACGAAGAGCCGCAGGAAGTCAAACGACGCCTCGGAACTCACCCTGTAGGAAACCGTTCCCGTGCCGTTCGTCAGAACGGTTGTCAGGGTCAACGTGCTGGTCTGGCTGTCTCCGATGGGGCCGGAGCGGGCGTGGAATCTGCCGCCGGCTGCAGGGTTAGTTGCAAACCCATTGGTCAAGCTCGCGAACCAACCCGCGTTGCCGCCCGTCACCCAAGGCAATCGCAGCAAATCGCCGGTTTCAAAATTGTCGCCTCCGGCCGTCGACCGCGTAGCGACCGCCTGCACTTGTGCCGCGGACGCCGCCTGCACGAGCAGCACGAGGCTGTTCACCGCCGCGTCCGGTCCGGTGCCGGGGTTGAACGTTCCATCGAGCGCGCCATCCAAGCCCACGCGCGCGATGCGATTGCGGGTCACGCCGTTGTAGGCCGTGAAGCTGCCTGCGATGAACATGCGGCCCACGCCCCCGGCGAGGATCGCCCGCACGGGGCCGTTCGCGCCCGTGCCGGGATTGAAGTTGCCGTTCTGGCTGCCGTCCGGATTCAAAACGGTCACACTGGCACGAGCCTGACCCGCGAAGTTCGCGAACGAACCACCGACCGCGATCAGCCCGTTCGTCTGAACGGAAACCGCCAGCACCGAGGCGTCCGCGCCCGTCCCGGCGTTGAACGTCGTGTCGGTGGAACCGTCGGCATTGAGCCGGGCGATTCGGTTGGCGACGGAGCCGTTCACCACGGTGAAGTCGCCGCCGATCAGCACGCGGCCGTCTGACTGGACGGCGATGGCGCGGACGGCGCCATTCGCACTGGCGGTAAAGAGCGGGTCCACGGCGCCGTTCGTGGTGAGCCGGGCGAGCGACGTCCGGGGCAGGCCGTTCACCATCGTGAACTGGCCGCCAATGATCACGGAACCGTTCGTCGTCACGGCCGCGGCAAGCACGGTGTTGTTCGCCCCCGCGCCGGTATCGAAGCTCGCATCCACCGTGCCGTCCGGATTGAGCCGGGCGATGAAGCCTGCGGGAGTGCCGGAGACGGCGGTGAACGCACCGCCGATGATGACCTTGTTCGTGCGGTCGGCAGCCACCGCAAACACCGGCGCGTTCGGCCCGGCCCCCGGGTCGAACGTGCGGTCCACCGTGCCATCCGCGTTCAACCGCGCGACGCGGTTGATGAGTCCGCCGTTGATGCTTCTGAAATCGCCGCCGAGGTAGACCTGCTTGTTCGTGAGCGCCGTCACCGCATAGACCGGGCCGTCGGCGCCGAGCACCGCGCCAAAGGTGAGATCGAGCGAACCCGCGTCCGGGGAGGAGGTTTCGCTGTCGAGCACGAGCACGGTCGAGTTCGATGGCGAGGTGAGCAACACCCCGGCCGTGCCCGTCGCGTTGGTCAGCAGCACGCCGAAGGCGCGCGCGGTGTTCACCAGATTGTCGTCGATGAGGCGGACGCCGAAGGCGAGGTTCGTCACCCCGGGCGCGAACGTGAGCGAGCCGTTGGTCGGGATGTAGTGGAGGCCCGCGATGGCCGTGCCGTTGGTCGTGCGGAAGTCCACGGAGACCTGCACGTTGGTCACGCCCACGCGCAGCACGTTCACGGTGAACGTCCCCGCGGTTTCAAGCGTGGTGTAGAGCGACTGGCTGAATTGCACGCCGGTTTCGTTGTCCTGAATCGTCAGCACGGCATTGCTCACCGTGAACGAGGCGTTCCCGACAGGCGCCGACGCGAGCGCGGAGAGCGCGAGATTCACCGTCTCGTCCCCCTCCACCTGGCTGTCGTCGGCGAGGATCACGTTGAACGACAGGCTCGTGATTCCGGGCAGGAACGTGAGCGTGCCCGAGGCTGCGATGTAATCCGCCGCGGCGCCAAAGAACGTCGCCGTCCCGTCCGAAGTCGCGTAATTGACGGTGACCGTCTGGTTCGTCGCGCCGCCGCGGTTGACGAGGATGCTTACGGCAAGCCCGTTCTCCGCCACGGTGTAAGGCGCCCCGCTGAAACCTATCGTCGAGTCGTCGTCGACAATGGTGAGCAGCGCATTCGTCATCGCGATGGCCGCGCCGCCTGTGGCGTTCGAGAGGATGAGGTTGATGGTGCGATCCGCGTTGGTGACGGCGTCGCCGAGAATGGTGACATTGAAGGTCTTGACGGAGTTGTCGCCGTCGGCCCAGTTGAACTGCCCGCTCACCCCGATGTAATGCTGCCCGTTGGTCCCCGTGCCGTCCGCGGTGGAGAATCGAACGCTCACGGAGCCCACGCTCCCGTTGGTGCGAAGCACCGTGATGACGGCGACGCCGTTGCTCGCGGTTTCGCCAATGGAAAAGTTATTGGTGACGAACAGCAATGTGCCGGGACCGAATTCATCGTCGATGATGGTCAGCGCCGCGTTCGTGAGGCCGATCATCGCGCTGCCCGTCACATTGGTCAGCACGAGGTCGAGGGCGCGGTTCCCGTCGACCGTGGGGTTGTCGATGATGGCCACGCTGAACGTCGCGTTCGTCTGGCCAGCGCCGAAGACGAGCGTCCCGTTCGTGGCACTGTAATCGCGTCCCGCCAGCGCCGTGCCGTCGCGAGTGAAGAAATCCACCGTGGCCACACCCGTTGCGCCCCCGACGCGCACGACGGTGATCGTCGCCGCGTTGCCGTTCTCATTGATGTTGTAGCTCGCGGGATTGAAGCCAATGACCCCGTCATTGTCGCGGATGGTGATCACCGCCGTGTCCTGCGCGCCGATGGTCGCGGAGCCCGTCGGATTGGAGAGCAACAAGTTGATCGTCCGGTCGCCGTCGACGAGCGAGTTATCGACGATCGTCACGGTAAACGACTTGTGCGTCTCGCCCGGCGCGAACGACAGCGTGCCCGAGGTCGCGAGATATTGATCCGGCGCCGTGGCATTGCCATCGCTCGTCGCAAACGACACGCCAACGGTTCCAATCGTCCCGCCCTCGCGCACCACCGTGATCAGCGCGTTGGTCGTATTCTCGACCACGGAGTAAGCCGGCGAGGAGAAGTTCAGGCTGCCCACGCCGAGGTTGGTTCCGCCGAAGATGCGCGCGACCCGATTCGCAGGCAGGCCGTTGTAGTTGGTGAAGCCGCCGCCAATGACGATCTTCCCGTCGACAAGCACCACCGCAGCGTTCACGAAATTGTCCGCACCGGTGCCGATGTTCATCGTCGGATCGACCACTCCATTCGTGCCGAGGCGCACGATGCGATTGCGGGGCAACCCTCCCGCGGATGTAAACGCGCCGCCCGCGATGATCCGACCGTCGGTTTGCAGCGCGAGCGCGATCACATAATCATCAAAGCCGGCCCCCGGCGCAAAATCCACATCCAGCCCCCCGTCAGTTCCCAAGCGGGCGATTCGATTCCGGCTCACGCCGTTGAACGTGGTGAATGCGCCGGCGACGTAAGCCTTCGAGTCGGCCCGGTAGACGACCGCACCGACGAAATTGTCAAACGCCGTGCCCGGATCGAACAGCTTGTCCACCGAGCCGTCCGTCTTGAGTCGGGCAACCCGGTTGCGGCTCACGCCGTCCACGCTGGTGAAGTCCCCGCCGATCAGGATCAACCCGTTCGGATCCACGGCGATCGCACGCACGGCCCCGTTGCAGCCCGACCCGGGGTTGAACGTGGCGTCGACCGACCCGTCCTGGTTCAACCGCACGATGCCACTTCGGTTCGTGCCGTTGAACATCGAGAAATTTCCACCCGCGAGCACCTTCCCGTCCAATTGCAGCGCGACCGTGTAGACCGCGTTGTTCGCGCCCGTGCCGGGGTCGAAGCTGGTGTCCAACGCGCCGGTGGCCGGCGACACGCGCGCGATGTTCGTGCGGTTGAAACCGCCGACGTTGTCGAACAAGCCCACGAACACCAGCTTGCCCACGTTCGTCCCGCTCGTGTAGAGCGCCATCCCGCGCACGGAGGCGTTCGTGCCGAACCGGCTGATCAAGCCGCTGTCCCATGTCCCGTCCAGCGTGCCGTCCGCATTCAACCGCGCCAAACCCGACCGGTTCGTCCCGTTGTAACTGCTAAAATCCCCCGCAAGGTAAAGCCCGCCGCCCGCCTCCGCCTGCACTGCGTAGACTACCCCGTTCGCTCCCGTGCCGCCCGCATTGAATCCTGCGTCGCCCGACCCCGCGGGACGCTCGTCGTCCAGGATGCGCACTGTGGCGTTCGACAGCCCCGGCTGCGCGCCGCCGGTGAAATTCGTCAGCACCACCGTGAACACCCGGTTCCCGTCCTGCACCGTGTTGTCGGTCAACCCCACCGTGAACGTCGCCGTCCGCTGCCCATTCGTCAGGGCGAGGGTGACGCGATTCGAGGCGTAGTCGGTCCCGGCGAGCGCCGTGCCATCAAGCGTGTGCGCCTCGGCGCCGATCGGCCCGGTGAAACCGTTGGACCGCACCACCGTCACCATCACGTTCGTGCCATTTTCCGTCGCACTGTAGAACGCACTGGAAAAATGCAGCTCGCCCGGTGCAGCCCCGTTGTCCGTGATCGTGAGCACCGCCGCGCCCGGGTTCCCGATCGACGCGCCCCCGGTGACGTTCGCCAAGCTCAGGTTCACCGCCTTGTCGCCCTCGAGCGTGGGGTTGTTCAGGATGGTCACGGGCACGATGGCGTTGGTGACGCCGTTCGTGAACGTGAGCGTGCGCGTGGCATTCAGGTAATTCACCCCGGCCACCGCCGTGCCGCCGCCCATGGCAAAATCCACCGTCACCGTCCCCGCGCTGCCGCCCAGACGGGCAATGGACACGTTGAACGGCGTGTTCGTCTCGTTGACGGAGTAGGCATTGGTGCTGAACACGAGGCTTCCGAAGTTCGACAATTCGTCGTCCACAATGTTGAGCACCGCCGTCTGGAATGTGCCGAGCTGCGCGCCGCCGGTCGGCTGGGTGAGGAACAGGTTCACCGTCTTGTCCCCGCCGGACGCCGTGTCATCGATCACTCCCACGTGGAACACCTGCAACACCTCGCCGTCCGCGAACGTCAACGTCCCGGACGTGTTGGTGTAATGAAACCCCGCCGTCGGCCCGACCCCCGAATACCCAACCGCCGTGCCGTTCGCCGTGGTGAACCGCACGGTGACCAGTCCCGTGAAGCCGTTCGTGCGCGTGACGGTGATCACCGCGTTGGTGGCGTTTTCATTTACGGTGAAGATGGCGCCGGTGAATTCCAGCGAGCCCGGAGCGAAATCGTCGTCCACGATAATGAGCGTGGCGATCGCGTTGGTGCCAAGATACGGGGTCCCCGCGGCGATGATGCCCGGCTGCGCGAGCGCGTTGCTCAGCCCGAGCCGGACCGTCACGTTGCCCTGGATGTTGGTGTTGTTGAGGATCGGCACGAGGAACGTCGCCGTGGTCTGTGTATTGGTAAACGTCAGGACTCCATTTGTGTTGAGGTAGTTTGTCCCCACGAATGCGGTGAGGTTGGTGGTGAAGTAGTTCACCGTCATCGTCCCGACAAATCCGCCGTCGCGCACCACCGTGATGGTCACATTGCCGCCAACGACGTTTTCGTTGACGCTAAACGTCGGCACCAGGAATCGGAACAAGCTGTCGTCATCCTGAATGGTCACCGAGGTGTTCGTGATGGCGCCGAAGAGCAGGAGGTCCGTGTTCGTGCCAAACATGGTCGAGAAATTGGTGGGGTTCGAGAGGAACACGCTGAACGAGCGGTTCGCGTTCGTGAGGGTGTTGTCCAGAATGCCAACGCTCAACGTGCGCACCGCCTCGCCCTGTTGGAACTCCAGCGTGCCCGACGCCGGCAGGTAGTGCGTGCCGTTGGTCGCGCTGCCGTCGGCTGTCGCATAATCAATGGTGACCTTGTTCGTGAGCCCGCCCACGCGCCGGAGAGTCAGGATCGCATTCCCGGCGAGTTCAGTGACCGTGTAGTTGGTGGCGGAGAATTCGAGGACGCCGGAACCGGAGTTCGCGCCGCCGATGAGTTGGGCCACGTAGTTGCGCGCGAACCCATCCACCTGCGTGAAGCCGCCGCCGATCGTGATCACGCCGTTGACCCGCGGCTCAAGCGCGACCGCCGCCACGAAGTTGTTCGGACCGGTGCCGAAGTTCACGCTCGGATCAAGTCCGCCGTCCGGCGCCAACCGCGCGAGGCGGGTGCGTCCGACGCCATTGAACGTGCTGAAGTCGCCCGCAATGACGATGTTCGTCGCGGAGTCGAGGGTAACGCTGAAGATCGAGTTGTCCGCGCCCGTGGCGACAAAGTTGGTCGTGATCGCGCCGTTCGCCGCCAGTCGCGCGATCCGCCCGAAGTTCGTTACGCCGTGCATCGTTGTGAAGTCGCCGACGACGATGATGTTGGTCGACGGGTCGAGGACCATCGAGCGGATGCGCCGGTCGGTGCCGGCGCCACCCAACGCAAACGTGAGGTCGAGGGCACCGTTCGTGAGCAGGCGCGCGATGTGGCCCTGGGGCACGGCGTCGAAGGACGTGAAGTCGCCCCCGATATAAATGCCGCCCGCCCCGTCGAGCGCGATCGCACGGATCGCGTCGCCGGCACCCTGTCCCGGGTTGAAGGTGTTGTCCACCGTGCCGTCCGCGTTGAGCCGGGCGATACGGTTGCGCAGCGATCCGTTCACGGAAGTAAACTCACCTGCAATGATGATCTTGTCGTCCGGTTGGATGGCGACCGCATAAATCGGGTTGTCCGCGCCTGCGCCGGGATTGAACGATGAATCCAGCGACCCGTCCGAGTTCAGCCGGGCGATGCGCGCGCGGTTCGTGCCGTCAACCTGCGTGAAGGCGCCTGCAATCACCAACCGCCCGAGCAGGTTGGTGTTACCCGCATTGGTGTGCACGGTCGCCGCATAGACGCTGCCGTTGACCCCATTGCCGAATCTCGTAAACACGGTGGTGTCCACGGAACCGTCCGTCTTCAGGAGCGCCACGCCATGCCGGGGCACACCGTCCACGCTGGTAAAATCTCCACCGATGAGCCATTTGCCGTTCAAGCCGAATCCGGCGGGAGTGTTCGTGATGTAGTTGACCGAAAGCACCTTGTCATTCGCGCCCGTGCCCGTGGAACCGAACCCCGTGTTCACGGAGCCTGCCGGCGTGCCGGCGGGAGGCTCGTTGTCGAGGATGTTGAGCACGGATGCGATGGTCATGCCGTTGGTGCGCGCACCTCCCGTGGGTTCGGTGAGTTGCAGGAGCACGGTGCGCGCGGCATTGACCACCGTGTCGTCGACCAGCGGGATCGTGAACGTGCGGCTGAGTTGACCGGCCGCAAAGGTGAGCTGTCCGCTGACGGGAATGAAGTCGTTCGTGGTGGCCGTGCCGGGCGTTGCAGCGTAACGGATGGTGACGGTGCCCGTCGCGCCGTTCGTGCGAATGACGGTCACCGTGGCTGTGCCGGAGTTTTCCGTGGCCGAATAGGTTGCCGCACTGAAACCCAGGTCGCCGTAAGCAAAGTCGTCGTCCGTGATGGTCACTGTTGCCTCTTTTCGCCCGAGGGCGATGCCGATGGGTATAGGCACGCCGCCGAGTCGCAAGATGGGGGCGTTGGTTGCTGTCAGGGACGGAAGGGCGAGGGCGAGGTTGAACCGTTCGTTGCCTTCCACGTTGTTGTCGCTCACGATTGCCACCACGATGTGCGGTTCCACGGCGTTGGTCGTCGGAGAGATGGGAGCGTTCGGGTTCACCGACGCCGTGTTGAGGAAGACGGGGGCGTTGTTGACGCTGAAGAGGCCGTCCTGCACCTGCCAGGAGAGGGTGGGGCCAAAGCGGTTGTAAGTGGACGGCCAGGTCGGGGTGCCGTTGGTGGCGAGGTAATCCGATCCGCTGACGGCCGTGGCGTCGGTGGTGGTGAACAACACGGTCGCGCCGCCCAGGTTGCCATTGGTGCGGGTGGCGGTGATGAAGGTGAAGCCGCCGCTTTCGTTTGCCGAATAGGTGGGGGAGGTGAATTCGAAATTGCCGGGGCCGGGGGTGGCGTTGCCGATGAGGCGGGCAATATTCTGCCTGCTGCTGTTGTCGTCGCGCCGCTGGCCGCCGCCGACGCGTGTGAAGACGCCGCCGATCATCACGTTGCCGCCACCTTCGAGGCCGAGGGCGAGGCAGGCGGCGCGGGGCTGGGTGGTCAAGGGCTGGGTGAGGCCCGCGAACTGGTTGTAGGCCGTGTCCATGAACGATGTATCGAGCGAGCCGTTGATGAACACCCGGGCGATGCACATGCGCCGTGTGTCGTTGTAAGAGGTGAAGGAGCCGCCGAGGACGATGTTGCCGTCGAGTTGGATGGCCATCGTGTAAACGGGCCCGTCAAACCCGGTGCCGGGATCGAACGAGGTGTCGAGCGAACCGTCCGTGTTCAGGCGCGCCAGACCGCGGCGGCTGCGGAAATCCACTGTTGTGAAGTCGCCTGCGATGAGGATCTTGCCGTCGAACTGAATCTGCACGGCGTAGACGGCGCCGTTGGCGCCGGAACCGAGGGCGTTGAAGGCGGGGTCGAGGGAGCCGTCGGGGTTCAGTGCGGCGACGCCATTGCGGACGGCACCGTTGACGGAGGTGAACGCGCCGCCCAGGACGATGCGGCCGGAGGGGGCGACGGCGATGGCGTAGACGCGGTCGTTGGCGCCGATGCTGTTGGTAAAGGTGGAATCGATCGCGCCGCCGGAGGTGAGCCTGGCAATGCGCGTGCGGCTCTGGGAGTTGAAGGTGGTGAAGTTGCCGCCGATGAGGATGGAGCCGTCCGTCTGGAGGGCGATGGCTTGGATGGCGCTGCCGGCGACGTCGCCGGGGTTGATGCCGGCGCCGGGGTTGAAAGTCGGGTCGAGGGCGCCGGTGGGGTCGAGGCGGGCGATGCCGTTGCCGACGCCGCCGGAGTTCTGGTTGTTGAACGAACTGAATCCGCCGGCCAGGAGGATGCGGCCGTCGTTCTGGACGGCGACGGCGTTGATGAAGTTGTCGGCGCCGGACCCGGGATTGAACAAGGGGTCGAGCTGGCCGGTGGGTGTGAGGCGGGCGACCCGGTTCAGGGGAACGGTGTTGACGCCAGTGAAGTCGCCGGCGAGGACGGTCTGCTGGTCGGACTGGACGGCGACGGCGTAGACGGAGTTGTTGGCGCCGGGGTTCTGGTTGAAGGGCGGGGTGGTGTTGGGATCGTTTTCGAGGTTGTGGCTGGTGTCGGCGGAACCCGCGGGCTGTTCCTGGCCGCGGCGGTTTTCGAACACGATGGTGAGGATCGCCGCGAAGTTGGGACCGAGGGTGTAGCCGTTGGTTGTTGCCGGAAAATGGGGGGCCGGGGTGTCCGGGCTCGTCCGGTTGTCCATCACGAGGAGGATGTCCTCGTTAAACTCGACGGTGTTGTCGTCGATGATGGGCACCTGGATGAAGGCGAACTGGGAGTTGGCAGGAATGGTGGCGGTGTTGGGGAAGTTGCCCGGGTCAAAGTCGACGGTGGTGCGGGCGTAATCGGAGCCGGCCTGGAGTTGGAAGAGGTTGTTATTGCCGGTGCCGCCGCCATTGCCGAAGTCGGGAGCAGATTGCAACCGATAGTTGACGGTGGCCGCGACCGTCTGGTCGCCGCCGACGCGCATGATGGCGATGTCGGCGTCGCCCACGCCCTCGGACCTGCGGTAGCTTCTTTTCAAGAAGCTGATGGAGCCGGCGCCGGGTCCGGGGGTTGTCCCAAGCGGCAGGATCGTGACCGTCGCGGGTGACGCGCTAAAGGTCGGGGTGAGGTTGGTGGACTCGACGAGCGAGCCGAACAGATTGGTGTCGACGGAGACGTTGGTGATGGCGACTGAGAAGTCGAGGAGGTTTTGGCCGCTGAGGTTCAGCGAGATCGGGATCACGAACTGGCGGCTCATTTGGAAGTCGTCAAAAAACACGGTGCCGTTCGTGGCCACGAAATCCACGCCGCCGGTCGCCGAGCCGTTCACGGTGGTCCACTGCACCGCCATGCGGCCTGTGAAGCCGTTCGTGCGGGTCACGGTGATCAGTGCGCCGCCGGCATCGAGGTTGAAGATACCGTCCTCGATCGGGTTGAAGAACCCGGACTCCGCGCCGGTGACGAAGTAGTTGGTGGCAGAAAACTGAAAGGTGCCGGCATTGGTGCTGAGTTGCGAAGCGTAGCTCAACGTAAACACGTTCTGGTTCGTGACCACGCCTGTGTTTTGGCCGTCCACCGCGATGAAATAGGCGGTGCCGGCGACGGCGTTGAAGGTCACGCGGTTCGTGAACAATCCCGCCCCGAGCGCGTTGTTTGTCACCACGGTCAGTGCCGCCACGTTGTTCCCGGTGTAGACCGCGAGCAACAGCGTGCTGAGGTTCGTCGTGACCGTGAACGACGCCGGACCGCTCAGCGGCGGGGTCCACGAATACCAGACCGAGGCTCCTCCCGGGTTTCCGCTGTGGTCGGGTTCGCCCGGTTCCTCTGTCGCGCCGAGATTGTTCCCTGCCGTCGATCCCACTGCGCCGATCAGCAGTTGCGCGTTCACGAAGTTGTCATTCGTCACCGGCGCCACCGCCCACGTGATCGTGATGATCCCCTGCGCTGCGGGACCACCAAACGTAAAGCCGTCCACCGCGATCATGTAAGTCGTTCCCGCCGTGGCCACGAAACTCGCCACACTCGTCCCCACAAACGCGCTGCCCGAATCATCATCCTCCGCCACGAGCGTCAATTGCGCCACGTTCGGGCCCGTGTAAATGCCCAGCACCGTATCGAACGAGCTCCCGATCGTATTCACGCTCGCCGCGCCACTCATCGTCGGCGTCCACGTGAACCACACCGACTGACCGCCCACGTTGCCCGTCCCCGGCACGATCACCGGCTCGCCCGTCTCGCGTGTCGCGCCGACATTGTTCAGGAACAGCCCTCCTCCCGGGAAGCGGTTCGTCGTTCCCGACACTCCGGGCAGCACCACCGCATTGGCAAAACTGTCGTTGGCAGGTTGCGCTTGCGCCGGAGGCACCGCCCCGAGCCAGACCATCAGCACCGCACCGAGGCACACGAAAAGCCGCCGCAAAGCCCCTCCGACGCTGTGCAGCTTCGGAGGGTGGGCCGCGATTACAGCCCCCGTTGAACGAGTCGCCATATTTTGGAACGCGCTTTCCATTTCCTGCGGCCAATGCCACGCGCCGCGCCCCCCGCCGGTGCGCGGCCCGCAACTACCGAAACTGGTCGTTTCAGCGCTCAATTGATTCGCCAAATTTTGTTTTCGAACTGCTTCCAAATCAACCGCAAACCCGTCGCCCGCACTACAGTTTTTCCCTAGCGCGATTGCCCGGAGGCACCGGGACGGTCGCGCTCCACGCGCTCCACGCGATCCCTATCGCTCGATCACCCGGTAGAACCGATATCTGAACGCCGCCAAGTTCGTGTCCGTGTACGTGAACACCCCCCCGGTCGCGTTCGTGAAGATCGGCGTCCAGATCACCAGATTCGTCGACCCCTCGACCACATAGGTCCGGCCCGGCGATCCATTGATCGTAAACACGAACCCGCCCCCGCCCGCCTGACTGCCCGTCAGCGTCGGCAACGACGTTCCCGTCAGCGTCACCACCAGGTTCGTCACGTTATCCACGTTGTTCACCTCGGCGAGGTTGAACAACGCCGCCACATTCGTGAACATCCCCGGCGCCGCCGTCCTAGCCGTGATCGTCATCGTCCCCGACGCCCCGTTCGTCATCGTCCCGAGGTTGAACACCACATTCTGTCCCGCTTGCGCCTGTGTTCCCAAGCTCGTCGTCGCCGACAAGAACGTGAACCCATTCGGCAACGTGTTCGTCAACAACACTCCCACCGCCGAGCTCGGACCCTTGTTGGTCACCGTGAACGAAAACACCACGTTCGACCCCGTCACCCCGGGATTCGGCGTCGCCGTCACCACCATCACCAAGTCAGACCCCGGCAACACCGTCGTCACAATCGAAGCCGTGTTGTCCGCCGGGTTCAAATCGATCTCCGCACCCGTCGCCACCGCCACATTCGTAATCAACCCCGGCACCAGCGGCGTCCCCACGATCGCCACCGACGCCGTCGTCCCGTTCGTCACCAGCCCGAACGTCGTCACCACCTGATTCCCGACGTTCACCACGCTCCCGTAGGACGCCGTCGCCGCCACGAACTGCACCCCCGGCGGCAACGTGTTCGTCACCACCACACCCGTCGCGATGTTCGGCCCCTTGTTCGTCACCGACGCCGTGTAAGTGAGCAAGCTCCCCGCCAGCGCGCTGTTCGTCGAGGCCGCCAGCGACGTCACCAAATCCACCGTCGGCGTCACCGTCGTGATCGTCATCGTCCACCCGTTCAGGATGAACCCGTTGTTGTCGCCCGTGTCATCCATGATGTAGAGCGACCACACCCCGTTCGGGCTGAACCCGTTGAACGACGACAGGTTCGTCGAATACCCCGACGTCGGCATCGGGGGCGCGGGTGCCGGGAACACATCCGCAGGACCATAATCCGTCGGCCGATACGCCCCCGAATTGATCAGCCCCAGATTCGGCAGCACCAACCCCGCCCCATCATCAAACGTCAACGTCACATTCGTCACCGCGTTCTCCGCCCCCGCGTCACTCATCAACAACACCGCCTGCCCCGCCGGACTCACCAGCAACACATCCACGTCCCCCGGGAACGTGTGCGTCAGATTCGTCAACGTCACCGTCACCTTCCGCACCACTCCCGACAGACCCGCCACGCTCAGCGTCGACGGATACGGCGACGCCGGCCCCGCGCTCGGCACAATGATCGTCCCCGGCACATTGATCAGCCCCCGGTTCGCAATCGTCGTCGCCGCCCCCAGATTGATGTTGAACGTGGCCGTTCCGAGATTGTTCGGCCCGTCCTGGAACTGCAACGTCGCCGCCACCGTGTCCGTCGCATTCACCGTGAACGTGAACGGCATCGCCACCGTGTTCCCCGCGTTCGGCACCAACCCCGCGTAACTCTGCGGACCACTCGGGTTCACCACCCCGCCCCCGGGCAGCAGCGTCGCCATGAGCGCCGCCGTCGTCGCCACGTTGCCATTGTTCCTGAGCGTCAGGTTCAACGTCACCGTCTCATTCGGATCCAGCGCGCCATTCGGCGGGCTGAAACTCTCCGCCACGACCGTGAAGCCCATCGGCACCAGCGAGATAAAGTCATCCTCGAGGATGGAGACCACAAGGTTTGAGACCGCGCCCGCCGTCGCCTCTCCCGCCACGTTGGTGATGCTCACACGGAACGTCCGCGTGCCCTCGATGATCTGGTTGTTGGTAATCCCGATGGCCACCGTCTGCGCGTTCACCCCCACGCCAAAGACCAGGTTCGACGAGATGCCGCCGTAATGCAGCCCGTTTGTCGCCGTGATGTCGGCCGTGACGAGCAGGTTGCTCACGGCCACGTTCGTCGCGCCGATGCGGTGCACGAGCACGCTGTAGGTCACCCCGGTCTCGAGCACCGAGGCGGTGGCCGACGGGAACTGCAACGTGCTGTCGTCGTCGAGGATCGTCACCGCGATCGAGCCGTTGCCCACCACGGCGGCCTCGCCCGTCGGCGGGTCAAGCACCACGGTGAACGTGCGATTCGTCTGCACCGTGAGGTTGTTGATGAACTCCACAAACACAGTCTTCGACGACTCATTGGTGCCGAAGCTCAAAGCGCCGTTCGTGCCGCGGTAATCCACGCCGTTCGTCGCGGAGCCGTTGACGAACCGGAACGGAACCGTCACCGTGGTGTCGATCACCCCCGAGCGGCTCACCGTCACCGTCAACCCGCCGCTGCTCTCCAGGCCGCTCACCGACGCGAGGCTGAACTGCAACGTGCTGTCATCGTCGAGGATCGTCACCGTCGCCGTGCTCGGGAAGCCCAGCGTCGACTCCCCGGTCGCATTGCTAAGGACCAGGCTGAAGTTCCGGTCGCCGGTGATCGCCAGGTTGTTGATGATCGGCACCGTCACCGGCTTGCTCGTCTCGCCCACGCCGAAGCTGAGCACGCCGACCGTGTTCGAGAAGTTGATGTTCGGGAACGCCGTGCCCGGGGCCGTGAGGAACGACACGCCCACCACACTGTTGCTCGCGCCCGTGCGCAGCACGTTGAGCGTCACGCTGCCGGCACGTTCATTGACGCTCGTGTCCGCCACCGTGAACGCGCTGTCATCGTCATCAATCGTCACCACCAACGCAGCGGTCGCGCCCAAACTCGCCTCGCCGCCCGGCGTGCCGAGCACGATGGAAAAGGTCTCGGCGTTCTCCACCACCTTGTCGTTCACGATACCCACGGTGATGGCAAGGCTGCTGACGTTGGTCCCGAACGTGAGCGTGCCGCTGTTGGTCAGGTAATCCGTGCCGACCAGCGCCGTGCCGTTCGTGGTGAAGAATGGCACCGTCACGATGTTGGTGAGGTTGCCCGTGCGCGTCACGGTCACGATGATGTTCGTGCCGCGCTCGACCACGTTGGTCGCCGCCAGCGCGAATTGCAGGTTGCTGTCATCGTTAATGATCGTCACCAGATTCGTGAACACACCGCCCAGGCTGCCCTCACCCGCCGGCACATTCAGCACCACGGAATACGTCTCGTCCGGCTCCACCACCGTGTCGTTGATGTTCGTCACCGTGATCGGCAGCGAAGTGACCCCCGGCCCAAACACCAGCGTGCCGGAATTCGTCACGTAGTCCTGCCCCGCCTGCGCCGTGACGTCCAGCGTGTTGAACGGCACGCTCACCGTGTTGAGGTTGAAACCCGTCCGCGTCACCGTGAACGTGAGCGACGGCTGATTCTCGATGATCGCGCCCGACGCGAGCGTGAACTGGAACGTGCTGTCATTGTCCTGGATGGTCACCGTGGCGTTCGTCGCCAAGCCCAGGCTCGCCTCGCCCACCACCGGACCGCCGAGCAACGCCGTGTAGAACCGGTTCACCTGCTCGACCTGATTGTTCACGTTCGTGACCGTGAACGTCTTGTTCGTCTCGTTCATCCCGAACGTCAGCACCCCGGCATTCGTCAGGTAATCCAGCCCCACCACCGCCGTCCCGTTCGTCGTGAAGAACGGCACGCTCACCGTGTTCGTGTTGTAACCCGTCCGCAACACGCTCAGCGTCACCACCGGCACATCCTCCAGCACGTTCGTGCTCGTGAACGCGAAGAACAGAGTGCTGTCGTTGTCGATGATCAAGATCGTCGCGTTCGTCTGCGCGCCGAGACTCGACTCGCCCGTCGTGCCCGGCAGCAGGTTCACGAAGAAATTCTTGTTCGTCTCCTCGATCTGGTCGTTGAGCACCGTCACCGTGATCGTCCGGCTCGTCACGTTCGTCCCGAAACTCAGCGTCCCGACATTCGTCGCATAATCCAGCCCCACCGTCGCGCTCCCATCGCGCGTCTCGAACGGCACCGTCACCGTGCTGTTCACGAACCCCGTCCGGTTCACCGTCAACGTCACCGTCCCGATGTCTTCCAGCACGTTCGTCACCGCCTCCGCCACGTTGAACACGCTGTCGTCATCCAACAGGGTGATCACCATGTTGGTCAGCGTCCCCAGCACTCCCCCCACTGCGTTGCTCAGCGTCAGGTTGAACGTCTTGTCCGCCTCCGGGATGAAATCATTCAAGATCACCACCGTCAGCGGCACATTCGTCACCCCGGGCAGGAACGTCAGCGTCCCATTCGTCGTCGTATAATCCAGCCCCGCCGTCGCCGTCACGTCACTCGTCCCGAAATCCACCCGGATCGTCCCGCTGCTCGCGAACTCCCGCACCACGTTCACCGTCACGCCCCCCTGGTTCTCAAAAATGCTCGCCGTCCCCACCGCGAACTGCACCACCCCATGATCCCCGTTCAACCTCGCCACGCGCCCGCGGCCGATCCCCTCAAATTGCGTGAAGTCCCCGCCCACCACAGCCCGGCCATCCGCCTGCGCCGCGATCGAATGGACCGGCCCGTTGAATCCCGTCCCGATGTCGAACGTGGCATCCAACACCCCCGCTCCCGTCAACCGCGTCACGTTGTTCCTCGACACCCCGTTCGCCTGCGTGAAGTCCCCGCCCACCAGGATCGCCCCGTTCCCCTGCACCGCGATCGCCCGCACCGTGCTGTTCGCCGACGCCGCACTGCTGAACGCCGGGTCCAGCGTCCCGTCCGCTCCCAGCAACCGCGCCACGTTCGTCCGCCCAAATCCGCTCACGTTCGTGAAGCTGCCTCCGATCAGAATGCGATTGTCCGGCTGCACCGCCACCGCGTAAACCTGAGCCCCCGTCCCCAGCGTGTTCGTGAACGCCCCCTGCACCACCCCGTTCGTGTCCAACCGCGCGAGATTCGTCCGCTGCAAGCCGGATACCGACGTGAACAATCCGCCGATGATCGCCATCTGGTTCGTGTCCAGCGCCACCGCGTGCACCAGATTATTCGCCCCCGCCCCCGGGTTGAATCCCGCATCCAGCGTCCCGTCCGCATTCAGCCGCGCCACCCGATTCCGCCCCGTCGCGTCCACGCCCGTGAACGCGCCCCCTATCACGATCTTCCCATCCGCCTGCACCGCCAAGCCCAGCACCGCCGCATTCGGACCCGCCGTGCCGCCCGCCGAACCAAACGTCGTGTCGAGCGAGCCGTCGAGATTTAGCCGCGCGATGTAATTCCGGTTCGTGCCGTTGACGAATGTGAAGCTGCCGCCGATGAGCACCCGCCCATCCGGCAGCACTGCGGTCGCGTAAATCACGTTGTCAGCGCCGTTGCCGATGTTGAAGCCGAGGTCGAGGGAGCCATCGAAATTGAGCCGCACCACGCGGTTGCGATTCGTCCCGTTGAACGACACGAAATCACCCGCGGCGATAATCTTGCCGACGTCGGCGACCAGCGCGAGGTTGGTGATGATGGCGACGGAGTAAACCGAATTGCCCGCGCCCGTGCCGGGGTCGAACAGCGAGTCGAGGCTGCCGATGCGGTCGTTGTCCACCAACCGCAGCGTCGCGATGGCGGGTGAGCCAAGCGTCGCCGGCGCGCCGGGGTTGGCCAGCGACAGGATCACCGTCTCCATCGGTTCCTCCGTGATGTCGTCCAGCAACGGCACCGCCACCACCACGTTCGACACTCCCGGCGTGAACGTCAGGTTGGTGGTCGTGAGGGTGTAATCGCTGCCGGAGAACGCGGTCCCGTTGCCGGTGGCGAAGTCCACAACGTTGGTCCCGATGGTCGAACCGCGGCGGATGACGGTGACGAACGCGTTGGTCCGGTCTTCCAGCACGCTGAACGTCGCGGCGGTGAAGGCAAACTCCACCTCGTTGTCCTGGATCACCAGTATTGCGGCCGCCTGCGGCCCCAGCGGCACCCCCACCGCGTTGGTGAGGAGCAGATTGACCGTCAGGTCGCCCAGCGCCACCACGTCATTGCTCACCACCACATCGAACGTCCGCGTCACAACCCCGGCGCCGAACGCCAGCGTGCCGTTCGTCGCACCGTAATTCACCCCGGCCACCGCCGTGCCGTCCGCCGTGCGGAAGTCCACCGTGAACGCGTTGGTGGTGACGCCGCGGCGCCGGACGGTGATGGTGGCGTTCGTCGCGGTCTCGGACACCGTGAACACCGGCAGCAAATACTCCACATCCGTGTCATCGTTCACGATCGTCAACGTCGCCGCCGCCGGCGCACCCAGCACCGCCCCGACCGGCAGGCTGAGGATGAGATTCACCGTTTCGTCCGGCTCGACGAGGCCGTCGTTCAGCAGCGTGATGGAGAACGTCTTGTTGGTTTCGCCGGGGCCAAACGTGAGCTGGCCGGTCTGCGGCACGTAATCCTGCCCGCCGGTGGCCGAGCCGTCGCTCGTGGTGAAACTGACGGAGACCGGGGCGTTTGTGGAGCCGGCGCGGATGACCGGGATGACCGCGATGCCGCCGCCCTCGGAGATCGAATAAGCGCCGGCGGAGAATTGCACGCTGGTGTCGTCGTCGAGGATGGTGACGACGGCGTTGGAGATGCTGCCGAGGAAGGCGAGGCCGACGAGGTTGGTGAGGCGGACGTTGAACGTGGTGGCGCCCTCGACGGTCTGGGCGTTGATGATGGCGACGCTGAACGTCTGGTTCGTGATCCCGAGGCCGAAGGTGAGCGTGCCATTGGTGGCGACATACTTCACTCCGGCGACGGCCGTGCCGTCCACAGTCGCGAAGTCGATCGTTATGAAGTTGTTCGTCGCGCCGCTGCGCGTGACCGTGATCACGGCGTTGGTCGCGTTTTCATTCACCGTGTAAGCGGCGGCGCTGAACTGCACCACGCCGTCGTCGTCGAGGATGGTGAGCACGGCGTTGGACACGGCGCCCAACGCGGCGCCGCCGGTCGGGCTGGTGAGGGCGAGGTTCACGGTCTGGTTGCCGTCCACCGACGCGTTGTCGATCACGGCGACGGTGAAGGACTTGGGGGCGAGGTCGCTGTTGGCCCAGGAGAGGACGCCGTTGGTGGGCGTGTAACGGATGCCCGGGGCGGCGGAGCCGCCGCCGGTGGCGAAGAGGACGGACACGGAGCCGAGGGTCCCGTTGGTGCGCAGGACGGTGATGAGGGCGTTCGTGCCGGTTTCATTGACGGAGTAAACCGCGGAGCTGAACAGGAGGAGGCCGGGGCTGAATTCGTCGTCCACGATGGTGACGGTGGCGGTGGCCGGCGGGCCGGTCACGGCGGTTGCGCCCGAGAGGCCGGTGGGGTTGGAGAGGCTCACGGTGAAGTCCTGGTTCCCCTCGACGGTCGGCGTGTCGATGATGCGAACGAGGAACGTCTGCGTGGCGACGCCGTCGCCGAACGTCAGCGTGCCATTCGTCGCCAGATACTTTGCCGGGCTGAGCGCCGTGCCGTCGGAGGTGCTGAAGTCGACACTGACGATGCCGTTGGTGCCGAGGGTGCGGATGACGGTGATGAGGGCGTTGACGGCGTTTTCGTTGACGCCGAAGCCGGGGGTTTGGAACCGCATGACCGCGTCATTGTCCGCGATGATCAACGTGGCGGTGGGCTGCGCGCCGAGGGTGGCGCCGCCGGTGAGGGTCCCGCCGAGGAGCGTCAGGAGCACGGTCTCGTCGCCTTCGGGCAGGGTGTCGTCGACGTTGGTGACGATGAAGGTCTGCTGGGCGACGCCATCGGGGAAGCTGAGGGTCACGGTGGCGGGCTGGAAGTCGGTGCCGGCGGTGGCGGTGCCGGCGGCGGCGGTGGCCTGCACGGTCACGGTGCCGAGCAATCCGCCGAGGCGCCGGACGGTGATGAGGGCGTTGGTGTTTTCGCCGAAGACGAAGGTGGAGGCGGTGAATTCGAGGGAGCCGGGGGTGGCGGTGTCACGCCCGAAGACGCGGGCGAGGTGGGGACGGGGCTGGCCGTCGTAGTTCAGGAACGACCCTCCGATCACGATGCTCCCGTCGTCGAATTGCACCAGCGCTGCGTTCACGTCGTTGTCCGCGCCCGTGCCGAAGTTCACCATCACATCCATCGTCCCGTCCGCGTTGAGCCGCGCCACCCGGTTCCGCGACAGCGCGTTCACCGTCGTGAAACTCCCGCCGATCACCAGCTTCGCGTCCGACTGCACCACCACCGTGTTCACATAATTATTCGCCGCCGGCACGAAGCCCGCGTCCAGCGTCCCCTGCGCGCCCGGCGTCAGCGCCACGCGCGCGAGGTTCGTCCGCGCCTGCCCGCTCACCGCGTTGAACAACCCGCCGATCACCGCATTCGTCACCCCGCCCGACGCCTGCACCGCCACGGCATACACCGCCCCGCCCACGCCCGCCCCCAGCCGCGCGCTGAAGCTCGCGTCCAGCGCGCCGTTCGTGCCCAGCAACGCCAGCCCGCGCGAGAACGTCCCGTTCACCACGTTGAACTCACCGCCGATCAACACATTCCCATCCGCCAGCGGCACGATGGAGCGCACGAAGCCGTCGCAGCCTGTCCCGGGGTTGAACGTTGTGTCGAGGGAGCCGTCGGGGTTGAGGCGGGCGATGAAGTTGCGGTTGGTGCCGTTGACGGTGGTGAATTGCCCGCCGATGAAGATCTTGCCATCGGCCTGCAACGCCGCCGCGCTGACCGCGTTGTTCGGGCCCGTGCCGGTGTTGAAGTTGGTGTCGAACGCCCCGCCGGCGTCGAGCCGGCCGATGAAGTTCGCATTCGACCCGCCGAGGCTTGTGAAGAATCCGCCCACGACCACCGCGCCGTCGGGTTGCACTGCGAGCGCGCGCACGGACCCGTTGGCGCCGGCGCCGGACGCGAGGAACGCCGGGTCTGTGGAGCCGTCCACGTTCAACCGCGCGATGCGGGGCCGGCTGATGCCATTGGCGAGGGTGAAGTCGCCGCCGATGACCAGCTTGCCGACGAGGGCGGGTTGGTTGGAGTTGGCATGGATGCCGACGGCATAGACGGCGTTGTTGAGGAGGTTGGTGAAGCCAGGGTCCAGCGTGCCGGCGACGGGCGCGGTGTCGTCGTCGGTGATCGTCAGCGACGACACGCCGATGGCCCCGATCCGGGTGCCGAACGGCCCGGTCGCATTGGCCAGCCCGAGCGTCACCGCCCGCGCGGGGTTCACCACGAGGTTGCTGATGATGGTGACGCTGAAGCTCTGGGTTCGGACGCCGGGCGCGAAGTTCAACACGCCGCCCGCGGCGAGGTAGTGCAGGCCGGCGATGGCCGTGTCGTTCGTGGTGCCGAAGTTCACGGTTGCGACCGAGTTCGTCACGCCGGTGCGCACGACTTCCACGAGGAAGCTGCCCGCGCCCTCGGCCACGGTGTAGGCGGCGCTGGTGAAGGCGATTTCGGCGTCGTCGTCCACGATGCGCAATGTCGCCGTGTCCCCGCCGGGGGCGGCCGCCGCCGAGGCCGCCGGTGTGGCCACGAAGTTCGCCAGCCGCAACGTCACATCGCGGTCGCCATTGATCACCGCGTCGTCCACGATCGTCATCGTGAACGTCCGGCTCGTCACGCCGGGCCCGAACACCAGCGTCTTGCCCGCGAACGTCGTCCCGGTGCCGCTGATTTCGGACTGCCGGTTTCGTGACACCGCCACGCTGCCGTTCCCGCCCACCTGCACCACCGAGGCCAGGTCCACTTTCCCGTCCCCGTCCAGGTCGCCCGCCGCCATCGCGAACCCCGTCCCCGCCCCCGCGTTGAAGAGCGTGGCCGCCGCGCCGAACACCACATTCGTGGAGGTGTTGTTGTTCTTGAAGCCGAGCACGGTTCCGAGGCCGTTTTCTGCGGCGATGTCCGCGCGCCCGTCGCCGTCGAGGTCGGCGAAGGTGACCGACGAGGGCGCGGTCCCCACTGCCAGGTCGACTTTCGGGGCGAAGGACTGCGGGACGAGCGTGCCGTTGGTGCTGATGTTGCGGAAGACGGAGAGTTCATTGGCGCCGGAGACGGCGGCGATGATGTCGGGCTTGCCGTCGGCGGTCACGTCGCCCAACTCGACGGAGGACACGGCGGCGTCGACGGCGAGGTCGGCGCGCAGGGCGAAGGAGGCGAGGGTGAGTGAGCCCGCCGTGCTTTGGTTGCGGAAGACGGAGATGGTCGCGCTGCCTGAATTGGCCACGGCAAGGTCGGGCTTGCCGTCGCCGTCGAGGTCGCCGAGGGCGAGGGCGACGGGGGTGATGCCGACGGTGAGTTGCAACGGCGTGTCGAAGGAGAAGCTGCTCACGCTTGTGTTGCGCAAGACGGTGAGGGTGGCGCTGCCGCTGTTGGCCGTGACAAGGTCGGGTTTGCCGTCGCCGTCAAGGTCGGCCACGGCGACGGCGCGCGGGGCGGTGCCGACGCTGAAGTCGACTTTGTTGGAGAAGGACTGGGGGACGAGGGTGCCGTTGGTGGAGACGTTGCGGAAGATGGAGATGTTGTTGGAGCCGCTGTTGGCCGTGATGAGGTCGGGTTTGCCGTCGCCGTCGAGGTCGCGGATGGCGACGGCGCGCGGGTCGTCGGCGGTGGTGAGCGCGGCGCCGGGGCCGAACGAGGCGGCGACGAGGGAGCCGTTGGTGCTCTGGTTGCGGAAGACGAAGACCTGGTTGCCGGAGGATTCAACGGCGGCGAGGTCGGGCTTGCCGTCGCCGTCGAGGTCGCCCACCGCGACCGCCCGGAACGTAAGCCCCGCGGAGGGAGTGAGCAGCCCCGGCGGCGCGAAGCTGAACCCGGAGGACGCGGGCAGGGTGCTGTCGGTGAGGTCGAGGGTCACGGTCGTGTTCGTCACGCCCGTGCGAAGGACCGTGATGACGACGGATCCGGCCGCCTCGCCCACGAAGTAGAGATTGGTGCTGAAGGCGTAACGGCTGTCGTCGTCCTGGAGGGTGAGCAGCGCGTTGGTGATGCCGGGGACGCCGCCGACGATGTTGGTGAGCAGGAGCGAAACCTCGCGGTCGATGTTGGTGGCGAAGTTGTCCGCGATGGCCACGGTGAACGTGCGGGGCGTGGAATCGCCGTCGGCCCAGGTAAAGAGGCCGGACGCGGGCGTGAAGTCGGTGCCGGGCGCCGCCGGGTTGGCAAGGCCGTTGGTGGCGGTGATGAAGTTGACGGCGATGGGGCCGGAGGAGCCGTTGGTGCGGAGCACCGTGATGGTGATGGGCGACGTATGTTCCACCATCGAATACGTCGGCCCCGAGAACGTGATGACGCCGGAGCCGAATTCGTCGTCAATGATGGTGAGGATGGCGGTGGATTGCGGGCCGAGGGAGGCGCGGCCGGCGCCGAGGGTGCTCTGGGGATTGGCGAGGCTGAGGTTCACCGTGCGGTTGCCGTTGGTTTGGTTGTTGTCGATGATGCCGACGGTGAAGTTGGTGGTGGTGACGCCTTGGGGGAATGTGAGGGTGCCGAAGGTGTTGGTGAAGTCGAAGCCGGTGGGGGAGCCGGGGGGGGTGTAGCCGACGGCGCTGCCGTTGGCGGTGGAAAAATCGACGGTGACCTGCCCGATGCTGCCGCCGGCGCGTGTGACGTTGATGATGACAGCCTGCCCGTTCTCGATGGCGGGGTAGTTGGCGAGCTGGTAGGCGAGGACGGTGTCGGCGTCCTGGATGTTGAGGGTGGCGGCGCTTTGGGCGCCGGGGGTGGCGCCGAAGGCGTTGAGCCGCGCGAGCCGCGCGAGGGGCTGGCTGTTCATGGTGGTGAAGTCGCCGGCGACGAGGATTCTGCCGAGGGTGTCGAGGGCAAGGGCGGTCACGCCGGCGGAGGCGCCGGTGGTCAGGCCGGTGAACGTGGTGGTGTCGAGCGTGCCGTCGGCGTTGACGCGCGCAACGCGGTTGCGGGGCTGTCCGCCGAGAGTGGTGAAGAGGCCGCCCAACAGGATGCGGCCGTCGGTTTGCACGAGCACGGTGGTGAGGGCGAGGTCGGCGTTGGGGTTGAAGGCGGTGTCCAAGGCGCCGGTGGCATCGAGCCGGGCGACGTGGTTGCGGGCGGTGGCGCCGACGGTGGTGAAGTTGCCGCCGATGACGATGCGGCCGTCGGGCTGGACGGCGAGGGCGTTGACGGTGGCCGCGCCTCCGCTCAGGGCGGGGTTGGCGAATGCCAGGTCGGGTGTGCCGTCGGGGTTCAGGCGGGCGGCGCCGACGCGGGGCTGGCCGCCGACGGTGGTGAATTTGCCACCGATGAGCACGTTGGCCGCGGAGTCGAAGGCGACGGCGAAGACTTCGTCGTTTGCGTTGGGGTTGAAGGCGGTGTCCAAGGCGCCGGTGGCATCGAGCCGGGCGACGTGGTTGCGGGCGGTGGCGCCGACGGTGGTGAAGTTGCCGCCGATGACGATGCGGCCGTCGGGCTGGACGGCGA
>Ga0194131_10000377_pt1 | contig 74632 bp, 78 predicted proteins | sample TA2KigO120mmetaG_FD_148631 | JGI IMG/M metagenome (GOLD analysis project Ga0194131, IMG submission 148631) | Freshwater microbial communities from Lake Tanganyika, Tanzania - TA2015053 Kigoma Offshore 120m | ecosystem: Environmental > Aquatic > Freshwater > Lake | place: Tanzania: Lake... | reverse complement strand
GCCGGCACGCGCCGAGGCGCCCGCGCCGGCACGCGCGGCGCTGCCGATCGCGCCGATCTCGTATGATCCGCCCGCGCCGGTTCGCGAGACGTCCCTCGTGGTCGCGCCGATCACCGCCGAGTCGATCGCGGCCGAGTCGATCGCGGCCGAGTCGTCCGCCGTCGAGTCGCCCGCGCCCGCCCTCGAGGCGGCGGTGACGATGGAGGCCGCACCGTCCCTGCTGGACGAGCTGATGGCCCAGGCGCCGCTCGCGACGCTGCCCCCCGCGCCGGTCACCGCGCCGCGTCCCGCGGATCCGCTCCGCCACTGGGGCCTGCGCGAGCCCGCGTTCGACAACGCGCCGAGCACGCGGTTCCTCTATCTGTCGCCCGAGCACGCCGAGGCGCTCTTCCGTCTGCGCTACGCGATCCACCACCGCAAGGGCTGCGCGATGCTCACGGGCACGTACGGCTGCGGCAAGACCACGCTCACGCGCGCCCTCGTGCGCGAGCTCGATCCGGCGCGGTACGACGTCGCGCTGGTCGCGAACCCGCTCCTGACGCCGCTGAGCCTGCTCCAGGAGCTCCTCTACCAGCTCGGCGTGCCGGTGAAGAGCGACGACAAGCCCACGCTCGTGCGCGCGCTCGAAGCGCGGCTCTCCGAGAACCTGCAGCGCGGCCGCGACACCGTGGTGATCGTCGACGAGGCGCAGCTCATCGAGGACGACGCGGTCTTCAACGAGCTGCGGCTGCTCCTCAACTTCCAGACGAACGACCGCTTCCTCGTCACGCTGGTGCTCGCCGGCTCCGACGAGCTGCTCCAGACGCTCAAGCGCCAGCCGCACCTCGCGCAGCGCTGCGTGGTGCGCGCGGGCCTCGAGCCGCTCGACCGCGAGCAGACCGGCCACTACGTGCGCCACCGCCTCTCCACCGCGGGGTGCGAGACCGCCGCGCTCACCGACGACGCGGTCGACGCGCTCTTCTCCGCCACGGGGGGGACCCCGCGCGTGATCAACGCGGTGTGCGATCTCACGCTCTACGTCGGCGCCGCCGCGGGGGTGCGTCGCGTGGATGCGGAGCTGGTGCGGCGGGTCGCCGGAGACATCGCCGCCGCGGCCTGACGCCGCCGCCTCCTTCGGTCGAGTACCATGGCTCCCGGCACACTGCGCGGGAGGCTTTCACGATGACGCTGACGCTGCCGATGAAGCTGCCGACCTCCGTCGTCGGCAGTCACGGGCTCCCGGGATGGCTCTGGCTCGCGCGCGAGGCGATGGCGCAAGGACGGCTCGGCGCCCTCGACCTCCGCGAGCTGATGGAAGACGCGACGCAGGCGGCGCTGCTCGACCAGGAGCGCGCCGGCGTCGACGTGGTGAGCACGGGCGAGATGGGCCGCGTGCGGTTCATCATCGGCTTCTACGATCGCATCACCGGCATCGCGACGCTGCCCGCGCCGCGGCAGCTCGGCCAGCCGCTCTGGGACACGAACACGCCGTTCGAGGTCACCGGCAAGATCGCCGCGCCGAACGGGCTCGGCATCGTGGACGAGTTCACGCTCGCGCGCGCCCTCACGCAGAAGCCCATCAAGGCCACGGTCCCGGGCCCGTACACGCTGCTCGTCCCCCTGAAGCTCGGCGGCGGCTACCGCGACAAGGAGACGCTGCTCGCCGACCTCGTGGCGATCGTCAACGCCGAGTGCAAGGCGCTCGTGGCCGCCGGCGCGACCTTCATCCAGATCGACGAGCCGCACCACGGCATGTACTCCGGGTCGGTCCACGAGGTGAACAAGGGCATCAACCGCGCGGTCGAGGGCGTGAACGCGAAGATCGCGGTGCACGTCTGCTTCGGCAACCTCTACGGCCGTCCGTTCAGCGCGGTGCGCGACTACCGCAACGTCTTCCCGACGCTCGGCGATCTGAAGGCGTCGCAGATCGTGCTGGAGTACGCCAACCGCGGCATGGAAGATCCCGCGCGCTGGCAAGACTTTCCGAAGGACAAGGAGCTCGGAGCCGGCGTGATCGACGTGAAAGCGTTCAAGGCGGAGACCACGCAGGACGTCGTCGAGCGCATCCGCGCCTTCCTGCAGCACATCCCCGCCGAGCGCCTGTGGCTCAACCCGGACTGCGGGTTCTGGGAAACGCCGCGCTGGGTCGCCAAACAGAAGCTCGCGGCGCTCTGCAGCGCCGCCGCTCTCGTCCGCGCCGAGCTCTAGCCCCGCGCGGTCTACGCCGCGATCGCGGGCGACTGGATGCGCCGCACGCCGGCGCTGGTCATGTCCTGCCACGCCTTGTCGAGCGAGCCGCCGGCGTCGATCCCGCGCGTGGCGTCCTCGATGACCGAGGCGGCGAAGCCCGCGCGAGTCGCGTCCAGGGCGGACCAGGCGACGCAGAAGTCGGTCGCGAGGCCCACCAGGTAGACGTGCTTGAAGCCGCGCGCCCCGAGATACCCGCTGAGGCCGGTCGTGGTGGTGCGGTCGGCTTCGACGAACGCGGAGTACGAGTCGACGTCTGGACGGTAGCCCTTGCGGATGATCAACTGCGCGTGCGGAATGCGCAGGTCCTTGTGCAGGTCCGCGTCGGTGGTGCCCTGGATGCAGTGATCCGGCCACAGCACCTGCGGGCCGTAGGGCAGGCTGATCGTGTCGAACGGCTTCTTGCCCGCGTGACTCGACGCGAACGACACGTGGCCCTTCGTGTGCCAGTCCTGCGTGATCACCACGTGCCGGAACGCGCGCGCGAGCCGGTTGACGATCGGAATGATCGTGTCGCCGTCGGCCACCGGCAGCGTCCCGCCGGGCATGAAACCGTTCTGAACGTCGACCACCACGAGCACGTCATCGTCCCCCGGCGTGATGCGCGGCGGCGTCGGCATCGGGCACCTCCTGCGGCGGCGACGGCCTGCCTGCCACGGTAGACCCGAGCGCGCGGGGATCGCAAGCGCGGGCGCGGCGCAGACGGCGCCGCGCCCGGCGTCCGAGGTGTGGCTCAGGACTGCGCGGGCGCGGCGCGGCGGTGACCCCGCTTGCCGTGGCCGTGCTCGAACGAGGCCTGCGTAAACTTCGCCCGCTGCTCCGGCGTGAGCACGGGACCGATCTCCTGGAGCACCTTCACGCGCAGCGCGACCGTCTGGCCCATGAGCTGCTGCACTTCCGCCGTCTTCGTCTGGAGCGCCGCCGCGTCGGCGCCGTTGAGCGCGAGCTGGCGGAGATCCTTCTGGGCCACGCTGAGCTGCTGCCGGAGCTGCTTCTGCTCCTCGCGGTGCTTCTGGTAGGCCGCGCGCACCGCGGTCATCTGGTCGTCGGTGAGACCGAGCTTCTTCTGCATGCGGCCCATGCCGTGCTCGCGGGCTCCCGGCGCGGGCTTGGGCTGCGCATCCTGAGCGAGAGCCACGGCCGAGCCGCCGAGCAGGGCCACGAGCGACAGGGCCACGAGGGAACGCTTGATCATGGAAGTGATCCTCCTGTCCCGTTCGACGGAGGGCGGTGCGCAGCTATTTACACGCCAGGTCTCGTGGTCGGGCCGGCGATCGATGGAAGCCCGTCGCGGGCGCCTGTACGCTGGGCCGTGGCATGGCTCGCCGCTCCGCCGTCGCGATTCTCACGGCCGTTCTGGTGCTGACGGCCCTCCACGCCGCGGAGGCGCGCCGCGGGAAGTGGACCGACATGCCGGAGGCGCTCCTCGACATCGCGCGCGATCATCGCAAGGCGCTCGAAGCGTCGCTCCCGAAGCGCGCGCGCGACGTGAAGGAAACGGCGGCCTCGCTCGACCGCAACACCACGCTCTACGCGCGCGGGCTCGTCACCCGGGACGAGCTCGGCGCCGTCGCGCGCGAGGCCGGCGAGGCCCGCGCGCAGCTCGAGTGGACGCGGCAGGAGCTCACGCGCGCGGCCGCGCTCATCGCGGAGATCGAGACGCGGCGGCGTCTGGCGCACCGGCCGCCGCTCCGGCCCGGTCAGTACGAGGCGGGCGACACGTTCATCCGCTTCGCGGGCCACCGGGCGTTCGCGCCGTCGCAGCTCGTGCCGCTCGAGCAGTTCTTCACGCGGCGGGCGGGCCGCCGCCTCCCCGTCAGCGCGCACGGCCAGTCCGACGTGCACACGCGCCTCGGGCTCGACCATCGCAACGCCGTCGACATCGCGGTCCATCCCGACAGTGTGGAGGGCCGCCTGGTGATGGCCTGGCTGCGCGAGCAGGGCTATCCGTTCATGGCGTTCCGCGGCGCGCGGCAGGGCGCGGCGACCGGCGCGCACATCCACGTCGGCGCGCCGTCCGAGCGGCTCGCCAGCGCGCGAGTCCCCGAACGGAGATCGCGCGGCGCCGCCCCCACCGTCGTGCCCGCGCGTACGCCCGCCGCCGCCGGGTCCACCGCGGCCGCCGGCACCGCCCGCGCCACCGCTCCGGCCTCTCCCGCCGAGCCCGCCGCGCCGCCGCCTCCGCCGCCGGCCGCGTCGCTGCGCGACAATCAGTACCCGACGGGCTCGCCGTGGACGTCTCCGCCGCCGGGCGTCGCCCCGACCGCGCGCTCCACCGGCGCCGGCCACGTCGTCGCCCCGCCCGCTCCCGCCACACGGACCCTCACGCGGTAGTCTCGTCCGCGGCCCGCGGGCCGTGATGGATTGACACGCATCCGACCCTTGCGGTACAAGCGGCGCACGCTGTCAGTTCAGAGATCAGGAGGTATCGACCCCAGCGCAGCATGCCCCGACCCGTTCGATTGTCCGGCCTGAAAGGAGCGCATCCATGGCAGGGTCCTCACGCCGCCAGTTCCTCAAGCAGACCGCCGGCGCCGGCGCCGGTGTCGCGTCCTGGCTCGCCCTCGGGCAGGCGCCCGCCTTCGCCCAGAGGCGCGAGCTCACGATGCTGTCCTGGAACCACTTCGTGCCCGCCGCCGACGACGAGCTGAAGAAGCAGGCGGAAGCGTTCGGCAAGCAGGCGAACTGCACCGTGCGCGTCGACACGATGGCGCATCTGCAGATGCCCGCCAAGGTCGCCGCCGAGGCGCAGTCGCAGTCCGGCCACGACATGTTCCGCACCGCCGCCGCCGATCCGTTCCTCTACGAGAAGCAGCTCGTGGACGTCGGCCCGCTCGTCGAGAAGCTCGGCAAGACCGGCGGGGGCTGGTATCCGTTCGCGGAGCAGTCGTGCCGCACGGATGCGGGGTGGCGCGCGGTCCCGTGGTTCTGGATCTCGTTCCCCGGCACCTACAACATGGCGCACTTCAAGAAGGCGGGCTTCGGCGACAAGGTGCCGAAGACGTGGGACGACCTGCTGCAGATGGGCAAGGCGCTCAAGAAGCAGGGCAACCCGGTCGGTATCCCGATCAGCCACTGCTCGGACGCGCACTCGACGTACTGGTCGATCGCGTGGTCGTTCGGCGCGAAGGTCATCGAGGCCGACGGCAAGACCCCCGCGATCAAGTCCGCGCAGACCGAGCGGGTCATCGAGTACTACAAGGAGCTCTTCAAGGACGCGATGGAGCCGGAAGTCCTCAGCTGGGACGACGCCTCCAACAACCGCTTCATCCTCTCGGGCAAGGGCTCGTGGATCCACAACCCGGTGAGCCCGTACAACGCCGCGCTCAAGGAGAAGATGCCGATCGCGGACGACATCAACCACCACAACAGCCCCGCCGGCCCCGCGGGCACCCACTCGGCGCCGCCCATCCTCTCGCTCGGCATCTGGAGGTTCTCGAAGAACCAGGAGCTCGCCAGGGACTTCATCGAGTTCCTGATGAAGAAGGAGAACTACGACGCCTGGATCGTGGCGTCGAACTCGTTCAACCATCCGCCGCTCAAGAACCTCGCGGACCATCCGATCTGGGCGCGGAATCCGAAGTTCGCCATGCTGCCGAAGGAGGCGGAGTTCGCGCACCCGCGCGGCTGGCCGGCGAAGCCGAACGACGCCGTGCAGCGCATCGACAACAACTACGTGATGGCGGACATGGTCGCCAAGGCCATCAACGGCATGCCCACCAAGCGCGCGATCGACTGGGCGGAGCAGCAGATCGCGTCCGCGGTCAAGGGACAGTTGAAGGCGGGCTAGCGCCATGGCGGTCCGATCGGACGTCGTCGGGATGGCCGGGGCCCCGCGCCCCGGCCTCCTCACGCGGCTGCACGAGTGGTGGGAGCAGGAGCACGTCTTCGGCTACGGCCTCATCGCCCCCGCGCTGCTGCTGCTCGTGTGCCTCGTCGCCTATCCGTTCGGCATGGCGATCTACTTCAGCCTGTCGGACTACTGGGTCGGCTCGCCGGGAGGCTTCGTCGGCGCGCAGAACTACCGGGACATCCTCGGCAACGAGGTGTTCCGCCAGACCGTCTGGAACTCGTTCGTGTTCACGATCATCGCGGTCCTGCTCAAGGCCGTCCTCGGCGTGTGGCTCGCGATGCTGCTCGCGCGGAACTTCCGCTTCAAGCGGGTGGTGCGCGGCGCCGTGCTGCTGCCGTGGGTCATTCCCACGGCGCTCTCGACGCTGGCGTGGGGCTGGATGTTCGATTCGCTCTACAGCGTGGTGAACTGGACGGCGATCCGGGTCGGGCTCATCGACCCGCCGGGGCCGAACTGGCTCGGCATCGCGGGGTACGCGATGACGGCCGTCATCACCGTGAACGTCTGGCGTGGGCTGCCGTTCTTCGCGATCATCGTGCTCGCCGGCCTCGTCTCGATCCCGCGCGAGTACTACGAGGCCGCGGAAGTCGACGGCGCCAGCTCGTGGGGACGCTGGATCCACGTGACGCTGCCGCTGCTGAAGCCCGTCCTCGCGGTCGTGATCCTCTTCTCCACGATCTTCACGTTCAGCGACTTCAACATCGTGCAGGTGCTCACCCGGGGCGGCCCGGTGAACACCACCCACCTCTTCGCGACGCTCGCGTACCAGGTGGGTCTCAACGGGGGCAACCTCGGCCAGGGCGCGGCCATCTCGCTCTTCCTCTTTCCGATGCTGGCGGCCGTGGTGTTCATCCAGCTGCGGTTCATCCGCAAGGAGTAGGCCGTGCAGGTTGGCGTCAGGAGCCGGCGCGCGAGAATCGGATCCGCGATCTTCGGGTACGCGAACCTCGTGCCCTACGTCTTCTTCGCGCTGTTCCCGTTCTACTTCATGCTCGTCACCTCGGTGAAGACGAACGCCGAGCTGTACAACCTCAAGTCGATCCCCTTCTGGGTGCAGACCGGCGTCATCGTGGATCACTACACCTTCCTCTTCCGGAAGACCGAGTTCCTGACGTGGATGACGAACAGCCTCATCATCTCCGTCCTCGCCACGTCGATCTCGCTCGCGATCTCGATCCTCGCGGGCTACAGCCTCGCGCGCCTGCGCTATCGCGGCGTGGGGATGTTCGGGACCGCGGTGTTCATCACGTATCTCGTGCCGCCGACGCTGCTCTTCCTGCCGCTCTCGCAGGTGGTCGTGTGGCTCGGCCTCGCGGACACGATCTGGGCGCTCGTCGTCACGTATCCGACGTTCCTCGTGCCGTTCTCGACCTGGCTCCTCATGGGCTACTTCCGGACGATCCCGAAGGAGATCGAGGAGTGCGCGCTGGTGGACGGCGCCTCCCGGTTCACCACGCTCTTCCGTATCGTCCTGCCCATGGCGATCCCCGGCATCGTGTGCGCGGCCTTGTTCGGGTTCACCCTCACGTGGAACGAGTTCACGTACGCGCTGACGTTCATCTCCCAGTCGGCGAACAAGACGGCGGTGGTGGGCGTCACCGCGGATCTCATCCGCGGGGACATCTACTACTGGGGCTCGCTGATGGCGGGCGCGGTGATGGCGAGCGTCCCGATCGTCGCCATCTACGTCTGGTTCCTCGACTACTACGTCTCCGGTCTCACCGCCGGCGCCGTCAAGGGCTGAGCGCCGTCCGCGGCGCACCTCGAACATGCCGCGCGGCGCGCTGCGCGTCGCTCACGAGACGCCGGCCGGCCGCATCCTCGTCACCGACTCGCTCACGTACTGCGACGAGCGCGTGTCGGGGCGCGACGTGGTCGTCGCCGGGTCGTTCGCCGGCGCCGCCGCGTTTCCACTGGCCTACGAGTATGGCGTCCGCGCGCTGATCGCCCATGCGGCGGGCGTGGGCCGGGAGGCGGCGGGGATCTCGGGCCTCGCCGACGCCGAGGCGCGTGGGCTCGCCGCGGCCGCGGTGGAGACGATGTCCGCACGGATCGGCGACGGCGAGAGCGTCTGGGGCGACGGTGTGATCGCGTTCGCGAACACGCATGCGGTCGCCCTCGGCGTCGCCATCGGCATGCCCGCCGCGAGCGCCGCGCGCCGGCTGCTCGCCGCGCCGGAGGGCGTCGCATGGCCGCGCACGATGGACCGCGCGCAGACCCTTGCGCTCGAGACCCCGGCCGGCCGCGTCATGCTCATGGTGTCGACGAGCTTCGTGTCGCCGGAGAACGCGCGCGACATCCTGTGCACGGGCTCGCACGGCGGCCGTGTGAACGCGCTGCCGCTGCTGGCCACGCCCCCGCGCGGCGCCGTCGTGTTCGACGGCGGTCTGTCGCGGGACAACGCGGGCATCGGCGGACTCGCGCTGCTGGACGGCCGGGGCATCCCGGCGATGGCGGTGGCCTCCGCCTCCGCGCGCATCGGCGATGCGCGCAGCGCATGGGAGACCGGCGTGCTGTCGGCGGCGAACGCCGCCGCCGCGCGGCGCGGCATCGCGGTCGGCATGACCGTCCGCGAGGCCGCGCGCCGGCTGCTGACCCGCTAGCGCGGCTGCGGCGTCGTGCGGAGGTAGGGGCGGAGCTTCTTGAAGCCCGGGAACTTCTGGCTCGCCTCTTCGTCGCTCACGGCGGGCACGATGATGACGTCCTCACCGTGCTTCCAGTTCACCGGCGTCGCCACCTTGTGGCGGTCGGTGAGCTGGAGCGAGTCGATCACGCGCAGGATCTCGTCGAAGTTCCGCCCGCACGTCTGCGGGTAGGTGATCATCAGCCGGATCTTCTTCGCCGGGTCGATCACGAAGACCGTCCGCACCGTGTACACCTCGTCGTGCGCGGGGTGCATCATGCCGAAGAGGTTCGCGACCTTCCGATCCGGGTCCGCGATGATCGGGAAGTTCACCGCGGCGCCCTGGGTCTCGCGGATGTCCTCCGCCCAGCCCTTGTGCGAGTCGACCGGATCCACGCTGAGGCCGATCGGCTTCACGCTGCGCTTGTCGAACTCCGGCTTTAGCCGGGCCACGTAGCCGAGCTCGGTGGTGCATACCGGCGTGTAGTCGCGGGGGTGGGAGAAGAGGATCCCCCACTTGTCCCCGAGCCATCGATGGAACTGGATCTGGCCCTCGGTGGTCTCGGCGGCGAAGTCCGGCGCGACGTCTCCGAGTCGCAGCATGCGATTCTCCTTATTGTCCATGGGAAATAGATGCTTCGTCGATTCTCCAAGGCCGTCGCGGGTCTGTCAAGCCCCGCCGAGGGCGTCGACCGCGCCAAGGTGCTCCCGAAGGATGGCGTTGAACGCCGCCGGCTGATCGTACAGCGTGACGTGGCCGGACTCGGCCACCACGTGCAGCCGGGCGCCGGGAATGCCGTTCGCGAGCGCCTGTTTGGCCGCGAGCGGCACGGTCGTGTCGCCGGCGCCGGCCACCACGGTCGTCGGGCAGCGGATCTCCGCCAGGCGCTCACGAATGTCGAAGCGGGCGAGGGCGGCGAGGCACGCGAGGTAGTGACCGCGGGGGTTGGCGGCCAGCCGCGCCGAGGCGGCGTCGCGCAGCGCCGCGTGCTCGGGCCGCGGGAACGCCTCCCGGGCCACGAAGGCGCCCACCAGCGACATCGGCGCTGCCAACGCGAGCAGCACGCGGGCGGCCCCGCGCACGAGCGCGCGGACGTCCGCGGGGCGCAGGCGCGCGAACCCGTTGACCACGACCAGCGAGCGCACGCGCGCGGGCGCCCGGAGCGCGAGCGCCAGGCCCACACAGCCGCCGAGCGAGAGCCCGACGACGTGCGCGCGCTCGATCCCGAGGCGCTCGAGCTGACGCTCCACGGCCGCCGCCATCGCGGGAACGGACAGCACGCCGCGCGGACGTGCCGAGCGGTGGTGTCCCGGCAGGTCCACGGCGAGGACGCGGTAGTCCGTGAGCGCCTCGGCCTGGTGGGTCCAGTCGTCGCCCGACGAGCCCAGCCCGTGCAGGAGGACGACGACCGGGGCGCCGGGCGGCCCCGTCAGCGTGTAGTACATCGGAAGGAGCCTAGCACCGGCCGCGCAGGGTATTCTCGGGGGCCGGGGAGGATGTCATGAGAGCGATCCGTGTCTCGCAGTACGGCGGCCCCGAGGTCCTGAAGCTCGACGAGGTGCCCGCGCCGCAGGCGGGGCCGGGGCAGGTCGTCGTCCGCAACCAGGCGATCGGCATCAACCCGGTCGACACCTATCTCCGTTCGAACACCGACAACCGCGGGCCGAAGCTGCCGTACACGCCCGGCTCGGACTGCGCGGGCGTCGTCGAAGCGGTCGGTGCCGGCGTGACGGCCGTGAAGGCCGGCGACCGGGTCTACGTCGGCGGCACGCTGAGCGGCGCGTACGCCGAGCAGGCGCTCTGCACCGAGGCCCAGGTGCACCCGCTCCCCGCCACCGTGACCTTCGCGCAGGGCGCTGCGATCAACGTGCCGTACGCCACCGCGTACCACGCGCTCATCCACCGCGCGCACGGCCACGAAGGCGACGTGGTCTTCGTGCACGGCGCCAGCGGCGGCGTCGGCATCGCCGCGGTCCAGATCGCCCGCGCCCGCGGGATGACCGTCATCGGCACCGCGGGCACCGCGCGCGGGCGCCAGCTCGTGCTCGAGCAGGGCGCCCACCACGCGCTCGACCACACCGCCGCCGGCTACCTCGACGAGCTCGGGAAGCTGACGAGCGGCCGCGGGCCCGACGTCATCCTCGAGATGCTCGCCAACGTCAACCTCCGCGCGGACCTCGAGGTCGTCGCGATGCACGGACGCATCGTGATCATCGGCAACCGCGGCAGCATCGAGATCAATCCGCGCGCCGCGATGAACAAGAACGCCGCCATCCTCGGGATGGCGCTCTTCCACGCCTCGGCCGCGCAGACGGCCGGCATCCACGCCGCGCTCGTCGAAGGCCTGCGCAACGGCAGCCTGCGGCCCGTGATCGACCAGGAGCTGAAGCTCGCCGACGCGCCGCGCGCGCACGACGCCGTGATGGGCGCCGGCCACTACGGCAAGATCATCCTCGTCCCGTGAGTCAGGAAAGGACGTCCATGCGGATCGCAGCGCTCGTGCTCGTCGTGCTCGCCATGTTCCTCGCCGTCGTCCCGGCCGTGCCGGCGCAGGACGACACCGCCAGCATCAGCCGCAACGCCGCCGGCCCGCAGGGCGGCGGAGGCACCGATCCGCTCGGCGGCCCGCACACGCCCCGCGTGTACGGCCTCGGTCAGCCGCTGATCTTCGGGGCCGGCCTCACGCTGCTGATCGTCGCGGCCGTGCTCGGCGCGTACACGCTCTTCACCGCCCGCCCGATCGACGAGCCCTGAGGGCGTCGCCGCTCAGAGATCCCACTGGGCGATGACCGCGTAGCGGTCGCCGCCGGTGACCTCGCCCAGGATCCACGGGTCCACCTGCCGCTCCTGGTAGTACGTCGGCGTGGCCACCCAGAACTTGCTGAAGAGCCCGCTCTTCACGGCGTCGTCGTACTTCAGGAGCGCGTCGTCCGGGATGCCCTGCCGGTAGTCCTCGATCGGCTCGAGCGTCGCGCCGCGGACGTAGCCCGCCCGGCGCGGGAGCGTCTGTCCGACTTTCTGGCGCACCTCGGCCAGCGTGTAGAGCGGGCCGTAGAGCATCTGCGCCATCTCGAGCCGCTCGCGCAGCATCTGGCCGGGCAGGCGGGTGCGGATCGCGCGAACGCGCGCGTCGAAGTCAGTGGGCGTGGTGGTGGGCGTGTGCGTCTGGTCCATGAGCAACCTCCGTCGAATGACCGCCGGCGGCGGCGATGGGGCGGTAACGTGCAAGGCCCCTACCAGCGACGCTGGTAGACGGCGACGTCGAGCCAGAGGCCGCGCTTGAACGCGACCTCCTCCTCGATGCCCACGAGCCTGAACCCGAGCGCCTCGTGCAGCCCGCGGGAGGCGGCGTTGCCGGCGGTGATCCGCGCGATGACGGAGCGGTGCCCGCCCGCGCGGGCCAGCTCGAGCACGTGGTCGAGGAGCGTGCGGCCGACCCCGCGCCCGCGCCACGCGCGATCGACGTAGACGGAGTCCTCCACCGTGTGACGGAATGCCGGCTTCGCGCGGTACGGCGTCAGCGCGGCGTAGCCGGCCACCTCGGTCGGCGCGCCGGCCGGCGTCGCGACGATCACGGGATAGGCCGCGGCGTGGCTCGCGAGCCACGCGCGCTGCGCGGCGAGATCGCGCGGCTCCGTGTCCGTCGTGGCGAGCGTGTCGAGGACCTCGCGGTTCCAGATCGTCATGATCGCCGCGGCGTCGTCGAGGCGCGCGCGGCGCACGGTCAGCGTCGCCGTCGCCACGCTCACGCCCGGCCTCGCCGCGGCGCGGGCGTGGGCGAGGCGATCGTGCACGTAGCGCGCGAGACGTCGTCGTCGTAGTCCATGCGTCATGATCGCGGGCGGCGCGCGATCAGGGAAATCAATTGTCGTTATGCGAACGATCAGCTAGATTCCGTCGATGGACGTCCAGCTCGCGCACCTGAAGGCGCTCAGCGCGGTCGCGCGCCATGCGAGCTTCTCGCGCGCGGCGGGCGAGCTCGGCGTCACGCAGCCCGCGGTCAGCATGCAGGTCCGCCAGCTCGAGGACGCGCTCGGCCAGCCGCTGCTCGAGCGCGTGGGCAAGCGCGCCTTCCCCACGCGCGCGGGCGAGATCCTGCTCGCGCACGCCGCGCGCGCCTTTCACGAGCTCGACGCCGCGGTGGAGCGCGTGCAGGAGCTGCGCGGGGTCATGGCGGGCCGCGTGCGGCTCGGCACCTCGGCGTCGATCAGCATCTACCTGCTGCCGCCGTTCCTGCGGCGGTTCCGCTCGCGCTATCCGGCGACGGAGCTCGTGGTGGTCACGGGCAACGCGCCCGAGGTCGCGCGGGCGGTCGTCACGAACGAGCTGGACATCGGCATCGTCAGCCTGCCCGTGCGCGACCGCGAGCTCGCGGTCACGCCGTTCGTCGACGACGAGCTCGTGGCCATCGCGCCGCCGTTGCCGCGGTGGCGGCGCCTGCGGACGATCGCGGCGCCGGAGCTCGCGCGGGAGCCGCTCATCCTCTACGAGCCCGGCGGCACCGTGCGGCGAGTGATCGACGGCTGGTTCCGCCGCGCGGACGCGACGCCGGTGCGCCCGATGGAGCTCGGCAACACGGAGGCGATCAAGAAGCTGGTCGAGGCCGGCCTCGGGTTGTCGGTCACGTCGTGGTTCTCGATCCAGGCGGAGCGGCGGGCGCGGATGCTCACCGCCATCCGGCTCTCGCCGCCGCTCGTGCGGAAGATCGGCGTGATCCGCCGCCGGGACAAGCCGCGCACGCCGGCGCTGGATGCGTTCCTCGCGGGCCTGGAGCAGCTGCACGCCGCGCTCGCACGGCCGCGCGCGCGCCGCTAACGGGCGCGCGCGAAGGCGCCCGGCGCCGGGCTGTCGAAGGTCGCGCGGCGGCCCGACGGTCCCACGAACGACAGGCGTGTGGCGTGCAGGCAGACGCGCCGTAATGGATCGGTCGTCGCGCCATAGTCCCGGTCGCCCGCGATCGGGTGTCCGAGGGCCGCGAGCTGCGAGCGGATCTGGCCGCGGCGCCCGGTCGTGAGCGAGAGCTCGAGCAGCGTCGTGGTCGGCCGCGTCTCCAGCACGCGATAGTGGGTGATCGCTTCCCGGCCCACGTCGCGCCGGCGCGTCGGGCGCACGCGCAGGCTCTGGTCGACGCGCAACCGGCTGCGAAGCGTGCCTTCGGGCTCCCGCACGCGGCCTTCGACCACCGCGACGTAGCGGCGCTCCACCGCCCGCGCTTCGAACTGCGCCTGGAGCGCGCCCTTCGCCGCGCCGGACTTCGCGAACACCAGCAGGCCGGAGGTCTCGCGATCGAGGCGGTGGACGATGAACAGGCGGCGGGCACGGTCGTTACGCGTCTGGCCGGCGACGTAGGCGGCGAGCACGCGATACGCGGTGCGCTCGCGCTCGCTCTCGGTCGCGATCGTGAGCAGACCGGCGGGCTTGTCGATGACGACGATGTCGTCGTCCTCGTAGATCCTGCGCAGCGCGGACGGAAACGCGGGCGGCGGCGGCGCCCCGAGCTCGACCCGGTCGCCGACCGCGATGGTCGCATCGCCCCGGCGAGCGACGGCGCCGTTCACGCGGACACGCCCGTGCGCCAGCCACTGCTTGCGGCTGCGGCCGGAGGCGCCGGGGAAGAGCGCCTCGAGCCTGTCGAGGAGCGTCATGCCGCCGCGGCGATCACAGCGTGAACTGTCGGGCCGCGGCCGCGTACGGCGGCTCGCCGCGTCGCACGGTGTCGGGGTTGACGCCCTGGCGCAGCGCGAGGTGGTACGCGAAGAGCTGCAGCGGCACGATCGCGAGGATCGGCGAGAGGAGCTCGTCGACCTCCGGCAGCGCGATCGTACGGGCCGCCAGCCCGCCGATCTCACGGTCGTCGGGCGCCGCCAGCGCCACGATCGGCGTCCCGACGGCCTTCGCCGCGCGCGCGGCGTCGAGACAGCGCGCGCGCGCCGGGCCCGGCGGCGCGATGAGCACGAGCAGATCGTCGCCGGTCATCGACGCGTACGCGCCGTGCAGGAACTGCTCGCAGTTGAAGCCGCTGGCGGTCGCGTAGTTCGTCTCACTCATCTTGAGCGCGGCTTCATAGGCGGTGGCGGTGTTCGGCCCGCCGCCCACGAACCAGTACCGGCGCTTGCCCGCGTTGGTCCTCGCCAGCTCCTCCCAGGGCTCCTGCCCGAGGAGCCCGGCGAGCTGATCGGGAAGCGGCTCGAGCCGGCGCGTGAACGCCGCGTCCCGGCCGACCGCGGCCGCGAGCGCGGCCAGCACGGTGAGCGTGGCGGTGTAGCTCGCGGCGTGGGCGGACGAGCGCTCCTGGTCGACGGTCTCGAGCGAGACATCCGCCTCGCCGAGCGCCGTGGCGCCTCTGCCGGTGAGCGCGATGCCGACGCCGCCCTCGCTCTTCGCCCGCCCGAGCGCTTCCTGCGAGAAGCGCTTGGAGCCGCGGTGGCTGATGGCGATGACGCCCGTGCGCGGCGGCGGCGCCGGCCAGTACGCCGCGAGCTCGAACGAGTGCAGCGCGCGCGCCTGGTAGCCGAGGCCGCCCACGCGGGCCAGCAGCAGCTCGCCGACCAGCGCGGCGTGATACGAGGTGCCGATGCCGCAGAGGATCGTGCGCTCCATCGCGCGCAGCCGCCCGGCGGCGCGCGCGATGCCGGCCGCGTTCGACCCGACGACGGCCCGGAGCGCGTCGGGCTGCGCGGAGATCGAGTCGTGCATGTAGTACGGATGCGCGCCGCGCGGCGGCGGAGGCGACCACGTCATGTGGCTATTGTACGGGCTCGCGCGCGGGCCGCCGGACGCCGCCCGCGCGCGCGAGCATGAGGCCGACCACGACGAGCGCGACGGCGACGACCGCAAGGTGGCGGTTCGCGAAGAGGCCGCCGAGGAACGGTCCGACGAAGATGCCGGCGTCGACGCCGACACGATAGAGCGCGGTGCGCCACGCGATGCGCGCGGGCGGCGTCTCCCGCCGGACGAGGCTGAGCGGCAGCATCCATCCCGCCATCGCGACGCCGAAGAGCGTGGCGCCCACCACGACGCCCGTGAATGGGGTGAACGCGATCAGCACGCTCGCCACGCCCATCGCGATCGCGACGCCGGCCACGACGCGGACGGCGCCGATGCGGTCGGACAGCAGGCCCAGCGGGATCAGCGCGACGATGTCGCACGCCTGCATCAGCATGAAGAGCCGCGCGATGCCCGCGCGGTCGAGCCCGAACTCACGGCTGCCGCGCACGGGGATCACGAGCTGCTCGACGCTCGCGTACGCGACCGCCACCAGCGCGCCGGCGATGAAGGCCAGGGGCACCAGCGAGCCACCGCTGCCGCTGACCGGGCCGGGCGTGGCGACGGCCGGCGCGCCACGCGCGACGCCCGCGCGCGGCAAGGCGGCGATCACGAACGCGAGCAGCGCGAGCGCGACCACCTGCGGCACGCAGGCGATCAGCAGCACGGTCTTCCACGACAGGTCGCTCGGGAGCAGCGCCACCATCGCGGCGCCGCCGAGCAGGCCGATCATCGCGGTGAACTCCACGGCGTTGAGCGCGACCGAGAGGCCGCGCGCGGCGTACGCGTGGAGGATCGCGGTGAGCCCGCCGAGCATCGAGAGCGCATGCCCGACCCCCATCAGGGCGCGGCCGGCGAAGAGCGTGGGGAAGGTGTCGGCGGCGGCGATGACCAGCGCGCCGAGCGCGAGCGCGATCTGCCCGATGACCAGCGCCGCGGCGAGCCGGCGCGCGATGAAGAGCCCCGCGGGAAGGTCGGCCAGCATGCGGGCGAAGCCGAACGCGCCCGCGAAGATGCCGAGCTGCCAGTCAGGGAGGCCGGTCTCGCGCGCGATCTCGGGCAGGAGGCTCGGAAAGGCGCCGATCGAACACGTGTTCGCGAGCGTCGTCGCCGCGAGCAGGACGATGAGGGGCGGCCGCACCGCCCGTCATTCTATCCGGTGGCGCGTCAGCCGTTGCCGGGCTCGGCCCCCCCGGGGTCCTGCCACGGATCGTCCGGCTTCTGCTTGCCCGTGCCGGGGTCGTAGGGACGGTCGATCGCGGGCTCGCCCTTGATCGGGCGGACCTTCCGCCCTTTGCGGCCGCCCATGGTGGGCGTCTCACGCCCCTCGGGTGCGTCGCGGCGCTCGGGTGCTTCCGGCTTCTCGGGATTCGCCATGCCCCACGGGAGAGCAACGCCGGTGCCAGCGTCTCGTCTCCCGGCAGCATTTTTGCGTAGTGCGCTCTGCGGAGGTGTGTCCATGAAGGCGACCGATCTGCTGAAGAAGCAGCACAGGGAAGTGAAGGGCCTGTTCAAGAAGATCGAGAAGGCGTCCGGCGCGCAGCAGCGCCGCCGGCTCCTCGAGGAAGTCACGATGAACCTCGAAGCCCACGCGACCATCGAGGAAGAGCTCTTCTATCCGGCTGTGCGCGGGCTGGAGACGAAGAAGGCCGAGGAGATGGTCGCGGAGGCGTTCGAGGAGCACCACGTCGTCAAGCTGGTGCTCGCGGAGCTGCCGCAGGTCGACGTGGAGGACGAGCGCTTCGAGGCGAAGATGACCGTCCTCTCCGAGCTGGTCGAGCACCACGTCGAAGAGGAAGAGAAGGAGATGTTCAAGCTGGCCGAGCGGCTCGGCCGCGAAGAGATGACCGAGCTCGCCGAGCGGATGCTCGAGCGGTTCGAACAGATCACCGGCAAGGCCTCCCAGCCGCGCCGCCGCGCCGCCTGAGCCGCTCCTGACGTCGCCCGGCGCCGTGGTCTAGAATGGCGCCGTGGCGACGGCCGGCTTCGCACTCCATACGTGGACCCTCGACAGCACCCCGCTCTCCGACATCCTGCGCATCGCGCGTGAGACGGGCTGGAGCGCGGTCGAGCTGCGCCGGGTCGACTTCGCGCGTGCCGCGGCGGCGGGCCGGAGCGCCGACGCGGTCCTGGGCGAGGTCAGGGCGAGCGGCCTGCCGGTCGCCTGCGTCGGGGTCGAGCTGGGCTGGATGACCGCGGAGGGCGCCGAGCGCACGCGCCTGCTGGAGGTGTTCGACGAGTCGTGTCGCTGGGCGAAGGCGCTCGACTGCGCGACCGTGATGAGTCCGGTGGACAAGGGCGCGGGCGACGACGCGAAGGGCGCGGCGAGCATCCGTGACGTCGGCGACATCGCCGCGCGGCACGGCGTTCGGCTCGCGCTCGAGTTCAACGCGCTCTGCGAGTACTGGAACACGCTCGCGCGCGTGCGCGCGGTCGTGGCGCGCGCGGCGCATCCGGCCTGCGGGCTGCTCGTCGACACCTACCACCTGGGCAAGAGCGGTGCGGCGCCCGCCGAGCTCGACGCGCTGGATCCCGCGGAGATCGCGTACGTGCAGTACAGCGACGTGCCGCGCGACCCGAAGCCCGGCGTCAACACGGACCGCCTGCCGCCCGGGCACGGCACCGTGCCGATCCGCGAGATCTTCGCGCGGCTCGCGAAGAAGGGGTACGCGGGCTATCTGAGCTACGAGGCGCCGAACCCGGCGGCGTGGGCGCGCGAGCCGACCGCCGTGGCGCGCGAGGCGCTCGAGGCGTCGCGCGTGCAGGTGGGCTAGCGGGCTATCTCTTGCCGCCCGCGGCGCGCTTGGCGACGCGCGCGGGCGCTTCGACGGCGGGCTCGGTGCGGCGCGGCGCTTTTGCGCCGGGCTTCTTCCCGGCGGGCACGCGCTTCGCGAGGCTCTCCTTGAGCGCGTCCATCAGGTCGATCACCTGCGCGCGCGCCGCTTCGGGCGCGGCGACCGTGATCTCCTTGCCCTCCACCTTCGAGTCGATCAGCTGCAGCACGCGCACCCGGTACGAGTCTTCGTAGTTGTCCGGCGTGAAATCGTCGTTCGACAGGCCGTCGATGAGCTGCTGCGCGAGGTCCATCTCGCCGGCGCGGATCTTCGCGTCCTGGCCCTTGTCGATCTCGCCGAAGCTCCGCACCTCGTCCGAGAAGAACATCGTGTGGAGCATGAGGCCGTCGCTCGACGGACGGATGAGGACGAGGCTCTCCTTGCCGCGCATCACGAACGTCGCGACCGCGACGCGGCCCGACTTCGCCATGGCGTCGGTGAGGAGACGGTACGCCTTCTCGCCGCCCTTGTCGGGGCCGAGGTAGTACGCCTTCTCGAAGTACACCGGATCGACCTTCTCGAGCGGGACGAACTCGGCGATGTCGATCGTCTTCGACGCTTCGCCCTCGAGCGCCTTCAGCTCCTCGTCGGCCACGCGCACGTACCGGTCCTTCGCGACCTCGTAACCCTTCACGAGGTCCTTGCGGTCGACCGTCTCGTTGCAGACGGGACAGAACGTCTGCTGCTTGATGCGCGAGCCGCACGTGCCGTGCAGCTGGTTGAAGCTCACGCCCGCGGGCGAGGCGGCCGTGTACATCTTCACGGGGATGGAGACGAGGCCGAACGAGATGGTGCCGGAGCCGATCGCATGCGGCGGCATCGTGGTTGCCACGATATCACCCGGCCCCTATGATCCGAAGGCTCGTGGATACCGTGACCGGTAGTAGTGCCGCCGCCGCCGGAGGGCCGCCCGTTGTGGGATCGCGCTCGGCCCGGGGCCTCACGCTGCTCTCCGCCTTCGTCGTGGTCGCGTTCGCCGCGCTCGTCGGCGGTCTCGTCTCGTCCTCGTCGCGGCTCGACTCGCAATCCTTCCCCGAGGCGTCGCTCGCGCTCGTCACGGGACGCACGATGGACGTGCGCATCGTGGTCGAGCGCCTGCCGCGATGGGAGCGCGGCCTCATGCAGCTCCTGATGGACGACCGCGCCCGCGAGCTCGCGCAGGCGATCGGCTGGTACGAAGAGCTCGCCGAGCGCGTCAGCGATCCGAGCGTCGAGCTGCAGCTCGCCGTCCTCGAAGGCGAGGCGGGGCGCCTGCCGCGCCTGCGCGAGAAGCTCGAGGGCTGGGAGGTGCGCCCCGAGCCGTATCCGGCGATGGCGGTGGCGATCGCGAGCGCGTATCTCGGCACCGCCGACTTCCCGACGGAGGCGCTCGGCTCGCTCCCCGCCGACGGTCACCCGTGGTTCGGCGAGCAGCTTGCGCTGCGCCTGGCGCTTCGGCGCGGCGACACGGAGAACGCCACGGAGCTCCTCGCCGCGCGCGCGGACCGCACCCGGCCGCTGGTGGCGCGCCTGCGCGCGCTCGCCGCGATCGAGCTCGGCGCCCTCGGCGGCGGGCTCGCGGCGGTGCTGATCGTGCTCGTGCGACGGCGCTCGCTGCGCCTCGCGTCCGCGCCGCTTCCGCCGCCGTGGTCGGGGGCGCTCGGCGCCGAGGTGCTCGTGCGCGGTGCCGCGCTGCAGATCGGCCTCCTCGCCGTGCTCTACGCGGTCTCGCAGCTCGCGGACAGCGAGGTGCTCGACGCGCTCACGTGGCCGTGGAGCAACCTCTTCTTCCTGCCGATGCTGCTGCTGGCGCGCCGCCGGCTCGTGGTGCCGGCGGGCCTGCGCCTGCGCGATGCGCTCGGGCTGTCGCTCGATCCCGGCGTGGGCGGCCGCCTCGCCCTCACCGTGCTCCTGCTCGTGGGCCTCGGCCTCGCGGGCGACTGGGTCTCGGGGATCCTCGCCGCGCGCGCGGGCCGCACCTCGCACTGGACCGAGTGGTTCGACGAGGACCTCGTCTGGGGCGGCGGCGGCGATGCCGCGCTCGCGGTCGTCAGCGCGGTGATCGCCGCGCCGTTCTTCGAGGAGATCGTGTTCCGCGGGCTGCTCTTCGCGACGTTCCGCCGGCGCTTCGGCACGCTCGCGGCGGCGCTGGCGAGCTCCGCGATCTTCGCGGTCGCGCACGGCTACGGCGTCGTCGGGCTGTTCAGCGTGCTGTGGAGCGGCGTGCTGTGGGCGTGGGCGTACGAGCGCACGCGCAGCCTCTGGCCCGGCATGCTCGCGCACGCGCTCGTGAACCTCCTCGCCTCGCTGAGCCTGCTCCTGCTGCTGAGGTAGCCGTGGCGGGCGGTCTCGACAGGTACCGCGCGAAGCGCGATCCGGCCCGTACGCCAGAGCCGTTCGGAGCCGGGCGAGATAGTGGTCCGCAACCTGGGGGGGACATGGGGGGCCATCTCGGGGCCCTCCCATCTTCAAACAAACCCGCCCGTATATTCGTCATTCAGAAGCACGCGGCGCGGCGGCTTCACTACGACCTGCGGCTCGAGATCGGCGGCACGCTCAAGAGCTGGGCGGTGCCGAAAGGGCCGTCCGTGATCCACGGGGAGCGGCGCCTCGCGGTGCATGTCGAGGACCACCCCGTCGAGTACGCGGAGTTCGAAGGCGTCATCCCGCGCGACAACTACGGGGCCGGCGAAGCGATCGTGTGGGACCGCGGCTGGTGTCGCTCGGCGAAGCCGGAGTCGCTGGAGGCGCAGCTCGCGCGCGGGCGGATCGAGTTCGAGCTGTTCGGCGTGAAGCTGCGCGGGCGATGGACGCTCGTGCGGACCGCGAAGGGGCGCGACTGGCTCCTGCTCAAAGCGGACGACGCGTGGGCCGGCGGCGAGGAGCCCACCCGACGCTTCCCCGAGTCGGTGCTCTCCGGGCTCACCGTCGAAGAGCTCCGTGGCGCGCCCGCACGGCTCGCGCCGCTTCGCACGCGGCTCCAGGCGCTCCGCGCGCCCGTCGCGGACGTGGACGCACGCGCGCAGCCGGTGATGCTCGCCACGCTCGCGGAGCAGTCGTTTTCGCGACCGGGCTGGCTGTTCGAAGCGAAGTACGACGGGGTGCGGGTGCTCGCCGAGCGTGCCGGCGGCACCGTCGAGCTCTACGGCCGCGCGGGCCAGCGCTTCACGCCGCGCTATCCGGAAGTGGTCGCCGCGCTCCGCGCGCTGCCCCTCGACCGCTTCCTGCTGGACGGCGAGGTGGTCGCGCTCGACGAGCGCGGGCGCCCGAGCTTCCAGCGCCTGCAGCTCCGCATGCACCTCACGCACGCGGCGGACGTGGAGCGTGCGCGCGGCGCGACGCCCGTCACCGGCGTCTTCTTCGACGCGCTCGCGATCGACGGCCGCGATCTGCGCGCGCTGCCGCTCGGCGCGCGCAAGGAATGTCTGGCGCTGCTCGTCCCGGCGCGCGGCGTCATCCACTACGGCGCCCACGTCGAGGAGCACGGGGAGGCCTTCTACGAGGCCGCGAGCGAGCAGCGCATCGAAGGCATCGTCGCCAAGAACGCGCGCAGCCGCTACACCGGCGGCCGCACCGGCGACTGGGTCAAGATCAAGTGTCACCAGAGGCAGGAGTTCGTGATCGGCGGGTACACCGCGCCGCAGGGCTCGCGCCCCCGCTTCGGCGCGCTGCACGTCGGCGTGTACGACGGCGACACGCTCGTCTACGTCGGGCGCGTGGGCACCGGCTTCGACGATCGGACGCTCGAAGCGATCTTCCGGCAGCTGCAGCCCCTCCGGCGCGCGACCTCGCCCTTTCGGCGCGGGACGCCCAAGGGGCGAGGGCACACCTGGGTCGAGCCGACGCTCGTGTGCGACGTGCGGTTCACCGAGTGGACCGCCGACGGCGGCATTCGGCATCCCGCGTTTCTCGGGCTGCGTGCCGATGTGCGCGCGGTGGCTGTTCGTCGCGAGGTCGCTGTCGTGGGCGAGGTGGGCGGGCCGGGTGGGCGTGGGGGCACGGCGCCTCCGGGCTCAGTCGGGAGCGGGCTACGCCCCCTCCCGACCGCCAATGTCGGCGCTGCACCCCCACGCCCACCCGGCCCGCCCACCTCGCCCACGCCGGCCACTTCAGACCAACCGCCACTGCGGGCGCGTCGGAACGCGCGTCGAGGGACGCCGGCGGCCACACGCAACGCTCGCGCGACAGACCCGTCGGCGGTCGCGGACTCCGCCTCCTCGGATAGAGCGGTCGCAGACTCCGCCGCCTCGGGCAAGCGCGCCAGCGCGGAAACTGCGCGGGTCGTCCAGCTCAGCAATGTCGGGAAAGTGTTCTGGCCGCGCGAGAAGTACACCAAAGGAGATCTGCTCGCCTACTACGACACCGTCGCGCCGCTCATGCTTCCCTACCTGCGGGATCGGCCGCTCGTCCTGACACGGTATCCCGACGGGATCGGAGGGACGTCGTTCTATCAGAAGGATGCGCCGCACTTTGCGCCATCGTGGATTCGGACCGTTCGGATCGATGCGCCCGATGCGGGGAGAGCGATCGACTACCTCGTCGTCGACGATGCGCTGAGCCTCCGATACGTCGTGAATCTTGGGGCGATTCCGCTGCATCTGTGGGGGGCGCGCGTGGCGACCCTGTCGCGGCCCGACTGGCTCGTGCTCGATCTCGATCCCAAAGGAGCGCCGTTCACCGACGTCGTGCGCGTCGCGCTGTCGCTGCGCGCGATCCTCGCCGAGCTCCGGCTCGTCTCGTACGTGAAGACCTCCGGCGCGACGGGGCTGCACATCCTGCTGCCGCTCGGCGCTCGCTATACGTGGGAGGAGACGCGGACGTTCGCGCGCCTGCTGGCGACGCTGGGCGTCGAAGCGGAGCCGCGCATCGCGACCATCGAGCGCCAGATCCGCGCGCGCCAGGGGAAGGTGTACATCGACTGGCTGCAGAACGTGCAGGGGCAGACGATCGTCGCGCCGTTCTCGGTGCGGCCGCTGCCGGGCGCGCCGGTGTCGTGTCCGCTCCGCTGGGACGAAGTCACGCCGCGCCTGGACCCCTCGCGCTTCACGATCGTCACGGTGCCCAAGCGATTCGCCGGGATGAAGGACCCGGTGGCGCCGGTGCTGCGCGGGACGATCGACATCGCGGCCGCGCTGCGGCGGCTCGCGCGGCGACTATAATCCGCGCCATGACTCCACGGCCTCTCCGCTTCGGCATCAAGGTCGCGCAGATGGGCGGCAGCTATCTCGAGATGCGCGACGCCTGGCTCGAAGCCGACCGCCTCGGGTTCGACACCGGATGGGGCCACGATCACCTGCTCAATCAGAACGACGTCACGCTCCCCGAGGACGAAGGCTGGACGGCGCTCACCGCGCTCCTCGTCGAATCGCGGCGGATCCGTGGCGGGCTGATGGTGACCGCGAACACCTTCCGGCATCCCGGCGTGCTCGCGAAGATCGCGACGACGGTGGACGTGATCTCGCGCGGCCGCGTCGAAGTCGGCCTCGGCGCCGGCTGGTTCGAGGAGGAGCACCGCCAGTACGGCCTCGCGCTGCCCCCGCTCAAGGAGCGCATGCAGCGCCTGGACGAAGCGTGCCGCGTGCTGAAGGCGCTGTGGACGGAGCCGCGCGCCACGGTGGAGGGGACGTACTACCAGGTGCGCGAGGCGATCCACGAGCCGAAGCCGGTGCAGAAGCCGCACCCGACGCTGGTGATCGGCACCAAGGGCGAGAAGGTCGGGCTACGGATCGCCGCGCGTTACGCGGACGCGTGGAACATGGCGAACGGCACGCCGGAAGAATTCCAGGCGAAGTGTGCGCGCCTCGACGAGCACTGCCGTGAGCTCGGCCGCGACCCGTCGGCCATCGAGCGCTCGATCCAGTTCCTTCCGAACGCGATGACGGGCGACGTCGTCGCGCGAGCGAAGCAGTTCATGAAGGCCGGCGCGACCCACCTGATCTTCAGCGTGGCGACGCCGTACAGCGCGAGCAATGTCCGAAAGCTCTGGAAGGAAGTCGTGGAGCCGCTTCGCGACTAACCCGCGCAGCGAGCGTCGGCGGGCGCGTCAGCGCGCGCAGGACGCGAGCGAGGACACGACTTTCTCGAAGCCGTACTCACAGCTCCGGTCGATGTCGTCGCATTCGCGAATCCCGGTCCGCACGAACCCGAGCCGTTCGTACATGCGATGCGAGCGCGTGAACTTCACGTCCGACCACAGCGTGATCTTCGTGTGCCCGCGCGCGACGGCCCACGCGATCGCATGCTCGACGAGCGCCTGCCCGAGCCCGCGCCCCCGAAGCGAAGCATCGAGATAGACCCGTTTGATCTCGACCGCGACGGCGGACACCGGAACGACCGCGACGGTGCCGACGACGCGCGCCCCATCGCACATCGTCCAAAACGCTCCGCCGGCATACACGACCTGAATCCGTGTGAGGTCGACGTCGAACCCGGAGGGATCGAAGGTGAGCCCGTACTCGCGAAAGATGCCGCCAATGAGCGCGAGCACAGCATCCTGATGCCTGGTTTCGAACGGAACGATGTCGGGCGGCCCGCTGCGATCACGCACGATGGGAAAAGGATACAACCCTCATGCCACACGGAACCCGGCCGCTCGAGGCCCGCGATCCGGCGCTCGGGCTGTCGCTCGCGGTGGAGCGATGCGGATCTTCTGCCCTGACGCCGAATGGTCTGTCGTCGTGTGTGCGCGTGGAGGGCGAGGGGGAGGGCGCCGCGGCGGCGGGGTGGCCCCCCGGTTGCCCCGTTCCCCTCACACGAAGGACCTCGGCAGAGGCCGAAAGTGGAAATAGCTTCCAACGCAAGAAGAGGCACGACGGGGCGGGGGGCAGAGGGGGGCGCCCCGCCGCCGCGGCGCCCTCCCCCTCGCCCTCCGCGCGCACACACGCCGCCGTGAACGCTCAGCGTAAAGGACGGAAGAATTCTGCGATATCGGCCGCGAGCAGCTCGGGGGCCTCGAGGGCGGCGAAGTGTCCCCCGCGCGGCATGACGGTCCACCGCCGGATGTCGTAGGCGCGCTCCGCCCAGGCGCGCGGCACGTGGAGGATCTCCTTGGGGAACGCCGCGTACGCGGTGGGTACCGCGATGCGCTGATCGAGCCCGATGGGCCAGCGCTCGTGCCGCCGCCAGTAGTACGGCCAGAACGACGAGTTGATCGCGCCGGTCACCCAGTAGACCGTCACGTTCGTGAGCAGCGCGTCGCGGCCGACGTGCCCGACGACGTCGCCGCCGCAGTCGGTCCACGTGCGGAACTTCTCGAGGATCCACGCGAGCAGGCCGACCGGCGAGTCGGTGAGCCCGTACGCGAGCGTCTGCGGCTTCGTGCCCTGGATCCACTGATAGCCGGTCTCCTCGCGCTCCCAGTGCTTGAGCTGCTCGAGGTAGCGCCGTTCGTCGTCGCTCGGCGGATCGGACGGCGTGCCGTCGCGACCGGCCGCCAGCAGCGTGACGTGGATGCCCGCCAGCTTCCCGGCGTGGAAGGCGCCGAGGCACGAGGTGACGAACGCGCCCCAGTCGCCGCCCTGCGCGGCGAAGCGGCGATAGCCGAGCACGTCGGTCATCAGCGTGGCGAACACGTCCGCGATCGCCTTGAGGCCGAGCCGCGGCTGGTTCGGCTTGAACGAGAACCCATAGCCGGGCAGCGACGGCGCGATCACCGTGAACGCGTCGCGCGGGTCGCCGCCGAACTTCGCGGGGTCGGTGAGGCGCGGCAGGATCTTCTCGAACTCGACGATCGAGCCCGGCCAGCCGTGCGAGATCAGGAGCGGCATCGGGCTCGGCCCGACGCCCTTCGCGTGGACGAAGTGCACGTCGATGCCGTCGATCGGCGTCGTGAACTGCGGCCACGCGTTCAGCGCCGCCTCCTGCGCGCGCCAGTCGAAGCCGTCGCGCCAGTACGCGGCGAGCTCCGTCACGGTGGCGAGATCCGCCCCGTACGTCCACGCGCTGCCCGGGATCTCGTCGGGCCAGCGCGTCCGCGCGAGGCGCTCGCGGAGATCCGCGAGCACCGCGTCGGGCACGGCGACGCGAAAGGGTGCCGGCGCCGTCACGGCTTCGCCGGCGCGGACGGGAAGTTCGGCGCGCGCTTCTCGCGGATCGCGCGCGCGCCCTCGCGCACGTCGGGCTCCATGAACGTGAGCAGCTCGAGCGCCATCGAGTTGTCGAAGATGGGCCCGGCCTGGCGCAGCCAGTTGTTGAGGCTGCGCTTGGTGAGGCGGATCGCGTTCTGCGAGCCCAGCGCCAGCTTGTCGGCCACCTCGAACGCCTTCGGCAGCACCTGCTCGGCAGGCGCGCAGAGGCTCACGAGCCCGATGCGCTCGGCCTCCTTGCCGTCGATGAAGTCGCAGGTGAGTAGGTAGTACTTCGCCTTCGCGAAGCTGGTGAGCAGCGGCCAGAGGATCGCCGCGTGATCGCCCGCCACCACGCCGAGCCGCGTGTGCCCGTCGGTGATGCGCGCCGACTCCGACATGATGCTGATGTCCGCGAGCAGCGCCACCACGAGCCCCGCGCCGACGGCCACGCCGTTGATCGCGGAGATGATCGGCTTGTCGCAGTTGATCATGTTGTAGACGATGTCGGACGCTTCCTTCAGCGTGTTGTAGAGCCGCGACGGGTCCGTCGCGTTCGCGTCGACCATGTCGAGGTCGCCGCCCGCGGAGAACGCGCGGCCTTTCCCGGTGACGACCGCCACGCGCGTGTCGGGGTCGGCGCCGATCGTGAGCCACACCTGCGTGAGCTCCCAGTGCAGGCGGTCGTTGGTGGCGTTCAGCACCTCGGGACGATTGAACGTGATGAGCAGCACGCCGTTCGCGCGGCGCTCGAACGTCAGATGCTGGTACGCGGAATAGTCCATAATGGCTCCCCTTTGATCGGTTCCGTCGTTCGCGGCCCCCGTATGTTACCCAACAGGACGGCGTGCTCGACGCGCTGACCTCGCCCGCCTTCGGCGCCGTGTACGCGCTCGGGTCCGCGTTCATGTGGGCGCTCACCAGCTTCCTCGTCAGACGGTACGCGGCGATCACCAGCATGATGACCGTGAATGCCGTGCGCATCAGCCTGAGCGGCGCCTTCCTGCTCGCGCTGAGCTTCGCGTTCACCGCGCGCACCGAGCTCGCCGCGATGACCGCGTGGACGTTCGTGCTCGTCGCCAGCTCGACCATCCTCGCGGCCGGCATCGGCGACAGCATCTTCTTCGAGTGCACGCGCATCCTCGGCCTCGGGCGCGCGATGACGCTCGCGATGACCTATCCGCTCATGGCGGCGGCCTTCGCCGCGGTGTTCCTCGGCGAGGTGATCACGCTGCAGGCGATGCTGGGCGCGGTCGTGACGCTCGCGGGGCTGGCGCTGATCGTGGGCCCGCGCGATCCCGGCGTGCCGCGACATCCGCGCCTGTGGCTCGGCATCGGCGCCTCGTTCGTGGTCGCGCTCACGTGGGCGCTCTCGGCGATCCTCATGAAGCCCGCGATGCACGATCTGACGCCGTTGACCGCGCAGGGCGTGCGCCTGCCGATCGTCGCGCTCTTCCTCTGGCTCACGCCGTGGGCGCGCGCGGGGCTGCCCGCGCTGCGTGACGCGGGCCGCGGCGCCGTCGTGCCGCTGCTCGTGCTGAGCTTCCTCACCGCGGTGAGCTCGCTCACGTGGGTGGCCGGCCTCAAGTACTCGGATGTCGTGGTGGCGACCGTGCTATCGTCCACCTCGCCGATGTTCGCCCTCGCACTCGGGGCCGCGTTTCTCGGCGAGCGCCTCACCGTCGCCGCCGTCGTTGGCGCCTTCCTGACCATCGCCGGCATCGTCGTGCTGAAGCTGTGACCGCCGTCCCGCTCGAGAACATCCTCCCGACCGGCCGCCGGCGACGTGTCGTCCAGGGCATCGTGCTGATCGCGCTGGCGGCCGCGACCGCGGGCGGGCTCGTCGGGGCCGGCGCCTCCGCGCTGTGGGGCGGGCTGCTCTTCCTGCTCGTGTGGCTCGCCGCGCTCATGCTCGTGCAGGCGCGCGACCGCACGTGAGTGCGCCTCGCCGCGCGCGGCGCGCGCGAGACCGTGAGCGGCGTCGCTCTCATCGACGACCTCGACGTGGCCCAGACGATGCGCCGTCAGGCCTCGCGGGTCTGGCGTGAAGCGACCGCGATCGGGATCGTCGTGACCGGCGTGGTGATGCTCGCGCGCGCGCTGTTCGGAAACTAGCCCGTGCCGCCGCTGAGCTATCGCTCACCGCGGACCGAGGTGCGTGCGAGCCCCATTCAGGGCCGCGGCCTCTTCGCGCGCACGGCGATCGCGCGCGGCGAGATCGTCGCGGTGAAGGGCGGCTACGTCCTCGATGCCGCGGCGTGGCGGGCGCTGGAGCCCACGCTCGGCCCGGCGGAGATCCAGCTCACGGAAGACCTCGTGATCGCGCCCGCGCGCGGGGACGAGCGCGAGGGCGCGATGCTCTTCATCAATCATTCCTGCGAGCCGAACACCGCCATCCAGGGCCAGATCGTGTTCGTCGCCATGCGTGACGTCGCCGCCGGCGAGGAGCTCACGCACGACTGGGCGACGGCCGACGACGGCGACTACACGCTGGCCTGTCGCTGCGGACGCCCGTCGTGCCGCGGCACGGTCACCGGCAAGGACTGGATGCGCCCCGAGCTGCAGGCGAAGTACGCCGGCTGGTTCTGCTGGTTCCTGCAGCGCAGGATCGACGCGGCCGGGGACGAAGCGGGGTGACGAGCCCCGTCCCGGCTACGCCGGGACGGGTGCGAGCGATCGGGGGGCTTGGGGGGCCATGTCGGGGCCCCCCATGTAATCAAACCCGCGCGAAGAACCGCGCCGGCGCGCCCTCCGTGCCCGCGATCTTGTAGAACGGCGCCTCGAACTCGACGCGCGTGGTCGGCAGCGCGCCGAGGTTCGTGAGGCCCTCCATGATCACGATGCCCGCGCCGAGGATCACGCGGTGCATCGGGAAGTCCTCCGACGTGAACTCCGGCAGGCGCGCGCAGTACTCCTCGAAGAAGTCGAACCCGATGTTCTTCGGGCCCTTCGCCACCAGCCACTCCGCGGTCTCCGGCGGGCAATACGGCGAGGTGGTGAAGTAGTCCGGCCAGCGCCCGTACATCTTGTCCGTCCAGTCGGTGCGGAGCAGCACGATGTCGCCCGGCTTCACCTTGTCGGCGCCGCCGCGCTTGAGATCGTCGATGGTGATGCCGTGATTGGCGCCGACGAAGGACAGATCGACGACGATCGCCTCGCCGATGACCTGGTCGAGCGAGATCTCCGCCGTCGTGATGCCGTCCTTGAAGACGTGCAGCGGCGAGTCGATGTGCGCGCCGGTGTGCAGGCTCTGGTTCACGCTCGACACCTGCCAGAAGCCCGGCCCGCGCCGGTGCGGGGTGACGTCGAGCTTCATGTTCGTGGAGGGCGGGCTCATCGTCGTGTTGTCGACGGTCACGGAGAGGTCGATGATGCGGCGGCTCATGGGCGTCCTTTCCGCGGCCGGCGCCGGCCGCTCCCGATCGCGAGTGTATGCTACGGGCTCCCAGCCTGGAACGTGAGGAGACGCCATGCCGGTCGGCTACGAGAAGCGGAACGGAGTGGGCATCGTCACGCTGAGCCGGCCCGGGGCCAGGAACGCGTGGGGCCCCGACTTCAACGAAGGGCTCGCGAAGCACTTCGCGGCGATGGAGGACGATGACGACGTGCGCTGCGCCGTCCTCACGGGCGACGAGCGCGGCGGCGCGTTCTCGGCCGGCGCCAACCTGAAAGACCCGAAGACCCACACGCAGGACTCCGTCGCGGCGTTCGTGAAGACCATCGCGAAGCGCCGCGACCGCGCCTTCGAGGTGCTCGACCACTTCCCGAAGCCGATCGTCGGCGCGGTGAACGGCTACGCCGTCGGCATCGGCTGCATCATCACGTTCTGCTGCGACCTGCTCGTCGCCTCCGACCGCGCCGAGTGGCGGCTCACGCAGGTGCCGCTCGGCATCCTGCCCGCGTACGGCGGCGCCACGCGCCTCGCGCGCTGGGTGGGGCGCGGGCACGCGATGAAGCTGACGCTCGGCTTTCCGCTGCCCGCGGAGGAGGCCTACCGCATCGGCCTCGCGCAGTGGCTGGTGCCACACGGCGAGGTGATGGACAAGGCGCTGGAAGTGGCGGCGCACCTCGCTGCGCTCCCGCCGCTCGCCGCGCGCCTCGGCAAGGAATCGCTGCTGCGCGGGCTCGACATCCCGAACCTCTCGGACGCCTCGCTCGTCGATCTCTACCGCTTCGCGACCCTCGAGCTGACCGAGGACAAGGCGGAAGGCCACGCCGCGTGGCGCGAGAAGCGGAAGCCCGTGTTCCGCGGGCGCTGACCGGGTATCCTGAGCGGCGCCATGACCAACCAGCTTCCGCGCGTCCACGAGATGGAGCACCACGGCACCGCCACCGCCACCACGCGCCCGGTGGTCGCCGGCACCCAGGGCGTCGTCACCTCCGGCCATCCGCTCGTCTCGATGGCCGGCATGCGCATGCTGCTCGACGGCGGCAACGCGTTCGACGCCGCCGTGGCGTGCGGCTTCGCGGCCGCCGTCGTCGAGCCGACCGCGTCGTACACGCTCATGGGCGAGTGCGTCGCGATGATCCACGACGCGCGGCGTGGCGAGACGCTCGCCGTGAGCGGGCAGGGCACCGCCGCCGCGCGCTCGACGATCGACTTCTTCCGCGGGCGCAAGCTCGATCGCATCCCGACCGGCCCGGGCAAGGACGCGCCGCTGTCCTTCACGGTGCCCGGCGCGGTGGACGCGTTCCTCACGATGCTCGAGCGCTACGGCACGCGCTCGCTGAGCGAGGTGCTCGCGCCGGCGGTGCACTACGCCGAGCGCGGCTTCCCGATGTACGAGTACATGCACCGCATGCTCGCCATCCCGGAGACGCGGAGCCAGTTCGACCTGTTCCCGCCCGGCGGCCAGGCGGTGTTCTATCCCAACGGTCGCGTGCCCGAGGTGGGTGAGCTCTTCGTGCAGCCGGCGCTCGGCGCCACGCTCCGCAAGCTGGTGGAGGCGGACGCGACGGCGCGCGGCCATCGCGTGGACGGCATCGCGGCCGCGCGCGCACGGTTCTATCGCGGCGACATCGCGGCGGCGATCGGCGCGTTCTCCGAGCGCACGGGCGGCCTGCTGCGCGCGAGTGACCTGGCGGACTTCCGTGCGCACACCGAAGCGCCGTTCCGCGTGCGCTTCATGGGCCACGAGATCCTCGGCCAGGGCGCCTGGACGCAGGGCCCGGTGCTGATGCAGGCGCTCGCGATGCTGGAGCCGATGGATCTGCGGGGGATGGGGCACAACTCCACGCGCTACGTCCACATCGTGAGTGAAGTCTTGAAGCTGTGCTTCGCCGATCGCGAGCGGCACTACGGCCAGGCGGCGGGCGACATCTCCGCGCTGGTCGCGCCGGCGTACGCGAGGGAGCGCGCGGCGCTCGTGCGTCCGGACGGCGTGATGAAGGAGGCGCCCGCGCCAGGTGATCCCTTCGGGCGCGGCGCCGGCGCGCGCCCGGCATCGTCGCGCACGGCGGCGGGCGTGGGCGGCGCCGTCGACGGCACCACGCACATCGCGGCGACCGACCGCGACGGCAACATGGTCGCGCTCACGCCGAGCGGCGGCGTCTTCCGGAAGTCCGCGTTCGCGCCTGAGCTCGGCTGTACGCTCAGCACGCGCAGCGAGATGTTCGTGCTCGAGGACGGCCACCCCAACGCGCTCACGCCGGGCAAGCGGCCGCGCACCACGCTCATCAGCTACCTGATCTGCAAGGACGGCGTGCCGCTCATGACGGTCGGCTGTCCCGGCGGCGACGACCAGGCGCAGGCCGATCTCCAGCTCGTGCTCAACATGCTGGTGTGGGGCATGAACCCGCAGCAGGCGGTCGAGGCGCCGCGCTTCTCGACGCAGACGCTGATCAACTCCTTCTGGCCGCGGGTGTACAAGCCGAACGTGCTGAACGTGGAGCGCGGCATTCCGGAGAGCACGCGGGCCGAGCTGCGCGCGCTGGGCCACGAGGTGAGCGAGATCGGCGCCTGCGGCATCGGCGCCGTGGTCACGCGGCGCGATCCCGCCACCGGCGTGCTCGAAGCCGGCGCCGACCCGCGCCGCCCGACGTACGCGCTGGCGTACTGATCGTGAAGATCACGCGCGTCACGCCGTTCCTCGCCGACCTCGGCGGCGCCAAGAACATCCTGCTCGTGAAGGTCGAGACCGACGGCGGCCCGCACGGCTGGGGCGAGTGCTACACCCAGGCGGATCGCGACCGCAGCATCATGGCCCACGTCGAGGCGATGGCCCGCTACCTGGTGGGGCGCGACGCCGGGCACATCACCCACTTCGTCCACATGGCGTTCCACGACTTCTCGGCCAAGCGCGGGGCCATGGACTTCTGGAGCGCGGTGAGCGGCATCGAGCAGGCGCTGTGGGACATCGCGGGCAAGCGCCACGGCGTGCCCGTGCACGCGCTGCTCGGCGGCGCCTGCCGCGAGCGCGTGCGCGTCTACGCCAACGGCTGGTATCCGCACGGGACGCCGGCGGAATACGCCGCCGCCGCGAAGGAGACCGTGAAGCGGGGCTTCAACGCGCTGAAGTTCGATCCGTTCCACGGCCCGTGGCGCACGCACATCCCGCGCGAGGTGGAGGACGAGGCGGTCGCGACCGTGGCCGCGGTGCGCGAGGCCGTCGGCGACGGCGTCGACCTCCTGATCGAGGTCCATCGGCGGCTCGCGCCGATGCACGCGATCCGCATCGCCAAGGCGATGGAGCGCTACCGGCCGTTCTGGTTCGAGGAGCCCGTCGCCTCCACGAACCTCGACGCGCTCGCCGAGTGCCGGCGCCAGATGACCCTCCCCGTCGTCACCGGCGAGGAGCTCTACACGCGCGCCGAGTTCCGCGAGGTCTTCGAGAAGCGCGCGGCCGACATCGTCAATCCCGACGTCTGCAACTGCGGCGGCATCCTCGAGCTGCGGGCCATCGCGCAGATGGCGGAGCCGTCGTTCGTCACGGTCTCGCCGCACAACTACAACAGCACCACGGTCGGGCTCGCGGCCACGCTGCAGGTCTCCGCGGCCATCCCGAACTTCCTGATCACCGAGTACTTCGTGAACTTCGAGGCGCGCGGGCGCGAGGTGGCGCGGCCGGCGTTCGAGGTGCGCGACGGCTACATCGCGATCCCGCAGGCGCCGGGGCTCGGCATCGATCTCGACGAAGCGGCGCTCGCGCGCTATCCGGGCCGGGAGCGGCCCGCGCGCTCCCTGCCCACGCCGGCGGACGAAGCGCTCTAGCGCTCCGCGACGGGCCGCCCCACCGTCATCGCCTCGCGAAACGCGGGGTCGGCGTCGTGGAAGCTCGCGTCCGGCTGGACGCCGAGAGCATCCAGCAGCTTGCTGAAGAAGCAGCGGGCGGCAGCGGCCGCCGCGATGTCGAAGACGTCCTGATCCGTGTAGCCGTGCGCCTTCAGCGCGTCGACGTCCGTGACGGTGATGCGATCGGCGCTCACGGCGACCTTCTCGGCGAACGCCATCATGGCGCGCTCCTTCGCTTCCAGCACCGCGTCGCCGCCGGTGGCGATCGCCGTCACCGTCGGCACGTCGAAGACTTTCTGCGCGAGCACGCTGCCGTGCGCGAGCGAGCAGTAGGAGCTCCGCAGCGCCCGGGCCGCGGCGAGCGTCGCCAGCTCGTACGTGCGGATCGGCAGGTTGGCCTGGACGGACTTCAGCAGCGCGATCCACCCGTCACGGACGCCGGGCCTCAGGCTGAAGGGATGCGCCCAGTTCGGGACGTGGCCGAGCTGTGCCTCGATCTGGTCGTACATCTCGCGTGCGGCGCCGTGCGCCTCCGCGGGCGGGATCGTGCGAATGAATGGCATGCGTTCGTCCTCCCGGAATCGGTCGTGCACGCGTACCGCGAGCGTACATGGCGCGCCGGCCCCGGGCGAGCGTACACTGCCGGCCACGGAGGGCATGTCATGGCGACCGCAGTCTCCGCCTCTACCCGCGCCGGCGCGACGATCCCCGTCATCGACTTCGGCCCCGCATTCGCCGGCGTGCCGGGCGCCCGCGAAGCGACGGCGGCGACGCTACGCGCGACGCTGGAGAGCATCGGCTTCTTCGTCATGGTGAATCACGGCGTCCCGCAGCCGCTGATCGACCGGACGTTCGCCGAGGCGCGGCGTTTCCACGACCAGCCGATGGACGACAAGCTCGCGCTGCGGATGAACGAGCACAACAACGGCTACATGATGCAGGGCCGCTACGCGGTCTGGACGTCGGAGGTCAACACCAACGACAAGCCGGACCTGAACGAGGCGTGGTTCTGCAAGCGCGAGCGTGACGCCGACGATCCGCTGTTGCGGTCCGGTCGGCGCTTCGTCGGTCCGAACCAATGGCCGGACGCGCTGCCGGGATTCCGCGACAACGTGCTCGCGTATCTGCGGGAGATGGATGCGCTGAGCGCGCGCGTGCTGCCGGTCGTGGCCGTGGCGCTCGACCTGGCGCCCGACGCGTTCGACGCCACGTTCGCGGAGAGCCAGTTCTCGTTCCGCCTGACGCACTATCCGCCGGTGGCGGCGGCGCCGAACCAGTTCGGGATCGCGCCGCACACGGACGCGAACTTCCTGACGTTCCTCGCGCAGAGCGATGTGCCGGGACTGCAGGTGCGGATGCCGGACGGCGCGTGGCTCGACGTGCCGTACGTGCCGGGCTCCTACGCGGTGAACACGGGCGACATGATGCTCCGGTGGACGAACGGCCGTTTCAAGTCGACGCCGCACCGCGCGCTGCCGCCGGTGGGCCGCGCGCGGTACGCGATCCCGTTCTTCCTGGGCCCGCACATCGACACGGTGATCGAGTGCCTGCCGACGTGCACGGGGCCGGCGAACCCGCCGGGCTTCACCCCGATCACGTACGACGCGTACCTGACGTGGTGGTACGACGCGAACTACAACGCGAAGGACCAGCGGGACGGGTGAGCTAGCGTCGCGACCGCGGGGCGCGCCCGCGCCCGCGTGACCGCGCGGACGTCTTCGCCGCGCGCTTCTTCGGTCGGTCCGGCCCCGCGACCGCAATGGCCTCGATCGAGACGAGCAGCCCGCGCGGGAGCTGGACGATCGGCGTGGAGCGCACCGGCGGCGCCGACGGGAAGTACTCGGCGTACAGCGCGTTCAGCGTCGGAAACGCGGCCGGATCGGCGACGAAGCACGTGGTCTTCACGACCCGGTCCAGCCCGCTGCCGGCGTCTTCGAGCGCGGCCCGAAGATTCGCGAACGCTTGCCGTGCCTGTGCCTCGAACGTCTCTCCCGCGACCGCGCTGGTGGCGGGATCGATCCCGGGCTGCCCCGCGATGAAGAGGAGGTCGCCCACGCGGACGACCTGGGAGTACGGTCCGATCTTGGGGACGCGCGGGGTCTCGATGGCTCGATGGCGGATCATAGCGGCTCCGTTCCTTCGCTGAGGATTCCCACGTACCGGTCGTACACGAAGAGCCGGTTGCGGCGTCGGCCGGTGGGCTCGCGCGCGATACCGAGCTCGAGCAGCAGCTCCATAGCCGACGCCGCCGCGGGAAAGGAAAGTCCGGTCCGGTCGCAGATGGCCGGCAGCGAGAGCAGCGGATGCGCCTTGAGGGCTTCGTGCACGCGCAAGGCCGATCCTGCCCGCCGGCCCGAGCGCTCGATCCGCTGCCGGTCTTCCCGGAACATCGCCGCCAGCCGCCGCGCGGTTGCCACCGCACCGTCGGCTGTCTGCCGCACGCCGTCGAGGAAGAAGGCGAGCCACGCCTCCCAATCGCCCTCACGCCGGACGCGGTCGAGCAGCTCGTAGTACGTCGCCCGGTGCTGCTTGAAGTGCAGGCTCAGGTACAGCAGCGGCTCGTGCAGCACGCCGGCATGGCAGAGAACGAACGTGATGAGGAGCCGGCCGACCCGTCCGTTACCGTCGAGGAACGGATGGATCGTCTCGAACTGGACGTGGGCGAGCGCGGCGCGCACGAGGACCGGGACGCCGTCGTCCCCGGCGTGGAGGAAGCGTTCCAGCGCACCCATGCAGTCGTCGATCGCCGTATGTGGTGGGGGAACGAACAGCGCGTTTCCCGGTCGCGTGCCGCCGATCCAGTTCTGCGACCGCCGGAACTCTCCCGGCGTCTTGTCGCTGCCGCGCCCGCGCGCGAGCAGCACGTGATGGATCTCGCGGATGAGGCGGTTCGAGAGCGGGAAGCCCCCACGAAGACGTCCCAGGCCGTGTTCCAGCGCGGCGACGTAGTTCGAGACCTCGATGACGTCGTCGGCCGGCACGCCCGGAGCGTCCTCGAGCTCGAAGAGGAGCAGGTCGGAGAGCGACGACTGCGTGCCCTCGATCTGCGAGGACAGGACGGCCTCCTTACGGACGTAGGTGTAGAGGAAGATCGAGGTGTCGGGCAGCAGGCCGGAGACCGCGTCGAGCCGCCCGACCGCGAGCGTCGCCGCTTCGAGCGTCTGCTGAAGCCCGCTGCCGAGCTCGAGTGGCGGCTGCGGGGGCAGCGGGGCGGGAACGAACGCTCTGACGGGCTCGCCGCTGACCGTCGTGACGTCGTATCGTCCTGTTTCTCCACGCTTCAGCGCGCTCTCCAACGTGGTCAGGGATGCTGAACAGGCAAGGGCGCTATTCAGCGCAACGACCCTAAGTCTAAACAACAGCTCGGGCTGACGGCAAGTTTCTTGGCCCGATCGAACCTCGCCAGATCCACCAGGGGTCGTAAACTCGCTCGCACGGAGGATCACCGCCATGCCCGCGACTCAATCCGACAAAGCCAACGCGTTCCGCGCCCTCCATCAGGCGCCGAAAGCCTTCGTGATCGCCAACGCCTGGGACGCCGGCTCGGCGCGCGTGCTGAGCGCGTTCGGCTTCGCCGCCATCGCGACGTCGAGCGGCGCGTCCGCCAACGTCTATGGCACGCGCGACGGCCGGATCACGCGCGAGCAGGCCCTCGCGCACGCGCGCGCGATCGTCGACGCGACGGAGCTGCCCGTCTCCGCCGACCTCGAGAAGGGCTTCGGCGAGACGGCCAAGGAGGTCGCCGAGACCTACCGGCAGGCGGCGGCGATCGGGCTCGTCGGCGCCACCATCGAAGACGCGACGGGCAACAAGGACAAGCCGCTGTACGACGTCGCCGAAGCGGCCGACCGCGTCGCGGCGGCCGTGGAGGCGACGCGCACGCTCGGCTATCCGTTCATGCTCACGGCGCGCGCCGAAGGCTTCCTCCGCGGCAACACGAACCTCGACGATGCGATCAAGCGCCTGCAGGCCTACGAGAAGGCCGGCGCCGACGTGCTGATGGCGCCCGGGCTGCCCGACATCTCGGCGGTGAAGGCCGTGTGCGCGGTGACGGCGACGCCGTTCAACTTCATGGTCGGCATTCCCGGCAAGTCGTTCTCGGTCGCCGAGCTCGAAGCGGCCGGCGTGAAGCGCATCAGCCTCGCCACGTCGCTCTATCGCGCCGCGATGAAGGGCCTCGTCGACGCCGCGCGCGAAGTGAAGGAGAAGGGCACGTTCGGGTACGTCGCGACGTCGCTCCCCGGCGCCGAGCTCAGCGGGTACATGCAGGGCTGACGTGAGCGCGCAGCCGTTCGACGGCGTCACCGTTCTCGAGTTCGGCCACTTCATCGCCGTCCCGTGGGCGGGCCAGGTCCTCGCGGACGGGGGCGCACACGTCGTCAAGATCGAGCCGCTGGAGGGCGAGCCGAGCCGCCACATCGCGCCGCTCGGCGGCGGTGAGAGCCGCCACTTCTTCATCCGCAATCGCGGCAAGCACGCGCTGCCGCTCGACCTCCGCCGGCCCGAGGCGCGTATGGTTCTCGACGCTCTCCTCGCGCGCGCCGACGTCGTGCTCGCCAACATGCGCCCCGGGCTCGCCGAGGAGCTCGGCCTCGACTACGACACGCTCGCCGCGCGCCATCCCCGCATCATCGTGGGCACGGTGACCGCGTTCGGCGCCAAGGGGCCGGACGCGGCGCTCGCCGGCATGGACTACGTCGTCCAGGCGCGGAGCGGCCTCATGGTCACCGGCGGCCGCGTGAAGGATGGGCTGCCGGCCACCGGCGAGTCGCCGATCGCCGACTACATGACGGCCACGCTGCTCGCCTTCGGCGTCGCCTCCGCGCTCTACCGGCGCGAGCGCACGGGGCGTGGCGGCCGCGTGGACACCTCGCTGCTCCTCGGCGCGCTCGCGCTCCAGAACAACCTCATGGTCCGCGTGGAGCGCCCCGACGGCCCGCGCCACGCCGCGTTCGGCCAGTGGCTCACCCAGGCGCGCGGCGGCGGCGTGCCCTTCGCGGAGCAGGTCGAGAGGATGCCGCGCAACCGCGTGGTGTCGTCGCTGCAGCTCTACATGCGGACCTACGCGACGAAGGACGCCGCGCTCGCCGTCGCCTGCGGCAGCCCGTCGTTGAAGAAAAAGTTCATCACCGCGGTCGGCCACGAGGACCCCGCGCTCGACGGTGCCGTGCCGGACCTCGAGGCCCACTACGCGGCGCTGCGAGAGGCGGTCGACGCGACGATCGCCTCGCGCACCACCGCCGAGTGGACGGCCCTGCTTCACGCGCGCGGCGTGCCGGCGAGCGGCGTCGCGTTGCCGGTGGAGATCCTCGATGACGAGCAGCCCGCCGCCAACGGCATGTTCCATCGCTTCGAGCACGCGACGCAGGGCCCGGTCACCGTGCTCGGTCCGCCGGTCAGCCTCGACGACGACGGGTTCGCGCCCGGCCCGCCCACGTCGCCGTTCGGCAGCGAGGCGGCCGCGATCCTCGAGTGGGCGGGCTTCCCGCCGGACGACGTGAAGCGCCTGGTCGAGAGCGGCGTGGTGACGCCGAAGGGCGTGCCGAAGTGAGCGCCCACGATCCCGTCACGCTGCTCCCCACCGCGCGGCGCGAGCTCGCGCGCCTGCCCGGGGTCATCGACGCGCTGCTGACCGAGCTCGACGACGAGACGTGGCGCGGGCAGCCGGCGCCGAGTGAATGGTCGCCGCTCGAGATCGTCTGCCATCTGCGCGACGAGGAGCAGGACGACTTCGGCGCGCGCATCCGCGTGATCGCCGAGGGCGGCACGCGCTTCGTGCCGATCGACCCCGAGCGGTGGGCGGCAGAGCGGCGCTACGCGGAAGACGATCCGCGCGCGGCCGTCAGCGAGCTCAAGCGGCGCCGCCGCGACAACCTGGGCTTTCTCGCCCTGCTCGATCCGATGACGCTCACGCACGTGGTCGACCAGCCGCGGCTCGGGAAGATGTCGGGGCTCGATCTGGTCGCCGCGTGGGTGACGCACGACCGGCTGCACCTGGCCCAGCTCACGGCGACGCTCGCGCGCCTGGGCGCCGAGCGCTGGAAGGGCCTCCGGACCGAGTACGCGGGACCGATCCCGTACTAGCGGAAGCGCGGCATCACTTCGCGCGCGAACAGCTCCATCGAGCGGCGGATCTTGTCCTGCGCGAGGCCGCCGAAGTTCATCCAGCAGAGCACCTGGCCGACGCCCATCCGCTGCATGTCCTCGATCTTGCGCGCCACCGTGTCGGGCGAGCCGAACGCCACCGTGTCGCGCACGAGGTCGTTCCAGTTCACCTGCGCGAGCCGCTCGGCCTGCGCGCGGAACGCCGGCTGCAGGCTCGGGTGCGCGTCCTCGATGCGCTCGGGGATCTGGAACTTCCGGAGCGACTCCTGGTACCACATCTCCGCCTCTTCGGTGTCCGCGAGCGCCTGCGCGTCGGTGTCGGCGACGTAGATGTGGCGCGACACCCCCCAGCGCTCCAGCAGCCACTGCTTCTTCGGCTCCGGCGTATCCGCCTTCTCCAGCGCCGCGATGTAGATCTCGCGGTTCTCCGGGAGCTTGTCGAGCGTGCCGTAGAGCACCGAGTTCAGCATCGGCCAGCCGCGCAGCGCGGTGTTCTCGATGCTCTCCTTGCTCACGCACACCTGGTAGATCGGCGGCATCGGCTGCTGCACGGGCTTCGGGATCACGCGAATGCCCGGCGGCACCGTGTAGTAGCGCCCCCGGAACTCGAGGCTCTCCTGCGTCCACGCCTTCGTCAGGATCTCGAGCGCCTCCTCGAAGCGCTCGCGGTTCTCGTGCTGCGGCACCTGGAAGCCGCGGAACTCCTCCGGCCGGTTGCCACGCCCCACGCCCATGTCGAGGCGGCCGTTCGAGATGATGTCGAGCAGCGCCGCCTGCTCCGCGAGCCGGAGCGGGTTGTGGAACGGCAGGATCGCGGCGGCCATGCCGAAGCGGATGCGCTGCGTGCGGGCGGCGCCGGCCGTGGCGAGCAGGAGCGGGTCGACGGAGAGGCCGTAATCGATGAAGTGGTGCTCGGTCAGCCACACCGAGTCGAAGCCGAGCTCCTCGGTCCACACCATCTGCTCGAGCTCGCGGTGGATGATCTCCGCGTGCGGGTAGCGCGGGTGGGCCTGGAAGAAATAGTACGTCCCGAACTTCATCAAGCCACTCCCAGAAAACGCGATTTCACGGCGTCGTCGGCGGCGAGCGCCGACGGGTCGCCACTGTACACGATCTGCCCGCGGCTCAGGATGTGCACCCGGTCCGCGACGCCGAGCGCCAGCGGCAGGTTCTGCTCGACGAGCAGGATCGACAGGCCCTCGCGCTTGAGCTCGCCGATCACGCGGCCCACCTCGCGCACGAGCAGCGGCGCCAGCCCTTCGGTCGGCTCGTCCATCAGCAGCAGCACCGGGTTGCTCATGAGCGCGCGCCCGATCGCGAGCATCTGCTGCTCGCCGCCGGAGAGCTTGTTGGCCTTGTTCGCCGCGCGCTCGCGCAGGCGCGGAAACAGCGCGTAGACGCGCTCGAGGCTCCAGCGCCCGTTGCCCCGGCGTGCGACGTCGAGGTTCTCGCGCACGCTGAGCGACGGGAACACGCGGCGGCCCTGCGGGACGAGCGCCACGCCGCGCTCGACCAGGCGATACGCCGGCCACCCGGCGACGTTCTCGCCCTTGAGCGTGACGAGGCCCTCGCGCGGCGGCGTGAACCCGATGATCGTGCGGATGAGCGTGGTCTTGCCCATGCCGTTGCGGCCGAGGATCGTGAGCACCTCGCCGTCGCCCACGGTGAGCGACACGCCGTGCAGCACGTGGCTCTCGCCGTAGTAGGTGTGGACGTTTGCGACGTCAAGCACCGAGGTAGATCTCCCGCACCATCGGGTGCGCGCGGATCTCCTCGCGCGTGCCGTCCGCCACCACGCGCCCGTAGTGGAGCACGGTGACGTGGCGCGCGAGCTCCAGCGCGATGTCCATGTCGTGCTCGATGATCAGCACGGTCATCGCCGGATCGAGCTTCGCGAGCAGGTCCGCCATGTGGCGCGACTCGGCGGGCGAGAGGCCGGCCGTCGGCTCGTCCAGCAGCAGCAGCGTCGGCGCGCCCGCGAGCGCCAGGCCGATCTCGAGCTGCCGCTGCTCGCCGTGCGAGAGCTGGCGCACGGCGTGGCCGGCACGGTCGGCGAGGCCGACGGATTCGAGCGTCGCCCGCGCGCGCTCGTGCAGCGCGGGGTAGCCGCTGAGCGGCCGGTGCATCGCGAGCCGCGCGGAGGAGAGCGCCTGCACGGCGAGCAGGCAGTTCTCCATCACCGTGAGCGTGGGGAAGAGGTTCGAGATCTGGAACGTACGCGCGAGCCCGCGCCGCGCGCGCCGGTGCGCGGCCATGCCGGTGACGTTCTCGCCGAACAGCGAGATGACTCCGGCGGAGACGGGCAGTGCCCCCGCAATGAGATTGAAGAGGGTCGTCTTGCCGGCGCCGTTGGGACCGATCAGCGCGCGCCGCTCGCCGGGCGCGACCGCGAGGCTCACCTCGTCCACCGCGCGCAGGCCGCCGAAGACCTTGGAGACGGCGGTGAGCTGCAGCGCGTGGCTCACCCCGTGCCCTACTTCTTGGAGATCAGCCACCGGCCCAGGGCCAGATGCGGGAGCCCCGAGCGCTCGAAGGTGTCGAGGGCGTCGTCCGCCGAGCACACGACGGGCTCGCCGTGCAGGTTGAACGACGTGTTGAGCACCGCGCCGATGCCGGTGCGGCGCTCGAACGCGCGGATGACCCGGTGGTACGCCGGGTTCCACGCCTCGTCGAGGATGTGGGCGCGCGCGGTCCCGTCGGACGGATGCACGGCGGCGACGATCTCGTCGCGGCGCGTGGCTTTGGTGGGGAACGCCAGCATCATGTACGGCGAGGCGAGACCCTTCGGGTTCACGAGGTAGTCGTCGGCCCGCTCGCGGAGGATCGACGGGGCGAACGGCATCCAGAAGTCGCGCTGCTTGATCATCCGGTTGATGAGCGGCACCACGCTCGCGCGCCCGGGATGCGCGAGGATCGACCGGTTGCCGAGCGCGCGCGCCCCGAACTCCATGCGCCCCGCGCACCGCGCGACCACGCCGTCGCGCTCGAGCGTCGCCGCGATCGTCTCCTCGATGTCGTCGTGCTCGCTGACCGCGTGCCACGCCGCGGTGTTGCGGCGCGCGAGCGTCGCGGCGATCTCCGCGTCCGCGAGGTCGGGGCCGAGATACGCCGGACCGAACGGCTTCGGGGCCGGCGTGATGCCGCGCGCGGCGCACGCCTGCACGTAGCCGAGGTAGGCGGCGCCGACGGCGTTCGACTCGTCGCCGCACGACGGGAACACGAACAGCTCGCGCACCCAGTCCTCGGCGGCGAGCAGCATGTTGGCCTTCACGTTCATGAAGACCCCGCCGCCGAGCGCGAGGCGCTCGCCGCCGTGCCGCGCCTTCATCAGGCGCGTCCAGCGGACCAGCATCTCCTCCGTGAGCGCCTGCGCGCCGCCCGCGATGGCGTCGAAGCGGAGCCCGAGCGTGGCCTCGAGGAGCTGGCGGTAGCGCGGGCCGCGCTGCTTCCAGCGGAACAGGCACGGGTCGCCGTCGACGAGGTCGAACACCGCGCGCAGCGCGCTCACCGCGCGCTCGGTGGCGCGCGCGCCGGCGTACGGGGCGAGGCCCATCACCTTGTACTCGTGCTCCCCGAACTTCATGCCGAGCAGCACCGTGAGGAACGAGTAGAAGGAGCCGACCGAGCCCGGCGCGCTCGGCGTCGCCTCGCGCCGCGCGAGCGTCGTGCCGCCGGCGCGCGAGACCGTGGCGCAGAGGCCGTCGCCCGCGTTGTCGTTCGTCAGCACCAGCGCCTCCGCGCCGCCGAACGGCGAGCCGAAGTACGCGGACGCCGCGTGGCAGGCGTGGTGCTCGAAGGTCGCGATCCGGTCGCGCGCGAGTCCGAGGTGGTCCGTCACGAAGGCGAGCCGCTCGGCGTTCGAGATCGCCTTGCCGGGCGCGACGCGCGTGAGGCCGAGCCGCGCGCCGAGCTTGCGCGCGCGGCGGCCGAGGCCCGCGCGCGGCGCCTCCAGCGTGACGCCGTAGTACTCGCGCGCGTAGTCCGCGTCGTGGAGCACGCGGTTCATCCACTCGCGCGCGTACGCCTTCTCGCCCGCGAGCGCCACCAGGTCGATGTCCCCGGGCGCGAGGCCGAGGTCGTTCAGCAGCGCGTCGATCGCGAGCTTCGGATACCCGGCGTCGTTCTTGAGCCGGGTGAACCGTTCTTCGGACGCGCAGCCGACGATCTGCCCGTCCCGGAGGACGGCCGCGGTCGCGCAGTGGGTTTCGGTGATGCCGAGGACGATCATGCTGGAGTGATTCTACGGCGGGAGGGGGCTGGGGGCCCCCTCCCTTACGGCGCGGTCTCTAGCACGCCTTGCAGGGCGGGTAGTCGCGGGAGTACAGCGGCAGCTTCATGTACTCGTCGGGATTGAACTTCCAGAACTGGCTCACCGCCGGGATCGTCGCGATGACGGTGTTCTGCAGCTTGCCGCCGACCCGCTCGACCTTGCGGACGTAGATGTTCTGCACGGGGTTGCCCCACTTGTCGATGCTGAGCGGGCCGCGCGCGGTGTCCTTGATCTCGACCTTCTTCAGCGCGGCGAGGAAGGCGTCCTTGTCCTCGACCTTGCCGTTCACCGCCTTCACGGCCTCGGCGATCCAGCGCGCGTTCGTGTAGCACGCCTCGGAGTAGTACGAGGAGATCTTGCCGAACTTCGCCTCGAACGCCTTGGAGAACTTCTGGTTCGCCGGATTGTCGAGCGCCTGCGAGTAGTGGAGCGCGGTGATGGCGCCGATCGCCTCGTTGCCCATGTTCGGGAGCACCGACTCGTCGGTGAGCGTGCCGCCGCCGTACAGCGGCAGCTTCCCCTTGAGGCCGCTCTCCTCGTACTGCTTCATGAACTGCAGCGCGAGGCGCCCGACGAAGAGCGCGAGCACCGCGTCGGCGTCGCGCTTGACCTGGGCGAGGAACGGCGCGAAGTCGTTCGTGTTGAGCGGCGTCCAGATCTTCTGCACGATCTGGCCGCCCTCCTTCTCGAACACGGCCTGGAACCCGCCGAGGGTCTCGTAGCCGAACGCGTAGTCCATGCCGATGAACGCGATCTTGCGGTGCCTGGTGTTCTTCGCCACCCACTCGGCGAACGGATGCATCGGCTGGCTCGTCGCCCAGCCCGTCCGCACGATGTACTTGGCGGGCTTGCGCTGGGTGATGTCGTCCGCGGCCATGACGGGATACGTGGCGGGCACGCGCTGGCCGTCGATGTACGGCTGGAGCGCGTAGCCGACGTTCGCGAGCAGCCCGCCCGTGAGCACCGCGACCCTGTCCTGCTCGACGAGCTTGCGCGACTTGTTGAGCGCCGTCGCCGGGTTGCCCTCGTCGTCCTCGACGATCAGCTCGACCTTGCGGCCGCCCATCTGCCGGCCGATCTCGTCCAGGTAGAGCTCGGTGCCGCTCACCATGTCCTTGCCGATCTGCGCGAACGGTCCGGTCAGCGGCGCGAGCATCCCGATCTTGATCGGACCGCTCTGGGCCTGGGTGGCCGGCGGCAGCAGCGCGGGGAGGACGAGGGCGGCGAGGGTGAGCAGCGCCGCGACACGAGCACGCAGCTTCGTCATGGGCAGTCTCCTCGAGATCGGCAGGGTCATGCGCGGAAGGGTAGCACGCCGCCGCTCAGCGCTGGCGGCCCCGGAGCGCACCGAAGATTCCTTTCGGCGCGAAGAGAATGACCCCGATGTAGACGGCCCCCAGGATGAGCAGCCACCGCTTGGTGTACACGCTCACGAAGTTCTTCAGGAAGACGATCACGGCGGCGCCGAGCACCGGACCCGCCAGCGTGCCCGGGCCGCCGAGCGCCACCATGAGCAGCGTCTCCACCGAGGTCACGAGCTGGACGTCGACGGGGCTGACGAAGCCGTTGTAGTACGCCCAGAACACGCCGGCGAAGCCCGCGAACGTGCCCGCGAGCACGAACGCCAGGTACTTGTGGAGCCACACGTTGTAGCCGAGCGCGCGCATGCGGGTCTCGCTCTCGCGGACGCCCTTGAGCGTGAGCCCGAACGGCGAGCGCACGAGCACCGCGAGCAGCGCCCACGCGAGCAACAGCCCGCCCAGCGCGAAATAGAAGAACGGCAGCGGCGCCCAGAGGCTCCACGGCAGGCCGAGCTCCGGGCGGGGGATCCCCGCGATGCCGTTGTCGCCCTTCGTCATCGAGACCCAGCGGAACGCGAGGCCCCACACGACCATGCCCAGCGCGAGCGTGATCATCAGGAAGTACGTGCCGACGGCGCGGATGGCGAGCAGGCCGAAGAGCGCGGCGGTGAGCGCGGCGAGCGCCACGCCCGCCACGGCGCAGACCACGAACCCGGCCTGGTGCTCGGTGGCCAGGATGCCGACCGCGTACGCGCTCACGCCGAAGTAGGCGGCGTGGCCGAGCGACGACAGGCCCGTGTAGCCGAGCAGCAGGTCGAGGCTCATCGCGAGGATCGCGATGATGACGGCCTGCGTGAGCAGCGTGAGCGGGTACGACGGCAGCAGCGGCGCGGCGGCGGCGGCCGCGATCACCGCGCCGAGCACCGCGAGCACGTGCTGCCGCTTCATACCCGGCCGAAGAGCCCGGTGGGCCGGAGGGCGAGGATCAACGCCATCGGCGCGAACAGCGTGAAGTACGAGAGCTCCGGGAACAGCGCCTTGCCGAAGTTGTCGAGCAGCCCGACCAGCATGCTGCCGACGACCGCGCCGGGCAGGCTGCCGAGCCCGCCGACGATCACCACGACGAACGCGTAGGGCAGCACCTCGAAGTCGGCGCCGGGGTAGACGCCGAGGAAGCCACCGCCGATGACGCCGCCGAGCGCGGCCAGCGCGGCGCCGAGCGCGAACACCGCGAGCGAGACCCTGGGCACGTGGATGCCGACGCCGCCCGCCATCTCCGCGTCGTCGACGGCGGCGCGGATGACCGCGCCCGTGCGCGTGCGGTCGAGCGCGAGCCAGAGCAGCGCCCCCACGACGATCGCCACGACGATGATGAAGATCCGATAGCGCGGGAACCGCAGGCCGCCCATCGTGATGACGCCCTGGAGCGGCTCGGGCACGGGGATCGTGTAGGGATCGCCGCCCCAGATGAGCAGCGCGAGGTCCTGGAAGATCAGCGCGAAGCCGATCGTCATCAGGACCTGGCCGAGCGTCTGCCCGGGAATGCGCTGCAGGAAGAGCCGCTGCATGCCGACGCCGATCAGCGCGAGCGCGAGCGCGCCGCACACGAGCGCGAGCGTGTAGCTGCCGGTGCGCCACACGACCGAGAGCCCCACGTAGCCGCCGAGCATGAAGTACGAGCCGTGCGCGAGGTTGACGACGCGCATGACGCCGAAGATGAGCGACAGCCCGCTGGCGAGCAGGAACAGCAGCGCGCCGTACGAGAGGCCGTTGAAGGTCTGCGAGATCCAGAACTCGGCGGTCACCTGAGCCTGAGCAGCCGCGCGGCGTTGCCGCGCAGGATCTTCTCGCGGTCGGCGGGCGGCAGCCGCAGCCCCCTCTCGATGACGGCGCGCGGCCGGTCGTAGCCCATGTCGAAGCAGTAGTCGCTGCCCAGGCTCACGCGGTCGGCGCCGACGGTGTTCACGAGGTACGTCAGCGCGCCGGGATCGTGCGTGATGGTGTCGTAGTGGAAGCGCCGCAGGTAGCTCGCCACCGGCTTCTTCGCCGCGGTCTTCGCCTCCGGCCGCACCTTCTGCCCCCGCTGCAACCGGCCCCACAGATACGGGAACGCGCCGCCGCCGTGCGGCAGCACCACGTCGAGCTTCGGGCACCGGTCGAGGATGCCGCCGAAGATGAAGTGCGCGGCCGCGATGGCGTTGTCGAACGGGTTGCCGAGCAGATTGTTCAGGTAGAACGGTCTGAGACGGTGCTCGCCGCCGATGACCGTGATCGGGTGCAGCAGCACGGGCAGCCGGAGCGCCTCGCACCGCTGGAAGATCGGGAACAGCGCCGGGTCCGAGAGATCGCGGCCGTTGACGTTCGTTCCCATGTAGACGCCGCGAATGCCGGGCAGGGTCGCCGCCCGCTCCAGCTCCTCGAGCGCCCGCGCGGCGTCCTGGAGCGGCAGCGTCGCACAGCCGACGAACCGCGTCGGGTACGCGCGATGGGCCTGCGCGCACGCGTCGTTGTAGGCGCGGGCGAGGCGCGCGCCGAGGTCGGGCCCGGCCCAGTAGACCATCGGCGAGGTGAGCGAGAGCGCGTGTACCTGCACGCCGGCCTTGTCCATGGCGCGCACCCGCCGGTCGACGTCGAAGTAGGTCGGGTCCAGGGGCGGCGTGGTGCCGGCGGCGGTGCGGAGGCTCGGGCCCTTCGGATTCGCGCGGTCGACGGAGGCGCCGAAGGACGCGCCTTCCACTTCGATCACTTTCAGGTACGGCTCGGGGAAGAAATGCGCGTGGACGTCGATAGCATGGTCGCGCATGACGCGCGGGATTGTACTATGGCGTCGTGAAGCTCCCCCACGAGCGGTTCGACTACTCCGCGATCGCCGCGCGCCGTCCGTGGAAGCTGCCGAAGGGCGCGCGCATCGCGGTGTGGACCATCGTCAACATCGAAGAGTGGGACATCGAGAAGCCGATGGCCCGGCAGTACCTCACCGCGCCGCAGGGCGTCGCGACGATACCCGACGTGCCGAACTGGGCGTGGCACGACTACGGGATGCGCGTCGGCTTCTGGCGCATGCTGGAGGCGCTCGCGAAGCGCAAGATCCGCGCGACCACCGCCATCAACGCCAACGTGTGCCGCGCGTATCCGCCGGTCGCGCAGGCGATGCTCGATGCCGGGTGGGAGTTCATGGGCCACGGCGTGCGACAGGGCGCGATGCACCTGATCGCCGATCAGCGCGCGGCGATCCGCGAGTCGATCCGGCTCCTGAGAGACTTCACGGGCAAGGCCCCGAAGGGCTGGCTGGGGCCGGGCCTCAGCGAGACGTGGGAGACGCTCGACCTCCTGAAGGAGGAAGGCATCGCGTACGTCTCCGACTGGGTCAACGACGACCAGCCCTACGAGATCCGCACGGCGGCGGGGCCGCTCGTCTCGGTGCCGTACACGCTCGAGCTGAACGACATCCCGATGATGGTGATCCAGCACCACACGTCGGACGAATGGCAGCGGCGGGCGAAGGACCAGTTCGACCGGCTCTATGCCGAGGGGGCGAAGAACCCGCGCGTGATGGCCCTCGCCGTCCATCCCTACAACAACGGCGTGCCGCACCGGATCAAGTACTTCGAGGCGGTGTACGACTACATGCGCAAGCAGAAGGGCGTGTGGCTGACGACCGGCGAAGAGATCTACGAGTGGTATCGGGCGAACAAGTGGTGAGCGCCCGCTAGCGTCCCGCCGCTAGAGTCCCCACGTCCGCACCTTGGCGGGCGCGATGCGGAACATCACGCGGTTCGCCGGCATGGCGCGGCCGCCCCACAGCGTCTCCAGGCGTCCGGCGTACTTCGTGAGGAAGCGCTCGACGAGCGCGCGGCGCTCCGGCCCGTCCTCGAGGAACTCCGCGCGGCCCTGCACGACGACGCCGCGGATGCCGGCGGCGTCGTGCGCCTCGCCCACCACCGACACGCGCGGGTCGCGCCGCAGGTTCTTCACCTTCCGCAGCCCGTCGACGCTGAGCATGGTGATCGCCTGCGCGTCGTGCAGGAACCACATCGGCATCGCGAGCGGCGAGCCGTCCGGTTGCAGCGTGGCGAGCACGACCACCTCTCTGGTGTCGAGAAAGCGCTGGGCGGCGGCGTCGATCGTCATGGGCTCTCCCTGGAGATCCGACGGTTCAGAACTCGATCTGCATGCCGAGCTCGACCACCTGGCTCGTCGGAATGTTGAAGAACTGGGTGGCCGGCCGGCTGTTGCGGGCGAGGAACGTGAACAGGAGCTTGCGCGCTTTCATCATCGGCGACTTGCCGGTCGGCAGCAGCGTCGGCCGCCCGAGGTAGTACGACACGTCGGTCGCGTCGACGTTCAGCTCGCGACAACACCGGCGCACGGCCGCCGCGACGTCCGGGGTCTCCATGAACCCGTAGCGCGCGATCACGCGGACGAAGCCGTGGCTCAGCGGCTCGACGTCGAGGCGCTCGGCTTCGCGGACCTCGGGGATGTCCTGCGGCACCACCGACAGGAACACGATGCGCTCGTGCAGGACCTTGTTGTGACGGAGGTGGTGCACGAGCACCTCGGGCGTGCCGCCCGTGTGGGCGGTCAGGAACACCGCGGTCCCGGGCACGCGCGCGGGGTGCCGTCCGTCCACCTCGGCGAAGAAGCGCTCGATCGGCATCGAGCGCCCGCTGAGCACGCGCGTGAGCATGTACGTGCCGCGCCGCCACGTGGTCATCACCAGGAAGAGCGCGGCCGCGAGCACCAGCGGCACCCAGCCGCCGTGCGCGACTTTCGGGACGTTCGCGGCGAGGAAGCACAGCTCGATCGTGAGGAAGGCGGCCGCGATCGACCCCGCCTTCGCCCGCGACCAGTGCCAGCGCCGCCGCGCGATCACGTAGAACAGCATCGTGGTCATGGCCATCGTGCTCGTGACCGCAATGCCGTAGGCCGCCGCGAGCGCGCTGGACGAGCCGAAGGACAGCACCAGCGTGAGGCAGCCGATCGCGAGGAACGCGTTGATCTCGGGGACGTAGATCTGGCCGAACTCCGACCGCGACGTGTGGACGATCGTCAGCCGCGGGCAGTAGCCGAGCTGGATCGACTGCTGCGCGAGCGAGAAGGCGCCGGAGATGAGCGCCTGGGAGGCGACGATCGCCGCCGTCGTGGCGATCGCGAGCAGCGGGTAGAGGAACCAGCGGGGCGCGAGCAGGTAGAAGGGGTTCTGCACCGCCTCCGGCATCCGCATGATCAAGGCGCCCTGCCCGAAGTAGTTGAGCAGCAGCGACGGCAGCACGACCACGAACCAGACGAGCCGGATCGGCCGCCGCCCGAAGTGGCCCATGTCCGCGTAGAGCGCCTCCACGCCGGTGACGGCGAGCACGACCGCGCCGAGGACGAGGAACGCGGCGACGCCGTGCGAGAGGCAGAAGTGCGCGGCGTAGAGCGGGTTGACGGCGGCGAGGATGGCCGGGCCGCGCGCGATCTCCATCGCGCCGAGGACGGCGATGGTGACGAACCACACGAGCATGACCGGCCCGAAGATCTTCCCGATGCCCGCGGTGCCGCGCTTCTGGATGAGGAACAGCGCGATGAGGATGACCACCGTGAACGGCACGACGTACGGATGGAACGCCGGCGTGACGACCTCGAGGCCCTCCGCCGCGCCGAGCACCGAGATGCCCGGCGTGATCGCGCCTTCCCCGAACAGCAGCGCGGCGCCGAAGAGGCCGAGCATCACGAACACGCTGCGGTCGCGCGGCAGCAAGGCGAGCAGCGCGAGGATGCCGCCTTCCCCGCGGTTGTCGGCGCGCATGACGAGCGCGATGTACTTCACGCTCACCACGATGATGAGCGACCACACGATCAGCGAGAGCACGCCGTAGACCGCCGTGGGCGTCGGTGTCAGGCCGTACTCGCGCCCGAACGCCTCGCGGAACGCGTAGAGCGGGCTCGTCCCGATGTCGCCGTAGACGACCCCGAGCGCCAGGAGCGAGAGCGTGGCGAGCCGGCGGCCGGTGGGATCCTCGTGGCGGGTGGGGCGGGCGCGCGTCGGCCGGGCAGCGGGCTCGACGGGCGCGGCGGTGATCGCTGCGTCCGGACCATCGCTCATGGAGCCATCACCTTACGGCATCTCGAGCACGGGCGCCCTACGGCGTTCGCTCGGAGCACGGGCTGTCTGTATGATCGGTCAATGCGGGCCGCCATCACCGCCACGGGCCATTACGTCCCCCCCGACGTCTATCCGAACGCGCACTTCACGAGCCGGCTCCAGACCACCGACGCGTGGATCCGGTCGCGCACCGGCATCGTCGAGCGCCGCTTCGCGAAGGACGGGGGCACCTCGGACCTCGCGGTCGCGGCGGCCCGGCGGTGCCTGGAGGCGCGGGGCGTCGCGCCGACGGCCGTCGACGGCCTGGTCGTCGCCACGATGACGCCCGACCGGCCGCTGCCGTCCACGGCGGCGATCGTCCAGCGCAAGCTCGGCGCGACGCGCGCGTGGGGCTTCGACGTCTCCGCCGCGTGCTCCGGCTTCGTGTACGCGCTGATCGCGGCCGCCAAGCTGGTGGAGTCCGGGGCGCTGCGCTGCGCGCTCGTGTGCGGCGCCGACCGCATGAGCACGGTGATCGATCCGCTGGACCGCGCGACCGCGGTGCTCTTCGGCGACGGCGCGGGCGCGGTGCTGGTGGAGCCGGTGGCGGACGACAGCGTGGGGATCCTCGACCACGTCTGCGCGATGGACGGTGCGGGCGAAGAGGCGCTCTACATCCCGAGCGGGGGCAGCGTGCAGCCGTCGAGCGCGGAGACCGTCGCGGCGCGCGAGCACTTCGTGGTGCAGGACGGTCCCGCGGTCTTCAAGGCCGCCGTCACGGGCATGGCCGACATCACCGCGTCGATCCTGGAGCGCAATGCCCTCGGCGGTGACGACGTCGACTGGCTCGTGCCCCATCAGGCCAACCGCCGCATCATCGAAGCGGTGGCGAAGCGACTCGGCTTCGACCTCGGCAAGGTCATGATCAACCTCGACCGCTACGGCAACACGGTCGCGGGCACGATCCCGCTGGGGCTCTCGGAGCTGCACGAGCAGCGCCGGCTCGCGTACGGCGACCGCGTGGTGCTCTCCGCGTTCGGCGCGGGCTACACCGCGGGCGCCGTGTACCTGCGCTGGGCGATTCGCTAGCCGAGCGGATCGACGGCGTCGGGGCCGACGGCTTCGATGCCCTGACCCGCGCCCTTCACCGCGAAGACCTCGACTTCCACCAGGAGCTCCGAGCGCGCGAGGCCCGCGATCCGGCAGCCCATCGACGCCGGCCGGCTGGTCGCGAAGTACGCGGGGCCCGCGCCGAACGCGCGATTGACCTCCGCCCGCTGCACCGTGAAGGTCTGGCGGCGCACCACGTCGTCGAGGCTCGACCCCGCCTGCTCCAGGGACCACCGCACGGTCGCGAGCGCGTTGTCGTACTGCGCGGCCCAGTCGTTCGGCGCCTGCGGCTGGCCGGCGTCGTCGAGGTCCGTGCAGCCGCTCATGTAGATCCGATCGCCGACGGTGACCGTGCGCGCGTAGCCGCGCGGCTTCTCGCGCTCCTTGCGCGTGTAGCCGTCTCGCCGCGTCTTCGCGGCGCCGATGATCGCTTCCGCCTCGATCTCGATCAGCATGTCGGGGTGCAGCAGGGCCGGGCAGCCGAGCGTCGTGGACGTCGGCCGCACGTCGCCGAAGGCCTCGAGCCACGCGCGCGTGTAGTCCGCGGTCTTCGAGGTGTCGGTGAACCAGCTCTTCGTGTAGACGATGTCGGCCGGCGTGCCGCCGGCCTCCGCGAGCGCGGCGAAGATCGTGTCGAGCACGACGCGCGTCTGCCGGTACATGTCGCCCGTGCCTTCGACGACGCCGCTCGGCTGGAGGGACGTGGTGCCGGAGAGGTACACGCGGTCCCCCACGCGGAGCGCGCGGCAGTACGCGTACTCCTCTTCGATCTTGCGTCCGGAGCCGACTCGCTGCGCAGTCTTCCCCGCGCCGTCGACCGCCTCGAGCTCGGCTTCCACCAGCATCTCCGGCCGCATGAGACCGGCCACCTGGACGAGCGTGGAGGTCGGGCGCGCATTCTTGAGACGCTTCGCGAACGCGCGGGCCACCGCGTCGGCGACGCCGATGTCGGTGACGTACATCCGGTTGCGCACGACGTCGTCCAGCGATCCGCCCGCCTTGCCCATCGCCCACTCGGCGACCGCGAGGATCGCGTCGACCTGCTTCGCCGCGTCGCCCGCGCCGCGCACGGCCCCGTCGCGGCCCATCGACGTGGTGCCCGCCTGGAACACCGTGTCCCCGATGCGCAGCGCGCGCGAGTAGTGCGCCTGGGCTTCGAGCGCGCGTCCGGAGCTGACGTTGATGCGACGGGTGGCCATGCGGGTCTCCTCAGGCGGGCGGCTGGTACAGCGTGAGACCCGGAATATCGCGGAAGTCGTCCGGATTCAAGGTCCAGAGCTGCGCCCCGCGCACGAGCGCGCAGGCGGCGATGCCGAGGTCGACCTCACGCTGCCGTGCCCGGGCAACGCGCCGGTACAGCTCCGCAGCGAGGGCGGCTTCGGCAGGGCCGAACGGCCACGCGTCGGCGGCTGGAATCACGACCTCCTGGGCGGCGATCTCGCCCGGACGGCGCGGACCGCGCTGCCATTCGTAGATGACGAGCGTGCACGCGGCCAGGCGCTCGCCGCCGTCGATCGCGCGGCGGAGTCTCCGGAACACGTCGCCACCCTCACCGAACGCGTCTACGACGACCGAGGTGTCGAGGAGGATCACTCCGCGCGGTGTCGACGCCCGCCGTGGCGCCGCGCCCGCCGGATCTCCGCGAGCTCGGCGTCGATCTCGCTCCGCGGACGCGGGGGCAGCTTCGCCATTGCCGCGTCGAGCGCTGCGAGCAGCCGCGTGCGCTCTTCCTCGCTGAGCTTGTCGGAGCGCGCTTCGTAGTCCTTCACGGCTTCCCGGACCACCATGCTCTGCGGCTTGCCGAGCCGTCCGGCGATGCGGCGGATGCGCTCGACCGTTTCATCGTCGAGGGTGTACGTGACCTTCACCATACTCGCCAGCCTACCATACCAGTATGGTAGGCGAGCGGTAGGAGTATCCCGGCCGTGCGCTCCGGAAGCTAGAAGCGGCGGCGGCCGCCCGTCGCGCGCTTGCGCAGGCGGAGCGACTTCGGGGTGACCTCGAGCAGCTCGTCGTCGCGGATCCACTCGAGGCACTGCTCGAGGTTCATCACGCGCGGCGGGGTGAGCCGGATGCTCTCGTCGGCGGACGACGCGCGCATGTTCGTCAGCTTCTTCTCTTTGGTGATGTTCACGTCCAGGTCGTTGTCGCGCGAGTTCTCGCCGACCACCTGGCCCTCGTACACCTGCTCGCCCGGGCTCACGAACATCACGCCGCGCGCCTGGAGGTTGTCGATCGCGTAGCCGGTCGTGCGGCCCGCGCGGTCGGCCACGAGCGCGCCGTTCTGGCGGTGCGGGATGTCGCCCTGCCACTCGTCGTAGCCGTCGAAGAGATGGTTCAGCAGGCCGGTGCCGCGCGTGTCGGTGAGGAACTCCGTGCGGTACCCGATGAGCCCGCGCGAGGGGATGCGGTACTCGAGCCGCACGCGCCCGGTGCCGTGGTTCACCATCTTCGTCATCGCGCCCTTGCGTGGCCCGATCTTCTGCGTGACCGCGCCGATGAACTCCTCCGGCACGTCGATCACGAGGTGCTCCATCGGCTCCAGCGTCTTGCCGTGCTCCTCGTGGGTGATGATCTCCGGCTTGCCGACCTCGACCTCGAAGCCCTCGCGCCGCATGATCTCGATGAGGATCGCGAGCTGCAGCTCGCCGCGGCCGGACACGCGGAAGGTGTCGGGCGAGTCGGTCTCCTCGACGCGGATGCCGGGGTTGAGCTTGCGCTCCTTCAGCAGCCGCTCGCGGAGCTGCGGGGAGGTGACGTACTTGCCCTCCTTGCCCGCGAACGGCGACACGTTGGCGGAGAAGAGCATGGACACGGTCGGCTCGTCGATGCGGATCAGCGGCAGCGCCACCGGGTTCTCGATCGGCGCGACCGTCTCGCCGATGTCGATGGTCTCGATGCCCGCGATCGCGACGATGTCGCCCGCGCCCGCTTCCTTGATCTCCACGCGCTTGAGGCCTTCGTAGCCGTAGAGCACCGTGACCTTCGCCTGCTCGACCGCGCCGTCGCGATGGATGACCGAGATGCGGTCCGCCTGCTTCACGGTGCCGTTCACGATGCGGCCGATGACGAGGCGGCCGACGTAGTCGTCCCAGTCCATCATGGTCACGCGGAACTGCAGCCCCATCGCGGGATCGAAGCGCGGCGGCGGCACCGTCTTCAGGATCGCCTCGAAGAGCGGCTCCAGCGTGGTGCCGTCGACCTTGAGGTCGGTGGTGGCGGTGCCGGTGCGCGCGTTCGTGTAGAGCACCGGGAACTCGAGCTGCTCCTCGGTGGCGTCGAGGTCGATGAAGAGGTCGTAGACCTCGTCCAGGACCTCGGCGGCGCGCGCGTCGCTCCGGTCGATCTTGTTGATGATCACGATCGGCGGCAGCCCCGCCTCGAGCGCCTTCTTGAGCACGAAGCGCGTCTGCGGCAGCGGGCCTTCGGCGGCGTCGACCAGCAGCGCGACCCCGTCGACGAGCGTCAGCGTGCGCTCGACCTCGGAGCCGAAGTCGGCGTGCCCGGGCGTGTCCACGATGTTGATGTGGACGTCGCGGTAGTTCACGGCCGTGTTCTTGGCCATGATCGTGATGCCCTTCTCGCGCTCGAGGTCCATCGAGTCCATCATCCGTTCGGCGACGGCCTGGTTCTCGCGGAAGAGCCCCGACTGCCAGAGCATGGCGTCGACGAGGGTGGTCTTGCCGTGGTCGACGTGAGCGATGATCGCGATGTTGCGGATGTTTTCCCGGTGCTGCATCGACCCACTGTACCACGCGCCCGTATCGGGCCGGCGACATTGACGCAGCGCGCGACGGGCTCCTACGCGCGCAGGGCGGTGATGCGAGCGGCGCCGACCGGGCGCTGGAAGCCCTTCAGCGCGAGCGGCGGCAACGGCTCCGCCTCGACCAGCGCCTCGATCGCCGCGTGCACGCGGGCGGCGACCCAGAGCTCGCCGGCCGGCGCCTCGGCGCAGAGGCGCGCGGCGAGGTTCGTGACGGTCCCGATGGCGCCGTAGTCCCAGCGGCCTTCGAATCCGATGGCGCCGAGCGTGGCATAGCCTTGCGCGATCCCCGCGCCGAGCCCGAGCTCCCAGCCCTGCTTGCGCCACCCGAGCGCGAGCTCCCCCACGCGGTCGCGGATGGCGAGCGCGGTGCGGACCGCGCGCTCCGCCGGGTTGTCGATCGGCTCGGGATCGTTGAAGAACACCATGATGCCGTCGCCGGCGAACCGCTCCAGCGTCCCTTCGCTCTCGTGGATCAGCCGGCCGGCTACGGTGTGGTAGGCGCGCAGGACGCCCATGACCTCCTCCGGCTCCGCGGTCTCGGCGAACGCCGTGAACCCTCGCAGGTCGAGGAACAGCACGGTGATCTCGCGGCGATGCGTGCGGAGCGGGTCGTCGGCGCCACCGCCGACGATGGCCTCCGCGAGCCGCGGCGAGAAGAAGCGCTTGAGGCGCCCCACGCGCTCCAGCTCGCCGAGCTGCGTGGCCACGCGGTCCTGCAGGTCCTTGTTCCAGGCGGCGAGCTCCGCGCTCTGCGCCTCGACGGTGTCGTGGAGCGCCTTGATCCGCAGCATCGAGCGCACGCGCGCGACGAGCGCCGCGCCGTCGACGGGCTTCGGGAGGTACTCGTCGGCGCCCGCGTCGAGCCCGGCCACCACGTCGGCGGAGTCGGTCTTCGCCGTGACCATGATGACCGGCATGAACGGCAACGCGGAATCGGCCTTCAGCCGGCGGCAGACGTCGAGGCCGTCCAGCTTCGGCATCATGACGTCGAGGAGGATCAGGTCCGGACAGGCCGCGCGCGCGACGGCGAGCGCCTCCTCGCCGTCCGCAGCCGTCACGGTCGCGTAGCCGTGCGCCTCCAGCCGGGTCTTGAGGATGTCCACGTTGAGGGGGTTGTCGTCGGCGATGAGGACGAGCGGCGGCGTCCTCATGCGCGGGTCTCCGCACGCACCGGCACCCGGAAGCGGAACGTCGACCCTTCGCCGGGCTTCGACTCCACCCACAGGCGCCCGCCGTGCATCGCCACGATCCGGCGCGCGATCGCGAGGCCGAGACCCGTGCCGCCCTTCGCGCGCGTCGCCGAGGCCTCCGCCTGCTGGAACTCCTCGAAGATGCGCTCCTGGTCCGCGGCGGCGATGCCGGGCCCCGTGTCGCTGACCGAGACGAGGAAGTCGTCGTCCTCGGTCGTCACCGCGACGCTCACGCGGCCCGCGTCGGTGAACTTGAGGGCGTTGCCGACGAGGTTCAGCAGGACCTGCGTGAGCCGGCGCTCGTCGCCGCGTGCGACCGGGAGGTCCGCCGGAACGTCCACGTCGAGCACGAGGCGCTTGTCGGCGGCGAGCGATTCCACCGACTGCGCCACCGTGTGCACGACCTGGCGCATCGAGTAGTCGCCGAGCGACAGCGTCACCTGGCCCGCCTCGATCTTGGAGAGGTCGAGGACGTCGTTGATCAGGCCGAGCAGGTGACGGCCGCTCGCCTCCACGCGCGCGAGCACCTCGCCGATCTTGGGCGGGACCTCGCCGTAGGTGGCGTCCTGGATCAGCTCGGTGTACCCGATGATCGCGTTGAGCGGCGTACGCAGCTCGTGGCTCATGTTCGCGAGGAAGAGGCTCTTGGCGCGGCTCGCGTCCTCGGCGGCCTGGCGGGCGCGGTCGAGCTGCGCCTCGTGCTCCTTGCGCAGCGTGATGTCCTCCACCGCCGCGAGGATCGCCTTCTCGCCGTCGTAGTCCATGAGGATCGACGCGAGGCGGACCGGCACCGCCGATCCGTCGCCGCGGCGGAGCCGGGTCTCGTGGTCGACGACCGTCCGCCCGCCGCGGAGCCCGTCCAGGATGCGGCGGTTCTCGCGCGGGTCGAAGAAGAACTCGTCGCTCGTGCGCGACAGCATGTCGGGCAGCGAGAGGCCCACGAGGTCGGCCGCCCAGCGGTTGGCGTACACCGTGCGGGCGTCGCGCAGCCGGAAGATCGCGAGCGGCATGGGGATGGCGTCGATGATCGACTGCAGCCGCTGCTGCGCGACGCGCACCTCTTCGGCCGCCGACCGCACTTCGTCCGCGAGGCGCGCGCGCTCGACGGCGACCGCGACGTTGCGCTGGAACGTCCTCCAGTTCTGGCGGAGGAAGCCGGAGAGCGCGACGAACAGCAGCCCCGTCAGCAGCGCGATCGGCTTGTACGGCAGCGCGCCGTGGAGCGCGGAGACCACGAGGACCGTCGTCATCATCGGAACGAAGTACGCGAGGGCGGAGTACGGCAGGGCGGAGATCGAGGCGACCGCCCCCGTGCACATGATGATGATCCCGAACAGCAGCGAGGCCTGGTTGATGGTCGGGACGGCGCCGAGGACGAGCAGGACGGCCACGACCCACGAGAGGCCCATGACGAGCGAGTGCCACGCGGCGAGCCGGATCCGCCGCGCGCTCACCTGCGCCGGCCGCGGCTTGCGGCGGAGCTTGAGCCAGTTGGCCGCCATGGGGAGCGTCATGACGCCGATCCAGACGAAGCCGAGGAGCCGGGGCCACGCCACGTGATCCACGCTGAGCAGGATGCCGATGAGCGCGCCCGTCCAGTTGCCGATCACCAGCGTCGGCAGCTGGGCCACCAGGTGGACGGACTGCTCCACGCGGATCGCGGGCTCGATGTCCTCCCTCACGGCGAGCCCTACGGCCGCGCGCGCGTCAGGCGAGGTACTCACGCACCTTCGCGAGGAGCGCCCGCGGACTGAACGGCTTCGAGACGTACCCGTCGCAGCCGGCGTCCCTCGCCTTGCGCTCGTCGCCCGCGAGGGCGTACGAGGTGACGGCGATGACGGGGACGGCCTTCGTCGCCGGCAGCGCCTTGATCCGGCGCGTGGCCTCGTAGCCGTCGATCCCCGGGAGCTGGATGTCCATGAGCACGAGGTCGAGCGGCTCCCGCTGCGCACAGCCCACCGCGTCCTCGCCCGTGACCGCCTCGACGACGTCCATGCCGGCGGCGGTGAGGAGGTCGCGGAGGATGCGGCGGTTGTCCTCGTTGTCGTCGACGATCAGGATTCGCTTGCTCATCGGCGCGCGTCCTCCGTGGCGGCGTCCGCGCGCACGGGCACGCGGAAGGCGAAGGTCGATCCCTCCCCCGGTGTCGACTCGACCCAGAGCCGGCCGCCGTGCATCTCGACGATCCGGCGCGCGATGGCGAGGCCGAGCCCGGTGCCCCCCTTGCCCCGCGTCGACGACGCGTCGGCCTGCTGGAACTCTTCGAAGATCCGGCGCTGGTCCGCGGGCCCGATGCCGGGCCCGGTGTCGGTCACGGACACCACGATGTCGCCGTCCTCGCTGCGGACGCGGACCGCCACGCGGCCCGCGTCGGTGAACTTTATCGCATTGCCCACGAGGTTCAGGAGCACCTGCACCAGGCGCCGCTCGTCGCCGCGCGCGGTGGGCAGCGCCGCGGGCACGTCGGCCTCGAGCGCGAGGCGCTTGTCGGCGGCGAGCGACTCCACCGACTGCATCACCGCGTGCACGACGTCGCGCATCGCATAGTCGCCGAGCGCGAGCGTGAGCTGTCCCGCCTCGATCTTCGAGAGGTCGAGCACGTCGTTGATGAGCCCGAGCAGGTGCCGGCCGCTGCCCTCGACGCGCGCGAGCACCTCGGCGATCCGGGACGGGACCTCGCCGTACGTCGCGTCCTGGATGAGCTCGGTGTAGCCGATGATCGCGTTGAGCGGCGTGCGCAGCTCGTGGCTCATGTTGGCGAGGAACTGCGACTTGGCGCGGCTCGCCGCCTGCGCCTGCTCGAACAGCCGGGCGTTCTCGATGGCCACCTTCGACTGCGTGGCGAGGCTCGAGAGCATCTCGACCTCGCGGTCCTTCCAGTGGCCCGCGTCGCGGCGCAGCACCACGACCCCCCGCGTGACCGTCTCGCCGGGGATCGGCGCGCTGAGGAGCGAGCGGAAGCCCTCCCGCAGCGTGATCTCGCGGATGATGAACCCGGTCGCGCGCTCGATGTCGGGGATCTGGAACGGCCGGCCCGTCTCCCGCGCGGCGCGCATCAGGCCTTCCTCCGTGTCGACGACCTGCCGCGCGACGGCGGCGAGGAATTCCGGGCTCAGGTTCACGCTCGCGATCTCGGCGAACGTCCCGGTCGCGGCGCGGAACTCCACGATGAGTCCCGCGTCGGAGTTGGTGAGGCTCACGGCGTGGCGCATCACGGTGTCGAGGACCCGGTGGAGGTCGAGCGAGGCGCTCATCGTCTGGGTGACTTCGTTCAGCGCCGAGAGCTCCTCCAGCGAGCGGGCCAGCTCGAGGCTGCGCGCGCGCGACTCCTCGAAGAGCCGTGCGTTCTCCATGGCGATCGCCGCCTGGTCCGCGAACGTTTGCAGCAGCGCGAGCTGGTCGTCGGGAAACGTCCCGGCCTCGTGGCGGGCGACCGTGATGGCGCCGACCGCGGTGCCCCCGCGCAGCAACGGAAGGACGAGCACCGCGCGAAAGTTGGCGCTGCGCGCGACCCGCCGCGCGACGTCGGGCACCCCGGGGCCGTCCTGCGCGTCGGCCACGTGGATGGCCCGGCGCTCGCGGATCGCCCGGGGAATGAGCAGGTTGGCGTCCAGCGGCGCCGGGTATTCGGGGTTCATGTGCGCTTCGGCCTCGGCCGGGACGTTGAACCGCGTCACCGGGAAGACGCGCCCGTCCTCGAGGCGATAGACCCCGCTGAGCGTGCCGTCGCACAGCCGGACGATGCCGCGCACGATGGCCTCGCACACCGGCCGGTAGTCGGTCGGCGAGCTGTTGATGACGCGCAGGATCTCGCCGATGGTCGTCTGCCGCTCCAGGGCCTCGGCCGTCTCGCGGGATTGGCGCTCCGCCGCTGCCCGCGCCTTCTCGAGCTCCTGCTTCTGCGTCTCGATCGTCCGGCGGTCCTGGAGGATGCGGCGCGCCTGGCGGTTCGTGATGACGCCGAAGATCGCCATGTACGTCACCAGAGAGACCATCGACGTGGCGATGGCGACGGTCCCGAGCGAGGGGTCGAACGCGAAGCCGTTCACGAGCCCGCCGATGAGCGCCCCCGCGCCGAGGGCGCCGGCGGCCGCCGCGGTGAACGCGATGCCCGCGACGCTGAGGAAGGCCACCACGATGCAGGTGATGATCGTCAGACTGGGCCACGGGCTGTACGCGACGCCCGCGATGAAGAGCCCGTTGACGAACGCGTCGATGAGGAGGTTCGTCAGCTCGGCGTTCTTGCTGTTGCGGCCGTACGTGCCGTTGAGGAAGGCGAGGTGCGGCCAGACGACGGCGTAGGCGGCGAGGGCCGCCCACCACGGCCAGCTCGCTCCGCGCTCCCAGAACACCGCCCCGAGCACGCCGAACAGCAGCGGCGTCGGCGCCAGGAGCCGAAAGCGGTAGTTGAGGTAGACGAGGGGGTGGACGCGGCGCTCGCGCGTGCGTTCCGCGGCGTCGGGTATCGCTCCGACGTGCGCGCCGGTCGACGACACGGCGCGGATCATAGCACGCGGGCTGCCGCGATCCCGTCCTCGCACGCCCCGTCCCGCACGACGCGGCGCCGCGTCACGACCCGGCTATACTGGTCGCACTTTCCCGCTCTCCCGGAGGTTCCCTGATGCGCCGACTCGCGTTGATCGTCCTGCTCGCCGTGCTGCTGCCCGTCGGCTTCGCCGCCGCGCAGGCGCCCAAACCCGCGCCGAAGGCCCCGTCGATCGTGGTGGCGATGGAGACCGGCGGCGAGTTCACCATGGAGCTGTGGCCGGACGTCGCCCCCCATCACGTGAAGAACTTCGTCGACCTCGCGGGCACGGGCTTCTACGACGGGCAGCGCGTGCACCGCGTGGAGCCGAGGTTCGTGGTGCAGTTCGGCGATCCGCAGTCGAAGACGCTGCCGATGAACGACCCGAAGATGGGCACCGGCGGCTCGGACAAGAAGATCAAGGCCGAGTTCAACAAGCGGCCATTCGTTCGCGGCGTGCTGGGGATGGCGCGGACGAGCGATCCGGACTCCGCCTCCAGCCAGGTGTACGTGATGACCGGCGACGCGCCCTCCTTGAACGGGCAGTACACCGCGTTCGGCAAGGTCACCAAGGGTATGGACGTCGTCGACCGGATCAAGGTCGGCGACCGCATCAAATCCGTCAAGGTTCAGTAGGAGACATCCGCCATGGCGCAGACCGCGCGCATCACGCTCGAGAACGGCCACACGATCGACATGACGTTCTATCCGGAGGACGCGCCCAAGACGGTCGAGAACTTCGTGACGCTCGCGAAGAAGGGGTTCTACAACGGGCTCACGTTCCACCGCGTGGTCCCGGACTTCGTGGTGCAGGGCGGCTGCCCGAAGGGCAACGGCACCGGCGGTCCCGGCTACACCATTCCCGCGGAGTTCAACGCGCAGAAGCACCTGCGCGGCTCGGTCGCGATGGCGCGCAGCCAGCACCCGGACTCCGCGGGCAGCCAGTTCTACATCTGCTACGGGCCGACGCCGCACCTCGACCGCAACTACACGGTGTTCGGCCAGGTGACGAGCGGCATGGAGCACGTCGATCGGATCAAGCAGGGCGACCGCATGAAGTCGGTCGAGATCCTGGAGGCCTAGCCGATGGCGTGGTCGCTCCTCATCCGGGGCGGGTCGGTGATGGACGGGACGGGCGCCGCCGCGCGTCCCGCGGACGTGGCGCTCGACGGCGACCGCATCGCGGCGATCGGCCCGAAGCTCGCCGGCGAGGCCCCGCGCGTGATCGACGCGACCGGGCACGTGGTCGCGCCGGGGTTCATCGACGCGCACTCGCACTCCGACCTGTTCTACTTCGCGTGCCCGTCGGCGGAGTCGAAGATCCGCCAGGGCGTCACGACCGAGGTCGTCGGCATGTGCTCGTTCTCGCAGGCGCCGCTGCGGCCCGGGCAGGAGAAGATCGTGCAGGGCTGGGCCGGCGGCATCGGCGCCTCGCTCGACCTGCGCTGGGAGACGTTCGCGCAGTACCTCGACGCGCTCGCGAGCGTGCGCCCGGCGGTGAACGTCGTGCACCTCGTCGGCCACGGCGCGCTCCGCATCGCGGCGATGGGCTTCGAGAACCGGCCCGCGGGCGGTGATGACCTGAAAGCGATGGGCGCGCTGCTCGGCGAAGCGATGGACGCCGGCGCCTTCGGGTTCTCGACCGGCCTCGTCTACGCGCCCAGCGCCTACGCGACCACCGAGGAGCTGATCGCGCTCGCGAAGACCATGCGCGACCGCAACGGCCTCTACTTCTCGCACATCCGCGGCGAGTCCTCGATGCTGCTCGACTCCATCGCGGAAGCGATCCGCATCGGCGAAGAGGGCGGGGTCGGCGTGCAGGTCTCGCACGTGAAGGCCTCCGGCCGCGAGAACTGGCCGCTCATCGACGCGGCGCTGCGGATGATCGAGGACGGCAAGACGCGCGGCGTCGACGTGCGCGGTGACGTCTACCCCTACAACGCCGGGAGCACCAAGCTCGACAACCTGATGCCGGCGTGGGCGCACGACGGCGGCATCGACAGGCTGCTCGAGCGCCTCGGCGACCGCGCCACCCGCCGGAAGATCGCCGAGGAGTGTCTCGTCGACGGCGAGCGCTGGCGCACGATGTCGCAGGGCGGCATCGGCTTCGACCAGATCTTCATCGCGACGTGCAAGCGCCGCGAGCTCGAGGGCCTGAACATCGCGCAGATCGCGCGCCAGTCCGGGGTGGCGCCGGTCGACACGCTGATGAACCTGCTGCTCGAGCAGCAGTGCACCGTGGGCATGGTGAGCTTCTCCCAGAGCATCGACAACGTGGCCAAGGTCATCCAGCACCCGTCGCTGATGATCGGCTCCGACTCGATTCCGCTCTACGAGGGGGACGGCGACCGGCCGGGCAAGCCGCACCCGCGCACGTACGGCACGTTCCCGAAGGTGCTCGGCGAGTACGCGCGCGAGCGCGGCCTCATCACGATGGAGACCGCGGTCCACAAGATGACCGGCATGGTGGCGGCGCGGCTCGGCCTGAAGGACCGCGGTCTGCTGCGCGAAGGCTACGCGGCCGACGTCACCGTGTTCGATCCGAGGACCGTGAAGGACGAATCCACCTATCCCGACCCGCACCGCTATCCGACCGGCATTCCGTACGTCATCGTGAACGGCGCGGTGGTCGTGGACGGCGCGCGCATGTCGGAGGCGCGGACGGGCCGGATTCTTCGTTGAACATGGGCGGGCCCCGACATGGCCCCCCGAGCCGATTCAGTTGAACATGGGCGGGCCCCGACATGGCCCCCCAAGCCGATTCAGTTGAACATGGGCGGGCCCCGACATGGCCCCCCAAGCCCCCCATGGAGGGCGTGATGCCGACGGTGAGGCTCAGGAACGCGTCGGAGTATCCCGAGGCGGCGCAGAGGGTCTTCGAGGGCTCGAAGCAGTGGTTCAACCACGACTTCGCGGAGCCGCCGGCGATGAGCCGGGTGATGGCGTGGGACATGGATTTCGGCGGGCCGCACGGCCGCGCGATGAAGCGCGCGATGGCGCCCGGCGAGTTCACGCGCGGCGAGAAGGAGATGGTCGCCGCGGTCGTCAGCGGCGTCAACGCCTGTAGCTACTGAGTCCGCGCGCACACTGCAGCCGGGAAGCTGCAGGGGATGGACGGCGACGCCCTGTGGTACGAGGCGGCGTTCGTGGTCGGCATCACCAACGCGCTGAACGTCGTGGCCGACGCGCTCACGGACGCGCGCAGCCTCGGCGCCACGATCCCCGCCCCGGACGAAGCGAGCGCGCCGGCCGAGGTCGCCTCGACGTTCGGCGAGATCCGCACGTTCTACGCGCGCGCCGACGTCCCGGTCGCGTTCCGGCTGCTCGCCGCCGACCCCGGCTACCTCGCGGACGTGTGGGGCGCCACGCGCCGCGCGTTCGAGGACGCCACGCTCACGCGCCGGGTGAAGGAGGCGCTCGCGTTCGCGGTGTCGGTCACCACGCGCTCGCCGTTCGGCACCGCGTTCCACCTGGGCGAGATGCGCCGCCTGGGCGTCGGCGACAAGGGCGTGATGGAAGTCCTCGGCGTGACCCAGATGTTCTCGAGCTACACGAAGATCGCGGACACGCTGCAGCTCGAGCCCGACATGGGCGACATCGCCCCGTCCGATCCGTCGCCGCCTCCCGGCGCCTAGCCTCCCGTCCCGGAGCCGCCATGGCCTCCCCCGGTCGCGCGGCGCGGCTTGTCTATGCTATGGAGAGCATATAGACTCCGCGGAGCATAGATCGCCGCGCGTGCCGGTCGCCGGTGCGCCGAAGAGGAGGCTGTTCCGATGGCATCCCGGTGTCGCCGCGCCGTGCTCGGCGCGCTGATGGTCGCGCTCTTCGTGCTGCCGGCGCTGGCTCAGACACCGAGCCGCACGGTCATCCTCTCGACCACCACGAGCACGCAGGACTCCGGCTTGCTCGACGTGCTGGTGCCGATGTTCGAGAAGAAGACCGGCTACAGCCTGAAGACCATCTCGGTGGGCACCGGCCAGGCGCTCGCGCTCGCCGCGCGCGGCGAGGCGGACGTGACGCTCGCGCACGCGCCGGCGATGGAGCAGAAGTACGTCGCCGACGGCCGGATGCAGAACCGCCGGCTCGTCATGTACAACGACTTCCTCGTCATCGGGCCCGAGGCGGACCCGGCGGCGATCAAGGGCGAGAAGACCGCCGCCGCTGCGCTCAGGAAGATCGCGGACAAGGGCGCGCGCTTCGTGTCGCGCGGCGACAAGTCCGGCACGCACACGCTCGAGCTCGGGCTGTGGAAGCTGGCGGGGGTCGTGCCCGCCGCGCCCTGGTACATCGAGTCCGGGCAGGGCATGGGCGCCACGCTGGGCATCGCGGACGACCGCGGCGCCTACACCATCACCGACCGCGCCACCGCGCTCGCGTTCGCGAAGCGCGTCACGCTGAAGACCATGGTCGAGGGCGACAAGCCGCTCCTGAACGTCTACTCGGTCATGGAGGTCAACCCGGCGAACGGTCCGCGCGTGAACGCGGCCGGCGGCAAGGCGTTCCACGCGTTCATGCTCGCGCCCGAGACGCAGGCGCTGATCAGGACGTTCGGCGTGGAGAAGTACGGCCAGCCGCTGTTCGTGCCGATCGCCGGCAAGACCGACGACGACTTCAGATAGCGTGGCGGTCGCGGAGAAGCCGAAGGCTTCGGAGCGGGAGAGGGTGTGGGAGAACCCTCCCAGGGTTCGCCCATAGCATGGACGTCCTGCTCGCCGGTGCCCGCGAGGCGCTCCGGCTCCTCGTCACCGGCGACGCGGAGGTGTGGGCGATCCTCCGGCTGTCGCTCCTCGTGTCGGCGACGGGCACCGGCCTTGCGCTGCTGCTCGGCATTCCCGCCGGCGCGGCGCTTGCGCTCACGCGATTTCCCGGCCGCGGATTCCTCGTGAGCCTCGTGAACACCGGCATGGGGCTGCCGCCCGTCGTCGTCGGACTCTTCGTGACGATCTTCCTGTGGCGGAGCGGCCCGCTCGGCGCGTGGGAGATCCTCTACACGCCCGCGGCCATCGTCATCGCGCAGGCGGTCATCGCGGCGCCGATCGTCACGGGCATCACGCTCGCCGCCGTGCAGTCGGTGTCGCCCGCGTTCCGGCTCCAGCTCCTCGCCCTCGGCGCCTCCCGCCTGCAGATGACCTGGATGGTGCTGCGCGAGGCGCGGCTGCCGATGCTCGCCGCCGTCATGGCGGGGTTCGGCGGCGTGATCTCCGAGATCGGCGCCTCGATGATGGTCGGCGGCAACATCAAGGGCTCGACGCGCACGCTGACGACCGCGATGGTGCTCGAGACCGGCAAGGGCAACTTCGACGTGGCGATCGCGCTCGCGATCCTGCTCATGACGCTGGTGTTCCTCGTGAACTGGGCGCTGACGCGCATCCAGCAGCGCGCCCTCTGATCCGGCGCGCGACCCGCGCGCGGTGTTAAATGACGCGCATGCGTGCGGTCCTCCTCGCGCTCGTGCTCCTGACGGCCGCGCCCGTGTCGGCGCAGGAGCTCGCGCTCTCCGTCGCCGTGAGCATGAAGGAAGCGACGGAAGAGATCGGGCGCGTGTTCACGAAGACGCGCCCGGGCGTGACGATGCGCTACAACGTCGGCGCCTCCGGGGACTTGCAGAAGCAGATCGAGGCGGGGGCGCCCGTCGACGTGTTCGTGTCCGCCGCCGCCCGCCAGATGGACGAGCTCGAGGGCCAGCGCCTGATCGTGACGGCCACCCGGCGCGCGTTCGCGCGAAACACGCTCGTGGCGATCGCGCCCGGCGACTCCACGCTCGATCTGTCGCGGCCCGCGACGCTCCTCGGCGCGCGCGTGACGCGGATCGCGATCGGCAACCCGAAGACGGTGCCCGCCGGCCAGTACACCGAGGAAAGCTTGCGGGCGCTGGGCCTGTGGGACGGCGTGCGCGGCAAGCTCGTGTACGCGGAGAACGTGCGGCAGGTGCTGGACTACGTGAACCGCGGCGAGGTGGACGCCGGGTTCGTGTACGCGACGGACGCCGCGACGCGCGCGGGCCGGGTCAAGGAAGTCTTCCGTCCCGCGCCGGACACGTACCGGCCGGTGGTCTACCCGGTCGCGGTGATCGAGGGCGCGCGGCAGCCTGCGCTGGCGGCCGCGTTCGTGGAGCTGCTCGCCGGCGCGGAAGGCCAGGCGATCCTCCGCCGTCTCGGGTTCGCGCCCCCGCCGCCCGGCTCGCGCTAGCCGCCCGCCTTATATAGTGGTGGAGCCCCATGAGCCCCGAGAGCCTCAGCGCGCTGTCGCTGTCGATCCGCGTCGCCCTCCTCGCCACCGCGCTGAACGCGGCGATCGGCATCCCGCTCGCCTACCTGCTCGCGCGCCGGCGCTTCCCCGGCAAGACCGCGGTCGATCTGCTCGTGACGCTGCCGCTCGTGCTGCCGCCCACGGTGACGGGCTTCTACCTCATCGTGCTGCTCGGCCGGCGCGGCTGGCTCGGCGGGCCTCTGTACAGCGCGACGGGCTGGTCGATCACGTTCACGTGGTACGCCGCCGTCGTGGCGGCGACCGTCATGGCGCTGCCGCTCCTCGTGCGGACGGCGCGCGCCGCGATCGAGTCGGTGGATCGCGACCTCGAGCGCGCGGCACACACGCTCGGCCGCTCGGAGTGGCGCACGGCGCTGGAGGTCACGCTGCCGCTCGCGCGCAACGGGATCATCGCGGGGCTCGTGCTGGCGTTCGCGCGCGCGCTCGGCGAGTTCGGCGCCACCCTGATGCTCGCGGGCAACATTCCGGGCCGCACGGCCACCGTGCCGCTGTCGATCTACACCGCGGTCCAGACCGGCGAGAGCGGCGAGGCGCTCGGCCTGGTCGCGCTCCTCACGGGGCTCTCGTGCGCGGTGCTGCTCGTGGCGGGGCGCCTCGGAGCTCGGCTCCATTGAACATGGGCGGGCCCCGAACGACCCCCCAGTCCCCCCCGGGGTCGGCGCGGCTTCAGGTCGCGATCGGCAAGCACCTGCCCGGCTTCGCGCTCGACGTGCGCTGGACCGCCGGCGACGGCGTGGCCGTCCTGTTCGGGCCGTCGGGCGCGGGGAAGTCGCTGACGCTCGCGTGTCTCGCCGGGCTCGTGCGGCCCGACGCCGGCCGCATCGTGCTCGACGATCGCGTGCTCTTCGACGCGGCCGCGGGCGTCGACGTGCCGCCGCAGCGGCGCCGCGTCGGCTACGTGTTCCAGGGCTATGCGCTGTTTCCGCATCTGTCGGTGGCGGAGAACGTCGGGTTCGGCCTGCGCGACCGGCCCAAAGCGGAGCGCGCGCGTCGCGTGGCGGAGGTCATCGAGCGCCTCGGCCTCGGCGGGCTGGAGGCGCGGCGTCCGGCGGAGCTCTCGGGCGGCCAGCGCCAGCGCGTGGCGCTCGGGCGCGCGCTCGCCATCGATCCCGCGCTGCTCCTGCTCGACGAGCCGCTCTCCGCGCTCGACCTGCCGCTGCGCCGCGCGCTGCGCGACGAGCTGCGCGCGACGCTGGCCGACCTGCGCACGGCGGCGGTCGTGGTGACCCACGACTTCACCGAAGCGTACCGGCTGGGCGACCGCATCGTCGTCTACGAGGACGGCCGCGTGGTGCAGGCGGCGCCGCGCTCGGAGCTCTTGTGGCAGCCCGCGTCCGAGGCCGTCGCGCGCATCATGGCGATCCCGAACGTCCTGCACGGCACGGTCGTGAAGGCCACGCCGGACCGTATCCAGCTCCGCTGGCGCGGCCAGCTCCTCGAGGCGGTGAACTCGCCCGCGCGCGCGTACCTGCCGCCCCCGGACGCGCGCCTCGCGTTCTTCATCCGTCCCGAGTACGTGCGGCTGATCCGCAAGGACCGCGGGCTCGCGGACCCCACGCATCACATGAACGTCATGCACGGCACGGTGGTAGAAGAGATGGACTTCGGCACCACGTGGATGCTGCGGATCCGCCTCGACGAGCCCGGCGAGCCCGCCCAGGGCGCGTTCGACCTCGAGGTGGAGGTGCCGCACCTGGTCTATGAGATCCTCGAGATCGAGCGCGACCGGCGCTGGGAGTTCTCGATCCACCGCGGCTCGATCCACGTCCTGCCGGGCTGACGCCCGCGGGTCGTGTAATCTGTCCCACGCAGCATAGACGACCAACCGAGGAGAGACACCGTGCGACGATTCGAGATGCTCCTGCCGGGCAGCGTGGACGAGTGCGTGCAAGCCCTCGCCGCCCGTGGCGCCGGCGCCAGGACCGTGGCCGGCGGCACCGATCTCCTTCCCCAGATGAAGAACGCGATGGTCAAGCCCGCGACCGTCATCGACCTCTCGGGCATCGCGGCGCTCAAGGGCGTCCGGCCGGAGGGCGGGGGGCTGCGCATCGGCGCGTGCGCCACCGCGCGCGAGCTGGAGCTCGATCCCCAGGTGCGCGCGCGCTATCCGGCCATCGCCGACGGCGCCGCGCTGGTCGGCTCGGTGCAGGTCCGCAACCTCGCGACCGTCGGTGGCAACCTCTGCAACGCCGCGCCGTCGGCGGACATGGCGCCGCCGCTCATCGCCCTCGATGCCGAGGCGGTGATCGCGGGGCCGCGCGGCGAGCGCCGCGTGCCGCTCGCCACGTTCTTCCAGGGCGTGCGGCGCACGGTCCTCACGGGCGACGAGCTGCTGGTCGCGCTGGTCGTCCCCGCGCCGCCCGCGGGCAGCGGCGGCGCGTACATCCGTCACACGCCGCGGCGCGAGCTCGACATCGCGGTGGTCGGCGTCGCCGCGCAGCTCACCGTGCAGAACGGCCGCTGCGTGAAGGCGCGCATCGCGCTCGCGTCGGTCGCGCCCACGCCGGTGCGCGCGAGCGCGGCGGAGCAGGCGCTCGAAGGCCAGGCGCTCACCCCCGAGACCATCGAGCGCGCGGCCGGCCTCGCGGTCGAGGCCGCGAAGCCCATCAGCGACCAGCGCGGCTCCGCGGAGTTCCGCCGGCATCTCGTCCGCGTCCTCACGCGCCGAACCCTGACCACAGCGCTCGCCCGGGCGAGCGCCTGAGCGCCGGAGGCCCATCGTGCCGAAGCAGATCCTGAGCCTGACCGTCAACGACGAGCCGAAGGACGTGCTCGTACAGCCGTACCTCACGCTGCTCGACGCGCTCCGCGACGAGCTCGGCCTCACCGGCCCGAAGGAAGGGTGCGGCACCGGCGACTGCGGGGCGTGCACCGTGCACCTCGACGGCAAGCCGGTGGCGAGCTGTCTCGTCCTCGCGCTGCAGGCGCGCGGGCGCACCGTGCGCACCATCGAAGGGCTCGGCGAGAGCCACACGCTGCATCCGCTGCAGGACGCGTTCGTGCGGCTCGGCGTGCCGCAGTGCGGGTTCTGCATCCCCGGCGTGCTCATGGCCGCGGCCGCGGTGCTCGCGGAGCACCCGGCGCCGACCGAAGAGCAGATCCGCTACGGCATCGCCGGCAACCTCTGCCGGTGCACGGGCTACACGAAGATGATCGCGGCGATCCAGGAAGTCGCGGGCGAGATGAAGGGAGCGGCGCGATGAGTGTGATGAAGACGACGCGTGACGTGAAGGGCGTGGGCCTCTCGATCCCGCGCCCCGACGGCGCGGACAAGGTCACCGGCAAGGTGCAGTACGTCGCCGACATCACCCCGCGCGGCCTCCTGCACGCGAAGCTTCTGCGCAGCCCCCACGCGCACGCGCGCATCGTGAAGATCGACGCGAGCAAGGCGCGCGCGCTGCCCGGCGTGCGCGCCGTGCTCACCGCCGCCGACATCCCGGAGCTCAAGCGCAAGGCGCCCACGCGCGCGCACGCGGTGCTCGCGATCGATCGCGTGGTCTTCGCCGGGCAACCGGTGGCCGCGGTCGCCGCGGACGAGGTGGCCATCGCGGAGGAAGCGCTCGATCTCATCGAGGTGCAGTACGAGGTGCTGTCCGCGGCGGTCGACCCGCTGCAGTCGATGAAGCCCGGCGCGCCGCCGGTGGCGGACGCGGGGACCGAAGCCGACACCAGCGAGGCGCTCGCGCACTCGGCCGTCGCGATGGCGAAGGGCGAGACGCCGACCAAGGCCGTGAACGTGAGCCAGACGTCGCACGTCAAGCGCGGGGACGTGGCGAAGGGCTTCGCGGAGTCCGACGTGGTGATCGAGCACACGTACCGCGTGCCGATGGTCCACCAGGGGTACATCGAGCCGCACGCGGTGCTCGCGGAGTGGGACCGCGCGGGCAACCTCACGCTGTGGGCGTCCACGCAGGGCTCCTTCAACACGCGCAGCGAGGTGGCCGACGTGCTCGGCATCGAGGAGAACCGCATCAAGGTGATCCCCGTCGAGTGCGGCGGCGGCTTCGGCGGCAAGATCCGCGCGCTGTGCGAGCCGATCACCGCGATCCTCGCGCGTACGACCGCGCGGCCCGTGCGCTACGTGATGACCCGGCGCGAGGAGCTCGAAGCCGGCATGCCCGCGCCGCAGGTGATCATCCGGCTCAAGACCGGCGCGAAGCGCGACGGCACGCTGATGGCGCTCGAAGCCGAGACCGTCCTCGAGACCGGCGCGTTCTCCGGCACCGTGCTGGCGGTGAGCGCGGTGTTCCTCGGCAGCCTCTACAAGTGGCCCGCGTTCGACATCAAGGGCTCCGAGGTGCTGACGCACAAGCCCAGCGTCGCGGCCTACCGCGCGCCGGTCGCGCCGCAGAGCATCTTCGCGATCGACTCGCAGATGGAGTCGCTCGCGCGCGCGCTGAGGCTCGACCCCGCCGAGTTCCGCGCGCGGCACCTGTCGCACCCCGGCGATCCGATGGCGAACAACCAGCCGTGGGCGAGCATGGGCGCGCCCGAGGTGCTCGAGCGCGCCCGCGCGCACCCCGCGTGGACGGGCCGCGAGGCCTGGAAGAAGGGCGCGCGCCCGGGCACGAAGCGTGGCGTCGGCCTCTCGCTCGGCGGCTGGCTCGGCGGTCTGCAGCCGACGGGCGCCACGGTGAAGCTGAACCCGGACGGCACGCTCAGCGTGCTGACCGGCCAGGTCGACATCGCGGGGACCAACATCGCGCTCGCGCAGATCGCCGCGAGCGCCTACGGCGTCGACATCGACAAGGTGAAGATCACCACCGGCGACACGGACGTCGCGCCGGTGACGGGCCTCAGCGCCGGCAGCAAGACCATCTACACCGTCGGCGTCGCCGTCATGCAGGCGGCGCAGGCCGCCCGCAAGCAGACGCTCGAGATCGCCGCCGGCGAGCTGGAAGCCTCGGTCGACGACCTCGAGCTGGTCGACGGCAAGGTCGTCGTGCGCGGCGTGCCGGACAAGGGCGTCACGCTCCAGCAGATCGGCAAGAAGGGCAACCTCTACATGTCGAAGGTGGAGCCGGTGCTCGGCGCGGCGCACCCCGCGTTCTCGCAGCAGGCGCCCGCCTTCGCGGCGCAGATCGCGCGCCTCGATGTGGATCCCGACACGGGCGAGGTCACGCTGTGCGACTTCATCACCGTGCAGGACGTGGGCAAGGCGATCAACCCGCTCGCGGTCGAGGGGCAGATGCAGGGCGGCGCGGTGCAGAGCCTCGGCATCGCGCTCACGGAGGCGCTCCTGTACGACGACCAGGGCCGGCTCACGAACCCGAGCCTGCTCGATTACCGCAAGCTCACCGCCGCCGACCTCCCGAACCTCGAGACCGTCATCGTCGAGGTGCCGGCGCCGGCGGGACCGTTCGGCGCGCGCGGCGTCGGCGAGCCGCCGATCATTCCCGCGCCCGCGGCGATCGCGAATGCGATCGAGGACGCCACGGGATGCCGGCTCACCGAGCTGCCGCTCACCCCGGAGCGGATCGCGCTGGCGATCGCGCGGACCCGCCCGACGTAGGTCGTGGCGCAGACCCGCACGTAGCGCGTGGCGAAGAACCGGCACTCGCGGAGGGCCCGGATTCACTCCGGGCCCGTAGCGAGGGGGGCTTGGGGGGTGCGCCTCGCACCCCCCATGACGGGAAAAACCCGTCTCGCGCCCCCCATGACGATCAAGACGAGAACCTGGATCACGTTCGGCGACGACGTGAAGTTCGGCGACGGCCGCGCGCGACTCCTGGAGCTCATCGCCGCGCGCGGGTCGCTGAGCAAGGCCGCCGAAGAGCTCGAGATGTCGTACCGCAACGCGTGGGGCTACCTGCAAGACCTCGAGCGCGCCGCGGGCTTCAAGTTCGTGGAGCGCGCCCCGGGCCGCGGGCCGCAGAGCGGCATGCGCGTCACGGCCGAGGGCCTCGCGTTCCTCGCGCGCTACCAGGCGTTCCGCCGCGCGGTCGAGGCGACGGTCGACCGCCAGTTCGCGCGCGCGTTCGCCCGCACGTCGCCGCGCCGCCCACGCGCCCGCAGCGCTCCCCGATGACCGCGGCGCTGAGCCTGGCCGGCGTCCGCGTCCGCTATGGCGGCGTCGACGTGCTCGACGTGGCGTCGTTCGACGTCCGGGCGGGCGAAGTGCTCGCGGTGATCGGCCCGAACGGCAGCGGCAAGTCGACGCTCCTGCGCGTGCTCGGCCTGCTCGAGGCGCCGGCCGAAGGCGCGATCCACGTCGAAGGCCGCGCGGTCTCGCCGGCGACCGCGCTCGCGGAGCGCCGGCGCATGGCGACCGTGTTCCAGCACGCGCACCTCGCGCGTGGCACCGTCGCCGACAACGTCGCGCTGGGGCTGCGGTTCCGGCGCACCACGGACGTGGGCGCGCGGGTGGCGCGCTGGCTCGAACGGCTCGGCATCGCGCATTTGCGCGACCGCGCCGCGCGCGGCCTGTCCGGCGGCGAGGCGCAGCGCGTGGCG
>Ga0194131_10000375_pt1 | contig 74686 bp, 70 predicted proteins | sample TA2KigO120mmetaG_FD_148631 | JGI IMG/M metagenome (GOLD analysis project Ga0194131, IMG submission 148631) | Freshwater microbial communities from Lake Tanganyika, Tanzania - TA2015053 Kigoma Offshore 120m | ecosystem: Environmental > Aquatic > Freshwater > Lake | place: Tanzania: Lake... | reverse complement strand
ATCGAGATCGATGTGGCCGTCGCGGTCCTCAGGGATCGTCACGAGGTCGGCGATGGACTCACGCCAGGGCAGTTCATTGCTGTGGTGTTCGTAGGGCCCGACCAGGACGACGGGACGCTCATCGGCAGGTATCGCGTCGCTGAGGTGGTAGCGGGCATCGAGGTCGGCTGGAATGCGCAGGTTGAGGATGCCGACGAGGCGATCGATCGCGCCCGTGCAGCCCTGCCCGGCGAAGATCACGCATGTGGAATCGTCACCGTGCACGGAATCGCGAATGATCCGTCTGGCGTCTTCGCGCAGCCGCGTGGTCTGCAGGCCCGTGCCGCTAGCCTCAGTGTGCGTATTGGCGTAGCGGGGCAGCACTTCCCCGCGGATGAAGTCCTCGATGAAGGTCAGGGCCCGGCCGCTCGCCGTGTAGTCGGCGTAGGTCACTCGTCGAGGCCCGAAGGGGCCGTGCATCACGCTGTCCTCACCGATGATCGACGACCTGATCTGCTCCAGGATCGCGTCTTGCTCCGCCACGGCCTTACCGTACATGAGGCACCTTCCTTCTGAATCACGCCCTGCTTAGACACGATGACGAACCAACCAACACCGCGACGGTAGGCGTAGCGAGCATGCGTCTGAGACAGTGTCGAGCTTGTGGCGCACGCGCGGTGGGGCGATCGTGCTGGTGTGCCCGCCCTCACTCACCACGAGCCCTTCGCCGCGCAGGACGCGCAGGGCGTCACGGACGGCGTGGCGGCTGATCTGGTATTGCTTCGGCAAGGTGAACTCGCCGGGAAATCCGGGGACGAACTCACCGGCTGCGATGCGACGTCGCAGGTCGTCGCAGACCTGGCGCCACGGGGGACGGGGCTGCGCCGGTCGGGGAGCAGTGGCCCGCGAAGGCCCGCGGGCATAGCCATGGGGTAAATGCACGGACATCTAGACGGGTGTCAAGGAGCGGGTGTCAGCCGATCTCCACGGCGGTGGCGAGCCACCGTCCGCGCACGATCTCGAGGCGGATCGCGACCGCGCGGGCGCGCATGCCCCCGAGGACCACGGCACTGGCCTCGATGACGCCCGGTGCGGGTTCGGTCACCCGCACGGACCGCACGCGTCGACATGCGGGCGGTCGCCCCTTCCCCGCCGGGTGCCGCATGGCCGCGGCACCTCGTCGGGCGAGCGTCTCGCGAATCTCGCCGGTCACCCAGCGCGTGAGCTGGGCGGCGGGACGCTCACCTGCCACCACTTCGAGGATGGCCGGTGCGAGTCGGCCGACCCATGGTGCGGGAGAGGGCAGGCGGGGTGTGCCCTCGGGCACCTGCGTCACCTGCGCCTGCGATCCGGGCACAAGGCGCAGGTGGCGCGCGGGCGGTGGCACCGCGGGCAGGCCGCTGGGCAGTACCCACTCCAGGGGGAGAGCGGGCTCGGTCGTCTCCATGACGGCCTGGGACGTGCGGGACATGGGGCCTCCTTGTGCAATGCCGGCGGATGCTGGCGTTTGCGTGCATTTGCGTGTCGTGGCTTTGCATTCCAAGGGGCGCGCGAGCAGGAGTCAACCGCCTACGCTTCGGCTGTGGAAGAACCGCGCACGGGCGATGAGCGCTCCCTCGACCCTGTGGAAACGCTGCTCTCCGGCCTGCAGGACCAGGCCGATGCCATGGACGCGGTGTACGACGACTCCGCCGCAGAGGACCTCGCACGCGCTGAGCGCGCCGAGGTCCCGTTGCTCGACCGCTTGCGCGCGGCGAATGCGGTCGTGATCGAGGTCGCTGGTCATGGGCCCATCGAGGGCGTCGTCGCGGAGGTCGGCCGTGATGTCGTGGTCATCGATGCGAGCGACGGCACCTGGGCCATTGTGCTCGGCGGGATATCCGCCGTGACCGGCCTCGCGGAGGTGGCCGAGCGCGCCACTGCCGTCTCCGGTCGCCTCGGGCTGGCCTGTGTCGCCCGCAGCTGGTCTCGCGAGCGCGCCGTCGTTCGGATCCATCGATGGGCGAGTGCTCCTCTAGACGGCACGATCGATCGCGTGGGTGCCGACCATGTGGACCTGGCCGAGCACGATCCTGGAGTGCCCCGTCGGGGGGAGCAGGTGCGGCGCTCTGTGGTCGTGCCGCTCGCGGCTATCAGTGCGCTGCGACGTCGAGCGTGATCTCGTCGGCACCGAAGGGGTGCTGGTGGACGAAGGCGGCAGTCTCGACGTAGAGGCGCTGGATGTAGGCCTCGAGCTCGCACTCCTCGATGCGCCACTGACCCCGGCCGCCGACCTTGATGGCGCGCAAATCACCGGAGCGCACCAGGGCATAGGCCTGTGCGCCCGAGACGCTGAGCACCTCGGCCACGTCGGCGAGGGTGAGGAAGCGAGGCATCCGGGCATCGTGGCACAGCGGCGGTGTGGATGGCCGGTCACGCTCCAGGCTGTGGATAGCCGGGTGAGGGACGCGGACGCGGCGTGTGCCGAACGCGCACGCGGCGTGCGCGGAGCATCGTTGAATTGGCATCGGACACTGGCCCGGATCGATCCTGGATTTTCAACCAGGAGGAATCATGTCTCTCACGCTGCTCTCGCGTTCACCGCGCCCCGAATCAACGACTCCCGCCTCTCCACCGGCTGCCCGCACGGGGCGTGCATGGTGGCGTGACGGTCGAATCGTCGGCGGCATTCTCATCATCATCGTCTCGGTCGTGTTGGGCGCACGCCTCATGGCGTCCGATGACGACACGGTAGCGGTGTGGCAGGTCAATCGCGATGTCGCTGCGGGCACGGTGCTCAGCGCCGCCGACGTCACGGCCGTCGATGTGCCCACCTCGACAGCGGCGGCCTACGCCCTCGCAAGCGGACTTCCCGTCGATCGACTCTCTCGCGATATCCGCGCCGGTGAACTCGTGCCCGTGGTCGAGGATTCGTCCGCCCCCGACGTCCGCTGGGTGACGGTGCCCGTGGAGCCCCTGCACGCACCCACCGATCTCCTGCCGGGCGAGCGCGTCGACGTGTGGGCGACACGGTCCGATGACCTTGCGGCAGCCACGCCCCCGCGACTCGTGCTTCCGGCCGCGCTGGTGTCATCGGTGGCCACTGACTCGGTGGGATTCGGGGGTGAGTACGGCGTCGTCCTCGAGGTGACGCCAGAGGCAGCCGGTGATGTACTCGAGGCGTTGCGCTCGGGTGCCATCGATCTCGTGCGCGTGCCGGCGGTGACGCCATGACCGCGCTGCCCATCCTTCTCGGCGCCCCAGGGCTGGCCGGCGAGCCGGAACTGGTCACCGCACTCACCCGCCCGGGCGCTCCCGTCACGGTGGTCCGCCGGTGCGTCGACGCGGTTGATCTGCTCGGCGCAGCGGCAAGCGGTCGCGCACGCGTGGCCGTGATCGGACCCGCCCTTCCCCGCCTCGCTCGCGAGACGGTGGCCCGTCTGGGATCGGAGAACGTACGTGTGCTGGGAGTGGCCGCGGCCGGCGACGAAGTCGGTCGGCGGCACCTGCGAGACCTCGACGTGCCGGTCGTCTCGCTGGCGATGGATGACGTCGATGCCGCAGTGCTCTCGCTCGCCAGCGCGCTGGACGATCCCGAGGCGATCGGCATAACGCCGCGACATGTCGACCATGACCCTGTCGAGTCCACAGCCGGGTCACTGGTTGCCGTCTGGGGTCCGGTGGGGGCACCGGGGCGCACGACGGTGGGCATCGCCCTTGCCGATGAGATCTCCCGTTGTGGCACCACGACGCTTCTTGTCGATGCCGACACCTACGGCGGCACGGTCGCGACTCACCTGGGTGTGCTCGATGACACCTGCGGGATCGTGGCCGCATGCCGACAGGCTGATGCCGGTGCACTCGACCCCGCCGGGCTCGCGGCAGCCGCGCGCAGCATCACCTCGAACTTCCGGGTCGTGACCGGGATCCCGCGCGCTGATCGATGGGCTGAGCTTCGGCCCGCATCGCTGGGTCGGCTCTGGGAGACGGCTCGAAGGATGCCGGGCGTGTGCGTCGTCGACGCCGGGTTCTCGCTTGAATCGGATGAGGACTATCTCGCTGACACCCGCACGCCTCGTCGCAACGCCACGACTCTCTCGGCCCTGGCGGCCGCCGACACCATCGTCGCCGTGGCGTCTGGCGACCCGGTCGGCATGGAGCGATTCATCGCTGCCCTTCCCGACGTACGACGAGTCGCGGATGGCCGGCCCATCTTCGTCGTCGTCAACCGGCTGCGACCTGGTCCTCTCGGTCGTGATGCGCGTGGCCAGATAAGCGAGGCACTGGCGCGGCACGCGGGAGTGCACGATGCGGTCTACGTTCCCGACGATCGCGACGCTTTCGACACGTGCCTGCGCCAGGGCAGGACGCTGGCCGAGTGCGCCCAGCGGTCCCCAGCACGCGGTGTTCTCGCAGAGTTCGCGCGCAAACTGGCGGTGGTCTCCTCGACTTCATGACACGTCCGTAGGATCGGGGCATGCCACGCGGTCTTGTCGTCGACTGGGGTGGCGTACTCACGTCCGATATCCGCGGTTCCGTTGGCCGCTGGGCCGATCGACATGGTGTCGACCTGAAGGCCTACGGGCGGGTCATGAGCCAGTGGCTCAGCCCCGACGGCGAGCTCGAGGCGATGGTCAATCCCATCCACGCGCTGGAGCGCGGTGAGATCGAGGTGCCGCAGTTCGAGGAGATCCTCGCCACCGAGCTCACTCGCCACACCGGCAGCCATCACGATGCCCATAAGCTCCTCAAGAGCATGTTCGAAGAGTTCGAGCACGCACATGACATGAATGCCCTTGTGCGGCGTGCCCGACAGCACGGGATTCGCACGGCGCTTCTGTCGAATTCCTGGGGCGACTTCTACCCGCGCGACCTATGGGAGGGCATGTTCGACGTCGTGGTCATCAGTGGCGAGGTGGGCATGCGCAAGCCCGAGCCTGGAATCTTCGCGCTGACACTCGACCAACTCGACCTGCCCGCCCACGAGTGCGTCTTCATCGACGACCTGGCGCACAACGTCGAGGCTGCTGCGGGGCTCGGCTTCATCGGGGTGCGTCACGATAATTACGACGACACCCTGCGTGAGCTCGAGGCGATCTTCGACATGGACCTGACCTGACCGGAGGCGCCTTACCCGTCTTCAAGGCGGGTGCCGTGGCACGATGACACCGTGGCCGACCGCCTCTCCGCGCTCGACTCGTCGTTCCTCTATCTCGAGGGACCGACGACGCCCATGCACGTCGGCAGTCTCACTCTCTTCCAGGACGAGGCGGGCACGATCGACCACGAGCGCCTGGTCAAGCTCATCCGCGACCGCATCGCCTACGTGCCGCGCTACCGCCAGCGCCTGCGCGAGGTGCCGGGGCGCCTAGCCAACCCAGTGTGGATCGACGATCAACGTTTCGACGTCAGCTACCACGTACGCCGCTCCGCCTTGCCGGCCCCCGGGAGCCTGCGTCAGCTCAACGACCTGGTGGCACGCATCGTCAGCCGCCCGCTCGACCGGCGCCATCCCCTATGGGAGGTCTACCTCGTCGAGGGAATCGAAGGGAATCGCTTCGCCCTCTTGACCAAGACCCACCAGGCGATGGTCGATGGAGTGACGGCCGTCGACATCGGCGAAGTCATCCTTGAGGAGACGGCCGAAGTGAGGGCAGCCCCGGCCACCACGTGGCGGCCCGCGCCTGGCCCGACCAATGTCGAACTGGTCGCCGGAGCAGTGGGCGACGCGGTCACGCACCCGACGTCACTGCTCGGCGTCGTTCGCGGCGGTGTCGGAACGGCGCGCCAGGCACTAGGAGACGTGGCGGCGACGGTTATGTCGGCCGTGCGCGGAAAGGAGGAGACCGCTTTGACCGTCGAGGTCGGCCAGCAGCGGCGGTTCGCGACCTTGGATCTGCGCCTGGATGAACTCAAGGAGGTCCGGCGACAGCGCGGCGGCACGATCAACGACGTTGCTCTCGCTGTCATCGCGGGCGGGCTGCGTGCGTGGCTGCTTGCCCGGGCAGAACCGGTGACTCACGAGACGGTGGTGCGGGCCCTGGTGCCCATGAGCGTGAAGGTGGGCGACGACCGGGAGGCGGCGAGTCTCGTGGAGGCGTTCCTCCTCGACCTTCCTGTGGGCGAGCCAGATCCGGTCATCCGCCTTCAGCGGATCGGCTTCGACACAGCGAGGTTCGAAGAGACGGCGCGACCGGTGGGGGCGCAGGCGATGGCCGCGCTCGTGGGCTTCGCACCTCCCACGCTGCACACGCTAGGAGCACGGGTGGGCGCATCCCTCTCGCAGCGCGCCTACAGCCTGTCGGTTACCAACGTGCCCGGTCCGCAGACGCCGCTCTTTGCTGGCGGCGCCCAGATGCTGGCGGCCTACCCGATCATCCCATTGACCCAGCGGCATGCGCTGAGCATCGGGTTGACGTCATACGATGGCCGGGTGTTCCTGGGGCTCAATGCAGATCGCGACGCACTTGCCGATCTCGACGTACTCGTGCAGTCGCTGCGCGATGCCCTCGCCGAGTTGCTCGACGCGGTGCGGCCTCGAGGGGCCCGGCTCGCCGTCGCAGGGGATGTGACGGACTAGCCCCATGCCCGCGATTCGACGAGGGCTTGTCCTCGGTGGTGGAGGGGTGCTGGGTGCTGCCTGGGCGGTCGGCGCCCTGCAGTCCATCCAGGAGGCCCGCGGCATCGACCCGCGGACCTTCGACGTCATCGCCGGCACGTCGGCCGGTTCCGTCCTGGGCGCCCTCATCGCGGCCGGCACCAGCGTCGATGCCTTGCGCGATCACCAGTTCGGCATCCCGGTCACCGAAGGCCCACTGGTGGGATACGCGTGGGACTACGAGACCGCGACGGGCGGCCCGAGACCGACCATGCCCAAGTTGCGCGGCCCCGGTTCGGTCCGCCTCATGGCATCTTCCCTGCGCCACGGCCTGCGCATGCCCCCCACGGCGGTGCTGTCGGCCTTCATGCCACTTGGCAGTGGATCACTCGAGCGCGTCGGTCACCTCATCGACGCGATCACACCCATGGACGAGTGGTCTCCCCACCCCAACCTGTGGATCGTCGCTCTGGACTATGAGTCCGGTCGGCGCGTGGTCTTCGGTCGCGACGATGCTCCGCGGGTGGGCCTTGCCGAGGCGGTGATGGCCTCGTGTGCGATCCCCGGCTGGTTCGAGCCGGTCACCATCGGCGACCGCACCTATATCGATGGGGGAGCGTGGTCGGCCACGTCAGCCGATGTCGTTGCCGGAGCCGACCTCGACGAGGTCTACGTCGTCGCCCCGATGGTGTCCTTCGAGGCCGACGAACCCGCCAATCTGCTGAGTCGGCTCGAACGCCGCTGGCGAGGCAGCGTCACGAGGCGGTGCCTGGCAGAGGTGACCGAACTCGAGGCGATCGGCACGCAGGTCACCGTCCTCGGCCCGGGGCCCGACGATCTCGAGGCCATGGGCGGCAACATCATGGACGGGCGACGCCGCCTGCGCGTGCTCGAAACGTCATTGATCACCAGTAGGGCCGCACTGCAGCGAGGGGGATCTGGCAGGCTAGCCGACGCGGGCTGACGGTCCTCAAAAGGAGGCGAGCATGGTGAGGCGTCATGCGAATGGCGATGATCCCTCGACATCGGACCCCTCTGCAGCCTTGACCGCGCTCGCTGACCTGGCGAGGGGGAGCGAACTCGTCGAGGAGGTCGACCCCCACTACTACTACCGGCACGTCCCGGTCGAGGACATCGCGGGGCGCACGCCGGAAGACCTCCTCGGCGCCATGGTCTCCCACATTGCCCTGGCGAGCGATCGCAGGCCCGGCACCGCCCGGGTGCATGTCTACACCCCGACCGTCGACAGCGATGGATGGTCGTGCGGCCGCACCGTGGTCGAGATCGTCACCGATGACATGCCATTCCTCGTCGACTCCGTGTCGAGCGAGCTCACGCGACTCGGGCGTGGCCCCCAGCTCGTCATTCACCCGGTGTTTCGTGTCCTACGCGACGACGAGGGGAGTCTGGTTTCCGTTGGCCCCGTTGATGCAGACGGAACAAAGGAATCCTGGATTCACATCGAGATCGATCGCGGCCCCGGTGATGCCACCCAGATTGAGTCGTCCATCCGCCGTGTCCTGGCCGACGTTCGATCTGCCGTCGACGATTGGCCGAGGATGCGCGAGACGGTGCTCGACCTTTCGAAGGACCTTGTCCAGAACCCCCCGGCATGGGTCCCCAAGGCAGAGGCCGATGAGTCGGCGGCGCTTCTTGGCTGGCTGGCAGACGACAACTTCACCTTCCTCGGCTACCGCGAGTACGACCTCGTGGAGAGCCCCAACGGCGACAGCCTGATCGCCGTCGAAGGCTCCGGCCTGGGCATCCTGCGGCCCACGACCGACGCGGCGCCGGTGCTCCATCACCTGACTCCAGAGGTCGCCGCGCACGCCCGCGAGCCTCGTGTGCTCCTGCTCACCACCGCCAACAGTCGATCAACGATTCATCGACCCGCCTACCTCGACTACATCGGCGTCAAGCGATTCGATGGCGCGGGCAAAGTTGTCGGCGAGCATCGATTCCTCGGACTCTTCGCCGGAAGCGCCTACTCCCACTCCGTGCACGAGATCCCCGTGCTGCGCGCAACCGCGCAGGCCGTGCTGGACATCCTCGGCTTCGACCCACGCTCCCACAGCGGCAAGGACGTGCTGCAATTCCTGGAGACCTACCCTCGTGACGAGCTCTTCCAGCTCGAGCCGGAGTCCTTGGCACGCGTCGCCCTGGCCGTGCATCAACTCGCTCAACGGCGCCAGACCCGCTTGTTTGTCCACCGCGATCCCTATGGTCGCTTTGTCTCGTGCCTGGTCTACCTCCCTCGCGATCGCTATACGACGGCGGTGCGATTGGAGATCCAGGAAATCCTTCGCCGGGCGTACGACGGCGCGACCGTCGATTACACCGCCCGTGTCAGCGAGTCGGTCCTGGCGCACCTGCACGTCGTCATCCATGCGGCCTCCGGTCACCTCATCGGCGACCCGGACATCCCGGTGGTCCAGGAGCAGATCTCCGCTGCGGTGAGGAGTTGGGAAGACTCGTTCCAGGATCTGCTTCGCGTCCGCGTCGGCGATGAGCGATCCCAGCGCCTCGAGGCCATCTACGCCGGCGGCTTCCCGCCGGCCTATCAGCAGGAGGTTCCACCCGAAGCGGCCGTGCGCGATGTGCTGCTGGCCGAGACTCTTGCGAGTGAATCCGACGTTCGATTGCGCTTCTACGCGCCGCAGGGCAGGGACTCTCGCGACCGACGACTGAAGATCATGCGGGAGGGCGGCCCCATCTCGCTGTCTCGCGTGCTGCCCGTCTTGAGCAGTCTCGGTGTGCTGATCGAAGACGAGCATCCGTATGAGCTCATCCGCCGGGATCGCCCGGCCCTCTACGTCTACGACCTGGGTTTCCGGCTGCCAGAGGGCGCCATCGACGATCACGAGCGGCTGCGCGAGCTCTTCGAGGATACGTTCCTCGCCCTGTGGGATGGCCGTTGCGAGTCGGATGCGCTCAACGCCCTGGTCGTGACAGCAGGGCTCGACTGGCGGCAGGTCGTCATCCTCCGCGCCTATGTGCGCTACCTGCAGCAGTCGGGCAACAGCCTCAGTCAGGAGTTCGTCGAGAGCGCCCTGAACGCCCACCAGGGCCTTGCTCGGCTCCTCATCGACTTCTTCGAAGCCCGTTTCGACCCGTCGTGCGAGGAGGGTCGCCGCAGTGCCCAAGAGGAGATTGCCGCGCGCATCCTGCAGTCGCTCGATGCCGTGTCGAGCCTCGACCAAGACCGGGTGTTGCGATCGATCTTCGGTGCTATGCGTGCCACGCTTCGCACCAGCGCCTATCGGCGAGACGAGGCCGGCCGGCACCTCGATCGCCTTTCCTTCAAGGTCAGTGCGCGAGACATCCCCGAACTGCCGCTGCCAAGGCCCTACGCCGAGATCTGGGTCTACTCACCGCGCGTGGAGGGCGTGCACCTGCGTTTCGGCAACGTCGCGCGCGGCGGCCTGAGATGGAGCGATCGCCGAGCGGACTTCCGCACCGAGGTGCTCGGGCTGGTCAAGGCGCAGGAGGTGAAGAACGCCGTCATCGTTCCGGTCGGGGCAAAGGGGGGCTTCGTCCCGAAGGTCCTCCCAGGCCCTGCGACCGATCGTGATGCCTGGCTAGCAGAGGGCCGCGGTGCCTACGCCACCTTCATTCGCGGACTGCTCGACATCACTGACAATCGCGTCGACGGACAGATCATTGCCCCGCGTGATGTCGTTCGCCACGATGGCGACGATCCCTACCTCGTGGTCGCGGCCGACAAGGGGACGGCGACCCTCTCCGATCTCGCCAATTCAGTGGCAGCCGAGTACTCCTTCTGGCTCGGCGATGCTTTTGCCTCGGGTGGCTCCGCGGGCTATGACCACAAGGCCATGGGCATTACCGCGCGCGGCGTCTGGCTGTCGGTGCAGCGACACTTCCGCGAGCTTGGGGTCGACACCCAGCATGACGACTTCAGCGTTGTAGGCATCGGCGACATGAGCGGCGATGTCTTCGGCAACGGCATGCTGCTGTCGGAGCACATCCGATTGCTGGCGGCCTTCGACCACCGTCACATCTTCTTGGATCCCGATCCGGACACCGCGGCGTCGTTCCGCGAGCGACGCCGGCTCTTCGATCTTCCGCGGTCCTCCTGGGAGGACTACGACCCCTCGCTCATCTCCGCCGGTGGCGGTGTCTACCCCAGGTCGGCCAAGTCCATTCCGATCACCCCGCAGGTCCGCGCTGCCCTCGACATCTCGGACGACGTGGACTCCATGACGCCGGCCGACCTCATCAACCGCATTCTCATCTCGCCTGCCGATCTCCTGTGGAATGGCGGCATCGGCACCTACGTCAAGGCGCAGATCGAGACCAACGCCTCCGTCGGAGACAAGGCCAACGATGCCGTGCGCGTCGATGGCCACTCCCTTAGATGCCGCGTGGTGGGCGAAGGCGGCAATCTCGGCCTTACGCAGTTGGGTCGAGTCGAGGCGGCTCGCCACGGCGTGCGACTCAACACCGACGCGATCGACAACTCAGCGGGGGTCGACACCTCTGACCATGAGGTGAACATCAAGATCCTGCTCGACAGTGCTGTGCGAGAGGGTGGCCTTTCCGAGGGCGACCGCGACCAGTTGCTCGCATCCATGACCGATGAGGTCGCCAACCTGGTCCTACGCGACAACTATGACCAAAACGTCCTACTCGGCAACGCCCGAGCGGGCGCTCCTGCCCTCATCTCCGTGCACCAGCGACTCATCGAGGATCTCGAGGCGCGAGGCGTGCTCAACCGCGCCCTGGAGTACCTGCCCGATGACGAGGAGCTCGTGACCCGCGCCGCAGCCGGCCAGGGCCTCACCTCGCCCGAACTCGCGGTGCTGGCCGCCCATTCCAAGATCGCGCTGACCGGCGACCTCACGGGAGCTGGGCTGGCAGACGACCCGTGGTTCGCCCGTCAATTGATCGACTACTTCCCGCGTGCCCTGAGAGAGAGGTTCGCCGACCGCATCGATCACCATCCGCTGCGCGAGGCGATCGTCACGACAGCCGTGGTCAACCAGATGATCAACTCAGGTGGCATCTCCGTCGTCTTCCGCGCCTGCGAGGAGACCGGCACCACCCCTCTCGAAGCAGTACGCGCTGCCGCTGCCGTGACGGCGATCTTCGACCTGCCGGACTTCTGGGAGCGCGTTGAAGCCCTCGATAACCGTGTCCCTACGTCGGGGCAGGATGCGCTCTATCTCCAGTCACGTCGTCTGCTCGATCGTGCAATGAGGTGGTTCCTGCAGACAAGGGGCGCCGGCATCGATGTCAGCCAGGAGGTGGATCGCTTCCGTCCGACCGTTCAGAAGCTCGCCCCGCTGGTGCCCGACGCACTCGTTGGAATAGAGCGCGAACGCATGGATGGCGTCGCCAGGGATCTGGGTGCCCTCGGGGCTCCGGCGGATCTCGCACTCCAGGCCGCGGCCATGCTGGAGGTGTTTGCGCTCCTCGACGTGATCCAAATCTCGGATAGGACGGGCCAGCCGGCAGAGGCCATCATGCCCCTGTATTTCGCGATCTCCGAGCGCTATGACGTCGACCAACTGCTGCGGCGAATCACCGCGCTGCCCCGAGGCGACAGATGGACGGCACTGGCCCGACAGGCCCTGCGCACCGACCTTTATGCCGCACTCGCCGGAATGACGCGAAGCATCGTCGAAGCGACGCCGAGCAGCGCTGATCCTATGGAGCGCATATCCACGTGGGAGTCGCGATACAGCCAGGGTCTTGCACGTGCCCAGTCCACGCTCGATCAGATCGCGGCGCAAGAGACCGGCGACCTGGCCACCATCTCCGTGGCGCTGCGCGTGCTTCGCAACCTCGTCGCCCAGGGTCAGGCGGGCTCCGAGTAGATTCTTGTCATGGCGTCCCTGGACGAGTCCACGATCCGGGACCTTCCCAAGGTGCTGCTGCATGACCATCTTGATGGCGGCTTGCGGCCCGAGACGGTGGCCGAACTCGCGGCCGAGACCGGATACGCCGATCTGCCGGCCGAGGAACCCCGCGAGCTTGCCCAGTGGTTCCGCGACGCTGGCAATTCCGGCTCCCTAGAGCGCTACCTCGAGCCTTTCCGTCACACGGTGGGCGTCATGCAGACGACGGATGCGCTGGCCCGAGTCGCCTCGGAGTGCGCGCAGGATCTTGCGACCGACGGCGTGGTCTATGCCGAGGTGCGGTTCGCGCCCGAACTCCACACTGAGCGTGGGCTGACGCGCGAGGAGGTGGTCGATGCCGTCTTGGCCGGATTCCGCGATGGCGAGGTGGCCTCCGGCGGTCGGATTCGCGTGGGCACGCTCCTCACCGCCATGCGCACATCAGCCCAGGGCCGACAGATCGCCGACCTCGTCGTCGAGTATCGCGACAGGGGAGTCGTCGGCTTCGACATCGCGGGCCGTGAAGCAGGGTTCCCACCGACCCGCCACCTGGATGCCTTCGAGTTCCTGCGTCGAGAGAATGCCCACTTCACCATCCACGCCGGCGAGGCCTTCGGGCTGCCGAGCATCTGGGAGGCCATCCAGTGGTGTGGCGCCGACCGACTCGGGCACGGCGTCCGCATAGTGGATGACATCGAGCGGCGTCCCGATGGCACCGTCGCCCTCGGTCCACTGGCCGCCTATGTGCGCGATAGGCGAATTCCCCTTGAGATGTGCCCGACGTCCAATGTCATGACGGGAGCCGCGGCCAGCATCGCGGAGCATCCGATCGGACTCCTGTCCGACCTGCGCTTCCGGGTGACGCTCAACACAGACAATCGACTGGTCAGCGATACGACCATGACTCGCGAGATGATGCAGGTGTGCGACGCCTTTGGCTGGGGGATCAATGACCTGCGTTGGCTCACCGTCAATGCAATGAAGAGTGCATTCATCCCCTTCGATGAACGTCTGGCCCTGATCGACGGGGTCATCAAACCGGCCTACGCGGCACACGCCGCCTAAACACGGGAGAGCGAGCATGAGCCTCATGGAGGAATTGAGCATCACCTCGCTGCGCGTCGAGGACCTGCGCGAGGGTCTGGGCCGCGTACGCGGCGTTATCGATCAGGCGGATTCTGTGCTCTCGGTTGCCGACGACGTGCTGGGCAAGGCTGACGACATCATCCTGCAGGCGACCGAAGCTCTCGAGGAGTCCAAGAGATGGGCTCCCCGAGTGGGCATCGTGCTCGGCGTTGTCGCGTTAGCGGCGGTGGGCACCGTCATCGTGCTTCGCATCCGCAAGCGCAAGCAGGACCACTAGTCGGGCAGGTGCAGGCGCCAGGTGGTCTCCTCTCCGACCCCCGATCGGTCAGGCACCGGTCGGGTACCAGACCGTCGTGGTGTCGACAAAGTGCCTGATGCGTCCGAGTCCGGGATCCTCCGTCCAATCGGGCTCTCGCTTCGGCGGATTCAAGACGCGCTTGACGTTGACGGCGGCGGACACCTGCATCTCGGTCGCCAAGGCATCGTCGTCGACTCCGGTGAGGTCGAGGCCCTGCACGTCGAGATGAGAGGCGAGCCACGGGCCGATCTCGGTCGGGCGCCCCGTCAGGATATTGACGACGCCACCGGGCAGGTCCGAGGTGGCCAGGACCTCCGCCAGTGCGATGGCCGGAAGCGGTCGATCCTGCGAGGCGACGACGACGCAGGCGTTGCCGCCCACGATGATCGGCGCGACGACGCTCACGAGGCCGAGGAGCGATGACCGCTGCGGCGCGATCGCGGCGACCACGCCCACGGGCTCCGGGAGCGAGACGTTGAGGTAGGGACCGGCGACCGGATTGATCGAGCCGAGCACCTGGGCGATTTTGTCGGACCAGCCGGCGTACCAGACCCAGCGATCGATCGCCGCATCCACGGCCGATGCGGCCTTTCGCCCAGGAAGCCCCTCGGCCTTGCCGAGTTCGTCCTCGAACGAGGCTCGACGTTGCTCGAGCAGGTCGGAGATGCTGAACAGCACCCGGCCGCGATCAACAGCGGTGGACTGCCACCATTCTGGCTGGGCGGCGCAGGCTGCGGAGACGGCATTGCGGACATCCTTGCGAGAGGCCAGGGAGGCGTTGGCGATAAAGCGGCCCTTGGCATCGGTGATCGCGTAGGTGCGGCCGCTCTCACCGCGGGGAAATGCTCCGTCGATATACAGCTTGTAGGTCTTGCGGACATCAGTGCGGCCATTCATCAGATCACGTCCGTCCTCAGGAAGGCCGCCAGGCCCTGGCGTCCACCCTCACGACCGAACCCGGACTCCTTGAAGCCGCCGACGGGGGAGGCCGGATCGACCACGTTGAAGGTGTTGGCCCACACGGTGCCCGCTCGTAATCGTGACGCCGTCCACAGGGCGCGCGCTCCCTCCCGCGTCCATACCCCCGCCGCAAGGCCGTAGGGACTGTCGTTGGCTATCTCGACAGCTTCGTTGGGCGCGTGGAACGTCAGTATGGACAGAAAGGGCCCGAAGATCTCCTCGCGAGCGATTCGGTGGGCCTGGGCAACGCCCGTGAAGATCGTGGGCGGATACCACCAGCCGCGATCGGGGATGCTGCACGGCGCTGACCAGCGCTCGGCATCCTCGGTGTCACCTGAGCGTACGAACTCGTCGATCCTGGCATGAAGTTCGGCGGAATTGATGGCTCCGATATCGGTGCTCTTGTCGAGTGGATCGCCGAGGTGCAGCGTCTGGAGTCGATCCTTGAGCCGTTCGAGCACGTCATCGTGAATGGAGTCCTGAAGCACGAGGCGCAAGTCAGCGAACGGAACGGGACCGGTGTTGACGAGGAGGCCGCCGACGATTGCTTCGACCGCTTCGTCGATGGGTGCGTCGTCGAAGACGATGTTGGCTACCGTGCCAGCGAGTTGGAGGGTGAGCCCTTTGCGGGTGCCCCCGATTGCGCGCTGAATGGACTCGCCCATCTGCGTCGACCCGGTGAACGCAATCGTGTCGATGTCGGGGTGCTCGACCAGGAGGCGGCCGGTCTGCTCGCCTCCAGTGACGATGTTGACGACTCCCGGGGGGAGTTCGGCCTGTTGGCAGATGTCTGCGAAGGCCAATGCTGTGAGCGGCGTGGTCTCGGCAGGCTTCAGCACGACCGTGTTGCCCGTCGCCAGCGCGGGCGCAATCTTGCCAGCGAGCGCCAGCAGCGGAGAGTTCCAGGGGATGATCACAGCCGCTACTGCGCAGGGACGCGGCTTAGCTCCGAAGCCCGCATGCTCGAGCTTGTCGGCCCAGCCTGCGTTGTAGAAGAAGTGCGCGGCCGCCAGGGGCACGTCGGCATCGAGCGATCCCCTGATCGGCTTTCCGTGATCGAGAGTCTCCAGCACGGCTAGTTCGCGTGAACGCTCCTGGATGATCCGGGCGAGCCGGTAGAGGTACTTGGCGCGCTCGGCGCCCGGCATGCGCGACCATGTCGCCTTGTAGGCGCTGCGAGCTGCCCTTACGGCTCGATCGACGTCCGCCGCGCCGGCCTCGCTGATGCTGGCGAGCACCTCCTCGGTGGCTGGATTGATCGTCTTGAACGACGCGCCGTCGATGGGATCGACGAAGTCTCCATCGATGAAGAGGCCGTAGTGCGGGGCGATGTCGACGTCTGCCCGTGACTGGGGATGAAGCGCGGCGATCACCCAGTCAGCGTATCCGGGGTGCGCGAGTACATGACCAGGTCGTGGTTGGCGCCGTCAGCACGACGCTGGGCTCCGCGAAGGACTCCTTCTCGCTGGAATCCGGCCCTCTCCAGCGAGCGCTGCTCGGCGATGTTGTCGACATCTGTCGATGCCTCGACCCGGTGGGCCGTCTGGAGCAGGTGTTCGCTGAGCATGCGCTGTGCCTCCGACCCGATGCCTTTCCCTCGGCATTCGGGAGCAAGGCCGATGCCCATGCTCCACGCTCGAGAGCCGCGCGTCGGACCGTAGAGCACGGCATGCCACGACATGGTGCCGACAATGTCGCCGTCGAGGATCACGGCAGCGCGATGCTGGTGGGGCTGCTCCTCGTCAGGAAGCCAGTCGTCGTCCCACGCGTCCCATTCGGATGACTCGTCGGGCCGCGCATCGTCGGGGGAGAGGTCGCGCACCTCGAGGCGCTTGCCGTGGATGCTCCCGACGAGATGCATCTCAGGGCAGACGTCGCAGGAACTCGCCCAGTAGGGCGCCCATGCGCTCGGCGGCGGAATTGCCCGCCACGATGACCTCTTCGTGACTCAGGGGTTCGCCCGTCATGCCGGCTGCCAGGTTGGTGACAAGGGAGATGCCGAGGATCTCCATGCCTGCCTCGCGCGCGGCGATGGCTTCCTGCACCGTCGACATGCCGACGAGGGTGCCACCCAGGGCGCGCACCATGTGGATCTCGGCGGGCGTTTCAAACTGCGGGCCGAGGAACTGCGCGTAAACACCCTCGTCCAGCGACGGGTCGATCGCCTTGACGATCGCGCGCAGGCGTGCGGAATACAGGTCGGTCATGTCGACGAAGGTCGCCCCACGCAGGGGCGTGACCCCAAAGAGGTTGAGGTGATCACGGATGAGGACCGGGGTGCCCGGGCTCCACGACGGATCCAGGCCGCCGCAACCGTTGGTCAGGACGAGGGTGCGGCACCCTGCTGCGGCCGCTGTGCGCACGGCATGCACGACGGCATCGATTCCCTGGCCCTCGTAGAGGTGCGTGCGGCCAAGGAAGACGAGAACGGGGCAGCCATCGGCGTCGACGCTGCGAATTCGCCCCGAGTGGCCCACCGCCGATTGCTCTGCGAATCCGGGGATGTCGGTGGCCGGGAACTCCGCGACCGTTGTGCCGAGGAGGTCAGCGGCCAAGCCCCAGCCCGAGCCGAGGATGACCGCAACGTCGTGAGCCGGGACTGCGGTGCGCTTGGCAATGGCGGCCGCGGCCGCGAGCGCGGCTTCCTGCGGGTCATCGCTCGGATCTGTCATGCGTCGACGCTACCAGCGGGGCGGGCTATTCGATGCCGGTGCAGGGGTGCTCGCGCAACTCGCGAACGTAGTTCTCCGGTGCTCCGCCGGCTTCGGCGGCGTCAGCGATGATCGACAGGTACAGGGCCGAGGGCAAGCCACCCTCGTAGGCGTCGAGCACGTAGAGCCACGCCAGCACGTTGCCATCCAGTGTCTGGATGCGCACGCGGATCTTGTGCCACAGGCCGAGCGAAATGCCCTCCCATGCGTCGAGCACCGCCTCGTCGAGCGGATGCATGTCGTAGAGGACGACGAAGACGGCGCTTCCGGCATCTTCGACGACGGTCGGCAGCGCGCCGTCCCAGCCGAGGTCCTCGCCACCGAAGGTGAGACGCCAGCCCTCGAGCCAGCCGGTGCCGGCCACCGGTGAGTGGGGGGCCCGCTCCGCCATCCGGTGGGGATCAAGGTTGGAGCCGTAGGCCGCGTAGAGCGACACGACGCCAGGGTACGGGCGCGAGGGCGTGCTGTGGGTCGTCCGACAAAATGTGGTGGTGACGTCGGTGGTGATCGTGGGGCAGGTCCCGGCGGCCATGAGGCGGCCCAGCTGCCGCGCCGGGCCGCATCGGCGAGCTCGGCATTGGCATCGCCGGCCAGGTCCCGCAAAGCCGGGCACTGAGCGTCGATCTCAGCGTGGTCAACGAGCGCATCCGCCGCCTCGCAGCGGCCCAGAGCGATGACATCGAGACGCGTCTTGCCGCCGAAGGAATCCGTCACCAGAAGGGCCGAGGGCGCCTGCTGTCGGCGCAGCGGGTCAGCGTCTCCACCGATGAGGGCTCCGTCGAGCTACCCGCCGACGTCGTTCGAATTGCGACCGGTTCGCGTTCGCGGCTGCTGCCCGAGTCGCCGCCGGATGATGAACGCATTCTCACCTGGCAGCAGCTCTACGACCTCGCCGAGGTGCCCCCGCGCCTCGTCGTCGGCTCCGGGGTTACCGGCGCGGAGTTTGCGTCCGCCTACGAGGCCCTGGGCTCGCAGGTCGTCCTGGTGTCTAGTCGCAACCACGTCCTGCTCGCCTTCGGCTCCGTCCCCAACACCGAGGACCTCGGGCTGGACGCCGCGGGCATTGCCACGGCCGAGCGGGGCTTGATCCAGGTGCATCGTGTCTGGCACACGTCGGCGCGTGGCGTCTATGCCGCAGGAGATTGCACGGATATCTTTCCGGCCGCTTCGGTTGCGGCGATGCAGGGACGCACAGCCATGTGGCACGCGCTAGGCGATGCCGTGCAATCCCTCGAACGCGTGTCGGTGTCGAGCACGGTATTCGCGACCGGAGATCGCAACGGTCGGGGCGACACAGGCGCAGGTGGACGCCGGCGAGGTGCGCGCGGACTCGATCATGCTTCCCCTCGCGACCAATGCGCGGGCGAAGATGCAGGAGTTGCGCCACGGATTTGTCAAGGTCTTCTGCCGCCTGACCTCGCGGATCGTGATCGGGGGAGTCATCGTCGCGCCGCGGGCGGACGAGCTCATTCATGCGCTCACGCTCGCCGTCGACACCAGGCTCACGGTCGATCAACTGGCGTCGACCTTCGCGGTCTATCTGAGCCTCAGCGGATCGATCGCCGAGGCGGCGCGTCGGCTGCACGTCAGCGACGAGGCCCAGGCTTCAGCTGAAGTCGCCGCCGCCGAAGTCTCCGCCGAAGTCTCCGCCGCCACCAAAGCTCCCGCCGCCGAAGTCTCCGCCGCCGAACCCGCCGCCGTCGGAGGCGCCCCCCGAGGGACCGGCCGTGGAGATGCCCGCGACCGGTGGCATGAAGGCGGTGGCCAGCATCGTGCCGACGAAGATCATCGGCAGGGCATCGGCAAACGAGGAGTAGTAGCCGCGCGCATAGGGCGCGTAGTCGGCTCCGGCACGCCAGTAGGGAACGCGCTGCCCACCCGCCATCACCACGCGGGGCTGCGGGGCGGCGCCGCTCTTCAAGGTGGCCGCGCACGTGGCGCAGACCGGGACCGGATGCGGTGCACCGCCGTCGGGGGCCCACATGACATCGGACTCGCTCGGGCCGTGGCGTGGATCCACGAAGCATGGGGGACGGCGCTGTGGAAGCGCACGACCATCGACCCGCGCCTGCACGCATGCGAGGGCGTAGCGGCCGGCCTCGAGTTCGGAGGTCGCAGTGGTGATGTCGGCATCGGTCCGGGCCCGCGATGAGGCATGGCTGGCACGGGAGTAGGCGTCGAGCGCCGTCTGCAGATCGGCGCGCCCGGTGTCGTCGAGGCGGGGGTCGGCAACATTGAAGGCAGCGAGCTGCTCGCCGAGCGACGTGACGTCCTCGTCGAGAGTGCTGCGAATGCTGACAAGTTGCTTGACGCGCGAGCGACGCGCTGCACGAATGCCGAAGAAGAGGAGAGCTCCGATCCCGCCAAGGATGACCACCAGGATGATCAGGCCGGTCCACGATGAACCGCCGCCCCCTGCTGACGAGTCGCCACCGCTCGACTGCCCCGAATCGTTGTACTGCGCATCGACTCCGGCGACGAAGGCCTCGAGCACAGCGAAGGGCCCGTTGGAGGCCTGCGACTGGAAGGCATCGTCGGCGACGGCGTTCACGGAACCGCTGGTCGCGCCTGCCCGGAAGGCATTGCCGGCGATTACGGCGTACACGCCCTCGCGGCCGACGGCATTACGCAGGTCGCGCAGGAGCGCGTCGGGGCCTCCGGCATCGGTGGCGGCGGCGCCAGGAAGCACCGCGACGTAGATGGGCAGACCCGTGGCGGCGATCTGGTCGCGCAGGTCGCTCGCCTGACCGGGGGTGAGGGCGTTCTCGGCTGAGGGGTCGTTGTAAACGGGGTCGTTGCGCAGGGCCGACGCCACGGCCTCGATCGAGGTGCGAGCGAGGGTCGCGGGAGCGGCGATTAGGGCCAGGGCCGCGAGGAGCACGCACAGGGCCGGGGCGAGGGAGCGGCGGTAGCGCATATCTCGACGGTACCCCGCTCGCGTCTGAGTCACCCCAGTGGTGGGCCAACGACCCGCTATCCCACCGTTGGGGTAACTCAGGTGGGGGGCTAGTCGGTGATCTCGCACAGGACGGTGCCGGTGGGCACCGTCTCCCCCACTGCTGCGTCGAGGCTGGTAATGGTGCCGGCCTTGTGCGCATTGAGCGGCTGCTCCATCTTCATAGCCTCAAGGACAACCACGAGGTCACCGGCGGCGACCTGCTGACCGTCCTTGACCGCGACCTTGACGATCGTGCCCTGCATGGGCGCAACTAAGGAGTCACCCGATGCGGCTGCACCCGCCCTGGGGCCGCGGCTACGTGAATTTGGCTTCGCTCGCGGGGCGGACGAACCGCGTGCTGACAGCCCGGACGGGAGGGTCACCTCGAGACGCTTGCCATCTACCTCCACCACGACCGTCTCGCGCTCCTGGGGATCGGTGGCGGCGTCCGCTGTGCCGGAGTAGGGCGGGATTGTGTTGTCGAACTCGGTTTCGATCCAGCGGGTGTGGATCTGGAATGGCTTGCCATCAGTGGGTGCGAACGCCGGATCGTCGACGACGGCACGATGGAAGGTCAGTGCGGTCGCGATGCCGTCGATCTGGAATTCCGCAAGCGCGCGGCGTGAGCGCTCCAGTGCCTCCTCGCGGTCGCGTCCGGTCACGATCAGCTTGGCCAGCAGCGAGTCGAAGCTGCCACCGATGACGTCGCCCTGACGGAATCCTGCATCGACGCGCACTCCCGGACCGGAGGGAGCCACCCAGGTCGTAAGCACGCCGGGCGCGGGAAGGAACCCTCGGCCCGGATCCTCGCCGTTGATGCGGAACTCGATGCTGTGGCCCCGCAGCACGGGATCGTCGTAGTCGATGACGCCACCGTCGGCGATGCGGAACTGCTCGCGTACGAGGTCGATGCCGGCGACCTCCTCGCTGACGGGGTGCTCGACCTGCAGGCGGGTGTTGACCTCGAGGAAGGAGATGGTGCCGTCGTCGCCAACCAGGAACTCGCAGGTGCCGGCGTTGTCGTAGCCCGCCTCGCGGATGATTGCCTTGGATGCGTGGTAGAGCTCGTCGAGCTGGTCCTGCGAGAGGTAGGGAGCAGGGGCTTCCTCGACCAGCTTCTGGTGACGACGCTGCAGGGAGCAGTCGCGCGTGGAGATGACGACGACGTTGCCGTGCTTGTCGGCGAGCACCTGCGTCTCGACGTGCCGAGGATTGTCGAGATAGCGCTCCACGAAGCATTGGCCACGGCCGAAGGCTGCCACCGCTTCACGCACCGCGGAGTCGTAGAGCTCGGGGATCTCTTCGAGGGTGCGCGCCACCTTGAGCCCGCGACCGCCGCCACCGAATGCCGCCTTGATCGCAACGGGTAGGCCGTGCTCCTGGGCGAAGGCGACCACCTCGTCGGCGCCGGAGACGGGATCAGGAGTGCCGGGGACCTGGGGTGCCCCGGCGCGAGCGGCAATGTGGCGAGCGGAAACCTTATCGCCCAGCGAACGGATCGCCGCCGGCGGCGGGCCGATCCACGTGAGGCCGGCGTCGATGACAGCCTGGGCAAAGTCGGCATTCTCCGACAGGAAGCCGTAGCCCGGATGCACCGCGTCGGCTCCGGATCGTGCGGCCGCGTCGAGGATCTTGGCGATGTCGAGGTAGGTCTCGGCCGCGGTCGAACCTCCCAGGGCGTAGGCCTCGTCGGCCGCCTGCACGTGGAGGGCATCGCGATCGGGATCGGCGTACACCGCCACGGACATCAGCCCGGCGTCGCGGCAGGCCCGGGCGACGCGGACGGCGATCTCGCCGCGATTGGCGATGAGGACCTTGCGCACGCGCGGCAGTCTAGGGAGGGCTGACACAGTGGTCGCATGAGGTCACCCGGGCAGACGCCCCCGCCCTTCATTCTGGCGTCTGCGTCCCCGGCGCGCCGGCGCCTTCTCGAGCAGGCCGGTCTCCGGCCCATGGTGCTGGTCAGCGGCGTGGACGAGGAGACCATCAAGGGGCGCATGAGTGACCGGCCGGTGCCCGATGTGGCGCTCGCCCTCGCCCGCGCTAAGGCGGAAGCGGTTCGGGGCCTTGCCCCCGACGACTCGCTCATCCTCGGGTGCGACTCCATCTTCGAGGTGGACGGCGTGCGGCTGGGCAAGCCCCCATCTGCGGATGAGGCGCTGCGGCGCTGGCAGATGATGCGGGGGCGCTCCGGCACGTTGCACACGGGTCACTGGCTCATTGATGCGGCGACTGGCTCAGGCGTCGGCGCCACCGTGTCGACTGTCGTGCGAATGGCCGACATCGACGACGCCGAGATCGCCGATTACATCGCGACGGGCGAACCTCTGCAGGTAGCGGGCGGATTCACCCTCGATGCCCTGGGTGCGCCCTACGTCGCGGGTGTCGATGGCGATCCGGGCAACGTCATCGGCGTCTCCCTGCCCGAGCTACGTCGACTTGCGACGCGGATCGGCAGGCGCTGGCCGGACGTCATGGGCTGGGGGTAGTCCGTGACCATCTACAGCAATCCGCTTCAGTTGACGGCCACGCTCAAGGCTCCGGCCGTCGACGGCTATGCGGCCTACAAGAAGAAGATGTACTTCGCCGGGTGATGCTCGGCGCCTAACTTCTTGGCTGTCCTGAAGGTGACCGACGTTGAAGCCCCCGTGCCTGCGGAATTCTGGGCGCGCACCTGTGCGGTGTAGCCCTTGGCTGCCTTGAGGCCCGTCCACTTCTTCGAGAAGGTGCCGGTGGAGGACGTAGCGGACTGCGAGCCCCACGCCGACCACTTGCCTCCCGCCACCTTGAGTCGCGTTTCGTATGCGGTTATGGCACCGCCGCCGTCAGTCGTGGGGGCTCGCCAGGTCAGGGTCACCGTTGAGGAGGTCGACCGGCCCACCTTCGCGCTGCGCACCTGGCCGGGGGCGGCGACCACCGGGGCGATCGTCTTGCAGCCATCCAAGCACGGGCTGCCTTCAGTATTCGGTGCTACCCCAGGGCTCTCTGCGGTGGTGGCGCCATAGGGCGTGCCGGTGAGGACCGTTTGGAAACTGGACGATGGAATCTTGCTGGTGCCCGTGGTGGTGACCGCGCGGCGGATGTAGATGCTGTCGCGGCTGAGGCCGTCGTTCACGTAGACCCACACGCCATCGGTTCCGACCATGGCAGACGGCACGCCCCCAGCCCCCTGTGACACGACGGTCACCGATGCCACGGAGTAGGGGCCGGTGACCGAGGGAGCGGTGAAGGACACAACATTGGAACCCATCGAAACGTACAGAACCCACTCCGTGCCGTTGAAGAAGATGTCGGGATCGGACGCCATGCCATGGACGCCCGCGATGTCGAGAGGAACGTCGACCGCCGTTCCGTACTCCACGAAGCTGCTGCCATTGCTGTCGACGACCTCGGTGCCCAACTTCACGGGTATCGACGTCTTTCCCTCGACCTCCTGCATCGAAGGCACATAGACGACGATGAGTCGCCCATCGGTGAGTTGCCCCGCGAATGCGGGATCGCGGGCCAGCGACGGGCTTCCGTCGGTCCTGCTAACACTGAAGGAGTCAGCTGTCACCTGGCCGGTTGTCACATCAATGCGAGACAGTCCCGCGCCGATGACATAGATGGTGTTCTCGCGTCGGATGACATCAGGGACCGAACCGCGGTAGCCCTGCCATCCGCTGACGTCCGTCCAGTTGGCGCCGTTACTGGATTCCGCAATGCGGATGGTGTGGTTGGTCGGGTCTTCGCAATTGCTTGTCGTGGAGCAGGTATGGAAGGCCATGAGGTAGGGCTTTGTCGGTGGGGACACAGTGAACCCAGAGTGGGGTGGCGCTTCAGGGTCATAACCGATGGCGGCGGCTGATCCGGCAGTGACGAGACTGGTTGCGGAGAGCACGCAGGCACCCAGTAGGGCAAGAGACAGGCGGGCCAAAGTTGGGGTCATGACGAAGTTCAGCACGATTCCTGCCGGGATTCCCGGGGAAGAGATGAAGTGCCCCTGGGGCTCTTGCCCAGGCCTCGTGTCCTGGGCCTAGTGAGGCAGGGCGCAGGCGCGCCAGGCGCCCGGCCCCGGCGATAGGGGGGGACGGGTCTGCCGCGAGGGCAGAGACCACAGGCTGCGCTGGCGCCGTGCAATCTTGGCCCGCGCCTCGCGCATGACCGCCAGGGCAGCGACGACGGCCGCTACCTCTGCGTCGGTGGCGTTTCCGCGGACGACGACAGGCTCGTCGCTCACAGTGGAATGTTTCCGTGCTTCTTCGGCGGCCGGCTCGCACGCTTGGTGCGCAGGGCGCGCAGCGCGCGCACGACCATGGGCCTGGTCTCTTGCGGGAGGATGACGCGGTCGATGTATCCGCGCTCCGCCGCGATGTAGGGGTTGGCGAGGGTCGCTTCATATTCCTCGATAAGCCGTGCACGCTCGGCCGCAGGGTCGGCGGCGTTTGCGATCTCGTTGCGATAGAGGATGTTGACCGCTCCCTGTGCGCCCATGACGGCGACTTGCGCCGTCGGCCACGCGAGATTGATATCGGCGCCGAGGTGCTTGGAGCCCATGACGTCGTAGGCGCCGCCGTACGCCTTACGCGTGATCACGGTGACAAGCGGCACGGTCGCCTCGGAGTAGGCGTAGATGAGCTTGGCGCCGCGCCGGATGATGCCGTCCCACTCCTGATCCGTCCCGGGAAGGAATCCGGGCACGTCGACGAAGGTGAGCACTGGGATGTTGAACGCATCGCACGTGCGCACGAAGCGCGCCGCCTTCTCGGAGGCATCGATGTCGAGGGTGCCGGCGAACTGCATGGGCTGATTGGCGACCACTCCCACCGAGCGCCCTTCGACGCGCCCGAACCCGCAGATGATGTTGGGTGCGAAGAGCGGTTGCACCTCGAGGAAGTCGGCATTGTCGACGACATGCTCGATGACCCGATGCATGACGTAGGGCTGGTTGGGTGAATCGGGGATCAAGGTGTCGAGCTCTCGATCGGCCTCACCCACCTCGAGGTCGGCCTCGATGTCGTCGTAGGGGGGCTCGTCCAGGTTGTTGCTGGGCAGGTGCGCGAGGAGGGCTCGGACATAGTCGAAGGCGTCGGCCTCGTCGGTTGCCATGTAGTGGGCGACACCCGATTTCGAGTTGTGGGTTCGGGCACCCCCGAGGTCCTCGAACTCGACGTCCTCGCCCGTGACCGTCTTGATGACGTCAGGACCCGTGATGAACATGTGCGAGGTCTTGTCGACCATGACGATGAAGTCGGTCAGGGCAGGGGAGTAGACGGCGCCTCCGGCACACGGGCCCATGATCAGGGAGATCTGCGGTATCACTCCCGACGCGGCGACATTGCGCCGAAAGATCTCGCCATAGAGGCCCAGCGACACCACGCCTTCTTGGATCCGCGCGCCGCCAGAGTCGTTGATGCCGATCACCGGGCACCCGGTCTTCAGCGCGAGATCCATCACCTTGACGATCTTCTCCCCGAAGACTTCGCCGAGCGATCCGCCGAAGACCGTGAAGTCCTGGGCGAAAACGCACACGGGACGGCCGTCGATGGTGCCGTAGCCGGTGACGACGCCGTCGCCGTAGGGGCGGTTGTTTTCGAGCCCGAACGCATGTGAGCGGTGGCGTGCAAGGCCATCGAGCTGTTGGAACGAGTCGGGGTCGAGAAGAGCCTCGATGCGCTCCATCGCGGTCAGCTTGCCCTTGGCGTGCTGCTTGTCGACGGCGGCCTGGCGGCGTCCGACCGCCTCGGCGCGCCGACGTTGGAGGTCGTCGGCCTTGTCCTTCGTGGCACGCGGGATCGGGGAACCTGGGCCCTCGGCTGCGGTCACATGCGTACCTTAGCCCCGTGACCGACCGCAGCCGTGAGGCCCGCCAGGCCCTCTCGGATGTCGCAGACGGCCTCGCGCGTGATGGTCGATGGGCACCGTGGGCCGACCCGGTGGTGCTGCCAACGACGGAATCGACGATGGCCGACGCAGCCCAGCTCGCGGCGTCCGGATCGCCCGAGGGCACAGTGATCGTGGCCGAGGAGCAGACCGCGGGCCGCGGCCGTGCGGGACGTCAGTGGGAATCGCCGGCGCACGCCGGCCTTTGGCTCACGATCCTGCTGCGTCCTGCGCTCGACGCACAGTTCCTCGGGTGGTTGCCGCTCATCACGGGCACCGCGGTCGTGACCGCGCTGCGAGCTACGACCGGATGCGACGTGCGCCTGAAGTGGCCCAATGACCTGGTCGTTGAGTTGCGTGACGGCCTCGGCAAGGTGGGCGGCATCCTCGCCGAGCGGCCAGGCGACGGCTCGGTGCTCGTCGGCATCGGCATCAACGTCGACCAGGTAGCGGATGAGCTTCCACCGGGGGGGACATCCCTTCGACTTCTTCGAGCGGTTGACTCCAGGGAGCACATCCTCGTCTCGGTGCTGGGCGAGTTCGCCGTGGCGTATCGCCAGTGGATCGCTGGCGCGGATCCGGCCCCGGACTACCTCGACCTGTGCGTGACTATCGGTTCCGACGTGCGCGTGGAGGCACCCGGCGTCGCGATCGAGGGGCGCGCGACCGGGGTCGGCCCCCACGGTGATCTCCTGGTCACCGACAGGTCGGGCATTGATCACAAGATCTCCGCGGGCGACGTGCTCCTCGTGCGTCCGGCGTTCAAATGACGACGAATCCTCGGGAGTGCCCACGGCGGTGTGGGAGGATTACCCGATGGGATACCCGACAAAACTGCTGGGCGAGGGCGAGGTCATCGAGTTCGAGATGAAGCCGCACTGGCGCGGCCTCATCCTCCCCGTGATCTACCTCATCCTCACCGTCTTCGTCGGCGCCTGGCTCTTTACCCTCATGGGTGGATGGGACAACATTGTCGAGACGATCGGCCGCCCCGCGATCATCATCATCGGCCTCATCATCTTCTTCGTTTGGGTCCTGAGACCGTTTCTCGAGTGGCTCTCCACCGAATACGTCTTCACCAATCGCCGAATCATCACTCGCTCGGGGGTGATCGCCAAGAAGGGGCGAGACATGCCCTTGTCGAAGGTCAACAATGTGTCGTTCGATATCGGCATGCTGGGTCGCTTCTTGAACTACGGGGTCCTCAAGATCACTTCGGCGAGTGACGAAGACCTCGTGATCAGCGACGTGCCCAACGTGGAGGTCATCCAGCGAGATGTCTATCGACTCCATGAGCAGGACGACGAACGTCGTCGTCGGCGTAGCACCGAGCAGGGCGGGGATCCCTACCCGCCCGCCGACGGCTAGATCGGCGCCGAGGCGTCGCGCTCGGCGAGCTCGCGCCCTGCTTCGTCGCCTGCCGGCATGGCCGGGAAGACCCACTTGCGGTAGGACCAGAAGCGGAACAGGGTGCCGAGGCCGAGGCCGATGACGTTGGCCGAGATGTTGTCGGCCAACGGGCCGTCGAGCCCCAGGGCGTAGTGGCTGAACCACAGGCAGGTCAGCGCAATGAGCATACCGACGCCGTTGAGCGCGAAGAACAGGATGTATTCGCGACCCATGTGCGTGCGGACGCGATGACGGAAGGTCCAGAACCGGTTGCCGAAGTAGGCGAAGGTGGTCGCGGCCATCACGCTCAGGGCCTTCGCCGTCAATGGCTTGTCGGCCAGAGGCCCCTCGCCACCGGCATACATCAAGATGTTGAACAAGCCCACGTCGATGACAAATGCGGTGAGCCCGACGACGCCGAACTTGGCAACCTCGCGCATCAGCATGCTAAGCGAGTCGTGCACGCGGTCGACGAGGGTACGTCGCTCGACCGGAGCCTGGGTGGACATGGGGGGATGCTACCGGCGGCCCACCTCCATCGACGGGCCCGAGAGGTCAGATCAGTAGGGTCCGGCTGTGAACCCAGTCACCGAGCGTCGGATCCCGCGGGTGGGCATGGTGGGGGGCGGTCAGCTCTCGAGGATGACCGCCGCGCCCGCGACCGCGCTCGCCATCGGCTTCCGGGTGCTGGCCACCTCGGCTGACGAGTCAGCGGCCCAGGTCGTGTCCGACGTGGTCATCGGTCACCATGACGACCTCGATGCGCTGCTGCGACTGGCTGATGGATGCGATGTGGTGACTTTCGACCACGAGCACGTGCCGCCCGCCTATCTGCTCGAGTTGGAGGCCTCGGGCGTCGCCGTGCGACCCGGCCCCGGCGCCCTGGTGCACGCCCAGGACAAGCGCACCATGCGGGAGGCACTTGCCGCGGCGGGTGCACCGACCCCGCGCTGGACGATCGTCGAAGGCATCGGCGATCTCACGCGCACGGGGGACTACCTCGGTTGGCCGCTCGTACTCAAGGTCTCTCGGGGCGGATACGACGGGCGGGGAGTCTGGGTGGTGTCGTCGCATCAGGAGGCTGCCGACATCCTGGCGACCACGCCGCTCGCTGCTGATGCCGCGTGGTTGGCCGAGGAGCGGGTGGCCTTCACGCGCGAACTCGCCGCGCAGGTGGCGCGATCGCCCTCAGGCCAGGCGGTCGCCTACCCCGTCGTACGCACGGTGCAGGTCGATGGGATGTGCTCGGAGGTCGTGGCTCCGTGCCCGGGCCTTTCCGATGAGCGCGCCATGCAGGCGCAGGAACTCGCCCTTGGCCTGGCCAAGGACCTGGACGTGACGGGAATGCTGGCGGTCGAACTCTTCGACGCCCCGCAGGGAATCCTGGTCAATGAGCTGGCCATGCGGCCGCACAATTCGGGGCACTGGTCGATCGACGGTGCCGTCACGAGTCAGTTCGAGAACCACCTGCGCGCCGTACTCGACCTGCCGCTCGGGGATCCTCGCCCGCTGGCCCCGTGGACAGTGATGGTCAATGTCATAGGTCCTCGCGACGCGGACACCCTGCCGCCGCTTCAGGACGCCTACCGCCATGTGCTCGCACGTGATCCCGGGGTGAGGGTGCACCTCTATGGCAAGGATCCGCGTCCAGGGCGCAAACTGGGGCACGTGACGGTCGTGGGAGACAATCTCGACTCGCTTCTCGCGCGCGCCCACCACGCCGCCAACTACCTCATGGGAGTCATTGATGAGTGATCCGAGCCCCCTCGTCGGCATCATCATGGGCAGTGATTCCGACTGGCCCGTCATGGAGGCCGCAGCAGAGGCCCTGCGCGAGTTTGGCGTCCCCTACGAGGCCGACGTCGTCTCCGCGCACCGCATGCCAAAGGAGATGGTGGCCTACGCGGAGTCCGCGGCCGATCGTGGGCTGCGCGTGATCATCGCCGGCGCCGGCGGCGCTGCGCATCTTCCGGGCATGGTGGCGTCACTGACCCCCCTGCCCGTGATTGGCGTTCCGATTCCGCTGTCGCACCTCGACGGCCTTGACTCTCTGCTAGCCATCGCCCAGATGCCCGCCGGAGTGCCGGTGGCCACGGTCGCGGTGGGCAGTGCGCGCAACGCCGGACTTCTGGCGATTCGCATCCTGGGATGCGCAGACGACGACCTCAAGGAGGCGACCAAGGAATTCCAGGCCGGCTTGCGACGGGCCGCAACGGACAATGGCGCCCGGGTCCGCGAGCATGACTAGCCGCGATCCACACCTCTACGGCACCCCAGAGGTCGCCGCCCGAGTGCTGGACGACACGACCATCTGGTTTGTTGTGGGCCTCGGCAACAATCCGGAAGGCGATGCCTACCAGATAGCGCATCTCCTCCAGTCGCGCGGCAAGCGGATCATTCCCATCTATCCTCATGCCGAGGTCGTGCACGGCGAGCAGGGATACGCATCCATCGCCGAGGCGGCTGACGCCGTCGGCGCCCCCGATGTGGTCGATATGTTCGTGCGTGGTGACCGCGTCGGCCCCCTCGTCGACGAGGCGATTGCTGCAGGTGCCAGGGCCGTGTGGCTTCAACTGGGTGTCATCGACGAATCGGCGGCGCAGCGCGCAGCGGATGCCGGGCTCACGGTCGTCATGGACAACTGCCCCGCCATCGTGTGGGCGGGTCGTTAGGCGGTCGGACGACCCAGGGCGCGGTAGGTCCATCCGGCTGAGCGCCAGCGATCAACGTCGAGGGCATTGCGCGCGTCGATGACGGTGGGAGTCGACATCAGCGGACGAATGACCGCGGGATCAATGTCGATGTAGTCCTTCCACTCGGTGAGGAGAAGGAGGACGTCAGCACCCTGGACGGCGTCAGCCGCACCCTCGGTGTAGTCGAGTTGAGGGAAGAGCGTCCGTGCATGGGGCACGGCACGAGGGTCGTGCACCACGACGCGTGCTCCAGCATTGTGAAGGGCCTGTGCCACATGCAGAGCCGGCGAATCGCGCACATCGTCGCTATTGGGCTTGAAAGCGGCCCCCCACACCGCAACAGTGCGTCCGGCAGCCGTCCCTCCCATGGACGCGACCGCCAGGTCGACGGTGTGCTGGCGCCGTCGGACGTTGATGTCGTCGATATCGCGCAGGAACATCAGGGCCTCATCGACGCCCAACTCGCGGGCGCGTGCCATGAATGCACGGATGTCCTTGGGGAGGCACCCGCCACCGAAGCCGAGTCCGGCGCGCAGGAATTGAGGGCCGATACGCGGATCCATGCCCAGCGCCGCGGACAGGGTCACGATGTCACCGCCGGTGGCCTCGCAGACCTCGGCCATGGCGTTGATGAACGAGATCTTCGTGGCAAGGAAGGCGTTGGCAGAGACCTTGACGAGTTCGGCAGTGGCAAAGTCGGTGACGAGCAGGGGAGTGCCCGCCTCCAGCAGTGGTGCGTAGACCTCGCGGAGGATCGCGTCGTCGCGAGAATCGCGCACTCCGAAGACAAGGCGGTCCGGGCGCAAGGTGTCTTCGACGGCGTTGCCTTCGCGAAGGAATTCCGGATTCCAGGCAACCCTCGCCCCCGTCGGCGTAACGCGACCTTCGATGTCAGCCGCTGTCCCGACCGGCACCGTCGACTTGCCTACGACGAGATCGTCGGTTTGGAGCACGGGCAGCAGGGCTTCAATGGCCGCATTCACCTGGGTGAGGTCGGCTTCCGGCGAGTTTGATTGCTGGGGGGTGCCCACGCACAGGAAATGGACCGTTGCACCCGCGACGTCGGCCGGTTTGGTTGTGAATCGCAGTCGTCCGGATTCCAAGCCGCGTTGCAGAACGGCGTCGAGCCCGGGTTCCCAGAAGGGCACGCGGCCCTCGGCGAGTGCGGCAACCTTCGTTGGATCGCTATCGAGGCCGATGACCTCGTGGCCGAGATCGGCCATACATGCGGCATGAGTCGCCCCGAGGTAGCCGGTACCCACCACGCTCAAGCGCACGCCGTGAGCCTAGACCGCCGCGGGCGTAGGCTTGGGATCCACCAGGAAGGGGCTTCTCGTGCCGCTCGTGTCCAACCCGGACTTCGCCGCCTTCTCCCTGCCAGAGGAGCACCGAGAACTCCGATCGGCGGTGCGCCGCTTGGCCGACGACAAGATCGCCCCGCGCGCCGCCGAGATCGATGCATCGGGGGAATTTCCCCGCGACATCTACGACCTGCTCGTGGCATCGGGCTACCACGCCATTCACATCCCGCAGATGTACGGCGGACAGGGCGGGGATGCTCTGGCGGCCTGCCTAGTCATCGAGGAGATCGCGCGCGTCTGTGCCTCGAGTTCGATCATTCCTGCGGTCAACAAGCTGGGCACCATGCCGCTCATGGTTGCCGGCAGCGAAACGATGCTCGAGCGCTATCTCCCATCGGTGGCCTCGGGCGCGGCGATGTTCTCCTACTGCCTGTCCGAGCGCGAGTCCGGCAGTGACGCTGCGGCAATGAAGACACGTGCCACGCGCGATGGCGATGGCTGGATCCTCACCGGCCAGAAGAGTTGGATCACCAACGCCGGCAACTCCGACTACTACACCGTGCTGGCAGTCACCGATCCCAATGCCGGAGCCAAGGGCATCTCCGCCTTCGTCGTCCACCACGACGATGAGGGCCTGATGATCGGCAGCCCCGAGCGCAAACTCGGTGTCCATGGCTCGCCGACATGCGAGATCATCTTCGATCGCTTGCTATTGCCAGGAGATCGCCTGGTCGGCGAGCCCGGGTGCGGCTTCCGCACCGCGATGACCACCCTTGACCACACACGCATCACCATTGGCGCTCAAGCCTTGGGGATCGCGCAAGGAGCGCTTGATGCAGCGATCGCCTACTCGCGCGAGCGCGAGCAGTTCGGGCGCCCGATCTCCGACTTCCAGGGCATCCAATTCATGCTCGCCGACATGGGCATGAAGCTCGAGGCTGCCCGAGCACTCGTCTACGCGGCCGCAGCCAAGAGCGAACGCGGCGACGATGACCTGCCCTTCTTCGGTGCAGCCGCCAAGTGCTACGCCTCCGACGTGGCCATGGAGATCACCACGGATGCCGTGCAGGTGTTTGGCGGCTACGGCTACACCCGTGACTATCCCGTCGAACGCTTCATGAGGGACGCCAAGATCACCCAGATCTACGAGGGGACCAACCAGATTCAGCGCATTGTCATGGCGCGCGAACTCTTGAGAGGCTGACATGCCGTTTGATCCCATCGTCGAGCAGCCACTCGATCAATCCATTCCTACCGAACGCTCACGCACCACCCTTGCGCGAGTCATGGGCGTGGTCGATGCCAACAACTACGGCAACGTCCACGGTGGCGTCATCATGAGAGCTGTCGATGAGGCGGGTGGCGTCGCCGCGATCCGTCACTCGCAGGGACCAGCCGTGACAGCCTTCATGGACGAAATGGCCCTTCTTGAGCCGGTCAAGCAGGGTGACCTGCTCACTACGCGGGCACAGGTCAATTGGACGGGGCGCACGAGCATGGAAGTGGGCGTGCGCGTCACTGTTCAGCGCCTGGGCATCGAGGGGGAGATCCACGTGAGCACGGCATATCTGGTCTTCGTGGCCATCGACGCCGCCGGCGTTCCTCGCCCCATCCCGCCGGTGGAGCCCGACTGCGATGAGGAGAGGCTCCGATTCCATGCGGCTGAGATTCGCCGGGCATCCCGCCTCGAACGTCGTCGCGCCATCAAGGAATTGCGCGAGCGGGGCCTGGAGCCCTAGCGGGCACCCCGCAGGAAGCCGGCGCCCCAGGCTCCGTGCATGGTTGCGAAGACCGCGGGCAGTCGCAATGCCGCGGCCGGACTGAGCGAGCGCCCTGCACGCGCGCTTGCGACGAGGTTTGCGGCGGCGTAGCCCACCGGCATGGCGAAGCCGATGGCTGTCAAGGAAGGTGAGCGCGTGGCGAGTCCAAGTATGCCAACGAGGGTCCCGCCGAACACCGCGATGAGCGTGACCGGAGGCGCGAGGTATCGAGCAGAAACGGTCTCGGGATGACGCGTTGCCACCTCGCGTCGCCATCGGCCGTACTGAAAGTACTGCCGGGCGAGTGATGCAAGGTCGGGTCGTGGCCGATAGGTGACGTGCAGTTCGGGAGTAAACCAGACGAGCCCGCCCGTCTGGCGGATGCGGTGGTTGAGCTCCCAGTCCTGCGCCCGGACCATCGATTCGTCGAATCCTCCGACGCGCTCGAGGGCAGACCGTCGGAAGCACCCGAGGTAGACCGTCAGGGCCGGTCCGGGCTCGCCGCCGATATGGAATGCGGCACCTCCGACCCCGAACCACGACGTCATGGCGGCGGCAACCGCCCGCTCAAACTCACTGACGCCCTCCGCCCCCATGATGCCGCCGACATTGTCGGCACCGGTTGCCTCAAGAGTTGCGACGGCGACCGCCACGTAGTTATCAGGGATGAGCGCGTGCCCGTCCACGCGGACGATGATGTCGAAGGACGCCGCCTGAACCGCGAGGTTGAGGCCGGCGGCAGTGCGCCCGGTGGGATTGGCGACGGTGCGTACGCGGGGGTCCTCGGATGCCAGGCGCCCGGCGACCACGTCGGTGTCATCGTGCGAGGGGCCAAGTGCCAGTACGACCTCGAGAGAGCCGTCGTAGGCCGACGACAGGATGCGACGTACGGCTGCTTCGAGGTGGCGCTCCTCGCTGAGTACGGGCATGACCACGGACACGCCTGGACGTGCAACCTCGCGTCCCTCGGCACCCACGTCGGAAGGGTAGCCTCGGACCCGTGCGCGCCCGCATTCCCCTCGTTGTCGTGGCCCTGGGCCTCGGCGCGGGACTGCTGGTGCTGGGTGTCGCGGCCGGATGGTCCCCGGCCGTCATCGCGATAGCCGCTCTCATCGGCCTGACCGTCGGTGCGCTGCTCGGGCAGACATTCGCGTGGGTCCGCATCACCACCGGGCGGCTGGCTCGGCTGGAGCACTACGTCAATCATCGGCTCGAGGGCCTGAAGAACGACACGTCACGCCGAGACGGCGCGATGGGCAAGAACATCACCGAGATCCGCGGCAAGGTGGGCAAGATTGACGACGAGTTGACCCATCCCCGCTCGACCTACCGTCTCGCGCTGCGCGAACTCGCCCAAAACCAGTCCGCCGAGCGCCGAGAGACCCGGGTGCACTACCAGCAGAAGCTCGATGACCAGGTGGCCCTGCTCGAGTCGTTCATGCAGCTGCAGCGATTGGTGCCGATGTCGCTGCCCATGCCGCGGGCGGGCACCTGGGCGGCGTCCGAAGACCTGCTGCTGTGGCTCGCCGGATATGTGCTCGAGCATCGTCCGCGTCTGGTTGTCGACCTCGGCAGCGGTCAGTCCAGCGTGTGGATGGCCGGTGCGATGCGCGTCGCCGGATACGACGGCCAGGTTGTCGGGGTCGACCACGAGGAGCAGTACGCGCGGGCCACGGAGGAGCTCGGCAGACGACAGGGAGTCTCCGAGTGGCTGACCGTCATCCATGCGCCCCTCGTCGAGGAGTCCATCGCTGGTCGGGCGGTCACGTGGTACGACGAATTCGCCCTGCGGTCGCTCGACGCGGTCGACCTGCTGTGCGTCGACGGTCCCCCCGCCCAGGGCGCCAGGCAGGCCCGCTGGCCCGCCCTGCCGTTCTTCCACGACCGCATGTCGGCCGGTGGTCGAGTGATCCTCGACGACATGATCCGCGTCGACGAGCAGCAGATCGCCCAGGACTGGCTGGAGCGCTACCCCGGCACCGAGACGCTCAGCCTGGATTTCGAAAAGGGTGCATTGATCCTCACCCTACGGTGATGCCTAGGCGCAGCGCACCTTGTCTGCGGTCGTGGGATCGGTGACCGCGTCGCTCTCCCGGTCCTTGTCGGGATTGCTGGATGTGCCCTGAGTATTAACAACAGACACCCCGCTGAACGACGAGCCGATGACGATCGTGATCGTGGCGGACGACTCGTCCGCCACGGTGGTGGCCCCCGGGAATGCCTCCAGGACCGTGCGCGCGGCTTCGGCCGAGGGCGCGTCGTGCCGGATCTCGGTTGATACGTAGTCGGATCGGTCGGCGTCGTCGATCTCAGTCACGGTGAACCCCTGCGCCTCCAGCGCGGCGGCCGCCTCGGCGGCGCGTCCGGCAATGCCGCTGCCGTTGAGAATGCGCACGGTGATGTCCGACGGGGCAACAGTGATCTTAGAGGTGCCGGACCCGGTGGTACCCACCTTCTTCGGCTTGATCCAGGCGACGTCATCCCGCATTGATTGCCAGACAGGTGCTGCCCCCTCCTCGTCGACCACGACGTTTTCGCCGTCGCCGCGATCGAGCCACGGCATTGTGAGGAAGGCGATGTCTCCGGGAGCCATCCCCTTGACGCTCAGCGCCATGTCGCGCAGGACGTCGATGTCGGCCAGGCCGGGGTCGGTGGTGAGGCCTTGCGTCGCGGAGTCGAGCACGGAAAAAAGGCGCACGGGGTTGAGCAGCAGGCCGGTAGAGGATGCCTCACGGATCATCGACGACAGGAAGGCCTGCTGGCGCTTGATGCGACTGAGGTCTGAGCCATCGGTGAGGGTCTTGCGTGCGCGGACGAAGCCGAGTGCCTGCTCGCCGTTGACGATGCTGGTGCCCGCCGGGAGGTTGAGGTCACTGGACGGGTCGTTGGCCGGCTCGGTGAGACACACCTCGACGCCCCCGAGGGCGTCGACGACGTTCTTGAAACCGGTGAAGTCGACGATCGCGAAATTGTCGATCGTCAGGCCGGTCATCTGCTCGACGAGCTTGACGGTGCAGCCTGGGCCACCGATCTCGAGAGCGGTGTTGAACTTCGATTCGAAGCCGCCGACCGTCTCGCCGACGCGCTTGCACTCCGGGATCATTACCCATGTATCGCGCGGGATGCTGACGGCGGTGGCGAAGGACCGGTCTTCGGACAGGTGCAGGAGGATCGTGGTGTCGGACCGCTGTCCGGTGTAGACGTCGGGGTCTCCGTATCTATTCGATGTCTCGCCCTCACGACTGTCACTGCCCATGAGCAGGATGTTGACGGCGGAGTAGTTACCCTCCTCGTTGATGACGGGGGCACTGACATGCGGACGACCCGTGGTGTCGCTGATATCGATCGCGGTGATGTTGCCTTCGAGCTTGGCCGAGACCACGTCGACGCCGACCCCGGCCAGGCTGAGCATCAGCACCACGCCGGCGGCGACGGCGAGGAGGATGCGCGGCCAGCGGCGGGGGCCCGACGAGGGGGGCTCGGCTGGCCCGTCGGACCGAGCCTGGGCTGCCTTTGTCACGGGGCTCCTCTCGGTGCTGCCCCCCCAGGGTAGGGGCGCGAACCACCTGTTGGGACGCCCGACCGGTCAGGGGCGGTTCCTTCAGGGTGCCTGGGAATGTGATCAACGGGACCTGTGGGGAGGGTGAGTCGCCTTGCCTCGCCCCACGAGGCTGGGGCACCCTCATTCGGTGAGAGTCCTCGCGGTGCTGACGGCTGCCCTGATCGTCCCCGCGACGGTGGCCCTCCCCGTGGCCTCCAGCGTCTCCTCGGCCGAACCCGGTCCCGTTCGCGCTTCCGTGGTCACTATCCCGCTGACGGGCGTGGCGGCCGGGGCCTTGGCCGACACTCCAGCAGCGTCAACCCCGGTCCCGCGGGCCGGAGAGACGCACGTCCACGTGGGACCGCAGACGCGCGATGGGGGGCCGCGCCTTCGTCCCGCAGCGGCCACACAGCCCACGGCGACCGAAGCCTTCGGGCTCGTCGGGATCACGGCCGCCGCGCCCTTCGACCCGCGCACCAGGGTCGTCATCCGCATCCGCGAGAGCGGTGAGTGGCAGCCCTGGATGGAGCTGCCCATGAGCGGACACCTGCCCGATCCCAGCACCGACGAAGGCCAGCGGGCGCGCTACGCCACCGAGCCGATCGCGACCAACGGCAGCGACGGCGTGCAGGTGCGCATCGACACTCCAACCGGAACCGTGCCGACCGACACTCAGCTGACCATGATCGACAACCCCGTGCGACCCGAAGACAACAACATCGGGTCCCGCATGGGGCCGGCATCGACGGTACAGGCTGCTGTCACGCAGCCCCCCATCATCACGCGCAAGATGTGGGGTGCCGACGAATCCCTCAAGCGCGGTGAGACGGCCTACTCGGACACGATCAAGGTCGCCTTCGTGCACCACGTCGTGTCATCCAACGGCTACACACCCGCTCAGGCCGCCCAGCAGATGCGCAACGTCTACTCCTGGTTCACCGAGGGCATCAAGGTCAACGACTTCGGCTACAACTTCATGGTGGATCGCTACGGCCGCCTCTACGAGGGGCGCTCGGGCGGTATCGACAAGGCGGTCATCGGCGCCCACACCTCGGGCTTCAATGCCGAGACCTTCGCCGTGTCCTTCCTCGGCAATGCCGACACCCTCGACCCCACCCAGCCTGATAAGGAGAAGATCCTCGACGCGATCGGCCAGCTCATTGCCTGGAAGTTCGATCTCTTCGACGTCAATCCGCTCGGCACGGCGGTCCTCACCTCGGCCGGCCCGGGGCCGGGCGGAGGCACCACATCGATGTACTACGCCGGCGAGAAGGTCGCGACCAAGACGATCGTCGGCCACGGCGACATCGGCAGCACGTCGTGCCCCGGCGAATTCCTCAGGCCGACGATGGCGCACGTGCGCCTGGCCGTCTCGGCCCGACAGGGCAAGAACTTCTATCCACCGACCATCGATGGCGATGAGGTCCCGTGGGGATCGGGTGGATCCATCAAGCTGACGCCTCGCTCGATCGGACCCGTCGAAGCCACCATGACGGTGTCGAACGCCTGCGGCGACCCCGTACGCACCCTCTCGGCCTCTGCGTCGAGCGCGGCGGAGTTCCCGATGACGTGGAACCTGCGAGACGACGAGGGCAAGCAGGTGCCACCGGGCACCTACATCTTCCACATCTCCGCCACGAGTGGGGCAAAGAAGCTGTATCCGTGGACGGGCACCGCGCGCATAGCCGCGACTCCCGACTCCCCACCTGACCCGTGCACGCCACCCGAGGAGTTCGTCGTCGAGGGTACGGGCTACGGGCATGGCGTGGGGCTTTCGCAGTGGGGTGCGTTCGCGATGGCGCGCAAGGGGTGGAGTGCCAAGCGCATCGTCGAGTACTACTACCCCGGTGTCGCTGTCAAGCCATTCACTGACTCGCAGGACGTTCGCATCAGCCTGCTCTACCAGAAGGAGAACGCCCACGTCCGTGTCGAGGACCTCGATGGGAGCGGGGCGCAGGTCGAATTCACCTACGGCAAGAACGTCCACGTCGCCGGGCCGGCAGCCAACTTCACCCTGACGCCTTCGGGGCGCTTCGTGACCATCCGCAAGACCGAGGGTGGCACCTCCACGCGCATCGGCCGCGCGCGGACCGTCAACATCAAGTGGTCAGGCACACGCGATCCCGGCACGGCAGGCACCGCTTCGGCCCTGCTCAACGTGGCCGGACCGGGGGAGAGCTTCTCCTCTGAGGGCCATCGCTATCGCTACGGATCGGTGGACGTCAGCATCGTCTCGACCAGTGCTGGAAGTCGCCTCGCCCTGGTCAACTCCCTGCGCCTCCATGACGAATACCTCTTTGGCATCGCTGAGGTCAATCCCACGTGGGACTTGCCCGCCCTGCAGGCGCAGGTCATCGCGTCACGCTCGTACGCCCTGTCACAGCTGGCCAAGGGCGTCGACAAGGCGTGCAACTGTCACATGGATGACGGGGATGGCCCCTCCTACGACCAGACGTTCCAGGGATGGATCGCCGAGTCCCGCTACGGCGACCCCAACAAATGGCGCGAGGCCGTCGTTGCCACGCACACCTCGGGTGAGCAGGGTCTGACCGCCGTCTACAAGGACGAGCCCATCAATGCCTTCTATACGGCGGCTACCGGAGGCATGACCAATTCGGCCGCTGAGGTCTGGGGTGGCAGTGGCTACCCCTGGTCGCAGAGCGTCGATGATCACTGGAGCGTCGAAGCGCCCGGCAATCCCTATCTGCGTTGGAAGGTCAAGGTGACCCAGGAAGCCCTCGCTGAGTTCTTCGGAATGGACGACATCATGACGGTGTCGGTCACACGCACGCTCAAGTCGGGGTCGGCAAGGGAGCTCACCGCAAAGAGCATCGACGGCCACACCAGCACCGCCTCGGGCTCCGAATTCCGATCCGCTTTCGGTCTGCGCTCGACCTATCTGTCCGAGATCGTCGACGAGGAGCGCGTGAGCACTGGCCCTGTTCCCAGCGGCGGTGTCACCCTCAATGTCAAGCCAAGTGGCGACGTGGCCGACGGCACGGTCGTCACGATGACCGGACGGGTCAAAGACATGAAGCCCGGCCTCGTCGTGCAGCGTCAGGTGCAGGTCAATGGCAGCGCCTGGCAGGACCGCAATACCGCTGTGCCGAGCTCGGATGGCTCCTTCACCTTCACCGTGCCCGTAACCGGTAAGGGCACGACGTACTCCTGGCGCGTGCTCGTCTACAGCGCGGGCACCGTGGTGGCCAGCAGCCCGACGCGCACAGCCAAGGTCATCTAGCCGTCACGCGCTCTGCGGCAGCTACCGCTTCGACGTCGCCGCCTGCCGCATGGCGGACGATCACCGCTGCGCCATGCAGGCGTAGTGGGACGGCGAGGATCAGCAGATCGGCATGCGGGTCATCCTCGAGGACGAGCATTCGATCGGCCTCAAGACGGCCTTGGCTGAAGATGAGGGCCGCCGCTTCCTGCATCAAGGGCTCGGGCCCGGGATCGGCGGATGCAATGAACACGTCGGGGTGCGCGCGAGCGGCAGAGGCGTGATCGACGATGCCGGCCGGGAGTGGCTCTGCGGACGGCAGGCCGAAAGGTGCCAGCGAGACGATCACGGTCTCGGTTGCCAGCCCCGCCAGATCGAGGTGATCGCGGTCGGTGACCAGGGTGTGCGCGGTCAACGGTTCCGCGGCCGGTTCGTAACGGGCCGCCACGGCCGAGCACGCCGCCTGCCACACCGCCCGTTGCCAGTGGAGGGGCAGTCGGACTGCCACCGTGTCGCCGGGCTGCACGTCGAGCTCGTCGCGAAGCAGGCCCGCGGTCTTGGCGACGGCATTCTCCACGCTCACCGCCGATAGTTCGATGCGCTCGCCGGTGGCCAGGTCGTAATACGTGACAAGGGGAGCGGCAGGCACGCGGCGGGCGCGAGCCTGCAGCGCTCCCCAGAGTGTCTGGTCTCCGAACGATTGCTTCACCCGACCACGCTAGTCCCACGGGCCTAGGCTCGTCGGGTGCTCTTGATCTCCTACCCGGCCCAGGTCGAGGGTCTGCCGCTGTGGCCTGTCATCGTCGTCATCGTCGCGCTGATCGCCTTCAACGTCGTCACCAACCGGCTGGCGCCGGAGGGCCATCACCTGCTGTGGGCCCTGGGTGGGTCCTTCGGGCTCCTCGCGCTGGGCATCCTCGATGGCAATAGCTGGACGGACATGGGCCTGGGGTGGACCTACCTGATTTCCGGCGTCCTGTGGGGCGTGGGCTGCGTCGTTCTCGTAACCGCGGGCTACCTGATTGCCGCCTCGTTTCGGCGCGGCCGCGATGCCATGCAGGACGAGCGCGTCGCCGAGCTCAGCGGTCCTCGCCTGATGTTCAAGGCGCTGGTCCAGGTGCCTTTCGCCATCGTCCTCTTCGAGGAGATTGCCTTCCGAGCGGTGCTCTTTTCGATGCTTGCCCGGCGCTTCGGGGTGGTGTGGGCCGTCGTCATCTCGGCTGTCCTGTTCGGGTTGTGGCACATCCTGCCGTCGATCGGATCGCACGAGCACAGCGCCGCCCTTGGCTCGGTGGTGGGCGAAGGGCGCCGCGGCAACGTGCTGGCCGTCGTGCTGTCGGTGCTCGCGACAACCATTGCCGGCGTGATCTTCGCCGGGTTGCGCATCGTGTCGGGCAGTGTGATCGCACCCATGGGCTCGCACTGGGCGACCAACGGCATGGGGTACTTCTTCTCGTGGACGATCATCCGATGGCGGCGTCGCGGCCGGGCGTAGCCCATCCGGTCTGAGAGGCTGGGGCCATGTCCAGTCCCACCGCCGGCTCGCACCCGGGCGCCAAGGCGTCCCGTCGTCCCAGGTTCTGGCAGCGCTACTCCGCCCTCCCCGATCCGGGCACCCTTACACCCGCTCAGATCCGGTATGACAAGTTCTCGTCACTGCCGATGTTCGTCGTCTCCATCACCTGGCTGGTCTCGACCTTCTTGACGTGGTCCCCCGCCCTGTCGCCGATATATCGGGCGGAAGGCGTCATGATCAGCATCATCACCTGGGGCATCTTTGCCCTCGACCTGTTTATCCGCTTCGTCCTGGATCCCCACAAGAAGAACTTCGTCAAGCGTGACTGGCCGCTTATGATCGCCCTGCTCTTCCCGCCGCTGCGCATCCTGCTGGTGGTCGCGGCCGTCATGCGAGTGGCGCGCGACCGCAATGCCCTGACCAAGATCGTCGGCCTCACCGCCATCTACGCCGTCACCTTCGTCGTCATCTTCGGGTCGCTCTTCACTCTCATGTTCGAGATCGGTGCGCCGGGCGCCAACATCGAGAGCTTCGGTGACTCCACCTGGTGGGCATTCGTCACGGTGACCACCGTCGGCTACGGCGACTTCACGCCCGTCACCGTGGGCGGTCGGGTGATTGCGGTCTTCATCATGTTCACCGGAGCCGCGGCGGTCGGCGCCGTCACGGCGGCGGTGGCATCCCGCTTCATTTCGTCATCATCACAGGCGACACAAACGTCACAGGCAGCACAGGCGGCACAGACTTCATCGACGGACTCACGACTCGACGACCTGCTCACGCACCTTAAGTCGATGGAGGAGGAGGTTCGTCACATTGCTGACCGACTCGACGGCACCTCCGCGACGCGCGCGGGTGACGGTCAATGACATGCCCTCGTACGCCGCCTAGGATGTCGGCACTGCTCCTGACGTCGCCGACGTCACCTTTCCCCAAAGGAGTTGCTGGCATGGATTCGGGCGCCGCACGCCTCGACCCCGATGAAGCGGCGGCAGCAATGTCGGAGCGCGATCGGAGAATCCTGGAGTTCGAGCGCCAGTGGTGGAAGTACGCCGGTGCCAAGGAGCAGGCGATTCGCGACCTGTTCGACATGAGCAGCACTCGCTATTACCAGATCCTCAATGCCCTCATCGACACCCCCGAAGCGCTGGCCGCCGACCCCATGCTGGTCAAGCGCCTGCGCCGGATGCGGGCCTCCCGCCAGCGCGTTCGCTCGGCTCGCAGGCTGGGCATCGACCTCGACGTCCGCTAGGGCCTAGTTCTCCAAGGTGTATTCAGGCACCTGGCGCAGAGGTGGCCGTACGAGGGCATCCACGGGGTTGCGCTCCACCCGCAGGCCCTCCGGCCCGTAGATGAACTGCGCGATCTCCGCCTCGGTCGACGGTCGGGCGATGACGTAGTCGGGGTCGAGTCGATCGAGCGCCACCTGCCAGATCTGCGCCGACATGCGCCCGAGCTGCTGCTCGTCCTGGTGCTTGTGCATGCGCTCCCCGAGGTCGACTTGCGCGATGGCATCGATGCCGAGGCGCTCGGCAGCGTCCACCAGGAGGGCGAATTCCACGCCGTATCCGCAGGGGATCGGCAGGGCCTCGATCAAATCGCGGCGCACCGCGTATTCGCCGGCGAGCGGCTGCGCCACACCGGCGAGCTCCGGCCAGTGCAGGTTGAGCAACGGCCGCGCGACGAGCTCGGTGACGCGACCGCCCCCGGCCACGCGCGCGCCGCAACCGTCGACCAAGGGGCGCTCGTAGGCGGCTTTGACCAGGTGCACCGATGGATCGAGCAGCATGGGCCCGAGGAGGCCGACCACGTAGTCGGAGGTGAACGACAGCAGGTCGGCATCCAAGAAGACGATGACGTCTCCGGTGGTGGCGGCCACGCCGCGCCACATGGCCTCGCCCTTGCCCGGCACGGTGGGGACGTCGGGGAGCACCTCGTGCGTCGCGCGTACGGTCGCGCCGGCGGCTCGGGCGACCTGCGTGGTGTGGTCGGTGCTGTCGGAGTCCATGACCAGGAGTTCGTCGACCAGGGGAGTGACGCCGGTCATGAGGTCGGCGCGAATAGCGGCCACGATGGCCCCGACGGTGGCCTCCTCGTCGCGGGCCGGGATCACGACTGAGACGCGATGCCCCGCCTTGGCCCGGGCGACCTCGTCGCGGGGCCAGTGGGCTATGGTGCTGGTGCGGCGGGCGAACCAGGCGAGGGCACGGGGATTCACCCATCCAGTGTGCCCGCCCGCGGTGGGGGAGGCCGCCTCGGTGCTCCCCAGGATTTGCACTCGGCACTCGAGAGTGCCAATATTTGGCTAGCACTCGACGACCTCGAGTGACAATTTGCCGGTGAGGCCCCGTCGGATGCGGGGCCGTCCGTCGCGGGCATCGGCCGTCCGGAGGGGCATCCCCTCACGTCGTTCCGGGAGGAACCTCACCCCATGGCAAAGATCATCGCTTTCGATGAGGAGGCCCGCCGGTCCCTCGAGCGTGGCATGAATGTCCTCGCCGATGCCGTCAAGGTCACCCTCGGCCCCAAGGGCCGCAATGTCGTCCTCGAGAAGAAGTGGGGCGCTCCCACGATCACCAACGATGGCGTGTCCATCGCCAAGGAGATCGACCTCGAGGATCCCTACGAGAAGATCGGTGCCGAGCTCGTCAAGGAGGTCGCCAAGAAGACCGACGACGTCGCTGGCGACGGCACCACCACCGCCACCGTGCTCGCCCAGGCGCTCGTCAAGGAGGGCCTGCGCAACGTTGCTGCTGGTGCCAACCCGATGGCCCTGAAAAGGGGCATCGAGAAGGCCGTCGACGTCGTCAGCGCCCAGCTGCTCGACATGGCCAAGGACGTCGAGACCAAGGAGCAGATCGCTTCGACCGCCGCGATTTCCGCCGGTGGCGACGTCGAGGTCGGCGAGCTCATCGCCGAGTCGATGGACAAGGTCGGCAAGGAAGGCGTCATCACCGTCGAGGAGAGCAACACCTTCGGCCTTGAGCTCGAGCTCACTGAGGGTATGCGCTTCGACAAGGGCTACATCTCGCCCTACTTCGTCACCGATCCCGAGCGCATGGAGGCGGTCCTGGAGGACCCCTACATCCTCATCGTCAACTCCAAGATCTCCTCGGTGAAGGACCTTCTGCCGATCCTGGAGAAGGTCATGCAGTCGGGCAAGCCGCTGGCGATCATCGCCGAGGACGTCGAGGGCGAGGCCCTTGCCACGCTGGTCGTCAACAAGATCCGCGGGACCTTCCGCTCGGTAGCCGTCAAGGCCCCCGGCTTCGGCGATCGCCGCAAGGCGATGCTGCAGGACATCGCGATCCTCACCGGCGGCCAGGTCATCTCCGAGGAGGTCGGCCTCAAGCTCGACAGCACCGGCCTGGAACTGCTCGGCCGTGCACGCAAGGTCGTCGTCAGCAAGGACGAGACCACGATCGTCGAGGGCGCCGGAGACTCCGAGCAGATCGCTGGGCGGGTCAACCAGATCCGCGCTGAGATCGAGAAGTCCGATTCGGACTATGACCGCGAGAAGCTCCAGGAGCGCCTCGCCAAGCTGGCCGGAGGCGTGGCCGTCATCAAGGTTGGCGCGGCCACCGAGGTCGAGCTCAAGGAGCGCAAGCACCGCATCGAGGACGCCGTTCGCAACGCGAAGGCAGCCGTCGAGGAGGGCATCGTGCCCGGTGGTGGCGTGGCCTTGATCCAGGCAATGACGGCGGCCGGGCCCAAGATCGACGCGCTCGGCCTCACCGACGAGCAGGCCGTTGGCGCCGATATCGTGCGCCAGGCGGTCACGGCCCCGCTCAAGCAGATTGCGTTCAACGCCGGTCTCGAGGGCGGCGTCGTGGTGGAGAAGGTCAAGGAGCTGCCCGCGGGGCACGGCCTTGACGCCTCCAATGGCGAATACGTCGACATGATCAAGGCCGGCATCATCGATCCGGCCAAGGTCACCCGCTCTGCCCTGCAAAATGCCGCGTCCATCGCGGGCCTGTTCCTCACGACCGAGGCGGTTGTGGCCGACAAGCCCGAGAAGGCGGCGCCGGCGATGCCGGGCGGCGGCGACATGGGCGGCATGGACTTCTAGTCCGCCCGCATCACCGTTCCACACAAGGGGCGGCTCCCGACAGGGAGCCGCCCCTTGCACATGTGCGCTACTGGCAGGCGGGCAAACCCAGTCGGTCGCGGACATCTGCCACCCAGGAGTCATTCGCGGTGGCATCCCAGTACGCCGTCCCACCGGGCTGGCCCGACACGGTCCCGCGAAGTGCGTCGATGCTTACGCCGTGATTGGCGTGCGATCACGCCCATGATGGAGTGGCTGGCCGACCATGCGGGTCCGATGGAGGATCCCGGCCGGGAGCCCTAGGCTGCGCCGGCCTTGGGGTTGGCCGTGCGCCGCGGCGGCAGTCGCCTCGGGTCCGCGGCGGGAGCGGTCGAGCCGTTCCAGGCATTCCATGCCCGCTCGGCTGCTGTGCCGACGATGTCGACGATCCGGTCGATGAGTGCGGCGTCGCTCACCAGTGGAGGGGAGAGCTGGATGACGGGCTCGCCGCGATCGTCGAGGCGGCACAGCAGGCCGAGCTCATCCATGTGGGCGGAGAGCTCCTTGCGCAGGAGCCAATCGGCTTCATCTGCAGAGAAGCGCTCCTTGGTCTCGCGGTCCTTCACCAGCTCCAGCGCCCAGAAGTAGCCCATGCCGCGCACGTCGCCGACGAGGGGGATGCGGCGCAGCTCTTGCAGTCCGGCTTCGAAGCGGGGGGAGATGCCGCGGACATTGTCGAAGACACCGTCGCGCGCGTAGATGTCGAGCACGGTCGCGCCGATCGCGGTGGTGAGCGGGTGGCCGGAGTAGGTGTGGCCGTGCATGTAGGTGTGCCCGCCGGTGACGAAGGGCGCGGCCATGGCCTCGGTCATGAGGAATCCACCGAGCGGTGCGTGCCCGGCGGTGACGCCCTTGGCGAAGGTGATGACGTCCGGCCGGCCCCCGAAGAGGCTGGAGGCGAACCACTCCCCGACGCGTCCGAAGGCCGTGATGGTCTCGTCGGCGACGAGGACGATGCCGTACCGGTCGCACAGGGCACGCAGGCCCGGCCAGTAGCCGGGCGGGGGCACGAAGGCGCCGCCGCCGTTTTGCACGGGCTCGGCGATGAGCATGGCGACCTGGTCGGGGCCGGCGAAGAGGATCGCCTCCTCCGCCTCCTCGAGCAGCGCCCGTGTGAAGGCCTCGGGGTCGTCGCCGGCGGGATGGCGATACGCGTACGTCGGGGACAGGTGGGTTGTCGGCACGGCCAAGGGCTCGAATCCCGCGCGGCAGTCGGGCATGCCGGTGAAGCTCAGCGCTCCGAGCGTGGTCCCGTGATAGGCGATGCGCCGCGCGATGGCCTTGGTGCGCTGGGGCTCGCCGTTGGCCGTGTGCCACTGGCGCACGAGTTTCCACGCCGACTCCACCGCCTCACCGCCACTGTTGGTGAAGAACACGCGCTGCATGCCCAGTGGTGCGGCGCGCTCGACGAGCATCTCGGCGAGAGCGGCGGCCGGCGGATGCGCGAGGTACCACGTGGGCGTGAAGGGCAGTGTCGCCAACTGCTGGTGCGCGGCCCTGCCGATCTCATCGCCGTATGAGTGGCCGAGGTTGGAGCAGAACAGGCCGGACAGCCCGTCGATGAAGCGGCGACCGCGGTCGTCGACGACCTCGCACTCCTCGCCGCGTACGATCACCTTGGACCCGGCCTCGGCGTACTCGCCCATGTCGGTGAAGTTGAGGAGCAGGTGGTCGCGCGCCTGCCGTCGGGTGTCGCTGGCGCCAACGTGGCCGGTTCGACGCTGCGAAGCGTCCATGGGTCTCACGCTCCTTCATCCTGAACGGTTGTTCAGGATTTCCCCCAGCGTAGCACCCTGAATGGTCGTTCAGCAAGCAACAGGGCCTATGAGGTGGTCATCATGCCCAACTCGAGGCGGGCCGCCTCCCACCACAGGTCGGTGAAGCGGTCGGGGGTCATGACGGGATCCTCAAGGGCCAACTGAATGGCGAGCCCGTCCATGAGGGAGGCCAGCCGGACCACGGCCCCGTCGACGTCGGTGGATCTCAGGTCGCCCGTCGACACTCCCTCTGCGATGACGTCGCGCAGAGCTGCGCGCCAGCGTCGGTCGAGGGACTCGCGGGTCTCGCGCGCATCGTCGTCATGCAGGGCGCGCGACCAAATCTCCAGCCACAGTCGCCAGTCGCCGACGGCAGGGCCGAGGCCGGTGCCGAGTTCGGCCATGTGGCGCAGGCGCTCGATGGGGCCCTTCTGCTCCTGCAGGTCGTGCTCAAGGTCGATGTAGAACTCATCCTCGAGCAGGGTCAGCGCCTGGTCGAGGGCGCCGGCGAGGGAGCCGAAGTGGTAGAGGACCAGACCCTGCGATGTGCCGGCCGCCTCGGCGATGTCGGCGACACGCGTGCCGGCGAATCCCCGCTCTCTCACCACGGCCACGGTGGCGCGCAGGATGAGTTCACGGCGTTCCTCCGGCGCCTTGGCCGACAGGGCCCCCTTCGCCATCAAGCCTCCCAGCGCAGGTGGGCTGAACGATCACTGAGATACGCTAGCCCGCGTCCATATCCTTCCAGTGGCTGGAGATGCCGTGCGCACGGACCCGCGCCAGCCCGACAGGGGCCGCTCAGTCGCTATCGCAGACCACGCCGACCTACAGGCTCGGGCGGCCGCCTTCGTCGATGACGTGCTGATCCCGCTCGAGGTGACGGCGGAGTTGGCCGGCGGTCCGCTGCCCGTCGCCGACCAGGAGCGCATACGTGCCAAGGCCATGGAGTACGGAGTTCAGGGTGGTTCCCACTCGCGCGAGCAAGGTGGCAATGGCTGGAGCGTCACGGAGTGGTTCTTGGTCGAGGAGCAGTTCGGCCGATCCACCAACGGGGTGTCCTGGTACATCCCGACGGCGTACAACGTCTGGAAGCACGCGTCGCCCGCCCAGCAGGAGCGCTGGCTGCTGCCGGCCCTTCGCGGGGAGCTTCATGACGCCTACGCCGTGACCGAGGCCGAGGCGGGCAGTGATCCGTCGGGCATGACCACCACGGCGCGTCCGCTCGGCGATGGCCGATGGGTTATCAACGGTGAGAAGTGGTTCGTCACCTATGGTTCCATCGCGGCTGTCATCGTCGTGATGGCATACGGGGATCCAGACCGACGAGCGCTTCCCACTCTCTTTGCAGTGCCAGCCGACGCTCCCGGCATCGAGACCGTCGCCGACGTGCCGTTCACGCACAGCTACCCGCACGGGCACCCGACACTCCGCTTCACCAACGTCATCGTGACCGACGACGACATCATCGGCGGGGTGGGCGAGGGCGACGAGCTTCAGCGCCGCTGGTTCACTGAGGAGCGGCTCGGTATCGCCGCTCGCTGCGTGGGTGCCATGCAGCGCCTCATCGAGGAGAGCATCGACTGGGCCATGCATCGCGAGCAGGGTGGCGCGCGCCTGATCGATCATCAAGGCGTGAGCTTTCCGCTTGCCGACAGCGCTGCCGATGCCGCGGCGGGTCGTCTGCTCGGCCTTGACGTGGCCGCGCTCGCCGATGAGGGTGCTGACCCCAAGTTGGTGCACGGCAAGGCGTCGATGGCCAAGCTCTTCTGCTCGGAGGCGGCCAACCGCTGCGCGGATCGTGCTGTCCAGATCTTCGGTGGCCGGGGCTACATGCGCACGACGGCGGCCGAGCGGTTTTGGCGCGAGTTGCGCGTCGACCGCATCTGGGAGGGCACGTCCGAGATCCAGCGGCTGATCGTTGCGCGCTCGCTGGAGCGGCGCGGCGTACGCGCGATGCTCACCTAATCGCATGCCTGACCTCACTCGACTTCTGGCGCCCCGATCGGTGGCGGTTGTCGGCGCGACCGACCGTGAGGGCAGTTATGCCAACGCCACCCTGCTGAACCTCGCGCGTGCGGGATTCGCGGGCGACGTCGTGGGCGTGCATCCGACGCGCACCTCCGCGGCAGGCTTCCCCTGCGTGCCGAGCCTCCTCGATGTCGGCCCGGTCGACGCGGTGGTCATCGCCACGCCGGCCGAGACCGTTCCCGCCTATGTCGCACAGGCCCGCGAGCGCGGCTGCGGAGGAGCGGTCGTCTACGCCGCGGGCTTCGCCGAGAGCGGTCGCGGCGACCTCCAAGATGAGCTGAATGCAGCCGCCGGCGATCTCGCCGTCATCGGACCCAACGGCAACGGACTCGTGAGTGTGGCGGCGCGCGCACCGCTGTGGGGCGACGCCGTCGCCCTGCCAGCGGCGGCGGGGGGTATCGCGCTCGTGTCGGAGAGCGGCAACGTCGGTGTCATCGGCATGGGGCATCGCGGCGGCCTGGGGCTGCATACGGTGATATCGATCGGCAATGCCGCGGTTGTCGACTCGGCGATGGCGGTCGAACACCTGGCCCAACTCCAGGGAGTGCGTGCCATCGCCTTGTATCTCGAGGCCGACGGCGACGGGACCAGCTGGTGCAGGGCGCTCGCGGCGTGCAGTGAACGCGATGTGCGCTTGGTGGTCCTCAAGGTCGGACGCAGTTCGCGCGGCGCAGCTGTCGGCCAGGCGCACACCGCGGCCATCGTCGGCGACCAGACGGTGTTCGCGGCGATGATGGAGGAAGCCGGCGCGGTCATGGTGCGACAACCACTCGAACTCCTGGAAACGGCGCGTGCGCTGGCCGTGGGCCGTCGTGATCCGCGGGGGGCCGGCGTGCTCACGTGCTCCGGCGGAGATGCGGCCATCGCGGCCGACCTCGCCGCCGATCTAGGTGTGGGGCTCGCCGACCTGTCGGATGCCACCGAGCAGAGGCTGCGAGAACTGCTGCCGCCGGCCGCGACCGTTGCGAATCCGCTGGATCACACCGCACTGGTGTGGGCCGACACCGAGGCCATCGCCGCGCTCGCGGAGACGGTCGGGCGTGATCCGGGTGTCGGTCACCTGGTCTACGTGCAGGACGAGCCGCCTGGTCTGCCTGCTGGGTCTCTGGCCGAGTGGCGCGCGACTCGCCTGGGGGGCGTCGTAGGCGGCGAACGCGCGGGCCACGACACGCTGGTCGTGGCTACGCTCCCGGGGCAGGGTGCCGCAGATGCGGTCGAGGGACTCGACAACGCCTTGCGATCACTGGCTGCGCTCCAGGGTGCGCGATCGTCGCAGCACCGTTTGCTTGACATGGCGACCGCTGCTTCAGTGGTCGGGCGCGAGAACGCGCCGATCTCAGAACCTGAGGCCAAGGCCATGCTCGCGCGGCACGGTATCCCCGTGCCGCGAGGTCAGGTCGCCGTGTCGGCGAACGAGGCCGTCGACGCCGCCCTTGAGGTGGGTTTCCCGGTCGTGCTCAAGGCCGTCGTGCCGGGACTGCTGCACAAGTCCGACGTGGGCGGCGTCGTCGTGGGCGTTCGAACCGCGGAGGATGTCCAGCGAGAGGCTGGTCGCCTGTTGGCGGTGCATGCGGGCTGTGGAATCCTCGTCGAGGAGATGGTCGAGCCGGGGCTCGAAGTCCTCGTCTGCGCGCGCCGCGACGGCGTAGTGCCGACACTGACCATCGGGTTGGGTGGCGTGTGGACCGAAGCCCTTTCCGATGTTGCTGTGATCCCGCTCCCCGCTGACATCGATCGCGTGCGGGTGGCTGTGGAGTCACTGCGCGCCGTGCGCTTGCTCAGAGGCGACCGCGGCGGGACGGCGTATGACGTCGATGGGCTGTGCGCCCTCGCCTCGGGGGTGGGTGACGCCCTTCTCACCCAGCAGTGCCGTCTCATCGAGGTCAACCCCTGCATTGTCGGCGCCACGCAATCGATTGCAGTCGACGCGATCATCGCCTAGGGCGCCATCGCCGTGGTGGGGGCCCATTCCCGCGTCTACGCTGATCGTCGGCCTTCACGTTCACCCCCTCCGCTGCCCGCCGACGCACTCGCCCGCACTCTCGCCCCCTTCGGCGACAGCCGCATGCTCCCGGTCGAGGCGGACTCGTCGCACGAGGTCTTCGAGTGGGGAGGCGCAACTTCTTCAGCGGCTGGATCTGCGTGGGGCGCAGCGCTGACATCGCCGAGCCGGGCATGCAGCGCGCCGAGCGTGCAGGGGACACTACTGCTCTGCTGGTGCGAGGCGAAGACGGTGTCCTCCGCGCTTTCGCCGAGGTCTGCCGCCACCGAGGCCACGACATCCGGCCCTGCGGCGGCTCCGCGCAGGCGCGCGCGATCACCTGCCCCTACCACTCGTGGTCCTATCGCCTCGACGGAGAGCTCTGCAGCGCTGCGGGCTACGGTGGCCTTTCGTCGTTCGACAAGTCAAAGTTTCCGCTTCGCTCGCTGAAGGTGGCGGAGTGGCACGGCTTCTCGTCCGTCGATATCTCCGGCCAGGCTGGGCCACTCGATGCGCACCTGGCCGGACTCGAGGAGCGCGTCGCTCCCTATCGCCTTGAGACTCTCCAGGTGCGCGGCAGTTACCAATTCGTCATCCAGGCCAACTACAAGACCATCACCGAGAAGTATCAGGAGTGTGACCACTGCCCGTCAATCCACCCCGAGCGCTGTGTCGTGAGTCTGCCGGAGAGCGGTGCCAATTGGGGAGCGACGGAGGGTGCCTGAGTCGGCGGCCACCTTGAGCTGCCGGAGCAGGCGGTCACGATGTCGCTTGACGGCCACATCAACGGCGCGTTCATCCCCGGCCCCAACGATGAGGAGTTACGCCGCGTCGACTACATCGGAGCGTTCCCCAATCTGTTGATCAGCCTGCACCCGGACTACGTCATGACGCATCGCGCCATCCCTGTCTCGCCGCGCGAGACGTGGGTGGAGTGCGCCTGGGCATTCCCGCCCGACTACCAGTTCGTGACAATGGTGGCGCGGGGCCACCTCGGCCAGCCGCTCGGCGTACGACCGCAGCCGGAGAGGGCCAATGCGTGAGTGCTTCCTTCGGGAGATCCAGGGCGAATTCTGCCCGGGAATTCCCGAAGAACGCCGCTAGGACAGGGCGCCGCGGGGTAGAAGCCGCAGGGCGTCGGGCTGGCAGTGCACCGTGACGACTTCACCCGTGGAGTGCTGACCCGCGCGCGCGCTGGGCAGCCGCACCACGAGTTCCTCGCCATCGCCCAGGCGCACATGAATGTCGGTGGTCGGCCCCTGGTAGACGACACGCGACACGCTGCCGTCGATCGCGCTGGACTCTGCGGCCGCCCCTTCGAGCCGCAGGCGCTCAGGTCGGACGACGAGCTTGACCGCGTCACCAGGCCCCGCGTCACCCTGGCAGGTGAGGGTCTGTCCTGCGAGTCGCACCGTCGTACGCCCGGTGCCGGCCGGCCCGGCCACCTCGACGTCGAGAACGTTGGCGTTGCCGAGGAAGTCGGCGACATAGGCCGTCGCGGGGGAGTCGTAGACCTCGGCTGGAGTGCCCACCTGCTCGACCAGGCCACCTGCCATGACCGCGAGGCGATCGGACATCGTCAGTGCCTCTTCCTGGTCGTGCGTGACGTAGATGAACGTGATGCCGAGCGACTGCTGCAGGGACTTGAGCTCAATCTGCAGTGCCTTGCGCAGTTTCGCGTCGAGGGCACCGAGGGGCTCGTCGAGCAGGAGTACGCGCGGCCCTAGGACGATCGTGCGCGCCAGGGCAACGCGCTGCTGCTGACCGCCCGAGAGTTGCCCCGGCTTGCGCTTGGCGTATTGGCCCATGCGCACCATCTCGAGGGCCTCGCCCACCTTGCGCTTCGCGTCGGACTTGCCGACCTTCTGATAGCGAAGGCCAAAGGCGACGTTGTCCTCCACCGAGAGGAAGGGGAAGAGCGCGTAGTTCTGGAAGACGGTGTTGACGGGACGTTCGTTGGCGGGGACCCGCGACATGTCGGACCCATCGATGAGGATGTCGCCGGACGTGGGCGTCTCGAAGCCCGCGATCATGCGCAGGGTCGTCGTCTTGCCGCATCCGGATGGGCCGAGAAGGCTGAAGAACTCGCCAGCGGCGATATCAATGGAGATCCCGCGCACGGCGGGGACATCGCCGTAGTGCTTCTGCAGATCGGTGACCTGCACTCGCCCGCCGCGCACCTAGCCGCCGGTCCCATCGCGTCGTGTCATGCGATTCCTCTCGCGAGATAGCGCAGAAGTACTTGCCAAAGCCTTGCTGGTGGCACAGTCTAGACACCTGTCCTGAATCCCCCGAGGGAGGTCGAGGAAGCCGATGGTTCAGCCCCGCCGTCCGCTCTCCCGACGCCGCCTCCTGCAGACCTCGGCGCTGGCCGTCCCGGGCTCATGGGCGCTGGCCGCATGCGCGCGTGCGCAGCCTCTCGGCGGGCCCACGGGTGCGGCGTCAGCAAGTGGCGGCACTGCCGGGGGAGCCACGTCAGCTCCCGCCGAACTCCAGATCGCGTCGCCCACCAACCCCGTCAAGTGGCCGATCAACCCCGGCAACGAGCCCATCGCCAGTGGTCTTGAGCCGGAGAGCAATGCCACCCTGCGTGTCTACAACTACCCGGATTATCTCGACAAGGGCGTCATCAAGGACTTCCAGAAAGAGTACGCCGACTACAACGTCAAGGTCGAGTACTCCAGCTTCAATGACTATCCCGAGGCCCTGACGAAGATCCGCAGCGGTAGCGTCCCCTACGACGTGACGTTCATGTCCTACAACTACATGGCACGCCTGGTTTACGGCAACTTGATTCGTCCGCTCAATCACGACTACATCCCCAATATCTCCGATGTCTGGGAGGAGTTCCAGAACCCGTGGTACGACCAGGGCTGGCAATACACCGCCCCCTACGTCATCTACACGACCGGTATCGGCTGGAGGGCGGACATCATCCCTGAGGACATCGGTGCTCGTCCCGACCCCTACGACGTCTTCTGGGACAGCAAGTACGCCGGTGAGATCGCCGTGCTTGACGATGACCGCGAGGTCATCGGCATGACCATCTTGCGCGACGGCGGCACCGACGTGAACACGAGCGACCCGGCTGTGTTGAGGGCCACTCGCGATGCGATGCTGGAGATGTTGTCCATCAGCCGGCCGCGAGTAACCATCACGGGATACACAGACATCCCCGAGGGGGTCCTGTCGCTCTCGCAGTGCTGGTCCGGCGACATGCTCACCGGTCAGTTCTACATGCCGGACGGTGTGGACCCATCGGTCCTGCGCTATTGGAGTCCGCCAGATGGCCGAGGCGTCATCGGCAACGACTTCATGCTGGCCCTCAAGGGCGGCGAGAACCCTGTTATGGCCCACCACTTCATCAACTACATGCTGAATGACGCCGTGTCGCGCAAGAACTCCTCGTGGATCGGCTACCAGCCGCCGCTGCGATCGCTCACGCCCGACATGATGGTGGCCGACGGGCTTGTGCCAGCCAATCTCGCGAGTGCCGTCGTGAAGCCCGAGTGGTTCCAGGTGGGCTACCCGCTCCTGGAGCTATCGCCAGAGGTGGAGACTGAATACCAGGCGATCTGGCAGCAGTTCAAGGCCGGGGCGTGATGTGAAGGATCGCTCCACTCGGCTCCTCTGGCCGATCCTCGGACTGCCGGCAATCGTGTGGATCGTCCTGTTCTTCTTCGTGCCCTTCTACGTCGTGCTCTGCGTGGCCTTCGGGGTGGTCGACCCGATCTTCCGCTCGCCGATCCCCGTGTGGAATCCCCTCGAGTGGCAGTTCAGCCAAATGGGGGTCGTCTGGGACCGCCTGGTCGGCCCTGACAACTTCTACCTGCCAGCGGTGATTCGCACCCTGGTCTACGTCGCGATCGCCGTCACTTCATGCCTGCTCATTGCCTTCCCGGTCGCCTACTTCACCGCACGCTACGCCGGCAAATATCGCGGACTGGTACTTGCACTGCTGATCGCGCCCTTCTGGATCTCCTACATGATGCGCATGCTCTCGTGGATCAACCTCCTGCAGCCGGAGGGCCTGGTCAACACGGTCATCACGATGGGGGGCCTGATACCCATCGATATCAACTGGCTCAGTGGCAACCCCTTCACCGTCGTCATGGGGCTCATCTACGGATACATCCCCTACATGCTCCTGCCCCTCTTTGCCGCCCTTGACCGCATCAGCCCCAGCCTGATCGAGGCGGCGCGTGATCTGGGAGCAACCGGGATGGACCTTTTCCGCCGAGTGATCCTGCCGATGAGCGTCCCCGGCATCGTCGCGGGTAGCCTCCTCATCGCGCTGCCGATGATGGGCGACTACTTCACCTCTGACATGCTGTCTAAATCACCCAATACGGCGATGATCGGCAACCTGGTCAACCTGTCGATCGTCACGCCCGGGCAGGCCGGGCAGGCCGGGGCACTGCTCATCCTCGTGCTTCTCGTGCTGCTGGCGCCGATGGTGCTCTACACGCGCAGCAATGCGAAGGCGGAGGTGCGGTCGTGACCGTGTCCGCTGCGCCTGCCGAGGCCATCCTCGAGGAGAGCAGGGGTAGCCGCCCCCGGCGGCTGCGCGGCAGTTCGGACGCTCGCGCTTATGGGCTCGGCACGATCACGGTCGTCTACCTGCTCTGGGCGCTCGTGCCGGTGGCCATCACCGTGCTCTTCTCCTTCAACGAGGGCCGTTCTCGCAGCACCTGGCAAGGGTTTTCGCTGCGCTGGTACACCTGGGATCCTACGGGATCGGTGCTCAACGACGAGTCGATACGCACGGCGCTCATGCACACGGTCACCCTCGCGATCATTGCGACGAGCATCACCGTGCCGCTCGGCGTGCTCTTTGCCCTGGCGCTCGACCGCTGGCGCGGGCGCATTCCCGCGGGCGCCAACTTCCTTGCGCTGATCACATTCGTCATCCCGGAGATCGCTCTGGCGATCGGCCTGCTCTTCATGGTCACCTATCTCGCGACACCGTTCGGCCTCGGCGCCTGGGCGCAGGTGATCGGCCTGGTGACCTTCCAACTCGCCTATCCGATCGTCATATGCCGGGCTCGCCTGCTCACCATCGGCTCCCACTACGAGGAGGCGGCGCGAGATCTTGGAGCATCGGCGATCGGCGCCGTGCGCCGCGTTATCCTGCCCATGCTCTTCCCGGCAATCCTCGTCAGCGCGACCCTCGTCTTTGCCGACGTGCTCGACGACTTCGTAATCGTGCGCTACCTCTCGTCAGACGCCTCGACCGAGACGACGTCTATGCGCATCTACCAGACGGCCCGTGCCGCACCCACTCCTGCGCTCAATGCGATGGCAACCATTATTCTGGTAGTGTCAACCTTGGTCATCGTCCTGGGATGGTTGCTCTACCGTCGTTGGTTGAAGCGCCAGGGCCAGGCCACCGACCTCGGCTCCTTTGCCGGCAACCTGTAACGAGGAGGGATCGTGAGCACGCTGCCCGCACGGGCCCAGGTTGTGATCGTCGGTGGCGGCGTGATCGGCTGCTCGATCGCCTACCACCTCACCAAGCTCGGCGTCCACGATGTCCTGCTCCTCGAGAAGCACAACCTCACGGCCGGCACGACCTGGCATGCGGCAGGGCTCATCACGAGCGCTGGATTCCACGATGAGACCTCATTGTGGATGTGCCGCTACTCCCGCGATCTGTATGCCCGGCTGGAGGAGGAGACCGGGCACTCGACAGGGTTCCGCGCCGTCGGGCATCTGTCGGTGGCCACCACGCCCGAGCGCATGGAGACGCTAGTGCGTGAGCGCGACTTCCAGGTCGGATTCGGCGTGCCCAATCAGATCGTCGATCCGAAAGAGATCGCCGAGCTTTGGCCGCTTGCCAATGTGGACGACCTCGTTGGCGGAGCCTACGTGGCCGATGAGGGGCGCGCGGATCCGGTCGGTGTCGCCACGGCCATGGCCAAGGGCGCGAAGATGGGCGGAGCGACGATCGAGGAGGGTGTGCGCGTCACCGGCTTCCTGATGGATGGCCGACGTGTCACCGGCGTGACGACGGACCGGGGAGATATCGAGGCCGACACGGTCATCCTCTCCGCAGGGCTGTGGACCAGGCAACTGGCACGCAAGGCCGGTGTCGACATTCCGCTGCAGGCTGCCGAGCACTACTACTTGCTCACCGAGCCAATGGCGGGCGTGCATCGCGACCTGCCGATCATCGAGGACCTTGACTGCTACGGCTACTTCCGCGAAGAAGGCGGAGGAATGCTCGTCGGATTATTCGAGCCGGTGGCGGCAGGCTGGCACCCGGAGGGCGCTCCCGACGACTTCGCCTTCGGCACGATCCCCCCCGACTGGGACCGCATGACCCCGCACCTGGAGAGGGCGATGGCCCGCATCCCGTCGCTGTCGGAGGCTGGAGTGCGCACTTTCTTTTGCGGCCCCGAGAGCTTCACGGCTGATATCGCCCCGATGGTCGGCCCAGTCCCCGAAGTGGACGGGCTGTGGGTGGCTGCGGGGTTGAACTCGGTCGGCATCATACTCGGCGGCGGAGTCGGCAACATGGTGGCGTCGTGGCTGGTCGATGGCGTGTGTCCCTTCGACAACGCCGGCTACACGATCGAGCGCGCGGTTCCCCATCAGAACACCCAGAGATTTCGTTCCGAGCGGATCGTGGAGCAACTCGGCGTGCTTTTCGGTGACGGCGGATATCCGACGTTCCACCAGCACACGGCTCGCGATATCCGACGCACGCCGCTGCATCATGTGTGGGCGGACAAGGGCGCCCACTTCGCCGACTCGGCGGGCTGGGAGTTCGTCGAGTGGTTCTACCCTCCCGGTGAGCCCGTGCGCGAGATCCCCTGGACCTGGGGGCGTGGCTTCTGGAGCCCCTGGGTGGCCGACGAGCACCGCGTCATCCGCGAGGCCGTCGGTGCCATTGACATGACGCTGATGTCGAAGTTCCTCGTGCAAGGCCCCGGGGCAGCAGCCATCCTCGACCGACTCAGTGCCAATGCGGTGGCCGGTCCGGTCGGTGGAGTGGTCTACACCCAGTGGTGCAACGAGAGAGGTGGCATCGAGGCCGATCTCACGGTGACGCGCCTGGCTGACGACCAGTTCATGGTCATCGTCTCCGACATCAGCCATCGACGCGTCGAGCGCATGCTGCGCGATGAGCACCGCGAAGGCGAGTTCGCGACCGTCACCGACATGACCTCGGCGTACTGCCTGCTGACGATCCAGGGTCCACGATCGCGTGAGCTCCTGCAGCGCGTGAGTCCTGACGACCTGTCCGAGGAGGCATTCCCCTACCTCACGACGCAGGAGATCGAGATCGGCTACTCCCGCATTCGCGCCCTGCGGGTGACGTATGTCGGCGAGCTCGGCTTCGAGCTCCTGATCCCCAGCGATCAGGCGCAGTCGGTCTGGGAGACCCTCGAGGCCGCCGGATCCGATCTCGGCTTCCGGCCTGTCGGGCTTGCGGCGATGCACGGTCTGCGTCTGGAGAAGGCCTATCGCGACTACGGCGTCGACATCGACGTCACCGACACTCCCGTCTCTGCGGGGCTGTCGTTCGCGGTCGCCTGGGACAAGCCCACGGAATTCCGCGGCAAGGAAGCGCTCGAGAAGCTGCGCGCCGATCGCACGAGCCGACTGGTGCCGCTGCGAGTCGACGACTCGACTCCGCTGCTTCATGGCAGCGAGCCCGTCCACAAGGACGGGAGGCGCGTGGGCCACCTGCAGGTGGGCGGCTTCGGTCATACGCTAGGTACCTCAGTCGGGCTGGCCACTGTCGACAACGCTGACGGCGTGACCGCCGATTGGCTGGCTAGCGGTGGGTTCGAGGTCGTCGTCAACGGGACTGCGTATCCGGCGACGGTGCAGTTCGCGCCCTTCTACGACCCCGAACGCGCGCGCGTGCGCGGCTGACTTGCAGGCTCGCCCCCATGGCCACCCCGCATGGCGCCTGGACCGTCGAGCCCGGCAGCCCAATAACCCTGCAGACTCACGAGTTCCCCACGTCACTCGAGGTCAGCGCCCCCGTGACGGGCGGACAGCTGCACGTAGCAACGGCGTCGGTGCGACTGCGCATCGAGATGTCGCTGGAGAGGCTGAAGGCGTCCAACTTCCTGATGCAGGGCGCCGCGCGTGCGCTGGTCAAGCGCTTCGACGGCGACTTACTGGTCTTCGACGCCGAGGGCACGGCCAGCAGTCATCCGTGGACGGTCGCGGGCAATGCCAAGGCGGGGCAGGTGGATGTGCCGATGTCGGTCGAGGCCACCCCCAAGCCCAGTGATGACCCGCGGCAGCTTCTGCTTGGCGGCTCGGTGACGATGAACGACATCTCGATCCCGATCCCCGGACTGAGCGGCATCACCAGCGTCACCTTCAGCCTCGATGGCACGGTGGGGCTGCGCTCGGCCTAGCTGCCGACGAGCACCTTAAGCTCGAAGATGGCGATGCCGATGGAGGCATCGATGAGACCCCAGCCGATGGCTCGCGGCCACGCATCCCTGCGGCGGCGCGAGCCCACGAGGCCGACGAAGAAGAGCACCGCGACGAGCACCAGGAGCGTGAGCTGGACCTCCTGGTCGAGGTTGTCGCTCACGAGCGCTGAGATCCCAAAGGTTGCCGTGGCCGCCCCGCCGACGGCGAGGGTCACCGCCATCCCGCGCAACTCCAGACGACGTTCACTCGATGTGAGTTTCGTGCCGTACACCAGGCGGTGCGCGGCCACCGCTGACCAGGCGTGGCCCACGGCCAAGGTCACGGCGGTGCCGACGATGATCACGAATAGCTCCTTCTCGTCGGCGAAGAGTCCCTCCCAGCTCGCGGCCGCGATGACGCCGAGGAGAGTGATGGCGGCGTAGATCGCGAGGGTGGCGTCGGACAGGCGACGCCGCGTTTTCTCCGGCGATGTAGTGCTCTCGGTCATGACCCAGCCCCGTCGTGGAGCGACGCGACGACTGCGGCCACGAGAGCCGTGCGCTCGGGCACCGCTGCTGCCGAAGCCCACTCGTGGTCAGCGTGCGCGCCGTCACCGACCGCACCGAGACCATCGAGCGTAGACACTCCCATCGCCGCGGTGAAGTTGCCATCGCTGGCCCCACCCACGGCACGCGAGGCGATCGGCGTCAATCCCATGCCAAAGGCGCAGGAGGTTGCGAGTTCCGCGAGCGCTCGGCCGGAGGACTCCTCCATGGCCGGGCGGTTGATGCCGCCGGCGATGATCGCCGTTTCCGCCTCGGGATGACTCGGCCGCCAGGAGCGCATCAGCGCGTCGATGCGTTCCTGCTCCTCGCCCGACCAAGCGCGCACGTCGATGCCGATCACGGCGCGATCCGGCACGGTGTTGTCGGTGACCCCGGCCTTGGCCGTCGTGGGCGTGACCGTCGTGCCGACCGAGGGATTGGCCCACGCGACGCATTCGGTGACCAGCGCGGCACCCTCGATAAGGGCGTTGATGCCGCGCTCGGGATCGAGCCCGGCGTGAGCGGCGCGGCCGGTGATCTGCACGACGTACCAGGAGGTGCCCTTGCGTGCGCTCTTCAGGTCGCCCTCGATGGAGGGCTCGAGCACGAGGACGGCCGCCGCATCGCGCGCGGTGTCCTCGATGAGGTCGCGTGAGGTGGTCGAGCCGATCTCCTCGTCGGTGGTGAGCAGTATGGCCACGCCATCGGCCTGATCGGCCTCGAGAAGTGCCAGCGCACCAATGGCCTGCATCACGCCGGTCTTCATGTCGAAGACTCCCGGCCCGCGCAATCGATCGCCATCGATGGCCCAGGGGATGCGCTCGAGCGTGCCGATCGGCCAGACGGTGTCGATGTGCCCGAGCAGGAGGATGCGCGGTCGATCGGGTCCCCACTGCACGACCGGGCGACCGCCATACTCGCGGATGCGCGCGGGCGAGCCGAGCCAGGACTGCATGAGGTCTGCGGTCACGCTGGCCACCCGTGTGCACGCGGCGACATCAGAGCTGGGCGACTCGACCTCCACCAGCGTTCGAATGCCCTCGATCAGGTCAGCGGCGCGAGACTGCGCGGCCGCACGCAGCTCGGGCAGGGAGGCTGGCCGCATCACCCCATCCTGCCGTATGTCGTAGCGTCCTCGCATGGCCGATGTCCCCGTCGTCGTGGCGCGCCAAGCGGCCGCTGCGGCAGCCCGGCGCTCGGGGGTGACCGTGCGGCTGGCCGAGGGTCGCGGTGACGAGGATGCGGTGCGCGCGGTGTTCGACGAGGTATGGCCGACACTGGAGGATGGCACCCAGGTCACGTCCAATCTCCTCCACGCCCTCGTGCATTCGGGCTCCTACGCCTCCATGGCCCTCGACTCCACGACCGGTGAGCCCATCGGTGCCACCCTCGGGTTCCCCGGTCACCGTGCGGACGTGCCTGGGCGTCTCTACCTCCACAGTCACATGGCGGCGGTGCGCGAAAGCCTGCGCAATCGTCGCGTCGGCACCGCGCTGAAGCTGCATCAGCGCTGGTGGGCGATGGATCAGGGCATCCCCGTGGTCTCGTGGACCTTCGATCCGCTCGTACGCCGCAACGCCTTTCTCAATGCCATCCGCCTGGGCGTGGAGGTCCGCGAATACCACCGCGACTTCTACGGCGAGATGACCGACACGATCAATGCCGGCGACCGCACCGACCGCTTTGTCGCCTGGTGGGTAGTCGATTCGCCGCTGGCGGCACTGGCGGCTGCGGGCGAGGTCCACGCTCCTGACGAGGCATCTCTCGCGGGGTATGCGCGGAGCCTTCTTGCCGACATCGATGGCGAGCCGGTGCGGGCTGTGGACCCATCCATCGACGAGACCGTGCTGGTGGCACTCCCCGATGACATCGTGGCGATCCGGCGGGCCGATCCCGACCGCGCCCTGCGCTGGCGACTTGCCGTGCGCGAGGCCATCGAGGCCGCCTACGCAGCCGGCCTCAGCGTCACCACGGTCACCGACAAGGGCTCGTATGTCTTCTCCCGAGAGGTTGCCGCATGAGCAGGCTGGCCGAGATCCGGCTCCACCGCATTGAGATACCCCTGGTGCGGCCCTTTCGCACGTCGTTCGGCACGCAGGAGACGCGCGACGTGCTACTGGTGCAGGCGGTCACGCAGGACGGCGTCTCCGGCTGGGCCGAGTGTGTGGCGATGGAGTGGCCCGGCTACTCGTCTGAGTACGTCGACGGAGCGGTCGACGTGCTCGCCGAGCACCTCATCCCCGTCGCAGTGCCAGATGGCACCCTCGATCCACACGTGGTGAACCGCCGCCTCAACCGGCTCATGGGTCACCCCATGGCGAAGGCTTCGCTCGAGACGGCCGTCCTTGACGCGTGGCTGCGCACAGACGGGCAGTCGCTCGCCAGCTACCTGGGCGCAGTGCGGGCGGAGGTCGACTGCGGAGTCTCAGTGGGCATCCCCGTCGACGAGAGCATCGACTCCCTGCTTGAGGAAGTGGGCGGCTACGTCGAAGCGGGCTATCGTCGCGTCAAGCTCAAGATCCAGCCCGGCTGGGACGTGCAGGCCGTACGCGCGATCCGCGAAGCCTGGCCCGCCATCCCGCTGCAGACCGACGCCAACCAGGCCTACACACGTGCGGACGGCCACGTGCTGGCCGCCATGGATCCGTTCGACCTGCTGCTCGTCGAGCAGCCGCTGCCCGAAGACGATCTTCTCGGGCATGCCCTGCTGGCCGAGCAGATCGCCACGCCGGTGTGCCTCGACGAGTCGATCATCTCCGTGGCCACGGCCGACACCGCCATCGCCTTCAAGGCCGCGAGCATTATCAATATCAAGCCTGGTCGCGTAGGCGGATACTTGGAATCGCGCGAGATCCACGATCTATGCCTCGAGAGAGGGGTCCCGGTGTGGTGCGGGGGCATGCTCGAGACCGGCATCGGCCGGGCCGCCAATGTCGCCCTCGCTGCCCTCCCCGGCTTCACCCTCCCGGGCGACACCAGCGCATCGAGTCGCTACTACGCGTTCGACATCACCCCGCCGTTCGTGCTCGACGACGGGCGCCTTCGCGTGCCGACGGCACCGGGCATCGGCGTGGATCCGGTGCCCGCGATCCTCGATGAGCTCACGACGTGGTCGGCCGTGATCGACCTGGCAAGCGTCTAGTCGTCGCCTACCTGCGACTGCACGGCGCGGTCCGCTCGGTGGAGGTCGGCCTGGTGGAATCAGATGTCGACAATTCCGCCTTGACGATGACCTTCTCACACCCGGTGGCATCCGCAGCCGGGGTCACCTTGCCCGCCACGGTCACCACGCCCGCACGCATGAGGTGGCGACCGGGGGTCGGCGATGAGCCCTGGCTGGTCACGGCCCCACCCAAGAAGGCGCTGGCGCGCGCCGCCGACTAGCCTTATGTGGCACCGCACGGCGAGATAGAGGGGACACCATGCCGACCGGCAAGGTCAGGTGGTACGACGTGGAGAAGGGCTTCGGCTTCCTCACCACGGACGACGGCGAGGATGTGTTCGTGCACGCCTCGGCGCTTCCCCCTGCCGTCACCTCGCTCCGCCAGGGCGCCCGGGTCGAGTTCGGCATCGTCGATGGCAAGCGCGGCAAGCAGGCGCTCACGGTGACGGTGCTCGAGCAGCCGGTCTCCCTGGTGAAGTCAGGACGCAAGCCGGCCGAAGACATCGCCGTGATCGTCGAGGATCTCATCAAGTTGCTCGACGGAGCGTCCAACCAATTCCGGCGAGGGCGCTACCCGGCTGATGACCAGTCTCGCAAGATCGCCGCTGTCCTGCGCGCCGTCGCCGACGACTTCGACGTCTGAGGCAGGCCACCATGCCTGTGCGCCGCCTCGCTGCGCCCGCGGTGATCACACTCCTCGCGGTCGCGTCGTCACTTCTCCTTGCGGCCTGCGAGAAGCCAGCCCCTGGAGTGAGCGTGGTCTCGGGCACGATCAGTGCATATCGCGAGGCACTGTGCTGGTCCTTCGGCGGCGAGCCGCTCGAATCCGACACGTGCGCGCAGAATGTCCTCACGCAGGCGCTCGAAGGTGAGCAGGTCGCGACTTTGCCGGTCCTGTCGGGTGATGTCGTGGGCGTCAGCGTGGACCCCAAGGTGGCGGATCTGGGCTGGTATCCGGTCGTTGGATCGCAGCGGCTGACCCAGGAGCCGGTCTTCACGACCTACTACCGATCCACCTACTCCGATCTGCAGCCCGTTCCGCCCAAGGGCGTGGCGCTCCAAGTCGTCGCCGGCCAGGGCACCGAGACGCTGGGACTGCGGGTGTTCCGCATCGTCCCCACCACAGGCGCCCCACCCGACCCCCAACCTTCCGAGTCGTCGACCAGCGAGTCGCCGACCAGCGATTCGTCACCGAGCGGAGCCTCCTGATGGCAACCGATGCTGTGATGGCCAAGGCGGTCTCTCTTGCGCGCGAGGCGGCTGACCAGGATGCCCCCGTCGGCACCGTAGGCGAGCATCTCGGCTTCGACTCCGACGATGAGCGCGTGGTCACGCACTACTTCGCGTGTTTGGATCCTGCCTACGTCGGCTGGCGCTGGGCCGTGGTAGTCACTCGCGCATCGCGCGCACGAGCGGCGACGGTCAGCGAGGTCGTGCTCCTCCCCGGAGCGGACGCGCTCATCGCGCCCGCGTGGGTGCCCTGGAGTGAGCGCGTGCGACCCGGCGACCTCGGCGTCGGCACCGTGTGGGCGACACCCGCGGACGATCCCCGACTGACCGCGGGATTCACCGCGAGCGCAGACCTCGACGGGGCCGCCAGTCAGTCGCCGGTCCATCCCGGACAGTGGGAGATCGGACTGGGCCGCGTGCGGGTGCTGTCGTCTTACGGCCGTGACGTCGCTGCAGAGCGCTGGGTGGAGGGCGAGCGCGGCCCGGATTCCCCCATGGCGCGCTCGGTCTCGCTTACGTGCTCCTCCTGCGGCTTCCTCATTCCCATCGGCGGGCCGCTCGGCCAGGCGTTCGGCGTATGCGCGCACGACATGTCGCCCGCTGACGGCTGTGTCGTCGCACTCAACTACGGATGCGGCGCCCACTCGGAAATCATCGACACGTCAGGCCCGACGTCGACGCAGCCGAGCGCGTCGGGCGATGACGATCACGAGTCCGGGGATCCCGAGAGCAGCGCCGATGGCGCAGACGAGGATCCATCGGTCGACGTCGATTCCGCTTGAGTCACTCCCGAATAGCACGAGGACGATCAGGGCGAGGGTCCACGCGACCGTGCCGATGGCAATAGCGGCAACCCCGTTGTCGTCGCGGGAGCGCAGGGCGGGATCAGCCAGGATCCGGTCCATGGGTGACGGTTCGGACGCCGTGCTCATGGCAGCACGCTAGCGCGAACGCCGTACAGTGACGGGGTGGATCACCGCACGCGTCGTCTCATCACCCTCGGGGTGCTGGCTGCCTGCGGCGTGGGCGTGGTTATCGCGGCGCTGGTGCGCTAGCGAACTCCTCTGGCACGCGCCTCCATACGATGAGCGCCAGGCTGGCCGCGAAGAAGAGCACCATCGTCCCGAAGGCGGGGTGCACCCCCCACGCGTCGGCCAATGCGGCGAGGACGAAGGGCGTGATGCCACTCATGATGGCGACGCCAGCGCTGGCGAAGCCGGCGGCGCGATCGGGCTGACCAGCGGACGCGCGCATGACACGGCCGATGCCCAGGGGAAAGTGCACGCCGATCCCGAACCCGACGAGCACGAGTCCGACGATCAGGGGAATAGCCCCGGTGACGAGCCACGTGTAGCCGAAGGCTGCCGCGGCAAACACGATGGAGGCGCCGAAGACAACCTCAGAGCTCACCCGCTCGACGATTCGCGAACCGAGGAGGCGCCCGACGATCATTCCTGTGACGATGGCCGCGATCGTTGCGGAGGCAGCCGCTGGTCCGAACCCACCGCGCTCGCGCAGGAGATCCGGGCCCCACTGCAGCAGGGTTATCTCCACACTGGTGAGGAGGATGAGCGGAAGAATCGCCCACCACACCAGGCCGGGCATGCTCGGGGCGTCGCGTCGCCTCTCGACGGCGGTGCCGACGTTGAAGGCTCCGCTGCCGCGTCCGCGGAGCACCTCGAGGGCCAGAGCAAGCACCGCCAGCAGCACGAGCCCGGCCTGCCAGCCGATGACCAAGGTTGCGCCGATGCCGATGGCGAAGGTGGCCAGCAGTGACGACAAAGACGCGGTGACGTTGGCCTCCGTGAGGGCAGCGTCGGCGGCCTGGCCCTGGCGAGCCTCCAGGTAGGCACTTGCCCCGACCACCGCGAAGCCGCAACCCATTGAGCCCAGGAACGGCCCGGCGGCGACGAACCACAGTGGAGCACCCGAGATGTAGATGAGCGCACCCATCGCGATCGACAGCGAACTGCAGCGCAGGAGCGTGGCGCGGTCGAAGCGACGAACGATGAGCGGGGCGGTTGCGCTGCCGACGGTACCGCCCGAGGCGAGGCAGATGCTCAGCAGCGAGGCTGCGGTGCGGGTCAGTCCCTCGTCGTCACGAAGGAGCGTCAGCGAGGCGCTGAAGCCGTAGACGAACCAGCCGAGCAGGCCTAGCTGGGCATAGGCGAGCAGCGTCATACGGTCACGGATAGGCCTGACAGGCGCATGGATGGCGTGGTCGTCCGGTGTCGTCATCTCAAGCGGCTGACGACGTGGTCGATCGACCGCGTGAGTTGGCGTACGTCGTCGGGCTCGACTGCCGGGAACACTGCCACGCGGATCTGGTTGCGGCCGAGCTTGCGGTAGGGCTCGGTGTCGACGATCGCGTTGGCACGTAACGTCTTGGTGACCTGCGTGGCGTCGATGCGGTCATCGAAGTCGATGGTTGCCACCACGGCGGAGCGCTTGGCCGGATCAGTAACGAACGGCGTAGCAAAGTCACTGGCGTCCGCCCAGTCGTAGAGGATCCCGGACGACTCGGCGGTGCGCGACGTGCACCAGTCGAGACCGCCGTTGCCGAGGAACCAGTCGACCTGCTCGGCCATGAGGTAGATAGTCGCCAGGGCCGGGGTGTTGTAGGTCTGGTCCTGTCGCGAGTTGTCGAGCGCGGTCTTCAGGTCGAGGAATGCCGGTGTCCAGCGGTTGCCCGCCGCGATCTGCTCGACGCGGGCGATGGCAGCCGGCGACATGAGTGCGAGCCATAGGCCGCCATCGGATCCAAAGCTCTTCTGAGGCGCGAAGTAGTAGACGTCCACCTGGCTTGCGTCAAGCGGCAGGCCACCGGCGCCGGAGGTCGCATCGAAGAGAACGAGCGAATCGGGGTCTGCCCCTGCCACGCGACGGGGTGTCACGATGACGCCGGTTGAGGTCTCGTTGTGCGGCGAGCAGTAGGCGTCGATCCCGGCCTCGGCCTGGAAGTCGGGCGCGTCGCCGGGCTCGGCCTTGATGATGGTCGGATGACCGAGATGCGGGGCTTCCGCAGCGGCCTGCGCGAACTTGGCGCCGAACTCGCCGAATGACAGGAATTGCGCGCGATCACGGATGAGGCCAAACGTCGCGATATCCCAGAACGCCGTCGAGCCGCCGTTGCCGAGGACCACCTCGTAGCCCTCCGGCAGGGAGAACAACTGCGAAAGACCCGACCGCAGGCGGCCCACCTGCGACTTGACCGTCCTCTGTCGGTGCGAGGTGCCGAGGTAGGTGCCGGTAACGTCGAGGAGCCCGGAGACCTGCTCGCGGCGCACCTTCGACGGGCCGGAGCCGAAGCGGCCGTCAGCGGGAAGGAGGTCGGCGGGGATGCGAATGTCGTCGTTCACGACACTGACCCTATGAGGAGCGGACGTCAGCGACGCACGGTGGTCGGCTGCGACGCCCGCTTGGACGGGGTGTAGCCGGTCGGCGCCACCATGTCGGGGTCCCATCCGGGTACGTCCTCTGGCACGCGCGGAACGGCTCCGACGTAGCGGGCCGAAGGACGGATGAGGCGTCCGGTGCGCTTCTGCTCGAGGATATGGGCACTCCAGCCCGCCAATCGCGCGCAGGTGAACATCGACGTGAACATCTGCGCGGGAATCTGCGCGTAGTCAAGGACGATCGCCGCCCAAAACTCGACGTTGGTCTCCAGGATGCGGTCGGGGCGTCGTGCGCGGAGCTCCTCCAGAGCTGCTTGCTCCAGGGCAGCGGCCACCTCGTAGCGGGGCGCGTCCAATTCGCGCGCGGTACGCCGCAGCACGCGAGCGCGGGGATCCTCCGCCCGATAGACGCGGTGACCGAAGCCCATGAGGCGCTCGCCGCGATCGAGGACGCCGCGGACGTAGCCGCGGGCATCGCCCGCGCGCTCGATCTCCTGGATCATGCCCAGCACCCGGGAGGGCGCGCCACCGTGGAGCGGGCCGCTGATGGCACCGACGGCGCCGGAGATCGCGGCGGCCACGTCGGCGCCGGTGGATGCGATCGTCCGAGCAGTGAAGGTGGACGCGTTCATGCCGTGCTCTGCCGCCGACACGAAGTAGGCGTCCACCGCCTGCACGTGCTTGGGGTCTGGCTCGCCGCGCCAGCGGATCATGAACCGTTCGACCACCGTCTTCGCCTCGTCGATCCGGGTCTGCGGCACCATGGGCATGCCCAGCCCCCGCGCAGACTGCGCCACAAATGACATTGCCATGACCGACACGTGAGCAAGGTTTTCGCGTGCCGTGTCGTCGTCTATGTCGAGGAGCGGCTTCAGGCCCCAGCCCGGCGCGAGCATCGCGATGGCCGACTGAACGTCGACCCGCACGTCGCCGGAGTGCACGGGGATCGGATAGGGCTCGGCGGGAGGCAGGCCCGGGTTGAACTCGTTGTCGACGAGCAGTCCCCAGACGTTGCCGAAGGACACGCGACCGACGAGGTCTTCGATGTCGACCCCTCGGTAGCGCAGGGCTCCGCCGTCGCGGTCAGGCTCGGCGATCTGCGTCTGGAAGGCGACCACGCCCTCGAGGCCCGGCACGAACTCCGTCATGCCCCCATTCAACCCCGCGAGCCCCGGGAGGCGCTGGCGGGGACGCCGTGATGGGATGGCGGCGTGCCAAAGCAGCGCGATCTGCGGGACCTGCGGGTCCATTACGACATGGGCACCTTGTCGGAGGAGGATCTGGCTCCCAGTCCCCTCCAGCACTTCCGCGCGTGGTTCGCCGAGGCCGCCGCCGCGGGCCTCGCGGAGGCCAATGCCATGGTGGTCGCCACCGTGTCGCCCGATGGCGCGCCCAGCGCCCGCACGGTCCTGCTCAAGGACGTCGATGCCCGAGGCTTCGCGTTCTACACCAACCTGACGTCGCGCAAGGGCGCTGAGCTCGCGGCCACGCGCCGTGCTTCCCTTGTCTTCCCCTGGCACGACCTGCACCGGCAGGTGGTCGTCGTCGGCGAGACCGTCGAGGTTCCGCGCGAGGAGGCCGCCGACTACTTCGCATCCCGCCCCCGCGAGTCCCAGCTGGGCGCATGGACCAGTCATCAGTCGCGGGTCATCGCCGACCGCTCGGTCCTTGATGAGCGCTACGCCGAGCTCGCCGAGCGCTTCCCGGGCGACGTGCCGCTACCGGACTTCTGGGGCGGCTGGATCGTCGTCGCCGAGTCGGTTGAGTTCTGGCAGGGACGCGCGTCGCGGCTGCACGATCGTTTGCGGTTCCGGCGTACTCGCGCTGATGCACTCCTGGACGATGCCGACGCCTGGATCGTCGAACGGCTGTCGCCCTGACGTGGCTTCGATCTTCGCTGATCTGACGCCGCTTCGCGTGAGCCCGCCCTTTAGGCGGATGTGGATCGGCCACAGTATTGGCACGGTCGGCCAGCAGATGGCAACCGTTGCCGTCGCCCTGCAGATCTACGAGATCACCGGGTCGTCGTGGGCGGTGGGGCTGACAGGTCTCTTTCAGCTCGTCCCGCTCGTTGTGCTGGGGCTCTACGCCGGTGCGGTGCTGGATCGCTTCGACCGCCGCATCGTCGCCCTGTGGTCGACGGTCGGCCAGTGGGTCTGCACCCTGGGACTGGTCGCTCAAGCGGTGCTGGGCCTGGACTCGGTGCTGGTCCTGTATGCGCTCATCGCCGTGCAGTCCGGATTCTTCGCGTTCAGTAACCCCGCTCGCCAGTCGATCATCCCGCGTCTCATTTCAATCCAGCTGCTGCCAGCCGCCAATGCCCTCACGACCTTGACCTGGAGCATCGCCTTCACCCTCGGCCCTGTCGTCGGCGGGCTCTTGGTGGCGGCGTCTGGCACCGTCACGATCGTCTACGCCATCGATCTTGTGCTGTTCGGCGTCGCGGTGTGGGCGATGTGGCGGCTTCCCGCGCTGCCGCCCGAGGCTTCGGTCGAGGGCGCTCCGCGCGGCTGGGCGAGCGTGATCGAGGGTCTGCGCTTTCTGAAGGGCAAGCGCAATCTGCAGATGACCTTCTATCTCGACCTTGTCGCGATGGTCTTCGGCATGCCACGCGCGCTCTTCCCGGCCATCGCCACGATGTGGTACGGCGGATCGGTCGCTGATGTAGCCCTTGTTGTTGGCCTGCTGTCGGCAGCGCCGGCCGTCGGGGCCTTCTTCGCCAGCATCTTCTCGGGCCCGCTCGGTCGCATCCAGCGCCAGGGACTCGCGGTCGTCCTCTGCATCCTCGTGTGGGGCGCGGGAATCGCCGTCTTCGGCCTGCTTCGCTGGCTGCCGGCGGCGCTCCTGGCGCTCGCCATCGCGGGCGGGGCGGACACCGTGAGCGCGATCTTTCGCGCGACAATCCTGCAGGCGGCCACCCCCGACGAGTACCGCGGACGACTGCAGGGCATCTTCACCGTGGTCGTCGTGGGCGGCCCGCGCCTGGGAGACGTAGAGTCCGGTGCGGTGGCCGCGGTGTTCGGCGAGGCGGTGTCAGCGGTGTCCGGCGGGCTGCTGTGCATCCTCTTTGCCGGGGTGCTGGTCGCCGCGGTACCGACATTCCTGCGCTATGACGCCCAGCGCCCCATCCCCTAGCGATGCCCCCGACCCCTGCCGTTTGTCCCACGTTGTGGGACAAACGGTGGAAACAGGGCCGGGTTGGTCGCTACATCGACTGTTTCTCCCACAACGTGGGTGAGGGGCGGTCGCCGATTAGGGCTGGTTGTCGAGTGCGGCGTCGAGGATCGCGGTGACGATCGCATCGGTTGACAGACCGCGCGCCTTCGCCTCGGTGCGCAAGCGCTTGCGCACCGACTTCGGCACCCGTACGTCGAGGTCGACCAGCTTGTCCTTAGGCGCGCCCAGGAGGGCGTCGGAGGTTGCCTTGCCCTTGCGCTTGAGTGACTTGCGCTTGCCCTTGCCGTCGGCCGCAGCCCGCTCCGGCCGAGCGGGCGCTGCAGGCGTCGGCGCAGGTGCCCCGGCAGCGGACCGGGGCGTCGCGGCCGGCCCGGTGATCGGATGCACCTCAGCATCGGGGGCCTTGCCGAGCGGCTCGGGCGTGGACACCGCCCCATCGTGTCAGGTCATCAGGACGTCCAGCACGTCATCGAAGGCATTGGCCACGATCCGCGCTCCGGGCGAGGGCCATGCCTGGATGGGAACGCCGGCCCGCTGTGCCTCGGGGATCTCCGGCGACTCCGGCACCTCCATGCCGACGAGCAGGCTCGGGTAGTCATCGCGCAGCGTCTGCAGGTGGCGCCGGTGCTCACCGAGCGTTTCCCGCACGCGATTGACGAGGATTCCTGCCGGGCGCAGGCGCAGGTTGAAGGTGTCGCGCGCGACATCGACGGCGCGAAGCGCTCGATCGGTGCCTTGCAGCGCGAAATAGCCGGGCTCGGTGACGATCAACGCGCGATCGGCAGCCGCGAGCGCGTTGCGCGTGAGCTCGTCTAGTGAGGGCGGGCAGTCAATGATCACTAGGGTGTAAGCCTCGGCCACCCCCTGGAGCGTGATCCGCAGACGGGTGGCTGAGTCGGGCCCCTCGGGCCGGTTGCGATGCGCCAGGGCCTCCTCGCTCGTGAGTACGTCGATCCCCCGACCCCACCCTGAGCTCACCAGCGCCTCCGCTGCGATGCCCGGACGCCCGTCGGCCAGGACGTCGTTCATGGTGAAGGGGTGGGGCGCGGCATCGAGCGCGCTCGTCGCGTTGGCCTGCGGGTCGAGGTCGATGACGAGCACGCGATCGCCACGCGCCCACGCGGCTCCGGCGATGCCGAGGGTGGTGGTCGACTTGCCCACCCCGCCCTTGAGGGAGAGCACCGCCACCGTCGTCACGAGGAGCGAGTGTGTCAGGTGCGCATCACCGGTCGTTCTTCGGGCAAGATGTGCAGCTCATCTGCGCATTACGCCCGGAGATCGGCAGGAGCCCCTACGCCGTGGCGGCCTTCATGGCCGCGAATCGATCCAGGGCCTCGACGCGCTCGGCGGCGTGGTCGACGATACGCTCGGGGTAGTCGTGGTCGTAGCCCCCGAGGACATCCCACGGCGTGTGCGCGGTCTTGCCGGGCAGGTGTGCGAGCTCGGGGATGTAGCGGCGCACATAGTCGCCGTGGGGGTCGAACTTCTCGCCCTGGCCGACGGGGTTGAAGACCCGGTGGTAGGGCGAGGCGTCGGTGCCGCAGCCGGCGGTCCACTGCCAGCCGTGGGAGTTGCTCGCTAGGTCGCCGTCACGCAGCCAGCGCATGAAGTGCGCGGCTCCGCGCTGCCAGGGCAGGTGGAGGTCCTTGACCAGGAAGCTCGCCACGACCATGCGCACGCGGTTGTGCATCCAGCCCTCGGCGAGAAGCTGACGCATGCCGGCATCGACGAAGGGATAGCCGGTGCGGCCGTTGGCCCATGCCTCGAACATCCGGTCGGCCTCCTTGCCGGAGTCCCACGCGAAGTCATCGTCGAAGCGAGCGTCGAGCGAGACGCGCCCACTCTCCGGACGCTGGTGCAGCACGTCGGCGTAGAACTCCCGCCATGCGATTTCCTTGCGGTAGACGTCCTCGGAGTCGCTGTCGCCGAGGTCGGCCAGGATCGTGCGCGGGTGGATCTCGCCCCACTTCAGGTGGTGGCCCATCACGCTGGTCCCGTCGATAGCCGGCAGGTTGCGCGTGTCGTCGTAGGCCTTCAGCCGCTTGGCGCGGAAGGCGCTCCAGCGCTCTAGGGCCGCCTGTTCGCCGGCGGCCGGCAGGTCGAAGGGCAGGTCGGGTCGCTCGGGGTAGCCGTGGCAGTCCACGGGCATCACCCACTCCGCGTCGACGTCGGCAGCCGGAGCGCGCCAGCCATGCCGCAGCCAGGCGCGATAGAAGGGCGTGTAGACGCGGTACGCCGTGCCGTTGTCCTTGGTGACGCGCCCCGGCGCAACAGCGTATGGCGATCCTGTCGTGACGAGCTCGATGCCGTGATCGGCGAGCGCGGCGCGCACGGCCTCGTCGCGGCGCGCGCCGTAGGGGCCGTAGTCGGCGGCAATGTGCACCTGCAACGCCTTGGCCGCGCGCGCGACCTCGACGACGTGCGTCACGGGGTCACCGTGCTGGAGCAGGAGGTTGCCGCCGAGTGAGTGATCGAGCGATCGCAGCGAGTCGACGAGATATGCGCGGCGCACGTTGCTCGCGGGCTCCCACAGATTGGGGTCGACGACGAAGAGGGGAACGACCGTGCCGTCGATCGCGGCCGCAGCCGCGAGAGACGGGTTATCGCCAAGGCGCAGGTCTCGGCGGAACCAGGCGACGGCGGGCACGTTGGCAGGCTAGGCCGTCCGGGCGGTGGGAGCACGCCGGGTGCGGTTGAATACCTGGGTGAGCGACCTCATCGACACCACGGAGATGTATCTCCGCACGGTGTTCGAACTCGAGGAGGAGGGGGTCGTCCCCCTGCGGGCCCGCATCGCCGAGCGCCTCGGCCAAAGCGGGCCCACCGTCTCCCAGACCGTGGCTCGCATGGAGCGCGACGGGCTCCTCACCGTCTCCGGTGACCGCCACCTCGAGCTCACGGCGCGGGGCCGCGAATACGCTACCCAGGTGATGCGCAAGCACCGCATCGCCGAGTGCCTGCTCGTCGAGGTGCTGGGGATGCCCCTCGAGGAGGTGCACACCGAGGCATGCCGCTGGGAGCACGTCATGTCGGAGTCGGTCGAACGCCGCATCCTTGAGATGCTCGGCGCGCCCACCGAGTCACCCTTCGGCAACCCGATTCCTGGCCTCGATGCGCTGATGCCCGGCCTGGTTCCGGTCACGCCGTCGACGACGTGGATTCCACTCGATGCGATCGACGGTGCTGACAGCCTGCACGTGACCGTGCATCGCATCGGTGAGCCAGCGCAGGCCGATGCCGACACCGTGGCGT
>Ga0194131_10000374_pt1 | contig 74687 bp, 66 predicted proteins | sample TA2KigO120mmetaG_FD_148631 | JGI IMG/M metagenome (GOLD analysis project Ga0194131, IMG submission 148631) | Freshwater microbial communities from Lake Tanganyika, Tanzania - TA2015053 Kigoma Offshore 120m | ecosystem: Environmental > Aquatic > Freshwater > Lake | place: Tanzania: Lake... | reverse complement strand
CCTCGGAACGTCGGGGCGACGTCGGAAGATCACCAAACAATGCCGTGCGCGGCGGCTCGGATGCGGAGGGTTCGATGCTCATGAATCATCGTACCCGCTCCCGCGTCGATTTCTTCACAAGTTCTGAGCTGGATCACCAATCTGACGCCATCCAACCGGCCGCTTCACCGCAACATATCGGAGGTGCATGCCAGGGTCGGCGAGGCGCGGGCGCATTGGATGCTGCAAAACCGCAACCTGACGCTTTACCCGAGCGTGCAGCTCTGTGATTCGACGTCGCTCATGCTGCGCACGGTCCGCCCGATCGACGTCGACAAGACGGAGATGCGGCTCTATTGCCTGGCCCCGATCGGCGAAGATGCCGAAAGCCGCGAGATGCGCATCCGTCAGCACGAAGACGCATTCAGCCCGGCGGGCCTCGCCAACGCGGACGATCATGCCGTGTATGCGGATTGCCAGCGCGGCTACGGCGCGCCGGAGCCGCGCTGGCTGCAGGCCTACGAGCGGGGCGCCGGCATCGTGGCCCATGGCGCCGATCGACTCGCTGACGAGCTCGGCTTCGTGCCGAGCACCAGCCTGCGCGGACCATTCCGCATCTACAACGAAGTCGTGCATCACTCCTCCTACCGGGAATGGGCGCGGCTTCTGTCCGGTGTTCCGTATTGAGGCTGTTTGTGGGGCGGCACTTTCCGCCGATCGTCGAAAGGGAGCGCAACATGACAAGGGAGAAAACGCGAACAGAATTGGGACTGAGCCGCCGCGGATTCGTTCAGGCGGGCTCGGCTGCTGTGTCGGCCGCACTGCTGGGTGTCGCGCCCGGCTCCGCGCTGGCACAAGGGACACCCAAACGCGGCGGACGCGCGCGCCTCGCCTTCAGTGACCACAGCGCGCAGGACACGCTCGACCCGCGCAAAGCCAGCAATCTTCATGATCGCGGCCGGACGCTCGCCATTTGCAATACGCTCGTGAAGTACAGCGACGACATGAAACCGATGCCGGAGCTGGCGGAGTCGTGGGACGTCTCGGCCAACGGCATGGTCTGGACGTTCAAACTCCGCTCGGGCGTGGTCTTCCACAACGGCAAGAGCATGACGGCGGACGATGTCGTCTACTCACTCAACATGCACCGTCCGCCCAATCAGTCGATCGCCACATATCTTTTCGCGGCGGTCCAGGACATCAAGAGCGACGGGCCGCTGACGGTCCGCATCGAGATGAAGGAACCGAACGCGGATCTGCCGATGTGTCTCGGCTACATGGATCCCATCGTGGTTCCCGAAGGCTTCACCGATTTCCCGAATCTGGTCGGGACCGGTCCGTTCAAGCTCAAGTCGTTCCGTCCCGGCGTGCGCATGACGGCCGAGCGCAATCCCAACTACTGGAAGTCCGGCCTGCCTTATCTCGACGAACTGGAAACGTTCGGCATTCCCAATTCGCAGGCGCGCATGAATGCGCTCCTGGCCGGCGACGTCGAATTCATCACGCGCGTCGATCCCCGGCAGATCTCGCTGATCGAGCGCTCGGATCAGGTGAAGATGGCGGCCGGCAAGGGCACGCGCTTCATCACGCTGCCGATGATGGTTGACCAGGCGCCCTTCGACAACCTCGACCTCCGCCTGGCGCTCAAGTATTCGATCGACCGCGAGGGCATCCTGCGCGATGTCCGCAAGGGCTTCGGCACGCTCGCCAACGATCACCCGGTTCCGCCGGTCGATCCGTTCTACTGCCGTGACATGCCCCAGCGCGCCTACGACCCCGACAAGGCGAAGTTCCATCTGAAGAAGTCCGGCCTGGAGCAGGCGAAGCTTCTGCTCCACACTTCCGAAGCGATGGGCGGCGAAGGACCGGACATCGCCGTCCATTTCCAGCAAAGCGCGGCGAAGATCGGCCTCAATTTCGAGATCAGGCGCGAGCCGGTCGAAGGCTATTGGGGCAATGTCTGGATGAAGCGGCCGTTCCACATGTCGACGTTCCAGGGCCGTCCGACCGCCGACATGATCCTGAGCGTCAATCACATGTCCGATGCACGATGGAACGAGACCCGCTTCCGCAGCGACAAGGTCGACCAGCTGCTCAAGGCCGGGCGGTCGATCAATGACCAAGCCAAGCGGAAGGAGATATACTGCGACGTGCAGCGCATCGTGGCCGACGAGGGCGGCACGATCCTGCCGATCTTCATGGACTATCTCGATGCACGGTCGGCCAAGCTGCAAGGCTATCAGCCGCATGCGATCTCGGAGGCGGGCGGCGCACGCCTCTCCGAGACCATCTGGATGGCGTAGATTTCCGGTGGCGGCGGGCGACAATGCGCCCGCCGCCCTTCTCTCGGGGCGTGCGGATTCGATGCCTCGCCCAGGGGGCGCGCGCTCATGCGGTCTGGCGAGTGTTCCGCCGGCTGACCGTGGTCTAATACCGGCAATGGTGGTGCTACACACTTCTTCGAGTGCACGGAGCCGGAGCCTTTCCGCCGGCCAAGCATCGTGATCAGGCTCCTGGCCCAGCGGGTCGCGACCGGTCTGCTGACCATTCTCGCCATTTCCCTGGTCGTCTTCGCCGGCACCGAGATTCTCCCGGGTGATGTGGTGACCGCGGTGCTCGGGCAAGGGGCCGCCAATGTCGACGTTGCAGCGATCCGTCAGCAGCTCAACCTCGATCGCCCCGTGCCGGAGCGCTACGTCACCTGGCTCTTCTCGTTGGCTTCCGGCGATCTCGGCAAGTCGCTCGGATCAGGCCAGTCGATTGCCACGATGATCGGCGAGCGGCTGCCCTATACATTGCGGCTCGCCGGCGTCACGGCTCTCGTCGCCGTGCCGATCTCCGTCGTGCTCGGCCTGCTGGCGGCGATGCGGGCGGGATCCTGGTTCGACCGCCTGACCTCGGGCGCCACCATGGTCTTCCTGTCCGGACCGGAATTTCTCGTCGGGACACTGCTCGTCATCCTTTTTGCCGTCAACCTGAGATGGCTGCCGGCAGTGTCGTTCGCCAGCGAGCCGCAAGGATTCGTCGACCATTTCCGGTCGATGACGCTGCCGGTGTTGACGCTGACCGTGGCAGTGATCGCGCCGATGGCGCGCATGACGAGATCGGCGCTGCTGACGGCACTCACCTCGCCGGCCATCGAGATGGCGATCCTGAAAGGCATGCCACGCGCCCGCATCGTTCTCCTTCACGCTCTGCCGATCGCGCTGCCCCCGATCATCACGGTCATCGCGCTCAATCTCGCCTACCTCGTCACCGGCGTCGTGATCGTCGAGGTCGTGTTCAACTACCCGGGCATGGCCAAGCTGCTGGTCGACGCCGTCGGAACACGCGACATTCCCGTCGTGCAGGCTTGCGCAATGATCTTCTGTTTCGCGTTCGTGGCGCTCAATCTCACGGCCGACCTGCTTGCGCTGGTGGCCAATCCGCGCCGCAGGTACCCGCGATGACAGCCTCAGCGGACGTTCGCCCGCCCGGCAACGGCGAAACGATCGAGTCGGCGCCTGCCGACGCAAGCGCATGGATGGCTTGGATCGGCTTCGCGATCGTAGGCGTCTGGATTCTCGTCGCCATGTTTGCGCCCGCCATCGCGCCCTACGGCGTCGGCGAAATCGTGTCGCGCGACAGCTTCGCGCGACCGGGTGAGGTCGGATTGCTCGGCAGCGACTATCTCGGTCGCGACGTGCTTTCGCGCCTGGTTCATGGGGCGCGCATGACGCTCGGCCTGGCGCTGGGCGCCATCGCGCTCGCTTTCGTGATCGGCACGCTCGCCGCCTTCATTGCGGCGTTGAGCCGGCCATGGGTCGACGCAACTCTCAGCCGGGCCAACGAGATCATGCTGTCCATCCCGGCGATCATGCTGGCGCTCGTGGTGATCACGGCACTCGGCACGAGCATCCCCGTTCTGGTCTGCACGGTGGGCGTGATCGAGGCCACGCGCGTGTTCCGCATTGCGCGCGCCGGCGCGCTCGACGTCTATGCCATGGAGTTCGTCGAGATCTCCATTGCGCGCGGCGAAAACAAGTGGTGGATCATGTGGCGCGAGATTCTGCCGAACGTGATGCCTCTGCTTCTGACCGATCTCGGCACGCGGTTCAACCTCACCATCCTTCTGCTCGCCTCGCTCAGCTTCATCGGGCTCGGCATTCAACCGCCAAGTGCGGACTGGGGCATGATGGTCCGCGAGAACCTCTCGGGCATCAATTTTGGCGCCGTCGCCACGCTGGCGCCGGCGTTCGCCATCTTTAGCTTGAACATTGCCCTCAATCTCATCGTCGACTGGCGGCTTGCCCAGTCGAACCGCGATATCTCCGAGGAGATGCGCCGGTGAGCCCGCTGCTGCGCATATCGGATCTGCGGGTCGAAGGCTGGCACCCCGGGGCCGGCTGGATGCCGGTGGTCAAAGGAGTCTCGCTCGAGCTTCAGCGCGGCGAAGTCGTGGGATTGATCGGCGAATCCGGCGCCGGAAAGTCGACGATCGGTCTCGCGGCCATGGGCTATGCCCGGCCCGGCTGCCGTATCGTCAGCGGGCAGGTCTTGATCGAATCGAACGACCTCCTGTCCATGGATGCCGAAGAACGGCGGCGCTGCCGCGCGCGGCGCATTGCCTACATCGCACAGAGCGCCGCTGCTTCCTTCAACGCGTCGCTGAAGCTGGGTCTGCAGCTGACCGAGGCACCGGTTCATCATCTCCACATGCCGGTCGGGGAAGCACGCACACGCGCCGAGTCCCTCTGCCGGGAGCTCGACCTGCCCTATCCCGAGATCCTTCTCGACAAGTATCCCCACCAGGTCAGCGGCGGACAGCTTCAGAGGCTGATGGCGGCCATGGCCATGGGCTGCGGGCCGGAACTCCTGGTGCTCGACGAGCCGACGACGGCGATCGACGTGACGACGCAGGTCGAGGTGCTGCGCGCGTTCAAGCGGCTCATCCGAGAGCACCACACCTCGGCCGTCTACGTGACCCACGATCTCGCCGTGGTGAGCCAGCTCGCCGATCGGATCATCGTGCTGCGCGGCGGGGAAGTGGTGGAAGAAGGACCTGCCGACGCGATCATCTTCCGTCCCCAGGCGGCCTATACGCGCCAGCTCATGGCCGCTGCCGCGCGCGCACCGGCCGATGCGGTTCGATCCCGCGGCACGGCGAAACCGGCGCCCCGGCCGGCGACACAGCTCGAGTTGATCGACGTGCACGCCGCTTATGGACGGGCGTCGCGCCGTTCCCCGATCAATCCCGTGCTGCGCGGCGTCGACCTTCGGATCGGTCGCGGGCAGGTCGTCGGCATCGTGGGCGAATCCGGTTGCGGCAAGAGCACCCTCGCGCGCACCATCTGCGGCCTGCTGCGGCCCTACCAGGGCGAGCTGCGCCTCGCCGGTGCCCCCTTGGCGCCGCATGTCGCCGATCGCAGGCGCGACACGCAGCGACGCATCCAGCTCGTCACGCAGATGCCCGACGTGGCCTTCAACCCAAAGTCGCACGTCGGCGAGATCCTCGGGCGCCCTCTCCAGTTCTATTTCGACCTGACGGCGAAGCAGCGGCGCGAGCGGGTGCGCGAGTTGCTGGCCATGGTCAAGCTGCCGGCCGACTACGTCGACCGTCTGCCTCGTCAGCTTTCCGGCGGCGAGAAGCAGCGGGTCAATCTCGCACGCGCGCTTGCGGCCAGCCCGGACGTCCTGCTGTGCGACGAGGTGACCTCCGCCCTCGACACGATCGTCACGGCGGCCGTGCTCGATCTTCTCCGCGAATTGCAGTCGAGACTGGCCATTTCCCTCGTCTTCATCAGTCACGACATCTCGACCGTCGCAAGCTTCGCCGATCGCATCGCCGTGATGTATGCCGGGCGCGTGGTCGAAGAGGGCGAAACGGAAGCAGTGATGGGCGCGCCCGTTCATCCCTATACCGAACTCCTGTTGAAATCCGTGCCGCGGGTCAAACCCGGGTGGTTGGACGGCCTGGCGCAACTGGATCGCAGCACCCAAGGGCAGGCAATGGTCTCCGCCGGATTGGACGGCTGCGCCTTCACGCCACGCTGTCGCCTCGCCATCGCCGGCGTCTGCGAGCGCGACGCCCCGCCATCGCGGAGCCCGACTGAAGATCGGCGCGTCGAATGCCACCACCAATCCGCCGTCGGGGCCAGTCGCTGAGATGTGGGGCGCGATCCATCGCGATGCCGCCTAGCTACGACTACATCATCGTCGGCGCGGGCTCGGCCGGTTGCGTGCTCGCCAACCGCCTGTCCGCCGATCCGTCTGTCCGCGTTCTGCTGCTCGAGGCCGGCCCGACGGATCTGCATCCCTTCGTTGCCATGCCCGCCGCCTTCACCTTCGCGATCGGCTCCAGGCGCTTCGATTGGCGCTACGTGTCGCAGCCCGAACCGTATCTGGGCGACCGCGAGATCCCCTGCCCGCGCGGCCTGGTCCTGGGCGGCTCATCGTCGATCAACGCCATGGCCTTCGTGCGCGGCCAGGCCGAGGACTACGAGGAGTGGACGCGCCTCGGCGCCCATGGCTGGGGCTACGCGGACTGCCTGCCCTACTTCAAGCGACTGGAAACCTTCGTCGGCCCGTCCAGTCCATGGCGCGGGACGACCGGCCCGCTGCATGTGACGGCACCGGCCTACTCCAATCCGCTGAACGAGGCGTTTCTCCGAGCGTGCCGCGACGCCGGCCACAAGCTCTCCCCCGACACGAATGGCCCCGACCAGGAGGGCTTCGGCCCGATGGATCAGACGATCCATCGCGGACGACGCGAGAGCACGTCGCGTGCCTATCTGAGGCCGATCGGCGATCGCGGCAATCTCAAGGTGCTGACGCGATGTCACGCGCTCAGGATCGGTGTCGAGGGCAACAGGGCCAGGTCGGTGACATTCACCGCGCGCGGCGCGGCGCACACGAGCCGCGCGGACCGCGAGATCATCCTCAGCGCCGGCGCGATCAACACGCCGAAGCTCCTGCTCCAGTCCGGCATCGGTCCGGCCGACGAGCTCCGGCGGCTCGGCATCGATGTGCTGCGCGACCTGCCCGGCGTCGGGCGCAACCTGCAGGACCATGTCGACGCGCCGCTACGCCATGCCTGCCCGCTGCCCATCACCGTGACGCCGGCGCTGCAGTTTCACCGGCAGGTCCCGATCTTTCTCAATTGGCTGTTGTTCAAGCGCGGCTGGGGCGCCACCAACCATTTCGAGGTGGCAGGCTATATCCGCAGCGGGCCGGAGGCGTCGCGCCCGGATGCGCAGATCTGCTTCATGCCCCTGGTGGCGGGCGCGACCGGCACGGGAATGAACGTATCCCACGGCTTCCAGCTTTCGATCATGGTGCTGCAGCCACGCAGCCGCGGCACGGTCACGCTCGCCTCGGCCGATCCCGGCGTCGCCCCCGTGCTGCGCTTTAACTATCTGAAGGAGCCGGCCGACCTCGCGCCGCTCATCAACGGCATTCGCCGGACTCGCGAGATTTTATGCCAGAAATCGTTCGAGCGGTTTCTTGGACCGGAGTTGTTTCCGGGTCGGGACGCGAACAGCGATGCCGAGCTCGAACGCTATATCAGGGCGACGGCCAAATCGACCCATCACCCGTGCGGCACCTGCCGCATGGGCAGCGACGAAGAGGCCGTGGTCGATCCCGATGGCCGCGTCCGCGGCCTCGACAATCTCCGCGTCGTCGACGCCTCTATCATGCCCGCCATCACCAGCGGAAACATCAATGCGCCGGTCATCATGCTGGCCGAGAAGCTCGCGGACGCGATCCTCAGATCAGCTCTTTGATGCGCTCGCTGTCGATCCACCAGGCCGGCAGATCGAAATAGAGCCAGTAGGGCTTGTCGGCATAGTACTTCTCGAAGGAGGCGAACATCGGCGCCAGCTCCGGGCGGTTCTCGTTCTTGGTGATGGATTCCTGGCTGTCCCAGATCGTGACCGACCGCACCTGGCAGGTGTCGCGGTCGACCATCATGAAACTTGCGATCAAGCCGCGGCCAAAGAAGTTAGGCGTGTATGTCGGCCAGACCTTAAGCGCCTCGTCGAGAAGCTCCTTCTTCACCGTCACGTGCATGATGCGCCCGCGCATGATTCCGCTCCTTGGCAATCACAGAACATCGTCGCGGATGCACGCGACGAAGCGGTCGGGGCCGACCGGCCTGAGCGCCGGCCGCTCTCCGGCACACGCCGGCAGCGCATAGGGGCAGCGCGTGCGGAACACGCAGCCCGAGGGCGGATCGGCCGGGTTGGGCACGTCGCCCTCGAGCACGATGCGCGTGCGGCGGCGCGACGGATCGGGATCCGGCACGGCCGACAGGAGCGCCAGCGTATAGGGATGCTTTGGCGCTCGGCAGATTTCGGTCGCCGGGCCGATCTCCATCAGTCGGCCGAGATAAATGACCGCGATGCGGTCGGACAAGTACTCCATGACCGCGATGTCGTGCGAGATGAACAGCATCGCGAGCTTGAAGCGATCGCGCAGGTCCTGCAGCAGGTTGATGATCTGCGCCTGGATCGAGACGTCGAGTGCCGAGACCGGCTCGTCGGCCACGATGAACTCGGGCTCGACGGCGAGCGCGCGCGCAATGACGATGCGCTGGCGCTGGCCGCCCGACATCTCGTGCGGCCGGCGCGAGAGAAAGTCGGTCGACAGCGATACGCTTTCGAGCAGCCGCACGACGCGGTCGCGGCGTTCCTGCCTTCCTTTCGCCAGGCCCTGCACCTGGAGCGGCTCGCCCAGGATCTCCTCGATGGTCATGACGGGATCGAGCGCTGCGAACGGATCCTGGAACACGATCTGCGCCTTGCGGCGGAACAGGCGCAGCTCGTGCCGCCCCAGCGCGGTGACATCCGCGCCGCCGAACACGACCCGGCCATCGGTCGGCTCGATCAGCCGGAGGATGGAACGCCCGATCGTGGTCTTGCCCGAGCCGGACTCGCCGGCGAGGCCGAGCACCTCGCGACGATGCACGGTGAACGAGACGTCGTCGACCGCCTTGACGGCGCCGACGGGGCGCGGAATGACGCCGCGCCGGATCGGGAACCAGGTGCGCAGGCGCTCGACCTGGAGAAGCGGTTCCTCGACCGTGCCCGATTCGGCCGCGCTCATGATGCGACCTTTTCCAGCTCGCGCCAGCGCAGGCAGCGCACCCGATGACGGCCCGTGTCACAAGCCTCGAGCATGGGCTCGCTGGCATCGCAACGGCCGGCGACCACGTAGCGGCAGCGGGGATGAAAGGCGCAGCCGCTGGGCCAGCGTGCCGAACTCGGCACATTGCCGGGAATCGCCTCGATACGCGTGCCGCTCGCGCGCGTGACGCCGAGCCGCGGCAGCGATTGCAGCAGCGCGCGCGTGTAGGGCATACGCGGGGCGCCGAAGATGTCGGCGACCGGGCCCGATTCGACGATCTCGCCGGCATACATCACCATGGCGCGGTCGGCGATCTCGGCGACCAGCCCGAGATTGTGGGTGATGAACAGGATCGCCATGCCGGTCTGCCGCTGCAGCCGCTTCAGATGCGCGATGATCTGCGCCTGGATCGTGACATCGAGCGCCGTCGTCGGCTCGTCGGCAATCAGCATCCGCGGTCGGCACGCGAGCGCCATGGCGATCATGACGCGCTGGCGCATGCCGCCCGAGAGCTGGTGCGGATAGCTCACCATGCAGCGGTCAGGATTGGGAATGCCGAGCAGATCGAGCGCCTCGCGCGCATCGCGCGCCGCCTCGGCGCGCGAGACCGAGCGATGGATACGGATCGCCTCGCAGATCTGCGAGCCGATCGCGTAGATCGGATTGAGCGAGGACATCGGCTCCTGGAAGATCATCGCGACGTCGTTGCCGCGCAACGCCCGGAGTTCGCGCTCGGAGAGTCCCGTGATCTCCTTCTCGTCGCCGTCCTTGCCGCGCAGGCGGATCTCGCCGGAAACCTCCGCACCGCGGTCGCGCTCGATCAGCCCCATCACGGCCAGACCGCTGGTCGACTTTCCCGAGCCGGACTCGCCGACCAGCGCCACGACCTCGCCCGCGCGGACCTGGAAGGACACGCCGCGCAGCGCGCGAACGCCTCCGGCAAAAGTGACCGAGAGGCGGCGCACGTCGAGCAGGACGTCCTGGTCGAAATCGTCCTCCATTCAGCGCTCCTCTCCGGAGGAGCCGACGAGGTAGAAGCCGAGCACGGAGGCCGCCACCGCCGCACCGGGCGCCAGGCTCATGACCGGATTGAGCGCGAGATAGGAGAAGCCGCCGCGCACCATGCCGCCCCAGTCCGGCGTCGGCGGCGGAATGCCGAGACCGAGGAAGCTCAGGCTCGCCGAGGTGAATATGGCAAACGCGACCGTGATGGCGAACTGGGCCGCCACGACCCGGCGGATGTTGGGCCAGATATGGCGCTGGATGATCCAGGTGGACGTGCCGCCGACGGCGACGGCGGCCTCGACGAAAACCGACGTGCGGACCGCCAGGGCCTGGCCACGCACCAGCCGCGCCACCGTCGGCCACATGACGAAGCCGAGGATGAGCACCAAATTCTGCATCGACGGTCCGACCATCGCCGTGATGATCAGCGCAAGCACCAGGCTGGGCAGGGCGATGAAGAGATCGATGAGCTGCACCAGGGCGAGATCAAGGCGGCCGCCGACATAGCCGGCCATTAGCCCGATCGGCACGCCGAGCACCGTCGCGACGATCGAGGCGCCGAAGCCGATGGCGAGCGAGGTTCGCGCGCCGAACACCAGTCGGCTGAAGATGTCGCGGCCGAGCTCGTCGGTGCCGAGCAAGTGGACAGCCGAAGGCCCGCGCAGGAACATGACGCCGGTCTGGGTCGGATCGTGAGTCGCGATCCAGGGAGCCGCCGCCGCGACGGCGCCCGCAACCGCAATGATGGTCCAGCCAAGCAGCGCGCGCGGCTCGAGACGCATGGGATCAATCCAACCGGATCTGCGGATTGACGAGGGTGTAGACCAGGTCGGCCAGCAGATTGGCGATGACCACGCCGACGATGATGAACATACTGACCGCGAGCATGACCGGGAAATCCCGGCCGAGAATGGCGTTGACGAACAGGCTGCCCAGGCCCGGCACCGAGAAGACGCTCTCGGTGACCACCGCCCCGCCGGCGAGATGGCCGAGCGAAATGCCGATATAGGTGATGACGGGCAGGATCGAGTTGGGCAGCACGTGCTTGAACGACACGCCGGTCGCCGACAATCCCTTGGCGCGCGCGACCTGGACATAGAGCCGTCGCCGCACCGCCTCGTATTCGGCGCGATAGACCAGGCTGAACGAGCCGAAATAGAAGGCCGAGAGCGTGAGCACGGGCATGAGGATGTGGACGAAGTGCGCGATCACGCCGTCGGACCAGGGCGACCAGCCCGTGCTCGGCAGCCAACCCAGCTCGACCGAGAAGAGGAAGATGAGCGATATGCCGATCATGAAGTTCGGCATGGTGATGCCGAGCACGCTCAAGATCTGGATCACGGGCTGCACGACGCGGCGCCCGACCGCGAGGCTGTTGAGCACCGTGGCGCCGAGCGTGGCGACGAGGATGGCGAGAAAGGCCAGCTCCAAGGTCGGCAGCACGCGCGGCAGGATCGCGTCGGCCACGCGCTCCTGGGTCGTGTAGGAGCGGCCGAAATCGCCTTGCAGCGCGCGGCCCATCCAGTCGAGGTACTGCACGATGAGCGGCCGATCGAAACCCATGCTGGCATTGAGCTCGGCGATGGTCTCGCGGTTGGCGTCCTCGCCCAGCATGAGTGCCGCGGGGCTGCCGAGCAGGCCCGACACGGCAAAGAACAGCAGCACCGTGATCAGGATGACATTCGGCACGGCCAGCAGCAGCCGCCGAACGACCACGGTCAACATGTTCGCCCTCCCCAGTCAGACCCGGCAGCGAGTTTAGCGGAATCCCGGGTAATGCCTAACTCCCTGGGATGCCGCACGGATCAATAGACACATTGTATACCATATGACAATCATGCAAACTCTGCGGTGCGGCCGTGCCGCGACGAGGGAGTGCCATGCCGGACAGCGTCCAGACGCCTGACATCAGTGCGGCGCTCCGCCGCGACTTCCGGATGCTCATTGCCGGACAGCTCAGCAAGGCATCGGACGGCAAGACCCTGGCCACGACCAACCCGGCGACCAGCGAGCATCTGGCCGACCTGCCCAATGCCGGGCCCGACGACATCGACCTCGCCGTGCGCGCCGCCGCCGCGGCGCAGCCCCAATGGGCCAGGCTCTCCTATGGCGAGCGCCGGGCCGGCGTGCTCAAGCTCGCCGCCAAGCTGCGCGACAACGCGGCGATGCTCGGCCTGCTCGACACGCTGGATACCGGCAATGTCTACATGGCGATGCGCAGCGATGCAGTATGGTCGTCCGACGGCATCGAGTACTTCGCCAGCATCGGCCACGAGATCAAGGGCGAGGTCACCCACCTCGACGGCAACCTGCACTACACGCGCCGCCAGCCCTATGGCGTCGTGGCGCGCCTGCTGCCCTTCAATCACCCGATCGCAAGCCTGGCGACCGCACTGGCGGCACCGCTGCTGACCGGCAACGCCGTGATCCTCAAGCCCTCGCCGCACACGCCCATGTCGGCGCTCGCCTTCGCCGAATTGGCGGCCGACATCCTGCCGGCGGGCGTCATCTCGATCGTGACCGGTGACAACGAGCGATGCTCGGTGCCGCTCATCCGCCATCCTGGCATCAACCGCATATCGCTCATCGGCAGCACGGCGGCCGGCCGCGCCGTCATGGCCATGGCGGCCGAGCGGCTGGTACCGGTCACTTTGGAGCTCGGCGGCAAGAACCCGCTGATCATCTTTCCCGATGCCGATGTCGGCGCCTCGGTCGAGGCGGCGATCGCCGGCATGAACTTCAAGTGGCAATCGCATTCCTGCGCCTCGACCTCGCGCATTCTCGTGCACAAATCGGTCAAGGCCCGCTTCCTCGACCGCTTGGTGGAGAAGGTCGGCAGGATCCGCGTGGCGATGCCGCTCGACCCGGCGGCCGAGATGGGCGCGATCTCCTACAGGGCGCTCTACGACCGCTGCCTCGCTTATCTCGATTCCGGGCGCGCGCAGGGCGCCAAGCTGCTGGTTGGCGGCACCAGACCGACTGATCCGGCGATGAGCCGCGGACTTTTCCTCACCCCGGCCGTGTTCGGCGATGCAACTCCGTCCATGAGCATTGCGCGCGACGAGATCTTCGGGCCGATCATTACGGTCATCGAATGGGACGACTACGACCGCATGATCCAGATCGCCAACGAGCTGCCCTATGGGTTGACCGCCGTGATCATGACCGAGAACCTCGATGCTGCGCACCGCACCGCCGAGGCGCTCGACGCCGGATACGTCGAGGTCAATGGTACGATCTCGTGGGCGCAAGGCTCGCCCTATGGCGGCTTCAAGCAGAGCGGGATCGGACGCGAGGGCAGCCTCGACGAGCTCGTGAGCTACACGCAGATCAAGTCGATCAACGTCAAGCTGAAGCCGCGGCCCGTGGTCATGGGCTGACCTCCCGGGCGAAGACCTCTAGCGCGGACGGGGTCACGGTTGATCCACCAGGGTCCGATCGTCGACGCCGACCGACTTCGCGGCGGCGCAGATCTCGTCCCAGGTTGACTCATCGATATGGATACCGTCCCGCAGATTCGTCGCGCGCCGCTCGCGCTCCGGATCGCCGGGCAGGAGCACGCGCCTGCCGGTCAGCTTCTCCGACGTGACCCAGCCGGCGAGACTCTCGAGGCGCGATTCGAACGCGGCACGGCCGCCGAGCGCGTCCGGCGAAAGGATGACCGACAGCATCGAATTGGTGATGCGTTTCGACGGTGCACCCGTCTGGGTGAAGCCGCCGAGCAGCGCCCCGGCCAGCAGTTCGCACGCCAGCGCCAATCCGTAGCCCTTGTGCTCGCCGAATGGCAGTAGCGCTCCGGCCGGCGTCGAGAAGATCGTTGCCGGATCGGTCGTTGGTTCGCCCTTCGCATCGAGCAGATAGCCCGGCGGCGCCTGCTCCCCCTTTTTCCAAGCGACACGCACCTTGCCCACCGCCCACCGGCTGGTGGCGAAGTCGACGATGATCGGCACGCCGCCGGAGCGCGGAAAGCCTGCGGCGAACGGATTGGTGCCGAGACGTGCCTGACCGCCGAGGAACGGCGCCACGGCCGCGTGTGCCGGCACGTTGACGAAGTGGATCGAGACCAAGCCCGCTTCAGCGCACTGCTCCGCCCAGTGGCCGATGCGACCGATGTGATAGCTGTCGCGCAGAGCGACGATCGTCGTTCCATTCGCCGTGGCGCGTTCGATGCCCAGGCGCATGGCGTCGTGCGCCATGACCTGGCCGACGCCCTGCCCGCCGTCGCAGACCAGGAGATGACCGTCGTCCCGATCGACCTTGAGGATGGCGTTGAGCCGCAGATCGCCCGCCCGGATCGCCGCCATGTAGCCCGGCAGCATACCGACGCCGTGCGAATCGTGGCCGCGCAGATTCGCCTCGACAAGGTGCCGGGCCGCCAATTCGCACTCGCGCGGCTGCGACCCCGCCGCCCGGAAGATCGCTCGCACCGCCCGTTCGAGAGTGTCCGCCTGGATGTTCATGTCGGCTCCGACCCAATGGCTACCGTCAATCCACCATCGACCGTGAGCACGGTTCCCGTGGTGAAACTGGACGCACGCGAGCACAGATAGAGGCACGCCGGCCCGAGTTCCTCGGGGCGGCCCCAGCGGCCCATCGGCGTGCGCGTTGCGATGCGCGCCTCGAAACCCGGATCGGAGCGGCGGGTGGCGGCATTGCCCTCGGTCGGGAAGTAGCCCGGCGCAATGGCGTTGACGGTCACGCCATCGGCTGCAAATTCGACGGCGAGCGAACGCACCAGCCCGAGCATGCCGGTCTTGGCCGTCGCATATCCGACCATGCCGGGACGCACGACCATCGAGTTGATCGACGACGTGAACACGATACGGCCATAGCGGGCGCGCGTCATGATCCGGCCCGCCGCGCGCGCCAGGCGGAAGCCGGATGTCAGGCTCGCCTCGATCGTGCGCGACCAGTCTTCGTCGGTCAGCTCGAGCGCCGGTTTGCGCACCGAACCGGCGGCATTGTTGACCAGGATGTCGAGCCGGCCGAAGCGGCTGGCGATCGCGGCGACAGCCGCCGTGGCGGCAGCCGGGTCGCCTGCGTCGAACGCCATGGTCTCGGCCTTCAGTCCGGCGCCGACAAGCGCGTCCCTGCGCGGGGCCAACGCGTCGACGCCGCGTGCGTTGAGAACAACCAGCGCGCCGGCCCCGGCCAGGGCCTGGGCAATCGCCCAGCCAAGACCGCGCGACGATCCCGTGACCAAGGCGACCTGTCCGTCAAGGTCGAATAGCGATGCGGGCGAGAGAGGCATGGCGGCGGTCACGGCGTGCGATCAGCCATAGTCGATCCGCGGGTCGATGTACACGTAGAGAACATCGACGGCGAGGTTGATCAACATGTACCCAACCAGGATCACGAGGATGCAGCCCTGGATCAGCGGATAATCGCGCGAACCGATCGCCTGGATGACGAGGCGACCCATTCCGGGATAGGTAAAAACCGCCTCGGTCACGACCGCCCCGCCGATGAAGCCGGCCAGCATGATGCCGACGATCGTGACGAAAGGCAGCAGCGCATTGCGCATCACGTGGCGCACCACGATCGCCGATTCGACCAAGCCCTTGGAGCGCGCTGTCCGCACGTAATCGGCATTGAGTTCGGCGATCAGCGAGCCGCGCAGGAAACGGGCAAATATGCCCGAGACGTAAAGACCGAGGGTCGAGGCCGGCAGGATCGTGTTGCGCAGCATCTGCCATGGCGAGTCCCAGAATGGAACGTAGCCGGAGGCGGCGGGCAGGAGGCGCAATTGGACGGCGAACAGCAGGATGAGAAGGATCCCGACCCAGAATGTCGGCACCCCGAGCGCCAGCGCGCTCCAGCCGCTCAAGCCGCGGTCGAACCACGAGCCTTGGGTCAGGGCGCTGGCGACGGCCAGAGGCACGCCGAGCAGCAATCCGATGACGGTTGCGGTCAGCGCCAGTTGGATTGTCGCCGGCAACCGTTCGCCGATCAGCTTGGCCACCGGCTCGCGGCTGTGAAGCGAATGTCCGAGATCGCCTGTCATGGCGCGGCCGAGCCAGTCGGCATATTGCACGAGCACCGGCCGATCGAGGCCGAATTCCTTGGTCACCTTCTCGATCTGCTCAGGCGTGGCGTTCTCGCCGACCAGCACGCCCACCGGCCCCCCCGGCACTGCGTACATCATCCCGAAGATGAGCGCCGATGCGGTCAACAGGACCGGCAGGAGCTGCATCAGCCGTCGCGCCACGTAGCCGATCATGCCGGCCCCGCGCCGCGCCGCACGGGCGCGTCTTCACGCCCCTCGAGCACCGCGGACAGCGCGCGGCCGAGCGTGTCGAAGGACAGGATGGTCAAGGTCAGCATCAGACCGGGAAGGATGGCGTAGGTCGGCGATTCGTACAGGTACTCCTTGCCGGTGCGCAGCATCTCGCCCCAGCTCGGCGTCGGCGGCGGAATGCCGACGCCGAGAAAGGCGAGCGACGCCTCGAGGAGAATCGCCACCGAGGACAGCACCACCATCTGCGTCAGGATCGGGCTCCACGAATTGGGCAGGATGGTGCGGAACATGAGGTAGGGCGACGAAGCCCCGAACGCCTCGACGGCGGTGACGAAGTCGCGGCGCCGCAACGACAAGACCTGGGCGCGCGCCACGCGCGCGAATGTCGGCACGCCGGTGAGGCCGACCGCCGTCAGGGCCGCCACCTGGCTGCGGCCCAGAACGGCGATGAGAGCCAGCGCGAGAAGAATGCTCGGCAAAGCCAGTTTCAGATCGACGATCCGCATCAGGACGGCGTCGCGCCAGCCGCCGAAAAAGCCGGCCACCAAGCCCATCGGTACGCCGACCGACGCGGCCAGCGTCACAGCGCCTGCGGCCGTGATCAGCGACGTGCGCGCGCCGTAGACGACGCGGGCCAGGATGTCGCGCCCGAGCTCGTCGGTGCCGAAGAGATAGTCGCGCGACGGCCCTTCGAGCATGCGCGCCAGATTCTGCGACAACGGGTCGAACCCCACCGTCGTGGCGAACGCCGCCGCCAACGCGACCGCGACGAGATAAGCCAAACTCAGCGCCGCCGTCTTGCGGACGACGATACGCTTGCCGATCTCCGCCGCGCTGCCGAGCGCACTCAAGAGGCGGCCCCCGCAGCGCCACGCGTCGCTTCGAGCGGGCCGGCGAAGTGGCATGCGCGCAAGGTCGGCGATCCGGGCTGCGGCTCGAAGGTCGGCGGCTCGACGGCGCAGCGCGGGCCGGCGCGGAAGCAGCGCGGGTGAAAGTGGCAGCCCGAAGGCGGCGAGGCGGGATTGGGAATCTCGCCCGCGAGAACGATGCGCCGGCGCCGACCGGACGGATCGGGGGCCGGAACCGCCGACAGGAGCGCCTGCGTATAGGGATGCAGGGGTGAGGCGTAGAGCGTCGCCTTGTCGCTCTGCTCGACGATCCGGCCCAGATACATGACCGCAACGCGGTCCGACATGTGCTTCACGACGGACAGATCGTGCGCAATGAACAGATAGGCGAGACCGAGTTCGCGCTGCAGATCCTGCAGCAGGTTGACGATCTGCGCCTGGATTGACACGTCGAGCGATGCCACCGGCTCGTCGAGGATCAGCAGCCTGGGCTTGAGCGCCAGCGCACGGGCGATGCCGATGCGCTGCTTCTGGCCGCCGGAGAACTCGCGCGGCTGGCGATGGGCGACGCTCGGCGACAGGCCGACCATCTCGAACAGCCGGGCGATCCAGCGCGCGCCGCCCATCTCGTCGTAGCAGCCGTGGATGCGCAGCGGCTCGGCAACCGCATCGCCGACCGCGAGCATGGGGTTGAGCGAGGAGTACGGATCCTGGAACACGTACTGCATCTCGCGCCGCGCCTCCCGCAGGACGTCACGCCCCGCATTCTCGATCGCGCGACCACGAAACCGGATCGACCCCCCGGTGACCGGAATCAGTCCCATGATGGCGCGGCCGGTCGTCGTCTTGCCGCATCCCGATTCCCCGACCAGGCCCAACGTCTCGCCCGGCGCGATGCGCAGGCTCACTCCGTCGACGGCGCGCACCGTGCGGATCACGCGCCGCAGGAGGCCGGCCTTGATCGGGAAGTGGATCTTCAGTCCCTCGACCTCGAGCAAGGCCTCGCCCTGGCCGACCGAGGGGCGGCGGGCCGCGGCGGGCGCATCGATCGTCGCCGGCGCCGCGACCTCCTCGGCAAAGTGGCAGGCGACGCCATGAGCGGCCACCGACCGGAATGGCGGTTCCTCGGCGCGGCAACGGGGGCGATGGGCACCGATGGCGCAGCGCGGATGAAAAGAGCATCCCGCGGGCAGGTCGGTCGGTGTCGGCGGCTGGCCGGGAATCGGATCGAGACGGCCCTCTGCCGCCTCGATGCGCGGCGCGCTCTTGAGCAGCGCCGCCGTATAGGGGTGGCGTGGCCGCTTGAAAATATCGTGCGCGGAGCCTGTCTCGACGATGCGTCCGCCGTACATCACGGCAACGCGGTGGGCGACCTCTGCGACCAGGCCCAAGTCGTGGCTGATCAGGATCGCCGCCGCGCCGGTGGCCGCCTGCCGACGGGCGAGCAGCGCCAGGACCTGCGCCTGAACGGTCACGTCGAGCGCCGTGGTCGGCTCGTCGGCGACGATCAGCTTCGGCCGTCCCGCCATGGCCATGGCGATGACGGCGCGCTGGCGCATGCCGCCCGAGAACTGGTGCGGGTACTGCGCGGCGCGTCCGGCCGGATCGGCGATCTCGACCTCGCGGAGAAGCTCGACGGCGCGCGGCCACGCCTCGTCGACGCGCAGCCGCCCGTGCGCCAATTCGCCCTCGACCACCTGGGACCCGACCGGCATGAGAGGATTCAGGGTCGTCGTCGGATCCTGAAAGATGACGCCGATGTCCTGGCCGCGCATCAGGCGCAGCGCCTCGCGCGGCGCGCCGACCACTTCGCGACCGGCGAGCACGATCGACCCCGTCACTCGCGCCGATGGCGGCAGCAAGCCGGCGACGGCGAGCGCCGTGACGCTCTTGCCGGATCCCGATTCGCCGACGATTCCGACGACTTCGTTCTCGTGGACTTCGAGATCGACGCCGCGCACCGCCGGCACGATCCCGCCCGGCCCGACGAACGTCACCGACAGTGAGCGTATCGTCAGGACCGGGTCAGGCATCGTCGGCGAAGGTTCGACCGTACGCCTCAGCGGCGGAAGCCAACCGTGCGCAGCACCAGCATGTCGTCGATGTCGAGCGTGAAGCCCGCGACATTCTTGGCCGTGACGATCAGGCCCGCGTTGTAGGTGTTGGTGGGAATGCCGAAGGCCGATTCGACGAGCACCTTGTTGAGTTCATCGTAGGCGGCCTTGACCGCCGGTCCCGACCCGAGAGTGGTATTCACCTTCTCGATCGCCGCCAGGTACTTCGGATGCGGGTGCGGATCGCCTAGCACCGGGTTGGCCGTCGTGCGGTAGATGCTGTTGGTGGTCACGCGCGAGGGGAATTTCTGGATGTTGCCGACGCCGCCGAAGATGGCGTCGAAGCGGCCCTTGAGCATGGCGTCGACCAGTTCGGCGCCCTCCTTGAGGTCGAGTTGCACGTCGATGCCGGCGCGCTTCAACGTGCTCTGGACCACCTGGCTGATGGCGACGACCGGCTGATTGCCGGCATCGACGACCAGCTTCCAGTTGCTCATCTCGGCCTGGCTCAATCCCGACTGGGCCAGCAGCTCCTTTCCCTTGTCGAGGTTGAATGCGTAGGTCTGTGCGTAGGACGGGTCGTGCGCCGGGCTCGACAGGGCCCAGGGGAGCGCCACCACCTCGCCCAGGCCGGCATAGCCGGCGCGCAGCACGCCCTCGCGGTCGATCAGATAGTTGAACGCCTGGCGGAACTTCTCGTTGCGGAACGGACCGCGCGTCGTGTTGATGCGGAACACCTGGACCAGCGGGCCGGGTCCCTGGAGCACGTTATATCCGGCCGCGCGCAGCCGCGAGGCGCTGCGCGCGGTGCCCGCATAGATGATGTCCGCACCGCCCGACTCGAGGGCCGCCGTGGCCGCCGCGTCCTGCGAGAAGATGGTGAACACCACTTCCTTCGACACAGGCTCGCCCTTGCGCCAGTAGTTGGGGTTGGCTGTGAGGCGGATGCGCTGACCGACCACGCGTTCGGCGAGCATGTAGGCGCCGCTGCCCGCCGGTTTCTGCTCGACCGTTTCGATGCCCGCAGGGTCGATGATTGAGATGAACTGGAGAAGATCGGTGATCTGCCGCTCCGGCGCCGGGCCCTTGAAGTTGAGCCGAACCGTGAGCGGATCGACGACCGTCCAATTGTCGACGAACGACATCGTCGGATAGACGTTCTTGCCGAGCTTGGGATCGGCGGCTTTCTTGAGATTGGCTGCCACCGCTTCGGCGGTGAGCGGCGCGCCGCTGTGAAATTTCACGTCGTTGCGCAGCTTGAGCGTCACCGACCTGCTGTCCGGCGCGATCTGGAAGGACTCGGCCAGCGCCGGGACGATTTTGCCGTCGGGCGAATATTCGAGCAGGTTGTCGTAGAGATTCTTGATCAGCGATGCGTTGATGAACGAGAACTGGTGCGGGTCGTAGTTGGCGATGTCGGCCAGGATGGCGACCCGAAGCGTACCGCCGGAGATCTGCTGGGCGGGCGTGGGCTGCGCGGCGAATACCGCCGCCAAGCCGAGCGCCACTGCGCCAAACAGGCGCGGCGCGTTGAGGAACCTCAATTTCATCGTGGCCTCCTAGTTGCGAGCGGTTCTTGCCGATTGCGCAGCCACTCCACGCGACGCGCGGGGTGTGCTGCGGTCGGCGATCTTTTCCAAAGGATAGATCGGACGCGGCAGTCTAGACCAGGGCAGGGTGAACACGTCCGACTGGCCGGGCCCGCGCGTGTCGGCGCGAATGACGCGCGAGGTCATCGGCGCGAAGTACTGAAAATTCGACGCGGTCTTGAGGACTGCGATCCGGCAGTCGCGCGGCTCGACGCCGAACGGCCGGTAAACGTCGGGCAGATTGCCGCCGACGCCGCGCAGTTCGCTGACCAGCACGAGGGCCGGTCCGACCTCGAACAAGGCCGTGCGGCCCGTGTCGATCTCGCTGTCCTGATAGCCGCTCACCGGAACCTTGCCGCCATGCAGCCGGCGTACCGTGCCCGTGACCTCCAGGGGACGAAAGAACGCGGTTGCGGTTTCGCCGCCCAGGGGCAGCGTCACCCGCGCGCCTTCGCCCGCCTCCGTCAGGCGCACCGCCGCCCTGGGCGCGACCATGGGCACGAGGGCCGGGCCGCGCACCTTCAGCCGAAGCATCGCATCGAGAAGGAGATTGCTGTCGCCGGCCGCGCCGCCGAAAACGGTGTCGCCGGTGTCGCTCAGCACGACGACGCCCTTCGGTTCGGCGTCCGCCATGCGCACGGCCTCATCGATGCCCACCGCCTCGCGCACCAAGAAATCGTCGCGAAGCGACCAAGCGAGATCGGCCAGTTCGTCGGCCAGCCGCTCGGCCAGAGCGCGGTCGCCGTCGGTGACGACCACCGCCGTCCAACCGCCTTCGTCGACGTCGAGCCAGGGCTGCATGGGAAACGGTGCCGCCTGCAGCACGCGCGGGTCGCGCTCCATGGCGCGGGCACGGTCGAACCAGACCTTCATCGGACCCTGCCGAGTCAGGAATTGCTCCTGGTGCGTGACGAGTGGAATCTTGCGGAATGCCATCGCCGGCCGGATACGGTCGCGGACCAGCCGGACGAGCAGCGCCGCGCCGATCCGCCCGGTGTCGAATGGATCGTGCGGCTGCGTGCGATGGCCGACGATGGCGTCCACCGCCTCGACCATCTGCCGCGTGACGTTGCCGTGATGATCCAGGCCGAGGACGATCGGGACCTTGGGGCCGAGCAGATCGCGGCACAGCGCCGCCTGCACGCCCTCGACGTCGTCGATGCCCTCGGCGGCGCACGCGCCGTGGAGCTGCAAGGCCAGCCCGTCGAGCGGCCCGGCGGCCTCGAGGCCGGCGCGAATCTTGTCGAGGAAAAAGCGGTGCGCCGCGAGGTCGATGCGACCGCCGGCCACGGCGTGGGCGCGGATGATGGGCACGGTCTCGACGTCCGCGCCGGTCTCCGCGACGCCGCGATAATGGCCGCCGATCTGCCCGGCATTCGCCATGCGTGCCGCGATCTCGGCGCCTTCGTAGAGCCCAAACGCCTCGTAGTCGCGCAATGTCGTCAGCTGCGGGTTGAAGTCGTTGGTCTCCTGCGAGACATGAATGAGGCCGAGACGCATCATGCACATCCCATGACCGCGTCGAGGGGCGCAATCGGTCGCCGGACTTTGCGGTAGGTCACCCTGAGCGGGTCGTAGGGAAACGGACCACCCGAATCGAGATAGTGGATCGAAGCGGCAACCTTCGAAAACGCCGCCGAGAAGTGATTGGACGACTTGACGACCACGATCTTCTTCCTCGACAGATCGATTCCCATGTCGGAGAACGCCGGTGGACTAAAGGTCTGCGATCGCTTGCTGCCGAGGACGATGTCGACATCGCCGATCGCCACTGCCGCCGCTGCGCCCATCGACACACGGCTTTGTTCGAAGGGGATGACAAGGTCTGGCGACAGCGCTTTGACCACGACATGGGCGTCGAGCGGAGGACCAGATACCGGCGTCGCCTTGCCGCCGATGCGCAGCCAGAGATTGCCGCCGACGCCGGCGGCGCGGCATAGTTCGACGGCGATCGGATCCCACGTGACGCCGATCGCCGACGGGATATCGGGATGCTTGAGCAGCGTCTCGATCATGATCGTGCTGTCGCCCGGCACGCCGCCGCCCGGGCTGTCCCAGCGGTCGCCGAAGACGATCGGCCGGCCGGGCTGGCCGAGCGCGAAGGCAACGGCCTCATCGGGCTTGTAGTGCGGCGGCGCCGCGGCGCGCTGAAACAACAGCACTTCGCGCCCCAACTTCTCGGCCAGAGCCTCTGCCTTCTTCCTGTCGCCGTCGGCGATAACCAGAACCTTCGTCCCCACCTCCGGGACGTCGCCCGCGGAAAAGCCGTGTCCGACCGAGATCGATAGGATGCCGTCATTGCCCTCCATCGCCTGAATGCGGTCGACGAAGGCACGACCCTCGGGCCGATTGGTCATGAAGCCACCGCCGAGCGTGCGGCAGTCGTAAAGTCCGATGACCGGGCGAATCTCCCCCTTGACGGTGCGCAGCGCGAGATCGACGAGGTCCTCGGCGCGCGCCAAGAAATCGGTGTGCGGAAACTCCTTGAACAGCACGACCAGATCGCACGCCGCGACGCGCTTGGGTGTCAGGTGGCAATGCAGATCGTGTTCGCAGCCGACCACGACTTTCGGACCGACGACTTCGCGCGCCCGCGCGAGCAGATCGCCTTCGCAATCGTCGTAGCCGTCGGCGACCATCGCGCCGTGCAGACCGAACAAGGCGACGTCGACCGGTAGAGCGGCACGGAGTTGACCCAGGATCTCGTCGCGAATGCTTTCGAAAGCCTGGCGCGACACCAGTCCCGCCGGCTCGGCAAAGGTGCACGTGCCCTCGATCAGCGTGAAGCCGTCGCGCGCCGCGCGCCGGCGCGCCGCGATCAGCGGCGCGGAACACAGCGTCGGCGTATCGGGGTGCTCGCCCGGGCGGGCGTAGAAGGCGCGCTCGAAGGCGGCGCGGTCGACCGGCAATGGCGCGAACGTGTTGGTCTCGGTCGCGAACGAGGCGACGAACATGCGCATCCCGGCGACCCCACACTATGACCCGCAACCACATCGTCCCATATCATGGAACGACCCCATCTGAAAAAATAGTCGGATGGCCTGTTGGTCTTGTCAACGCAAAAGCTGCATTTCCACGCTCCAGTTGCAATCCCGTCAGTGTCCATGTCTACTGCGGCAATCGCCAGCGTCGCTACTGTTCTACATTGTACGACGATAGCTGGGAGCCTGCCGATGAACGAGCCCGTTTCACCCACCCATGCCCATCCGCGCAAGGCTCGCATCCAATCGATCGCCCGCGCCAACGCGATCATCGAGGTCCTGGCGATGGCCGACGGCGGCTGGGTGGCGTTGCGCGACATTGCGGCGCGGACCGGATTGGTCAAGACGACCGCGTTCAACCTCGTCACCGCCTTGGTCGACGTCGACATGGTCGAGCACGACGCGGCGAGCGGCGCCTACCGGCTCGGACTGCAATTTCTTGTCTACGGCCGGGCCGTCGAACGGCGTACCGATTTGGTCGGCTGGATGCGACCGTATCTGATGCGGCTCTGCATGGCGACGCGCGAAACGGTCAATCTTGCGCTGCCCTGTCCGACCGACGTGCTCATTGTCGACAGTATCGAGGGCTCGCAGTCGCTGCGTGTGACCTCCTACTCCGGCACACGCGCCTTCTATCACTCGACGGCGTGCGGTCGCGCCCTTCTCGCCTGGCGGCCGCCGGCGGTGCGCAGCCAGATCCTGACGCTCGCCCCCCTGACGCAACTCACGCCGCACACGACCGTCGATCCGGCGAAGATCGAGGCGATCCTGGCCGAGTGCCTGCTCAATGGCTTCGCCACCGAGGTCGAGGAAAATGAACTCGGCGCAGCCTGCGTCGGCGCGCCGGTGCGCGACGCGTCCGGTGAGGCGATCGCGGCGGTGAGCGTGGCCGGTCCACTTGCGCGCATGACGCCGGACACGCGCGCGCGCATCGGCGCGATCCTGGTCGAGACGCTTGACGACGCGCGGCGCGCCATGTCCGCGCGCACCGGAGTGCGCGCGCCGTGAGCAAGCGGATCCTTCTGGCCGGACTGTTTCACGAGACCCACACCTTCCTCGACGAGATCACCACTGCATCGCAGATGCGCATCCGCCGCGGGGCGGAGCTTCTGGCCCGCCGCGGCGACGGCTCGACGGTCGACGGATTTCTGCACGTTGCGGCGCGGCGCGGTTGGACGGTCGTGCCGGCGCTCGAGGCCTCTGCCATGCCGTCCGGGACCGTCGATCATGCGGTGTTCGAGGCGTATTGGGCAGAACTCGGGCGGACGGCGCGCGACGCGCTGTCCGACGGTCTGGACGGCATGTGGCTGGCGTTGCACGGTGCCATGGTCACGACCGGCTCGGTCGATCCCGAGGGCGATCTTCTCGAACGCCTGCGGGCGCTTCCCGGCGCGGCGGCGCTGCCGCTGTTCGGCGTCTTCGACCTGCACGCGACGTTCACGCCGCGCATGGCGCGCCTCGCCGACGGCTTGGTCGGATATCGCGAGAACCCGCACGCCGACGCCTTCGACGCAGCCGCGCTGTCGGCGGAATTGCTGGCCCGCGCGCTCGACACGGGCGTGCGTCCGAGAATGCGGACGCGCACGCTGCCCATCGTCTGGCCGCCGACCGGCACCGGCACCGCCGACGGACCGATGCACGCCATGAACGAATGCGCGCGGCGGATCGAGAAGGATTCGCCCGAGATCTGGGCGGTCAATGTCGTCGGCGGCTACGCCTTCGCCGACACGCCTGACACCGGCGTATCGGTGAGCGTCGTGACCACCGGGCCGGATGCGACGACGGACCGCCATCTCGCCGACCTCGCTGCCATCGCCGAACGCCTGCGCGAGGACGGGGTGCCGCGCGAATGGTCGCTCGACGCCGCGATCGACGCCGCGATCGTCCGTCGCCCCGCAGGTCCCGCCCTGCTGGTCGAGCCCGCGGACAACATCGGCGGCGGCGCACCGGGCGATTGCACGTCGATTCTGCGCGCCTTTCTCGCCCGCCGCCTCGAGCGCGCAGCCGTCGTGATCGCCGATCCGGAATCGGTGCAGGCGCTGGCCGACGCCGCGCCCGGAGCGCGGATGCGCCTGCGGATCGGCGGCAAGCGGAGCCGCCTCGATCCCGGTCCGGTCGAGACCGAGATCGAGTTCGTGTCGCGCTCCGACGGACGGTTCACGCTCGAGGACCGGCGCAGCCATCTCGCCGCCTCGCACGGCATCTTCATCGAGATGGGGCCATGCGCCACGGTGCGCGCCGACGGGACGCACATCCTACTGACCTCGAAGAAGACGCCGCCCTTCGACCTCGGCCAGCTGCGCTCGCAGGGCATCGTCCCCGAGGACATGGCGTTCATCGGCGTCAAGGCCACCGTCGCGCATCGCCGCGCCTATGAGCGGATCGCCGGAGCGAGCTACTGGGTGGCGACACCGGGGCCGTGCCCCAGCGACCTCACGACCCTTCCCTATCGCCGCATCCGGCGGCCTGTCTTTCCGATCGATCCACCGTGGCGACCCGCCTCGAAAGCACTGGAGAAAGCACGATGACCATGACGTTCGCCGCCTCGGCGCGGCGCATCGCGGAAGCGAAGTCGCTCGCCCCCGGCGGCGTGAACAGCAATTTCCGGCTCGGCATTTCGCCCACGCCCCTGGTCGTCGAGCGCGGCGAGGGCCCGTATCTGTTCGACGCCGATGGCAACCGGCTGATCGACTACTATCTCGGCATGGGGCCGATGATCCTCGGCCACAATCCGCGACCGGTGATCGACGCCATCAAGGCGCAACTCGAGAGCGGAATCCTGTTCGCAGCGCAGACCGAGATCGAGTACGAGGCGGCGACCCTGGTCAAACGCCTCGTTCCGTGCGCCGAGCGCGTCCGTTTCAGCTGCTCTGGCTCGGAGGCGGTGCAGGCGGCGATCCGCCTGGCGCGCGCCGCCACCGGCCGGCCGACGATCGTCAAGTTCGAGGGGCACTATCACGGCTGGCTGGACAACGTGGTGTGGAGCGTGGCGCCGCAAGCCAGCGAGATGGGCGAGCGCGACGCGCCGGCGCACGTGCCGGGCTCGAACGGCCAGGATCCGAATGCTGGCGCAACCCTCGACATCGTCGTGTGGAACGATCTCGACCGGCTGGCGACGCGGCTGCGGCGCGGCGACGTGGCCGGCGTGATCATGGAACCGATCATGTGCAACACCAGCGTGATCGCACCCAAGCCAGGCTATCTCGACGGCGTGCGCAAGCTTTGCTCAGAGACCGGCACGGTCCTCATTTTCGACGAGGTGATCACCGGCTTTCGCGTCGCGGCGGGTGGCGCGCAGGCGCTGCTCGGCGTCACGCCCGACCTGGCGGTCTATGGCAAGGCGATTGCCAACGGCATGCCTGTCTCGGCGGTTGCGGGCCGCGCCGACATCATGGACCTGATGGTCACCGGGAAGGTCATGCACGGTGGCACCTACAATGCCCACCCGCTGTGCATGGCAGCGACGGCGGCAACGCTCAACTCGCTGCTCGACGGGTCGATCTACGCCCGCATCGAGGCGCGCGGCCGGCGGCTCATGGAGGGCTTCGAACGCATCCTGCGCGACCGGCAGATCGCCGGACGCGTCCAAGGCCTGCCCGGGATCTTCCACGTCTCGCTCGGCCGACGCGAGCCGATCGGCGACTACCGCGATCAGCTGGCGACCGACAAGGCTGCCTATGTCCGGCTGACGACGGCGCTGCTCACCAACGGCGTGCGCGCCCTCGAACGCGGCGCGTGGTTCTTGTCCGACGCGCACGACGATGCGACGGTCGACGCGACCCTGGCTGCCTTCGACCGCGCGGTCGTCGCTGCGCGGCCATAGGGTGCCTCGGCCAAGAACTCGGACGCTGGACAGAGCTCAGCGGTTGCGCCACTTCGGCGCGCGCTTCTCGACGAAGGCATTGATGCCTTCCTTGTAGTCCTCGGTCAGCGACACGAGGGTCGAGAGATCGGTCTCGAGGGCCAGGCCCTGGGCGAGCGGCAGGTCCATGCCCTTGCGCACGGCCTCCTTGATGAGACGCAAGGCAACCGGTGCGCCACTCGTGATCTTGCGCGCCATCCCCTCGGCAGCGATCATGAGCTCGGCGAGCGGCACGACCTGGTTGACGAGACCAATGCGGTAGGCCTCGGCGGCGCCGATGCGCTCGCCGGTCATCATCAGCTCGAGCGCGCGCGACGGTCCGATCAGGCGTGGCAGGCGCTGCGTGCCGCCGCTGCCGGGCATCAGGCCGCGCGTCGCTTCGGGCAAGCCGAACTGCGCGGTCTCGGCCGCGATCCGGATGTCGCAGCACAGCACGAGCTCGAGGCCGCCGCCCAGCGCGTAGCCGTTGATCGCGCCGATGACCGGCTTGGCGACCCGATCGAGCGCCGCCGCGTCGCTGAACCTGGTCCAGCTCTCGCGCGCCTGGAGCGGCGTCTCCTCATCGGTCGCCGCTTCCTTGAGATCCAGGCCGACCGAGAAGGCGCGGTCGCCCGCGCCGGTCAGGATCGCGACGACGATCTCCGGGTCGCCGTCGATCATGGCGAAGGCACGTATCAGCTCATGGCGCAGGAGCCTGTTGCGCGCGTTGAGCGCCTTCGGGCGGTTCATCGTCACCGTCGCGATGCCGTCGCGCTTGGCGAAGATCAGCTCGACGAACGGCTCGGCGCGGTCGATCTCGGCCATCGGGTCTGCTCCTAGCTCCGTTCGCGCATCAGGTTGCGGCCGAGGCGCCAGCGCAGCACCTCGGAAGCGCCCTCCGTGATGCGCAGGCTGCGGATCTGGCGATAGAAGTACTCGATCGGCAGATCCTTGGTCAGGCCGATGCCCCCCAGGATCTGGAGCGCCCGGTCGACGATGCGGCCGGCCATCTCGGTGCAAACGAGCTTGGCCATGTAGGATTCGTTTCTGATGTCGTCGCCGCGATCGAATTTCCACGCTGTCTCGTAGACCAGCAGCCGCGCGGTGCGCAGCTCCATCGCGGAGTCCGCGACCATGAACTGGATCGCCTGCCGCTCGGCGAGCGGCTGTCCGAAGGTCACGCGGACCTTGGCGTAGTCGATCGCCATGTCGAGCGAGCGCTGCGCCACGCCGAGCGACCACGCCGCCTGGCCCGAAACGCGGCCGGCGGTCAGATAGCGCTGACCCAGGTTGAAGCCCTGCCCCTCCGCGCCCAGCCGGTCCGTGACCGGCACGCGGACATCGTCGAACACGATCTCGCCGGGCGTGTCTCCCATCATGGTTTGCCAGCGTTTCGGTCGCGACACCCCGGGCGCGTTGAGATCGATCATCAGGCAGGTGATGCCGCCGCGGCCGCGCTTGTTCGGGTCGGTGACGCAGAGCACCTCGGCCCAGTCGGCGATACCGGCAAAGCTGATGAAGCGCTTGGTGCCATTGACCACGTACGAGTCGCCATCGCGCACGGCGCGGGTGCGCATGCTCGCGGGGTCGGCGCCGGCGTCAGGCTCGGTCTGCGCGAAGCAGACGCGGATGTCGCCCTTGAGCGCGGGCAGCAGAAAACGCTGCTTCTGCTCCTCGTTGCAGGCGTCCAGCAGCACCGGGTCGACATAGGGGCCGAACAGCTCGTTGAGTCGGAACGGGATCGCCTTGCTGCGCGCGACTTCCTCCTGGACGACACAGGCCTCGAGCAGGCCGAGCCCCATGCCGCCCAGCGCCTTCGGCACGTTCAGATGCCAGAGGCCCAGCTTGCGCGCCTTGTCCTGGAGCGGCTTGAGATACGCGACGGGCAGCTCGTCGCCCTCGGGAACCTGCATCTCGATCGGGATGAGCTCGTCGTCGACGAAGCGCCGTACGAGGTCGCGCAGCATCCTTACTTCAAGCGGCAGTTCGAAATCCATGCCCGGCCCCCCGGGGCGGTGCCGCGCCGGCGCGTCGTTCCTGGTCGTTCAGTTGGCGCGCGGCTTGTACTTCGGCAGCGTAACCTGATCGGTCACGTCGTCGTAGACGATTTCGACGGGCATGCCGATCTTCACTTGGTCGGGCGGACAGCCGACGACGTTGCTGATGACGCGCACGCCTTCCTCGAGCTCGACGATCGACACGTTGTAGGGCAGGTCGTCCTTGGTGTAGCTCGGCAGGATCGGATGATGCTGGGTGGTGGACGAATAGACATGGCCGCGGCCTGACACCTTGGTCCAGATGAGCTTGGCCGACTGGCACTTACGGCACAGCGGACGGGGCGGGAAGTTCCACGCGCCGCAATCGTCGCAGCGCTGCACCTTGAGCGCGTGCTCCTTGGCGCTCTGCCAATAGGGCCTGTCCTCCGGATCCATCTCCGGCAGCGGCTTGGTGTACTTGTATTGCGACTGAGTGCTCATGTTTCGATCCTGGGCCGACAGTTGCTCATGACGGTGCTGATCAAGAAGGGCGGTTGCTGAGCACGAGGCTCGCATGGGTCGAGGCGTAACCGCCATGGCCGCTGACCACGCCGACCTCGGCATCCTTGACCTGGCGCTCCGGTTCGACGTCGCCGCCGCGCAGCTGCTTCACCGCCTCGGTGACATGGGTCATGCCCTCGAGATGGGCGTGCGACAGCAGCCCGCCATGGGTGTTGACCGGCAGCTCGCCGCCGATCTCGATGCGCCCGCCCTCGACGAAGGCGCCGCCCTCGCCCTTCTTGCAGAAACCGTAGTCTTCGAGCGTGATCAGCGTCGTGATGGTGAAGCAGTCGTAGATCTGCGCGAAGTCCATGTCCTTGGGACCGAGGCCGGCCATCTTGTAGGCCATCTTCGACGAGACGGCGCCGCCCAAGGTCGTCAGCGTCTCGGCGTCCATCACGCTGGCGAAGGGCTGATGGTTGCCCATGCCCATGATGTAGACGGGCTTCTTCTTGAGGTTCCGGGCGCGCTCGGCCGAGGTCACGACGAAGGCAGCGCCGCCATCCGACATCAGCGAGCAGTCGGGCAGGCGCAACGGCTCGATGATCATGCGCGACTTCTGATGATCCTCGAGCGTGAGCTTCTTGGAATACATGGTCGCGGAGGGGTTCATGTTGGCATGCTTGCGCGTCGCGACGGCAACCGCGCCGAGCTGCTTGCTCGTCGTGCCGAATTCATGCATGTGGCGGGCGGCGGCGAAGGAATGGTGTCCCGGCCCGCTCATCACGCCATAGGGGTCCTCGAAATCCTCGCAGCCATCGCGCACGCCGCCGTGATAGGCGCGCGTCACGCCCATGCCCTGCTTGGGCAGCAGGTGAAGCGAGGCCTGGTTGCGCGCATGGACGCACACGACCGCGGTCGCGAGACCCGCGTCGATCGCCATGGCTGCATGCTGCGCCATCGCCACCGGCGTTGCACCCCCGAGGCCGAGGTCGAGCGAATAGTCGGGCTTGATGCCCATGGAGTGCGCGACGACGACCGAATAGGTGCGAAACGGGTCGTGCAGCGGCTGATTGGTCAGCAGCCCGTCGATCTCGGAGACCTTGAGACCGGCATCGTCGATCGCCTTCTTGCAGGCCTCGACGTGCACCGTCAGCGTGCCGATGCCGGGCAGCTTGCCGACCTTGGTCTCGCCGACGCCGACAATGGCGTATTTGCCGCGCAGATTTCCCATGTCAGGGCTCCTCGTTGCATGATCGCGCACGCTTCATCACCCGCGTGCGGCGGCTGCGTCCGGTCGCGAAATTTGTCCTACAATATGACGGTATACAGCAAAGTCAACGCCGCCGGTTGCGGGGCAAAATGCCGCTGCCGACCCGTGAAATCAAGGTGCCATTCAATACGGGCGGTCGCCCGCCACGGTCACGCGCCAGAGGTGGCGGCGCTTGCCGAAATAGTCGTCGATCGGCGTGTGCAGCGTGCAGCGATTGTCCCAGAACGCGAGCGATCCCGGCGCCCAGCGAAAGCGGCAGGTGAATTCGGGCCGGATCGAATGGTTGTAGAGGAATTGCAGCACCGGCTGGCACTCCGCGGCCGACATGTCTTCCAGATGGGAGGTCCAGCCCTGGTTGACGAACAGCGCCTTGCGCTTGGTCTCGGGGTGGGTGCGCACCACGGGGTGCGCCGACTTGCCCTGCGCTGCCTTCTTGCGGTCCATCATCAGCTTTTCGGGCTTCGACGTGCGTTCGGCCAGCTCCTGCGAGCCATAGGCCATGGCTGCCGCATGCACGGCCTTGACGCTTTCCAGCATTCTCTTCATGCCCGGGGACAGACTGTCATAGGCGAGATACTGGTTGGCGAAGAGCGTGTCGCCGCCGAAATCGGGAATCTCCACGCCATAGAGCATGGTGCCGAGCGCCGGCCGCTCCTGCCAGGTCACGTCGGCGTGCCAGCCCTCGGCGAAGACATGTGGATCGTTCTGCTCGCGCACGATCTCCAGCACTTCGGGCTGCTCGGCCATGCCGCGCAGCAGATGGTGCGGATCGATCGGTCCGAAGTGCCGCGCGAAGGCGGCGAAGGCGGCGGGCGTCAGCTTCTGGTCACGGAAGAAGATCGCGAGATAGTCGAGGAAGGCGCGCTTGATCTCGGCGACCGTGTCCGCGTCGAGCGGGCGCGACAGGTCGACTCCGTGGACCTCGGCACCCATGGCGCCGGTCAGCGGCCGCACATCGATGCGGCGATACTGGCCCTCCTTGCCGGTCGGCACCGCGGCGACGTGGTAGCTCAAGTCGGTGGCCTGAACCATCGAAACCTCTCAATTCCGGAACGATGGATCGTGACGGTCGGCCAGCCGCACGAGCGCACGCCATTCGGCGTCTGCGTTGATCGGATCGAACGTCTCCCATTGGCGCGCCGCGTGCTCGCACATCTCGGGCGGCGGCAGGATGATGTCCGCGCCGGTCGCCTCGAGACGGAGTTGGGTCTCGCACGAGGTGACGAGGTATTTCATGAGAACCAGCGCCCGGCCGATCGATTCGCCGCAAGTCAGCAGGCCGTGGTTGCGCATGATCATCGCCTTCTTGCCGCCCATGGCCCGCGCGATCCGCTCGCGCTCACCCTCGTCGTCGGACAATCCTTCGTAGTCGTGGTAGGCGAGCCGGTTGTAGAACTGCATCGACGCCTGCGACATCGGCAGCAGCCCTTTCTTGTGTGCCGACATGGCCGTGCCGGCGTCGGTGTGGACGTGATAGACGGCGTTGACGTCGGGGCGTGCGCGCAACACGGCAGTGTGGATGTTGAAACCCGTGACGTTGACGTTCTGGTCCTCGCCGACCGGCTTGCCGTCCAGATCGAGCTTGGCGAGCGACGACGCCGTCACCTCCTCGAACATCAGGTCGTTAACCTTGACGAGAAAGTGGTTCGGCTCGCCGGGCACACGCAAGGTCACGTGATTGTAGATGAGATTGCTCCAACCGAAGATGGCGCCGATCCGATAGGCGGCAGCGAGGTCGACGCGCGCTGTCCATTCGGCCTTGCTCATCTTGCTGCGCGCGCCCCGGCTCGACGCCAGGGCAATGGCGTTGCGCTTCATCGTTGCCGTCCTCCGCAGTCAGACCACACGTTCACACCATCGTCCTTTCCCGCCGGCCTCGTCATCGCGCGCGGCCATCGGCCAGCCGCAGGCGCCGCTCCTGGGTCTGCAGCACCTCGATGGCGAATTTTGTCGAGCGATCGACGAAGGCGCGGCACAGCTTGGCCGCCCTGTGCCCGTCGCGTCCCGCCACCGCCGTGACGATGTCGCGCATGCGCTCGACCGTCTCGCGCTCGCGCTCGACGGTCGACGCCTCGGTGGTCATCGAGCGCAGATAGCTGATGCGCGTGCGCAGCGTGCGCAGCGTCGCGACCGCGACATCGTTGCGCGCCCCGCGCAGGATGACCTCGAAGAAGAAATCCAGGGCCTGCACATAGGCGACAAGTGAGCGGCTCCTGAGGGTCCGCGCCGTCCGCGCGAGCGCGTCCCTCAGCGCGCGGATGTCCTTGTCCGTGGCACGCTCGACGAACAGGCGCATGAATTCGGATTCGAGCGCCGCCCGCACTTGATAGACCTGGCGCGCCTCTTCGACCGTCACGGAAGCGACGCGCAGACTGCGATTGCCGATCCGCTCGACCAGCCCTTCGGATTCGAGATGCTGGATCGCCTCCCGCACGCTGGTGCGGCTGACGCCCGTCAGCTCGCACAAGTGCCGCTCGACCAGGCGCTGGCCGGGCAGGAAATCCATCTTGAGGATCGCGTCGCGCAACGCCTGCGTCGTCAGCTCGCGCAGGCTTCGCTTATCCTTGATGACTCGAATGGCGCTGGTCGCGTTCTTGCTGGCCATGGTCGTCGTGCGGCCGTGTCGACGTATGATGGTAGTATGGCATGCCAGAGCTGTCCAGGAATCCGCCGCCTTCCGACGACGAGCGCGGGTCCACCTAATCGCATTTCAATGCGCGGATGTGGTCTTCCTGCACGGTCGTTTCGATGGCGCCCGGTCGCGCCAGCCTGACATGGCGGATCGCCTCCTCGGCGGGCACGCCGTGCTCGACGAGCAGCCGCGCTGCGATCGTGCCGCTGCGCCCGAAGCCGCCGCGACAATGCACGGCCACATCGCGGCTGGCGGCGAGATGACGATGCAGGGCGGGGCCGACGCGCCGCCATAGGGCTTCGAACGCGGCATCGGGCGCGCACATGTCGGGGATCGGCAGATGATGCCATTCCAGACCGCTCGCCATCGCACGGGGGCCGAGCTCGAGGACATCGAGATGCTCGAGTTCTTCGGACTCCATCAGAGTGACGAGCGCAGCAGCACCCCACGAACGGATCGCCTGGAGATCGGCGATCAGCCCGCCCAACCCAAAGCCGGGGCATGGCGTGAAACCGATGCGTCCGAAGCCCGGCCGGTCGAGCGACACGACGGCAAGTGGAAGTGCGGAGAATCGCGGGCGCGGCGGCATCTGTCCTGGTCGGCGCGGCCGTCGACGGGAGCCCCGGCCGCGACCGATTGCAGCTAGGCTGCCGGCGCCTTGGCCTCCTGATCCTTGAGAACCTGAACGGCGAACTTGGCCGAGCGCTCGACGAAGGCGCGACAGCGCGCGGCGATGCTGGTGCCGTCGCGCTTGGCCGCCGCCTCGTAGATGCCGCGCATCAGCGACGCGGTCTCCTGCTCGCGGCCAGGCGGTGACGCCTGGGTCGTGAGCGCGCGCAGGTAGCTGATCCGCGCGCCCAGCGTGCGCAGCGTCGCGCGCGCCACCTCGTTGTTGGCACCGCGCAGGATGACCTCGTAGAAACCGTCGAGCGCTTCGACGTAGGCGATCACGGGCTTGCGATCGATGGCCTTCTCGAGCCGCGTCAGGGCCGCCTGCAGCGCCTCGAGGTCGCGGTCGGTGGCGCGCTCGACGAACAGCCTGGCAAATTCCGATTCGAGAGCCGCGCGCACCTCGTAAATCTGGCGCGCCTCTTCGGCCGACACCGATGCGACGAACAGACCGCGATTGGCCACGCGTTCGACCAGCCCCTCCGACTCGAGATGCTGCAGGGCCTCGCGCACGCAGGTCCGGCTGACGCCGGTCTCCTCGCAAAGCTGCCGCTCGACCAGACGCTGGCCGGGCTTGAAGTGCATCTTGAGGATCGCATCGCGCAATGTCTGCGTCGTCAATTCGCGCAGACTCGGGCTTTCCTTGACGACCCGAATGCTTGCCCCCGCTGCTCGTACCATCCGCTCGGCTCCCACTCCTGGCTACTCGTTCGACGCCGCGACCCGATTGCGGCGACGGTGTCCGCGTCAGGGCCCCTGGCGCTTGTCGCCCTTTGTTGGCGCCGCCTACTATAAGTCAGTGTGATGCAATCGTTCTAGAGGAACCCGCGTGAACGTCAGGCGAAACGGAGTCGACATCCACTACATGATGGAAGGAGCCGGCCCGCCGGTTGTGCTGGTCCATGGCGTCGGCGCCGATCTGCGGAGCTGGGACGGCGTGGTGCCGTTTCTTGTGCCGCGCTACCGGGTGATCCGCCTTGATCTGCGCGGCCACGGACAGTCGAGTCGAATCACGAGCTGCAGCCTTCAGGACCTACTCGACGACGTGACCGCCGTGATGGACGCGGAGTCGGTCGCAAAGGCACATCTCGTCGGTTTCTCCCTTGGCGGCATGATCGCCCAGGCCTTCGTGCTCGACCACCCCGACCGCGTCGATACCGTCGCCTTCATCAGCGCGGTCGCATGCCGGACGGAGGAAGAGCGCGCGCGCATGATCGAGCGCGCCAGGATCGTGCGCGAGCAGGGCATCGCCGCGGTGGTCGCCGCAGCCGAGAACCGCTGGTTCACCGAGGAGTTCAAGCGCGCCAACCCCGAGCGCGTCGCCCAGCGCCTGAGCGAACTGATCGCCAACGACCACGCTTCCTACGCGGCCGCCTATCAGGTCTTCGCCGAAAGCGAGATCGGGCCGCGGCTGCCGGCGGTGCGGCACAAGACCCTCATCGTCACGGGCGAGCACGACATCGGCTCCAACACGCGCATGGCGCGCTACATGCACGACGCAATCGCCGGTTCCGTGCTCGAGATCCTGCCCGGGCTGCGCCACAGCGTGCTGATCGAGGCACCCGAGACGATCGCGCGCCTGGTGCTCAGGCATTTGGAGAGCTGAAGCCCGGGCCATGCCCGGCCGGATCACTTGCCCGCGCCGGCCACCGCTCCGCGATCGATGCGACCGAGCGCATTGAGCTGGCCGCGATAGTAGGTCAGCGGCGCCGCATCGTCGGCAGGGAAGGACGTCGCCTCGACCGCGCCGATCAGGATCGCATGATCCCCGCCTTCGTGCTCCGCGCTGCGCCGGCATTCGATCACGGCGAGGCAGCCTTCGAGGACCGGATTGCCGCGCGCGCTGACCTGCCACTGACCACAGCTCGCCTTGTCGGCACCCGAGCTCGCGAAGCAGCGTGCGACCTCGGTCTGGTCGGCAGCGAGTATGTGCACGACGAAACGCTCGGCCTGGCGCAGCACCGCGTAGCTGCCGGCATTGTAACCGACGCAAACGAGGATCAGCGGCGGGTCGAGCGACAGGGCCGAGAAGGCGTTCGCCGTCAACCCGGTGATGGTCCCGTCGTCCTGTTGAGTCGTCACGACCGTGACGCCGGTCGCGAAGCGGCCCATCGCCTGTCTGAATTCGCCGGATGCGATCATCGCTCGAACCTCGTTGTTGCGTGCCACCTTCAGGCCGGCGCCCTCTCCTTCTCCTTCGATTCTTTCAGCTCCGCCATGTCCTGGTAGCGGTCGCCGATGCGCGCGTTCGGCCGCCCGCCGGTCGCCGCACCCAGTGCCACGACGATCTCGTCGGGCGCCGGCGCGTCGGAAATGGAGTACTGCAGCGTCAGGTAGTGCGAGCGCATGCCGGCATCGTGCTTATGCATCATCGGTATCGAAATCACGTTGCCCGGACCGCCACGCACATTGCTGAACGAGAGATAGCTTTTGGCGCCGACGGCATCGCGATAGAGGTTGCCGAAGCGGAGCGTGTGGATCATCGCCGAGGCGTGTTCGACTTCGCCCATGGTGCCGACCACGGCCGCCTTGCCATAGGCCTCGACGCTGTCGCCAGAGCCGGCCTGCGACAGGATCGCTGCGACCAGCTCCTGGCCGAGCAGCGGCGCGATCTCGAGGATCTCCGGACGCAGATTCTCGACGAAGCCCCGGCCCGCCCAGGGATTGCGGATCACGGCCGCGGCGCCGATCAGGCGCAGCGGCGGATTGGCCGGCCGACCGCCCTCGAGCCGCGTTTCATCGATGAAAGTGACGAGCTTGCGAATGGTCAGCGCCACGAGCTTCCTCCATGATCCGACATGGAAATATTGTCATATGGTATACCAAGAGCCAACCGGATTTCAAGGGGTTGGAAGAGGTTTTCGGCCCTATGCCCCAATCGGCCTAGAGCATGACCTCGACCATGTAGGGCCCGGGGCTCGCCACGCCGCGCCCGAAGGCGGCCGCGAACTCCTCCATGCTTGTCGCGCGCTGGCCCGGCACGCCCATGCCGCGCGCGAGGTCGAGCCAGTCGATGTCGGGCCGCCCGAGGTCGAGCATGTCGAGCGCCTTGCGGCCCGGATTGCGCGCCCCGACATTGGCGAGCTCGTTGCGCAGGATCGCGTAGGACTTGTTGTTGAACAGCACGATGGTGACGTCGAGCCCCTCGCGCGCCTGGGTCCACATGCCCTGCAACGAGTACATGGCGCTGCCGTCGGCCTGCAGGCAGATGACCTTGCGGTCGGGACAGGCGACCGCGGCGCCGGTGCCGAGCGGCAGCCCCAGCCCGATCGATCCGCCCATGTTCTGCATCCAGTCATGCGGCGGCGCATTGCGCGTCAGCGGGAAGAAGCTGCGCCCGCTGGTCACCGCCTCGTCGACGACGATGGCGTGCTCCGGCAGCAGGGCACCCAGCGCCTGACCGAGTTTCTGCAGCGTGATCTCGCCCGTCGGCACCGGCGGCGGCGCCAGTGCCTCGGTTGCCACCGCGGTTTTGGCGGCGCCCACCTCGTCGGCGAGCCAGGCGAGCGCGTGCAGCACGTCCTCTTCGACTCGCGCCAGCGTGTGGATGGCGCAATTCTCCGGCGTCAGCACGCTCGGCTTGTTGGGATAGGCGAAGAACGCGACCGGCGCCTTGGCGCCGATCAGAATGACGTGGCGGAACTCCTTGAGCGCGGCCAGCGCCTGGTCGACCGGGAACGGCACGCGCTCGACCGAGACCCGTCCGGCGCCACGCTCGATGCGCGGGTTCGAGGTCTGCGCCAGCAACTGGGCGCCGGTCGCGGCGGCGATGCGCGCGGCGAGTTCGAGACCCGCGCTGCGCACGGCGAGCCCGCCGAGCAGGAGCAGCGTCGGCTCCTTGAGGCGCAGGATGCGCACCGCCTCGGCAATCGCGGCCGAGCCGACGGGAGCGCGTCCCGGCACCGGCGGTAGCTTGGCGATTCCATCCGCCTCGTTCCACGCCGTGTCGGCCGGCAGAATGAGTGTCGCGATCTGCCCCGGCGGCGTCATCGCCGCGGCAACCGCTGCGGCGCCATCGGCGGCCACCGTGCGCGCGCTCGGCGAGGTCTTGACCCAATGGGAGAAGGGCCGCGCCGCGCCTTCGATGTCGGAGGTCAGCGGCGCATCGTAGTTGCGGTGATAGGTCGCGTGATCGCCGACGATGTTGACCATGGGCGAGCGCGCGCGTCCGGCGTTGTGCATGTTGGACAAGCCGTTGGCGAGACCAGGACCGAGGTGGAGCAGCGTCGAAGCCGGCCGACCCGTCATGCGCGCATAGCCGTCGGCCGCACCCGTCACCACGGTCTCGGCCAGCCCGAGCACGCAGCGCATGCCGTCGACCCGATCGAGCGCGGCGACGAAGTGCATCTCCGAGGTGCCCGGGTTGGCAAAGCAGACGTCGACGCCGCCCGCCACCAAGGTGCGCACCAGGCTTTCCGCTCCATTCATCGCGCCATGCTCCATGCCGAGGCGGCGCCGCGACCGGACGCCCATGCGGGCGCCGATCATGCCAGCGTCGCCGGGGCCGGTCACCTGCCTGATTTCGCAGTGCGCGCCACCCGCCGTTGACACCGTCGGCGAACGCGGGCGACGATCCAGCGCATCCGGGCCGATCGCGGCCGCACGGCACCAGGAGTGGTCGACGATGTCGCTTTCATCCGTGCTCGCCACATTCATCGAGCGCAACGACGTGGCGCGGATTCCAGCCGATGCCATCGCGAGTGCGCAGATTGCCGCGGTCGATTGCCTGGGCTGCATGCTGGCTGGCGCTGCCACCGAGACGACGCGGATCATGCTCGATGTCGTTGCCGGCGCCGGCGCGCGCGGAAATGCGAGCGTGATCGGCACGACCAAGCGCGTGTCGATGCAGAGCGCGGCGCTGATCAATGGCGTCGCCGGTCACGCGCTCGACTATGACGACATCAACTGGTCCCTGATGGGCCATCCCTCGGTCGCGATCCTGCCAGCCGCGTTGGCGGTCGCCGAAGCCAAGGGGCGCAGCGGCCGTGAGCTCATTGCCGCCTTCGCGCTCGGCATCGAGATCTGCGGCAAGCTGGGCCGCTGGGCCAATCCGGCGCTCTACGAGAAGGGCTGGCACGCAACCAGCGCCATCGGCGTGATCGGCGCTGCGGCCGCCGCCGCCAAGCTGCTCGGCCTCGACGCGCGCCGCACTGCGATGGCGCTCGGCATCGCGGCTTCGCAGGGCGCCGGATTGCGCCGCAACTTCGGCTCGATGACCAAGCCGTTCCACGCCGGCAATGCCGCGCGCGCCGGCGTCATGGCGGCCGAGCTCGCTTCCGGCGGCTTCACAGCGGACATCACGGCACTCGAAGGCCGCTTCGGCTGGTTCGACGCGCTGAGCGCGCGCGCCAAGCCCACGCCACAGGAGCTGGCCGACAGCTTGGGCAAGCCCTGGGATGTCGAGGACCCGGGTATGCTGCTCAAGCTCTATCCGGCCTGCGGCGCCACCCATTGCGCGATCGACGCCATGCTCGAGCTGCGCAACGAGGCGCGCTTCGGGGCCGACGACGTGGAAGCGATTCACTGCGCGTCTCATCCGATGGCGCCGCAGATGCTCCTGCACAGCCGGCCGCAGACCGGGCTCGAGGGCAAGTTCAGCATGCAGTTCTGCCTGTCCGTCGCCGCCGTCGATGGCCAGCCCGGATTGCGCCACTTCTCGCAAACATGGACCGGTGACCAAAGGATCAAGCGCCTGGTCGAGCGCGTCGTCTTCGAAGAGCGCGCCAATCTCGCCCAGGCGCCGTCAGCCGACAGCCTGCCGTCCGAAGTCTCCGTGGCGCTGCGCGACGGTCGCAAGCTGCAGCGGCTGGTGACGGTGCCGCGCGGCGATCCGCGCAAGCCGCTCTCGACCGACGAACGCGCGCGCAAATTCCGTGAATGCGCCAGCTACGTCATGACTCCGCGGGCATCCGGCGCGGCGTGGCATGCACTCAACGCGATGGCCGACGCGTCGACCGTCGGCGATGTGATCGGCCGGCTCAAAGGCAAGCCGCGCGGAACGCCGGCTGATTTTCCCGAGCTGGCGGCTTGACGCGCCCGGCCCGTCGCGGGGCATGAGCGAGGTCGTCACACCGGCTCCATCAGGCGCGCGCGGGCTGCTCTGGCGCATTCTTGTCGTGCTGACGCCGTTTGCGCTCGGCTACTACATGTCCGTGCTCGTTCGGTCGATCAACGCCGTGATCGGGCCGGTTCTGAGCGAGGAGATCGGCCTCACGGCCGCCAATCTCGGACTGTTGACCGCAGCCTATTTCATTGCCTTCGCCGCCTTTCAGCTTCCGCTCGGCATCCTGCTCGACCGCTACGGCCCGCGCTTGACGCAGGCCTGCGTGCTGCTGATCGCGGCGGTCGGCGCCTTCGCCTTCGCGTTCGGACAGGACGCGATCTGGCTGACCGTCGCTCGCGGCCTGATCGGGATGGGTGTTTCAGGTGGCCTGATGTCGGCATTGAAGGCGATGGTGCGCTGGTTTCCGCAAGAGCGGATGCCGCTGGTCAACAGCGCCTTCCTGGTGATCGGCGGCATCGGCATCCTCACGGCGTCGGAGCCGATCGAGCACGTGCTGGTGCTGCTCGGCTGGCGCAACATGTTCATGTGCTTTGCCGCCGTGATTGCGCTGTCATCGATCCTGATCTTCTTCGTCGTTCCGCCCGATCCTCCCTCTACGGCAAGCACAAGCTGGCGCGTGCAGATCGCGGAGCTCGGCCAAGTCTACCGCTCTGCCTATTTCTGGCGCCTGACGCCCGCCGTCGCCATGCACTTCGCCGCGGTGTTCGGCGTGATGGGCCTCTGGACGCCCTATTGGCTGTCGGATGTCGACGGCTTGTCCCGTCCCGAGGTCCTGTCGATCATGCTCTACATGGCGATCTCGTTCACAATCGGCACGATCTCCGTGGGCATTGCCGGCGATTGGCTCAGCCGGCGCGGCGTTCCGCTCGGCCGCGCCATGGGCTGGGGCTTCATTGCCTTCCTCGTGGTCGAGGCGACGCTCGTGCTGCGCGCGCCGTTGCCCGCCGGCTGGATCTGGCTCGCGATCGGCGCCTTTGGCAACCTGACCGTGCTGTCCTTCGCGCTGACGGCCCAGAATTTCCCCGCTTCCCTGGTCGGACGCGCGCTCACCGGCATCAATCTCGTCTCACTCGGCGGCGCCTTCGCCGTCCAATGGCTGCTCGGCGTGATCATCGGGCTCTGGCCGAAGGCGGCGACCGGCGCCTATCCGGCGACGGCTTATGTCGTGGCATTTTCGGTGCTGCTCGCCGCCAATGCCGCGAGCGTCGCCAACTACTATTGGCCGCGCCGAGGGAGCCCGGCGGACTGATGGCTGCGTGGCGCGGGAACGAAGTGCTCCTCCGACGCGTTTTTCTGGCGGATGTCCGACTTTTCCTGCCGCCGCATGGCGCCGCGGTTTTCCGCCCACTCGTTCGTCCACCACGTCATGCGTGACAACCCCACCCAAGACAGGCTGCGAGGGCAAAAATGACCCGCTCCTACCAATCGATTTTCCGGCAGTTTGTCCTGCCCTACTGGATGTCCGAGCAGCGCTGGTCGGCAACCGTCCTATTGGCGGTGATCGTCAGCCTGAGCCTCAGCAACGTCTATATCAGCGTGCTGTTCAATGCGTGGAACGGCACTTTTTATAACGCGCTGGAAGCGCGCGACCTTGACGCCTTCTATTATCAGCTTGCTGTTTTCTGCGGCCTGGCCACCGCGGCCATCATCGTCGCGGTCTATCAGATCTATCTGCGTCAGATGCTGCGCATTCGCTGGCGCACCTGGCTGACCAACCGCCTGATCGACGAATGGCTCGAATACGGCGCCTACTACAATCTCCAGGTCCACGGCGCGCGAACCGACAATCCCGACCAGCGCATCGCCGAGGATGTCGACCAGTTCATCATGCACACGATCACGCTCACGCTCGGCCTGCTCGAATCCGTCGTCACGCTCGTGTCGTTCACGACGATCCTGTGGGGACTGTCTGGTACCCTCGAAGTGCCGATCTTCGACACGATCGTAGCCGTGCCCGGATACATGGTGTGGTTCGCCCTCATCTACGCCATCGCCGGGACCTACCTGACCCAGCGCATCGGCCGGCCGCTTGTGACGCTCAACTACATGCAGCAGCGCTATGAGGCCGATTTCCGCTTCTCGTTGATTCGTTTTCGCGAGAACGCCGAGGGCGTTGCTCTCTACCGCGGCGAGACTGACGAAAAATTGGTGTTTGGCGATCGTTTCGCGCATGTCGCGCGCAATTGGTGGAACATCATGCGCGCGCAGAAGCGTCTGACCTGGCTGACCGCAGGTTACACCCAGGCAGCCATCGTGTTTCCGTTCCTGGCGGCAGCGCCACGCTACTTTTCGGGCCAGCTTCAGCTCGGCGGCCTGATGCAGACGTCGCAGGCATTCACCCAAGTGCAGGGAGCCTTGTCGTGGTTCATTGACGCCTACACGACGCTGGCTCTGTGGAAGGCGACGGTCAACCGGTTGACGACATTCCGCGCTTCGCTCGAGGACTTCCACGAGCAACGGCGCACCACCAATGGGATATCCGTCGTCGATGGCAAGGGCGACGAGCTGGTGGTCAGCGACGTCGACCTCAACCTTCCCGACGGAGACCGGTTGATCAAGGCTCTCAAGTTTTCGGTCAAACCTGGAGAGTCGGTGCTGATCACCGGCGCATCGGGATCGGGCAAGAGCACCTTGTTCCGCGCGATCGCCCAGCTCTGGCGCTTTGGGCAAGGCACGATCGAGCTGCCGCACAGCGGCCAAGTCCTCTTCCTGCCGCAGAAGCCCTACCTTCCAATCGGGTCGCTGCGAGCGGCCGTATGCTATCCGAGTCCGACCGACGATTTCGCCGAGGAAGAAGTCGTCGAAACCGTGACCATTTGCGGTCTCGCTCACCTTGTCGATCAGATCGACGAGGTCCACTACTGGGCGCAGACCCTCTCGCTCGGCGAGCAGCAGCGCGTCGCCTTCGCGCGCGTCCTGCTGCACAGACCGGCATGGCTGTTCCTCGACGAGGCGACCTCGGCGCTCGACGAGGAGACCGAGGCGGCCATGTATAAGCTGGTGCGCGAACGGCTGCCTGAAGCCGCTATTGTCAGCATCGGGCATCGGTCATCGCTGTTCGAGCTGCACGCCCGCACGATCACGCTGGTCCGCGAGCCGATGCCGAAGAAGGAGAAGCGACCGCTGCCGGCGGAGCAGATGCCCAGCTCATCCCGGCTGCGTCGGATTGCGGGACGCGTCTATGCCGCGCTGTCCCAGAGCAGGGCGAGGATGTCTGGCCGGAGGGACACGCCGACACCGGCCTGATCCGGCACGCTCACCGCGCCGTCACGGTAGGTGACGCCGGTGCCGGGATCGTTGACGATGCCGAGGGCGCCGTAGAGTTCGCCGAGCCGCGGCTCGAGCGCCATGCCTGCGTGTACCGCGATGGCCGTCGCCAGCGCCCCCTCGTTCATCTGTCCCATGACATAGGAGACGCCATGGCGGTCGAACGCGCGGCCGATGGCGACGACCGCCGCCGCCCCGCCGGCCTTGGCGATCTTGAGATGGGCCGAGATGCGTCCGCCATTGGCGCACACGCGGGCCACGTCCTCGTCGGTCTGCAATCCCTCGTCGATCATGACGTCGATGCCGGAATCGCGCGCAACGCGCTCGAGCGCCGGCCAGTCGCCCTTGTGCGTGGGCTGCTCGACATAGGTGATGCCGTACCGGCGCAGCCGCTCGATGTTCTGCAGCGCGTCGTCGACGGCCCAGGCGCCGTTGGCATCGACCGCGAGCGCGAAATCCGCGCCGCAGCGCCCGCGTATCCAGGAGAGCCGCCGTTCGTCGTCCTCGATCGATCCGATGCCGACCCGCAGCTTGATCTTGCGGAAGCCCAACGCGAGATAGAGCTCGAGGTTGTCGCGCATGTCGGCGTCGCTGCCCCAGAAGACGCACTGGTTGCACGGCACGCCAGCCCGCCATGCGCCGCCCAAGTACTCGGCTGCGGTGACGCCCTTCCGCTTCGCCTCCAGGTCGACCAGCGCGTTCTCGACCAGCGCGCGAGCGATGCGAGGGAACCGCTGGCTCGCATCGGCGAAGCGCGCGGCCAGGTCGGTCGGGCTTGCTGCGCGCGCCATCTCCTTGAGCAAGCCGATCGCGGACGGCGCCACGTCGGCTTCCGGCGTGCCCGTGATGAATTCGATGTTGGCGCGCACCTCGCCGAGACCGGTCAGATCGGCCGATCGATCCTCGATCGCGAGAAAGACTTCGTGAAGCGCCGCCACGCGGCCCGACGCGGCGGTATGGATCTCCTGGCCGACCGGATAGGCGAGAAATGCCTCGTATACGCGAAACCTGTACGGGCTCAACATGCTGAGCCCCTACCAGCGCGCGGCCTGCACGGGTGCTCGACCTGCAATCAATGCCCCTTGGCGTGATCGACCTGGTTGAGCAGCGGTCGGCCGGAGCGGAAGCGGCGGACGTTCTCGACGAAGGCATTGACGATCGTCTCGGGGCTCGGCGTCGACGAGCAATGCGGCGTCACGAACACCTTGGGATGGTCCCAAAGCGGATGATCCTTGGGTAGCGGCTCCTTCGGAAAGGCATCGACCGTGGCGTGGCGCAAGCGTCCGCTGTCGAGTGCCTCGATCAGATCCTGCTCGATCAGATGCCCACCGCGCGCCGCCGTGATCATCACGCTGTCCTTCGGCATCTGATCGAAGGTCGTCTTCGAGAGAATCCCCCTCGTTTCGTTTGTCAGCGGTAGCAGGTTGACGAGAATCTCGAGGTCGCCGAGGAATCTGGGGAACTCGTCCCAGCCGGCGTAGCACTTGACGCCCTTGATCTCGTGCTTGCTCTTGGCCCAGCCGCTGGTCGCATAGCCGAGATAGGCGAGGCGCTCGACTGTCGGGGTGCCCATCTGCCCCAGCCCCATCACGCCGACGCGCACCTCGTGCGCCGAGCGGATCGGCTTGTAGGCCCAGGTGTGAGTCTTCTGGTTGGCGAGAAAATGGGGGATCTCGCGGTGGTAAGCGAGCACCCAGCTCAGCACATACTCCGCCATGCGCGCGCCGAAATCGGCATCGACCACGCGCACCATCGGGATGTGCCGCGGCAGATCGGGATCGAGCAGGTAGTGGTCGATCCCGGCGCCCGTGCTCGAGATCAACTTGAGGTTCTTGAACGGCTTCAGATAGCCGTGCGGCATGCGGAAGATGATGCAGATGTCGATGTCGTCGGGATTGCCGACATCGGGATGCACACGGATCTCCTCGCCCGGCAGGCCGGCGCGAATGCCGTTGATCAACTTGTCGCCATAGACCGTGTGCAGCCACGTCAAGATAGCCATAACGAACGGGTCCTCCGGTGTTGCATTTAAATGCGGCGGAAACGGCCGCGGATTCCGCGGCGAGGGGACGGCGGAGATTACGCGTCGATCAACCTGTGATGTCAATTAGCGGCGGGCTGGCGCTGACGCGGCTGTGAATTGACGTTCCACGGCATCGGGAACATATATCAATCGTATGGCGCCACCCGGATTGACCGGTCGGAGACGTGTCATGATCAATCGCCGATTGCTCCTCACGGCCAGCGCCGCGGCTCTCGCGGCGGCGGCGGGCCCCGCCCTGTGGGCGGCCGGCCCGCACACCGGCAAAGCTTTTCCCGTTTCCTACAGCGAGGAGGAATGGCGCAAGCGCCTGACGCCCGCGCAATTCTCCGTGCTGCGCCGGGCAGGGACCGAGCGGCCCTTCTCGAGCCCGCTGAACGACGAGAAGCGGCGCGGCACTTACGCCTGTGCCGGATGTTCGCTCGACCTCTTCTCGTCGGCGACCAAGTTCGACAGCGGCACCGGCTGGCCGAGCTTCTGGGCGCCGCTTGAGAATGCGATCGGCACGACCGAGGACAGGAGTCTGTTCATGGTCCGCACGGAGGTTCATTGCAGCCGATGCGGCGGGCATCTCGGTCACGTCTTCGAGGACGGACCGAAGCCGACGGGCCTGCGCTACTGCATGAACGGCGTCGCCATGATCTTCAAGATTGCGATCGGCTGACCGAACTGCCGAGGTGTGGCCGGTTCGGACACTCCCGCCCCCATCGGATCGCATGACAGGGTTGAATTGACGTCGGGCCCGACGACGATAAGATCGCGAGGCCGGCGGCGGTCCGCCCGCGCCCACTCCTGGAAACCAAGGAAGCCTAATGTCAAAGATCGCCCAACGACTCGGCCGGGTGAAACCGTCGCCGACCGTCTCCCTATTCGGCCGCGTCGCGGAGCTGCGTGCCCAGGGCAAGAACATCATCGGCCTCGTCGCCGGCGAGCCCGACTTCGACACGCCCGACAATATCAAGGAAGCCGCGATCAAGTCGATCAGGGCGGGCCAGACCAAGTACACGCCGGTCGACGGTATTCCCGCGCTCAAGGAAGCGATCTCGGCCAAGTTCAAGCGCGAGAACGGTCTCGACTACAATGCCGATCAGATCATCGTCAGCGTCGGCGGCAAGCATGTCATCTTCAACGCCATGCTGGCCACCTTGAGCCCCGGCGACGAGGTGATCATCCCGGCGCCCTACTGGGTCTCCTATCCGGAGATGGTCATGCTGTGCGACGGCGAGCCGGTCATCGTGCCGTGTCGCGCCGACCGCGGTTTCAAGCTGTCGCCCGAGGATCTCGACAAGGCAATCACGCCCAAGACCAAGTGGGTCATCCTCAACTCGCCTTCCAATCCGTCGGGTGCGGCCTACAGCCGCGACGAGCTCAAGCGCATCACCGAGGTGCTCAAGCGGCACCCCCACGTCATGGTGCTGACCGACGACATCTATGAGCACCTGGTCTACGGCAACTTCACCTTCTCCACGCCGGCGCAGATCGAGCCCGAGCTCTACCCGCGCACGCTGACCATGAACGGCGTCAGCAAGACCTACTGCATGACCGGCTGGCGCATCGGCTATGCCGGCGGGCCCAAGGACGTCATCAAGGCCATGTCGGCCATCCAGTCGCATTCGACGACCAATCCCACTTCGATCAGCCAGTATGCGGCGGTCGAGGCGCTGACCGGTCCGCAGGATTTCATCGCCCGGAACAAGGCAGCCTTCGAGCGGCGACGCGAGTTCGTCGTCGGCGCGCTCAATGCCATTCCCGGCATCACCTGCCACAAGCCCGAGGGCGCCTTCTACGTGTACCCGTCCTGCGCCGCCATGATCGGCAAGACGCGGCCCGACGGCAAAGTGATCAATTCGGACGAGGACTTCGTGCTCTACCTGCTGGAAGACGCCGGCGTCGGCCTTGTGTTCGGCGCTGGATTCGGCATGTCGCCCTATTTCCGCGTGTCCTACGCGGCGAGCGACGAGACGCTCAAGGACGCGCTCAGCCGTATCGCCAAGGCGTGCGCCGCTCTCACCTAGCGGTCGCTGTCCGGCACGATCCGGCGTCGCGCGCGGCACGCACGCCGGGTTGACCGTCGCCCCATCCTCCCCGTCGATGGCGGCCGCGGGCGTTTGTCCTCCATGAATCGGTCCGAATCGTCTGGTTCGGCAAGGCCCTCGAGACCGCCAAGCCACGCCTTCGAGACCCGGCGGCCAACGCAATTTTTTGACTCGCAAAGGAAATAGGCGCAGACTGCCGCCCTCGGTTGCAATACCGACAAGACAAGGATGCGCCGGCTGAGCCGGGCATCGGACAGGGGGGAGTGACAAGCGACGGCCGGCCGACACGGTCCGGCCTCGGCGTACATCGGCCGTCTGGCTGCGCCGACACAAGCCCAACTTTCCCGCACAGGCGTCAATCAAAGGGAGGCATCCATGTGGCTTCGTGCAAGCTTTTTCGGACTGGTGTTGATGGTGATGGCCCTGCCGGGCGCTGACGCGACGGCGCAGGACAAGCGAATTCGCGTCCAAATGCAGTCCAATTTTGCGTCGACCGTGGGCGTACTCGGGCCGAATGCGCAATACACGGTCGAGACCATCAAGAAGGTCACCGGCGGCACCGTCGACATTCGATTCTTCGAGCCGGGCGCCCTCGTGCCCGCCAGCCAGGCATTCGATGCCGTATCCTCAGGCGCGCTCGATTCGGCCTGGGCGACGCCCGGCTTCTGGACCGGCAAGGACATCGCATTCGCCGTCTACTCGACGGTGCCCTTCGGGCCGGATGGCGGCGAGTATCTGGCGTGGATGAAGCATGGCGGCGGCGAGAAGCTGCTGCAGGCGCTCTATGCCAAGTACGGCATTCATTCCATGCTGTGCAACCTGATCGCGCCCGAGGCGTCCGGCTGGTTCCGCAAGGAGATCAAGACGCTCGACGACCTCAAGGGGCTGAAGATGCGCTTTTTCGGTCTCGGCGCCAACGTCATGCAGAAGCTCGGCGTCGCGACCCAGCTCCTGCAGGCCGGCGAGATCTACCAGGCGCTCCAGCTCGGCACGATCGACGCCACCGAATTCTCGATGCCGTCGATGGACCTGACGCTCGGCTTCCATCAGGTCGCCAAGTACTACTACTTTCCGGGCTGGCACCAGCAGTCGACATTCGGCGACATGATCTGGAACAAGGCCAAGTGGGATTCGCTGTCGGAAGCGCAGAAGGCGCAGGTCACGGCATCGTGCGACAGCGCCGTTCTCAATGGCTTCGCGCTCTCCGAGTACGCCCAGTTCGCCGCACTCAAGGAGCTGAAAGACAAAGGCGTCAACTTCATGACCTGGGACAAGTCCTTCCTCGACGCCTACAAGAAGGCCTGGGAAGAGGTGGCGAACGAGCAGGCCCAGAAGAGCCCCGAGTTCAAGAAGGCCTGGGACTCGCTCAAGCAGTTCCGCGCCGACTACTCGATCTGGCGCGAGCGCGCCTACCTGCGCTGACGGTTCGCGGCAGCCGGGCGGGCGCGGGTCGGGCTCGCGCCCGCCCGGCGGCATCCTGACAGACTTCAGTTGAACATCAGCGGGTCGCCGGGGCGGCCCTCGCAGGGGGAGCTTGCTATGGGCGTGCTTCTGCTAGCCAGCGATGTGATCGATGGAGTGCTCGAGCGCATTGCGCGCACAACCGGGTGGCTGTTTTTCGCTCTCATCGGCGTGATCGCCTGGGATATCGTCACGCGCAAGGTCGGCTTCCAGATTCCGGGCTTCGGATCGACGCCGATCCAGGAGCTCGAATGGCACCTGCACGGCGCGCTGTTCATCTTCTGGCTCGGCTACGCCTACATCCGCAACGTCCATGTTCGGATCGACGTCTTCACGGCGCATCTGCCGCCGCGCCGCCTGGCCTTGCTCGAGATCATCGGCATCGTCGTCTTCGCCGTTCCCTATTGCATCGTCGCGACATGGTTCGCCTTCGGCTTCGCCGAGCTGTCTTTCATGCAGGGCGAGCGGTCGGACGCGCCCAACGGTCTGCCGTACCGCTGGATCATCAAGTCGTGCCTGTTCGTCGGGCTGGTGCTGGTGAGCGCCAGCGTCGTCTCCGTGCTGTTGCGGCGGCTGGTGTTCCTGTTCGGCCCCGCCGAGCTGGCCGTGCGTGGTGCGCCCTCCCGCGGCACGAGCCACTGAGGAGGCGGCGATGTACGACTGGATCGGCGACCATCTCTCCGTGCTCATGTTCGCCGTGCTGACGATGATCATGTTCGTCGGCTACCCCGTCGCCTTCGTACTGGGCGGCGTCGCGCTGGGCTTCGGCGCGCTGGGCATCATGTTCGACGTGTTCCAGCCCGTGCAGTTCTTCGCGCTCATCCCGCGCATCTGGGGCCAGGCCGTGCAGAACCCGGCGCTGCTGGCCATCCCGATGTTCATTTTCATGGGCACCATGCTGGAGCGATCGGGCGTCGCCGACGAGCTGCTCAAGGCGCTCCAGGTGCTGACCCGGCGAATTCCCGGCGGTCTCGCCATGTCGGTGGTGATCATGGGCACCATCATGGCCGCCACCACCGGCATCGTCGGCGCGTCCGTCATCATGCTGACGCTCATCGCGCTCCCGACCATGCTCGAGCGCGGCTACCAGAAGGAGTTGTCGGTCGGCACCATCGCGTCGTCCGGCACGCTCGGCATCCTCATCCCGCCCAGCATCATGCTCGTGATCATGGGCGATCTCATGTCCGTCTCGGTCGGAACCCTGTTCACCTCGGCGATCCTGCCGGGCCTGATCCTGTCGGGAATCTACATCATCTACATCGGGATCCTCGCGTCTCTCCGTCCGGAGGTGGCGCCGCCGCTCGCGGTCGATGTCGGCCCGAAGGACTCGGCGGAGTTCTTGCGCATGATCCTGCGCAGCTTCCTGCCACCCGCGTTTCTCATCCTCGTCGTGCTCGGCTCGATCTTCGGCGGCCTCGCCACGCCGACCGAGGCGGGCGGCGCCGGATCGGTCGGCGCCATCCTACTGGCGATCTGGAACAAGCGCTTCAATCTGAAGGTCGTGCGGGAGGTGCTCGATAGCGCGGCGCTGACCAATGCGCTCGTCTTCTTCATCGTGTTCGGCGCGACCCTGTTCTCTTACGTGTTCCGCGCGCTCGGCGGCGACGATGTCGTGGCCGAGATCCTCAAGGCGCTCGGCATCAACACGGGCTGGGAGATCCTGATTTTCCTGATGGTGCTCGTGTTCATCATGGGCTTCTTCTTCGATTGGATCGAGATCTGCCTGATCGTGCTGCCGATCTTCGCGCCCATTCTCAAGAAGATCGACTTTACGCCACACCTGTCCAGCAATTCCGACTTCCTCGTCTGGTTCCTCATCCTGATCGCGGTCAACCTCCAGTCGGCATTCCTGACCCCGCCCTTCGGCTTCGCGCTGTTCTACATGAAGGGCACCGTGCCGCCGTCCGTCACCATGCAGCACATTTACCGCGGTATCGTTCCCTTCGTCTGTCTACAGATGCTGGCGGTCGTGGTGTGCATGATCTGGCCGGAGATCGTGCTCTGGTTGCCGCGCACCTTCGGCTTCCTGGACTGAGCGCCGCCATCGGCGGCCGCGACGATTGTTCCATCGCGCCGCCGTCATGGGCTAAAATGCAGCGGGCACGCGACACCGCACCGCGAATGGCCCGCCTACACTGGAGGAAGCCATGGCCGCGACGGCTGTGAGATCCGACGCTTCGGCTCGCGATTCTATTCCGGGCGCTGAGGCCGAGGTCATGATCAACACGCGCCTGACCGACGATGTGCCGGATATTCTCGACATCCACATCCCGGTGGTCGACCGCTCGGTTGCGCTGGTCGAGAAGCTGGCACGGCGCGAACTGACGCCCGACGCCTACATGGCCGCGGTCAGGTCGCTGCACGAGGAGCTCGATCTGCCGAACAGCCTCAAGCCCTGGATCGAGCGAACGCTCCAGGAGAAAAAGGACATCGTCGTCTACCAGCGCACGAGGCAGACGCATCGCGAGGCGATCCAGTTCTTCTATCTGGCGCCCAACGTGTTCCATCCGCCGCACTGCCACCACAACATCCTGTCGACTCAGCTGGTGCTGCGCGGCCAGGCCCATGTCCGCGAGTTCGACCGCATCGCGCGGCTGGGGCCGGACACGCTGCTGCTGAAGCTCAGGCTCGATGGCTGGCTGGGCCCCGGCGAAGCGATGCGCGCAACCGAGATCGAACGCAACTGTCATTGGTTTGCCAGCGGCGACGAGCCCTGCGTGATGCTCAACTTCAACGCCTATGGCTACCAGGACTGGACCTTCAACCCGAAGGATCGGCCGCTCCGGCGCAATTTGGTCGACCCGACCCATGGCAGGAACGGCGATGGCCTGATTATCGCCAAGGAAATCAGCGTCGACGAATCCTACGCCAAGTTCGGCGGCAGGCCGCTGTCCGACTTCCCGATGGCGTGAGTCGCTGCGCGCCGAAGTGGCGCGCGAACGAAGCCATCGTCATGTCCCTGCACATCGGCATCGTCGGCTGCTCTGCCGAAGGCGCGGCCCTCTGCTACCGGACCATCTGCGCGGAGGGTGCGGCGCTGCTCGGGCCGCATGCGCATCCCGAAGTGTCCATGCACACACCTTCGCTGGCGGACTACGTCGCGTGTCTCGACCGCGGCGACTGGCCGGGCGTCGGCGACCTCATGCTCGCCTCGGCCAGCAAGCTGGCCAGGCTCGGCGCCGATTTCCTGATCTGTCCCGACAACACGATCCACCAGGCCTTCGACCATGTCGCGCCGCGCTCGCCGCTGCCGTGGCTACACATCGCCGACGTCGTCGCGGCCGAGGCTGAACGGCGCGGCTTCCGAAGGCTCGGCCTGATCGGTACCCGCTGGCTGGTCGACAGCCAGGTCTATCCGGACAAGCTTGCGGCGCGTGGTATCGGCTTCATGCGCCCGAGCGCCGTCGATCGCGACGAGATCAGCCGGATCATCATGGAGGAACTCGTCGCCGGCGTGTTGAAGCCCGAAGCGGTCGCCTATCACCAACGGGTGATCGAGCGGATGAAGGCCGCGGGATGCGATGCGGTCGTGCTCGGCTGCACCGAGACGCCGCTGATCATGAACGACGGAAACTCCCCGTTGCCCACACTCGATTCGACGCGACTGCTGGCACGCGCGGCGCTCGAGCGGGCTGTTGACGCGCCGGCGAGCGCGCGGACCTAGCCTGTGGAACTTCGCGCGCTGCGCTATTTCCAGACCGTCGCCGAGTTCGGCAGCCTGAGCCGGGCGTCCGAGTTCCTGCGCATCTCCCAGCCCGCGGTGAGCCGGCAGATCCGCAAGCTCGAGACCGAGCTCGGCCGCCGCCTGTTCACGCGCCATGGCCACGGCGTCAGCCTGACCGAGGCAGGACGCCGGCTCCTGGAACACGGCCAGCGCGTGTTGCGCCAGCTCGAACAGGCACGCGACGAGGTGCGCGGGGATGCCAAGGGCCCGTCCGGCATCGTGACATTGGCGGTGGCGCCGGCCGCCGGCTATTACCTCGTGCCGGCGCTGGTCGAGCGCGTCGCACGCGAGCTGCCCGATGTGCAGCTCAAGATCGTCGGCGGCTTCAGCGGCTACATCCACGAATGGCTGGTGCGCGGTCAGGTCGATCTCGCCTGCCTGCACGATCCGCTGCCGCGCCGCGGCTTCGAGATCGCGCCGCTGGTTGCCGAGCCCGTGTTCCTGGTCGGCAAGCCGGACGACACCCGATTTGCTGCCGGTCATGCGCGCATCGAGGACCTGGCAAGGTTGCCGCTCATCCTGCCGAGCCGGCCCAACGCCTCGCGCCGCATGCTCGACAGCTGGGTGGCACGCCGGCGCATCACGCCCAACATCGTTATGGAGGTCGATGACCACTCCATCATTCGCGCGCTGATTCGGCGCGGCATCGGCTTCAGCCTGCTGACCCAGTGCGCGATCGCCGACGATGTCGCTGCCGGCAAGCTTCAGGCGTGGCCCATTCGACCCGCGGTCGCCTGGCAGCTCGCTCTCGTCGGCTCGACCGAGCTATTGCGCAGCGAACTGGCCGGCGCGGTGGCCGAAAGCGTGCGGGCCGTCATGCGCGATCTGACGAGCAGCGGCGCGTGGCCGGGCTTGCCGCGCGCGAAGGCCAGGCGCCGACCGGCTAGATGACAATGAGGTCGCGCGAGTCGCGCGACAGGAGCTCCGCGCCCGTTTTGGTGACGAGCACATTGTCGATCAGCCGCGCGCCAAGCCGTTCCTCGTGCAGGTAGATCGGCGGCTCGATCGACAGCACCATGCCCGCGGCAAGCGTGTAGGTGCTGCCGCCGTTCATGTTAATCGGCTCGCCCCAGCTCGGTGGAAAGCCCGGTGCGATGCCGTAGCCGGTCGTATGGATGCGGGCATGACCCAGCCCGGCCGTGGCGATGACCCGCTTGGCCGCCTCGTGAGGCACGATGGCCGCCACGCCGTCGCGGATCTCGGCAATCGCGGCGTCCGATGCCTCGCGCGTCAGATCGTGGATCTCCTTCATGCGGGCCGTCGGCTTGCCGACCACGTAGTTGCGCCCGATCGTGGCATGGTAGCGGCGATAGGAGCCGCCATACTCGACATTGCCGAAATCGCCCTGCTTGAAGCGCCGCTCGGTCGGCGCGCCATGGGCGAAGGCCGAGCGCTCGCCGCCGGACAGGTTGAGCGTGCTGGCGGGAATGCCGCCATTGGCCGTGAGCATGGCGTGATAGATCGCGCCGCACACTTCGAGCTCGCTCTTGCCCTCCGCCATGGTCTTGCGGAAGGCAACCATGCCGAGATCGGCGATCTCTGCGGCGCGCCGGACATAGGCGATCTCGCGCGGCGATTTCACCACCTTGAGGTCGTTGATCAGGTCGGTCGGCTCGGCGACCAGCGCCGCGCCCAGCAAGGTCTTCAGCCGGACATAGTGATGGGGATGGAGATAATAGGCCGGCACTTCCATGCCGACCCGGCCGCGCTTGAGACCGAACTCGTCGATCAAGTGCGAGAAGACATCGACGGGGTCGGCCGGCTCCGGCCCGCCCCAGATCCGCACGTCGTCAGCCATCGTGTCGAGCAGATACTCGCTGCGCTCGCCGGCACGCCCGAAGATCACCAGGGGGCCAGGCTCGGTCGATACGATCAGACACTGAAAGACCTGATGTGCCTTGGCGTCGCTACCGATCAACCAGTGCATCGAGATCGGGCTGAAGACGAGCAGCCAGTCCAAGTTCTGGTCGGCCATGGCCCGGCGCACCCGGCCCAGCCGTTCGGCAAACTCTTCCTTGGGAAAGTCGTTCTTGGACATGGCGTCGGTTCCTCCGTGATGCGGCGCGTTCAGATGGCGCGCGCCGCCATGTGTCCATCATATACCGCCTGCTCGATCTGGCGTGGCGCCGCTGCATCGCCGACCAGCCGAATGACGAGATCGGGGTGGAGCTGGCGAAGCCGACGGTAGAGGCCATCATTGGCACTGGCGCCATCGGCGGCAACGACCAGTCCCACGCCCACGAGCAGGGTCTCCTTGCCGGTGATCACATGACAGACGGCCAAGCCCTGGTCTGTCATCCGCGCGATCCGATGCTCGACCAGGAAGTCGACCCGACGGTCGATCAGCCGCTGATAGAGCAGCCGCCAGGTCATCGGCTCGACCCGGGCGCCAGCGCTGCGCTGGGATGTGACCAGCGTGACCTGCCGGCCCCGATCGGCAAGGAAATCGGCTGTCGTCGCTCCGACCAGATCGCCTTTGGTATCGAACACCACCACCTTGTCGGAGGCAGGCGCTCCGACGAGGACGTCGCGCGCCGAGACCAGTCTGCCATTGCCGCCTTCGAGACTTGGCAGACGCGGGTCCGAGCCGGTGGCGACGATGACTGCGTCGGGAACGAGAACCATGACCGATGCCGCATCCGCGTCCACACCGGTCCGGACGACGACGCCCGCTTGCTCGGCCTCGCGGCAAAGCTGATCGGCGACGGTGCCGATCTCGCCGCGGCCGGGTGCGCGACGAGCCAGACGGACCTGGCCGCCGAGCTCGCTTTGGCGCTCGAGCAAGGTGACGCGGTGACCGCGGAGCGCGGCGACGCGCGCCGCCTCCAGGCCTGCGACGCCGCCGCCAACCACCACGACATGACCCGGCTTCGCGGCCGGGGTGAGCGGGCCCAGCTCATGCTCGCGACCGCTGGTCGGATCCTGGATGCAGGTGATGTGCAGCCCGCGGAACAGACGACCGAGACAACCGTCGTTGGCGCCGACGCAGACACGGATCTGCTCGAATTCGCCGCGACGCGCCTTGTCGGGCAGGTCGCGGTCGGCGATCAGCGCCCGCGTCATGGCGACGAGATCGGCATCGCCAGCGGCCAGGATCGCCTCGGCATCGCGCGGGTCGACGATGCGACCGACGGCCACGACCGGCACATCGACCACCTCGCGGATGCCGCGCGCCAGGTGCCGCATATGCTGGCGCGGCAGGTACATCGGTGCGTAGTGGTGCGGCAATGACCACGAGGTCGTGTCGCTGCCCGAGGTGACGTTAACATAGTCGAGCGCCCCCGCCTCGACCAGCACCGGCACCATGCGTCGCGTGTCGGCCAAGGTGAGGCCGCCCTCGTGGTCCTCCTCGGCGCTGATGCGCAGGCCGACAGTGAAATCGGCGCCGACGGCGCGGCGGACCGCGCGCGCGATCTCGATCGCGAAGCGCATGCGGTTCTCCAGGCTGCCGCCATAGGCATCGTCGCGCAGGTTGGTCAGCGGCGACAGGAACTGCTGGATCAGGTTGCCGTGCCCGCCATGGAGCTCGACACCGTCGAGACCGCCCTCTCGCGCCCGCACCGCAGCCGCGGCGAAGGCCGCGACCAGCTCGGAGATCTCCTCGGGCTCCAGCGCATGCGGCGTCTCCGGCCCGAGCTCCGCGTCGACGGCCGAGGGCGCCACCGTTCGGCCCACGCCGCCGAAGGCCGCGGACATGACTCCGGCGTGGTTGAGCTGGGCCAGGATGCAGGCGCCATGACGGTGAACCGCGTGGCTCAATCGCCGATAGGGCGCGATCACGCTATCGTCCCAGTTGGACAGCGCCGCCATCAATTTGGAGGTCGAGCTGGGATGGACGCTGGTCGATCCGGTGATGATCAGGCCGACGCCGCCCCGCGCCCGCGCCTCATAGTAGGCCAGCACGCGCTCGCCGATCGCATTGCCGTCCGACAGGCCGGTCGAATGCGCCGTGCTGACGATGCGGTTGCGCAGCGTCATGCGCCCGACCTGGAGCGGCGAGAAGAGCAGCGGGAGGTCAGTCACGTCGTCCTCCGCCTACCCTCATCCTTCGACCCGTCGCAAGCTCAGGGCTCAGGACGAGGCGATCCATGCTAGCCAGCCGCCGACGACAGCCGCGTCGCCTCGACGTGCTTGCGCACCTCTTCCTCGACATGGCCCCAGATCTCGGCCTTCATCTTGGCGAAATCGGGCGAGAGCTGGATGTCGACACGGCGCGGTCGCGGCAGGTTGTTGGCGACGATCGCCTTGACGCGGCCCGGCCGAGCGGACAGCACGATGATGCGGTCGGACAGGATCAATGCCTCGTCGACGTGATGGGTGACGAAGACTGTCGTCTTGCGGCTCTGCTCGTGGATGCGCAACAACTCCTCCTGCATGACCTGGCGCGTCATGGCGTCGAGCGCCGCGAACGGCTCGTCCATCAGCAGCACCTCGGGGTCCGCGGCGAGGATGCGCGCCAAGGTCACGCGCTGCTGCATGCCGCCCGAGAGCTCGACCGGATAGTGGTTCTCGAACCCGTTGAGCTTGACCAGATCGATGAACTTGTCGGCGATGCGGTGACGCTCGGCGGCCGGAACGCCTTTCATCTTCAGTCCGAATTCGACGTTGCCGCGCACCGTCTTCCAGGGAAACAGAGCATAGGACTGGAACACGACGCCGCAACGCGGCTCGATCCCGGTAATGGGCTGACCACGCAACAACAGCTGCCCGGCTGACGGCTGTATGAAGCCGGCGAACATATTGAGCAGAGTCGACTTGCCGCAGCCCGATGCGCCGATCAGGCAGACGAACTCGCCCTCGGCGATCTCGAGCGACAGGTCGCGCAACGCGACCACATCGCTTCCGCCTGCCGAGAAGGTTTTCGTCACATGATCCGCGACCAGGACCCCGCTCATCAGCGACCGCAACCCCTTTTGATGTCCGGCGGTCAGGAGCGCCGATGGCGTTCCCACGGCTGCAGCAGGCGCTCGATGCGCTCGGCGAGCGCATCGGCGAGCAGGACCGTGAACGAGATGCCGACCATGCCGACGAGGACGAGCGGCAGGTTGCCCCAATCCTTGGCCTGCCAGATCAATGCGCCGAGGCCGTTTTGCGCCGCGACCATCTCGGCCGACAGCACGCAGGACCATGAGATCGCCAGGGTGATCTTGAGGCCGGCGAGGATGCCGGGCAGCGCGCCCGGCAGGATGACCTCGCGCATGACCGCAAGATCGTTGGCGCCCAGATTGCGTGCTGCGCGGATCAGCAGCGGATCGACGCGCTTGGTCGCCTCGATGGTAGCCAGGAGGATGTACAGCCAGGAGCCCATGAACACGATGGCGATCTTCTGCGACTCGCCGATGCCGAGCCACAGGATGGTGAGCGGTATCCAGGTGATCGACGGCAGCGGACGCAGCAGCGAGACGAAGGGATCGACGATCGCCTTGGCCGGCCACCACACCCCCATCAGGATTCCGAGCGGCACGGCGATCACGGTGGCGAGGGCAAAACCGAGGAAGACACGCCGCGACGACGACAGCACGGCGATCCACAGCTCGCCGCTGTCGATCAGCTTGCTCGCCTGGGCGGCGACCGCGCTGGGCGACGGCAGGAAGATGGGTGCCACCCAGCCGAGGCCCGTCGATAGCGCCCACAGGCCGACGAAAGCGAGAACCGAGAGCACATTGACCAGCAGGATGATGTGAATGAGCGACGGGCGCGACTTCGGACGACCGTTCGTTCCGGAGTTTGCGACCTGTTCGGTGGCGTTGCCGATCGTCATTCCGTCAAGTCTCGGGTCAAAAAAATTTGGCAGGCCTGACCGCGCGTCGGTGCGCGATCAGGCCTGCCGCTACAGCGCTACTGCAGGAGGCTCGTGTTGCGCCACTTGGTGACGTCGGTCACCTTGGTCGGCAGCTTCTTGTTGTCGTAGAGCCAGTCTGCGAGATCCTGCATCTGCTTCTCGTGGCGGCCGGCATGGCCCATCAGGTCCTTGGTGCCGAAATACTGGAAGGCTTTGATGCCGGCCAGCGTCTCTTCGGGCGTGCGCTTGAAGTAATGCGCGACCGCCTTCGCCGTGTCGTCAGGATTGCTGTTGGTGTAGTCCGCACCTTTCAACATGGCCACAACCAGCTTCTTCGCCGTCGCCTGGTTCTCGTCGGCCCACTTCTTGGAGATGATGACGATATCGGGCGCGCCCATCGACTTGTACTTCTGATAGGTGTCGGTGTCGGTATCGAGACCGAGCAGCTTGCCCTCCGGCACCGCCTTTTTCACGCCGTCGAGCAGCGGCTGCCACACGCAAGCGGCGTCGACGTCGCCCTTGGACAAAGCACCCGCCATCTCGTTCGGCGGCAGGTTGAGATAGGTGATGTCGCCGATCACCATGTTGTTGGCGCGCAGCAGCCCGTGCATGGTGATTTCGGCCGAGGTGTTCGCCGCCACCTTCTTGCCCTTGAGATCCTTGAACGAGTTGATGCCGGGCTTGCCGATGCAGCCCTCGTTGCCGGGCGAATCGTCGATGTTGGTCAGGTAGTAGAAGCTCTGGTTGCCCGCCGCCATCTGCGCGATCACGGCCAGGCGTCCGAGATTGCTGAACTGCACCGAGCCGGCCGTCAGCGCGGCGATGCGGTCGCTCGAGTTGAGGATCACCTGGTAGTTGACCTCGATACCCTGCTCCTTGAAGAAGCCCTTCTCGATCGCGACCATGATCGGAACCTGGCCGAACCAAGTGACCGAGCCGGCGAAGCCGACCTTGGTCTGCGCCAGCGCGCCGGTTCCGGGCGCTACGGCCACCAACACCGCCGCAGCCGCGGCGGTCACGAAGCTCGTCAGTCGATTCATGTCATATCTCCCGGAGGCGCGGGCGCCCGGACGGTCGCGCTCCCTCGCTCCCCTGTTTCTTTGTGTATTTCCGTCCGCGAACGGTCAAAGCGTAGGGTCAGCGCGTCGCCGGTGTCAACGCGCGTGGGCCTCGCGTCCGGCCATGCCTATCGCCTTGCAATATCGAACGAAGCCTCAGCCTCGGCTGCTTCGTCAGCTTCTGGCGCGTGCGCGGCGATGGCGCGCGTCATCGAACGCGTCGCGCATGCGATAATACACGACGAGACTGCGGATCAGCGGCGGCGCCACCCGTGTGACCAGGCTTGGTCGCGGCTGGGTCATGGGAAAGACCAGCTTCGTCGCGTCGACGGCGCCGGCGACACGCGCCGCAATGTCGCGGCCCATCATGGTCGCGTGCGCGATGCCGCGGCCGCTGTAGCCGAAACCGGTCCACAGGCCGGGCGCCAGCTCGTGCAGGCGCGGGTACTGATCCGTTGTCATGGCAATCCACCCGGCCCAGCGATGGACCCAGTCGAGCGGGCCGACACGGGGGAAGATCCGCTCGAGCCGCCTCGCCACCTTGCTCAAATCGGCATCGCCCGAATTGTCGAAGGCCGGGCCATCGGCGCTGACATGCATCCGTCCGTCGGCGTAGAGGCGCACACCCGAGACGAGTCGGCGCGTGTCGGTCAGCGGCTGACCCTGCGGCAGCACGGTGCGCCTGACATTCTCGCCGAGCGGACGGCTGACCGCTTGATAAAGGCGAACCGGGATGATGCTATCGCGCAGTCCGGGCCAAAGACGGTCGGTCATGTAGGCGTTGGTCGCGAGCACGACGGCGTCGGCGGTGACACTGCCGCCCGGGGTCGTCACATGCCATTCTTTGCCGGCGCGCGCCAGAGACGTCACCGGACTGCCGGTGCAGATCTCGACGCCCAGAGCGATCGCAGCCTTCGCAAGTCCGCGCGCATAGGCCAGTGGATTGATCGTGCCGCCACGCCGCTCGAGCGCGCAGGCATCGTAATAGTCGCTGCCGATCAACGCATGCGCATCGGCCCCGGTGACCATGTCGACCGGCGCGCCGCGCGCCTGCCAGAATTCTGTACGCCGCTCGATGGCGGCGCGGCCGGCATCCGAGTGCGCCGCGAAGATCAGGCCGGTGCGCCGCAGCGCACAATCGATGGCGTATTTGTCGATCAGCCCGAAAACGAGATCCGGCCCCTTGCCCGTCTCCTCGATCAGCCGCTCGCCCGCCTCGCGGCCGAAATGCGCGAGCACTTCGGCGGGCCCATGCTTGAGATAGGGCACGACCTGGCCGAAATTGCGTCCCGAGGCCCCCCAGCCGATCTCCTTCGCCTCGGCGACGGTCGCGCGGATGCCGCGTTCGGCCAGATGCAGCGCCGTCGACAATCCGGTGTAGCCGGCGCCGACGATCGCAACATCGGCGCGCCGATCGCCCCGGAGCGCCTGCGTCGGCGGTGCCGGCGCATGATCGCCGTAAGCCGGCGAGAGCGGACAGAGATCGTCGATCGGTGATGACATGCGGGCGCTACAGTGCGACGAGCGCGACACGATCGGCAAGCGGGAACACACCTTTGACCGGCCTGAATTGAGCCAATAGAGTCCCGTCATGCCTCGTGGTGAGCCTGTCGAACCACGAGGCCCTCTCCACGCATCAGGATTTCCTCAACATCCGTGATGCGGCAGCGGCCTCATGCTTCGACAGGCTCAGCATGAGGCGGGGACTTGCATGAATCAGAGGCATCCCAGTCATCTACCGCTCAGCGGCCTGGTCGCGTTCGAGCTCGGCCACAGCGTCGCGGCACCCTATGGCGCGCAGATCCTGGGCGAGCTCGGGGCGCGCGTCATCAAGGTGGAGAACCCCGAGGGCGGCGACGACGCACGCAAATGGGGCCCGCCCTTCTGGCACGATGCGGCAGCGGCCTTCCAGTGCCTCAACCGCGACAAGCAGAGCATCGCGGTCGACCTCAAGGATCCGAGCGCGTTGGCCACGCTGCGCCGCCTGATCGTCGAGCAAGCCGATATCGTGCTGCAGAACATGCGGCCCGGCCGCGTCGAGAAACTGGGCCTGGATGCCAGCCTGCGACGCGACAATCCGCGGCTGATCTACTGCAATCTCGGCGCCTTCGGCAAGGTCGGTCCGATGAATCAGCGGCCGGGCTACGACCCGCTGATGCAGGCCTTCGGCGGCATCATGAGCATCACCGGCGAAGAAGGGCGGCCACCGGTGCGCGTCGGACCCTCGATCATCGACATGGCGGCAGGCATGTGGTCGGTGATCGGCATCCTCGCGGCGCTCAACCGGCGCGCGGCAACCGGCGAAGGCTGCGAGGTCGACACGTCGCTCTTCGAGACCGCACTCGCCTGGATGACCGTGCCCTCGGCGCTCTATGCCGCCTCGGGCGAATGCCAGCGGCGCACCGGCTCCGAAGCCGCGATGCTGGCGCCCTACAAGGCCTACAAAGCCAAGGACGACTACATCGTGATCGCGGCCGGCAACGACAATCTCTTCCGGCGCCTGACCCAGGCCCTGGGCAAGGCGGAATGGGCCGATGATCCGCGCTTCAAGACCAATGGCGACCGCGTGGTCAACCGCGCGACGCTCAACGACATGGTCGATCAGGTCGTCGGCACGGCGACGCGCGCCCAATGGGTCGAGCGGCTCGAGAAGGCCGGCGTGCCCTGCGCGCCGATCCAGGCGGTCGACGAGATGCTGGCCCATCCGCAGACAAGGGCGCTCGACATGGTGCAGCGCTCGCCCGACGGCCGCTTCGCCGTCATGGGACTGCCGCTCAGCTTCGACGGCATGCGCCCGCCCTTCCGCGCCAGCCCGCCGGCGCTGGGTCAGCACACCGAAGAGGTGATGGGCGGTGCGCCGCGGCGCGCGGCAGGAAACGAGGACTGATCCATGCGCACCGACTTCACCACGCTCAAGATCGAGCACCCGAAGCCGGGGCTGGCGCTCATCACGCTCGACCGGCCCGAGGTGCGCAACGCGTTCAACACGCAGATGGGCCGCGACATCCGCGACGTCTTCGTGCCGCTGCGCTACACGCCCGGCGATCTGCGCTGCATCATCATCACCGGCTCGGGCGACAAGGCGTTCTGCGCCGGCGGCGACCTCAAGGAGCGCCAGGGCATGTCCGACGAGACCTGGCGCCTGCAGCATGCGATCTTCGAGGAAGGCTTCCACGCCATCCTCGATTGCCCGGTGCCGACGATCGCCGCGGTCAATGGCGCCGCCTTCGCCGGCGGCTGCGAGCTGGCGCTGTCGTGCGATTTCATCTACGCGGTGAAGACCGCGCGCTTCGCGTTGACCGAAGTGAGTCTCGGTATCATGCCCGGCGCCGGCGGCACTCAGCTGCTGCCCCGCGCGGTCGGCGAGCGGCGCGCCAAGGAGCTGATCCTGACCGCGACGCCGTTCAGCGCCGGCGAGGCCCATCAATGGGGCATGATCAACAAGCTGTGCGAACCGGCCGAGCTCATGCCGGCCGCCATGGCGGCGGCCCAGCGCATCTGCGACAATGCGCCGATCTCCGTGCGCCAGGCCAAGAAGTCGATCCACTGGGGCATGCAGATGGATCTACATTCGGGCATCCACTTCGAGCTCGAGGCCTACGAGAAGATGATCACGACCGAGGACCGGCGCGAGGGCATGAACGCCTCCAACGAGAAGCGCAAGCCGGTCTACAAGGGCAAGTAGGGAGTTCGCCATGACCAAGATCGACGTCGTCGTCCGCGAAGTCGGTATGCGCGACGGGCTGCAGAGCATCAAGTTCATCATGCCGACCGACAAGAAGCTGGAATGGGCGCGCCGCGAGACGGAAGCCGGCGTGACCGAAATCGAGGTCGCGTCCTTCGTGCCGCCCAAGCTTCTGCCGCAGATGGCGGACGCCGCCGAGGTCGTGCGGGGCGCGCTCGAGATCCCGGGCCTCACCGTCTCGGCGCTGGTGCCCAATCTCAAGGGCGCCGAGCGTGCCGTCGAGCAGGGCGCGCACAAGCTCAACTGTGTCATGTCGGTCAGCGAGAAGCACAACCAGGCCAATGTGCGCCGCTCGGTCCAGGAGTCGATCGACGAGTTCGGCCGCATCGTCGGTTTCGTGCGCGGCCTGCCATCGAACCGCCGCCCCCAGATGTGCGCCGGTCTTGCCACCAGCTTCGGCTGCACCATCGAGGGCGACGTGCCCGAAGCGCATGTGTTGACCGTCGTCGAGAAGGTCGCGGCCCTCGGCGTCGACGAGATGGCCATCGCCGACACGGTCGGCTACGGCAATCCGGCGCAGGTGCGCCGCATCTTCTCGGGCGCCAGGAAGATCGCGGGCAAGCTGCCGATCGCCGCGCACTTCCACGACACGCGCGGCCTGGGCCTCGCCAATGTGGTGGCGGCTCTCGACGCCGGCGTGACGGCGTTCGATGCCTCGCTCGGCGGCTTCGGCGGCTGCCCCTATGCGCCGGGCGCTTCAGGCAATGTCGACATGGAGGATCTGGTGTTCATGCTCGAATCCATGGGGCTGAAGACCGGCGTCGATCTCGCCCGACTGCTCGAGGTGCGCAAGTTCATCGAATCCGTCTTGCCGACCGACACCTTCGCCGGCGCGGTCGCGGTCGCCGGCCTGCCGAAGAATTACCGGTCGGCCGCGTCGCGCGCCGCTGCGTGATCGCGACATGAACGAGGCCAGGCATGATGCGGCGGGCCAGACAGCGGTTCCGCTCGGCGAGGACTATCCCGACATCCGCGCGGCGATCCAGCAGATCTGCAGATCCTATCCGGCGAAATACTGGCGTGACTGCGAAGATTCCGGCGCCTATCCCGACGCCTTCGTCGAGGAGCTGACGCGGTCGGGCTACCTCGCGGTGCTAATCCCGGAAGAATACGGCGGCGCCGGCCTGCCGGTGCGCGCCGCCTCGGTCATCCTCGAAGAGATTCATGCGACGGGCTGCAACGCGGCCGCCGTGCACGCGCAGATGTACATCATGGGCACGCTGCTGCGGCACGGCAACGCCGCGCAGAAGCAGAAATACCTGCCGGAGATCGCAGCCGGAAGGCTGCGCCTCCAGGCCTTCGGCGTGACCGAGCCGACCACCGGCACCGACACGACCCAGCTCAAGACCAGGGCCGTGCGCGACGGCAACGATGCCTACATCGTCAATGGCCAGAAGGTGTGGACCTCGCGCGCGCTCAAATCCGATCTCATGCTGCTGCTCGCGCGCACCACGCCGGCCGACCAGGTGAAAAGGCGCAGCGACGGGCTCTCCGTCTTCCTGGTCGACATCCGCGAGTCCCTCGGCAAGGGCCTGACCATCCGCAAGATCGACGCGATGATCAATCACCAGTCGACCGAGGTGTTCTTCGATAATGTGCGCGTGCCGGCCGACAATCTGATCGGCGAGGAGAACAAGGGCTTCCGCTACATCCTCGACGGCATGAACGCCGAGCGGATCCTGGTTGCCTCCGAGAGCCTGGGCGATGCGCGCTTCTTCATCCGTCGCGCGACGGAATATTCCAAGGAGCGCGTCGTGTTCGGCCGGCCGATCGGCCAGAACCAGGGCGTGCAGTTCCCCATCGCGCGCGCTTATGCCGAATACCGCGCGGCCGATTTGATGAACCGCACGGCGGCCGCCCTGTTCGACGCCGGCCAGGCCTGCGGCACCGAGGCGAACCTGTCGAAGCTGCTGGCCTCCGAGGCAGCGTGGAATGCAGGCGAGGCGGCCATGCAGACCTTCGGCGGCTTCAGCTTCGCGCGCGAATACGACATCGAGCGCAAATGGCGCGAGGCGCGCCTCTACCAGATCGCGCCGATCTCGACCAACATGATCCTGAACTACCTGGGCGAGCACGTGCTCGGCATGCCCAGATCGTATTAACCGTTTCCAGCCGAGGTCTTGGACACTTGGCGCCGGCGACGCGGCCACGGCCTCATGCTTCGACAGGCTCAGCATGAGGCGCCATTCTTGCAATTGACATCTCACCCGTCGACTTCAAGCAACCTCCGCACCGGCGCAGCGCTGGTGGTCGCCGCTTCCGCGGCGTTCGTGCTGATCGACGCGACCGCCAAACTGCTGATCCACGATCACGGCACGCTGCAGATCGTCTGGGCGCGCTACGTCTTCAACCTCGCGGCGTTCGTCGTCGTGCTAGCGGCCGGCCGCACGCTCACCTCGCTCGTCGCCACGCGCCGGATCGGCCTGCACTGCCTGCGCGCCGCGACCATGCTGTTCTCGGCCTACATCTATTTCGTGGCACTGCGCCACATCACGCTCGCCGAGGCGACGGCGCTCGCCGGCCTGGCGCCCTTCATCGTGACCGCCTGCGCGGGACGGCTGCTCGGCGAGCAGGTGGGAGCCCGGCAATGGGTCGCGGTGGCGCTCGGCTTCGCGGGCGCGCTCTTCATCATCAAGCCGGGCTTCGCCGGCTTCCACTGGGCCATGCTGCTCGCCGTGCTATGCGCCTGCACGCGTGCCGGCTACAACATGGCGACGCGCGCGCTCGGCACCACCGAGGACGCCATGACGACCCTGTTCTACGGCGCGCTGATCGGATCGATCGTGTCGAGCGCCGTCGTGCCCTTCGACTGGGTGATGCCCAGCCTGCCGTCGCTGGCGCTGATGGTGGTGCTCGGAATTTCCGGCATGGTCGGCCACTTCCTGATCATCAAGGCCTATCAGCATGCACCGAGCTCGGCGCTGGCGCCATTCAGCTACACGGACCTTGCCTGGGCGACGCTCTACGGCATGGCGCTCTTCGCCGAGCTGCCTGATATCGCCTCGCTGATCGGCATGGCCTTGATCGCCGCGGCCGGCGTGACGTCGGTGTGGCCGGCACGGCCGCTCCGCACGGGGTAGAACCCATCGCCGGCCCCGCCCTACCCTCCCCCCGGAGGGGGAGGGTTCGGCGGCGGCGTCAGCCCGTCTTGGTGACGACGACCTCGAGATACTCGCTGGGCACGACCAGCGTGCCGTCGTTGACCCGGTTGAAGCGGTCGAGCAGGTCGAGCAGATCCGATTCGAGCGCCCGGCGCGCCTCCGGATCGACCGCGGCGAAGGCCTTGTGGACCGGACCGTAGTAGTCGCGGAACACCTCGACCCAATGGGCGGGCGACTTGTAGCGGAAGGCGAAGGTCTTGCTCTCGGCGGCCACGCTGCCGATCGCGCCGAACAGCGTGTCGAGATGCGCCCTGGCGCCCCACAGCGCGGGCGACTTCACGCCCGGTGCCGGCGGCACGTATTTGCCGATGGTCTTGAAGAGCTGACCGATGAAGCCCTCGGGCGTCCAGTTGGCGAGGCCGATCTTGCCGCCCGGGCGGCACACGCGTGCCAGCTCGGCGGCTGCCTTGTGCTGATCCGGCGTGAACATGACGCCGAAGGTCGAGAGCACGACGTCGAAGCTCGCATCCTTGAAGGGCAGCGCCTCGGCATCGGCTTCCTTGAAGGCGACCGGCAGACGGTCGGCATAGGCGCGCTCGCGGCCGCGCTCGAGCAATGCGCCGACATAGTCGGTCGACACGACATCGGCGAAGCGGCGGGCGGCGGCGAGCGTCGCATTGCCGTTGCCGGCGGCGACGTCGAGCACGCGGTCGGTGCTGCGCAGGTCGACAGCCTCGCACAGGCTCTCGCCGACGATCTGCAGCGTGGTGCCGACGATCGTGTAGTCGCCGGAGCCCCAGGCCGTCCTCTGGCGGTCCTTGATCACGGCGAGGTCGACGACGGGGAGGGCAGCTGTTATGGCGTTCACGGGGTCAATTCCTTCCTATTCGCTGGTTCCATGTTCAACCGCCCGGGCGCCGGCCAGGATGGGGCGGGAGCGCGGGCGGTTGCGTGAGGCGGAACCTAATTGGTGCGCCCCCGGCCGTGAATGATCGGCCGTCCGGCATGCTTGACGCGGCGTCGGTAATGCTCATTCTGCCTGCCCGGAGTTCGGAGTCCCCATGGCAGCAGACGCGTTATCCGACGTCCTCAAGGCAGTCCGCCTGACCGGTGCGACCTTTTTCGACATCGTCGCGCGGGCGCCCTGGGCGGCCGAATCGGCGCCGCGCGAATTGCTGCTGCCGAAGATCCTGCCCGGTGCCAGCAACCTGATCGCCTATCACGTGATCACCGAGGGAAGCTGCTATGCCAGCATGGACGGCGTGGAGTCGATGGCGCTCGAGGCCGGCGACGTCATCGTGTTCACGCGCGGCGATCTGCATGTGCTGTCGAGCAGTCCCGGCATGCGCGCCGATCCCGAGGCGGACGACTCGCTCGCCGCGCTGGTCGGCCGCCGGCTGCCGATCCGGCTCGATATCGGCAACGAGGGACCGGTCTCCGCAAAGTTCGTCTGCGGCTTTCTCGCCTGCGATGCGCAGCCCTTCAATCCTCTGCTCGACAATCTGCCGCCGATCATCCGGGTGTCCGGCCGGCCCAACCGTGATGAGCCGGGAAGCGACGCCGACTGGCTTGCCCAGTTCGTGCGGCTGGCGATCGCCGAGTCGGGCGACAAGCGCGCCGGCGGCGAGAGCGTGCTGGCGCGCCTCAGCGAGCTGATGTTCATCGAGGTGGTGCGCCGGCACCTGGCCTCGCTGGCGCCCGCGCAGGCGGGCTGGCTCGCCGGCTTGCGCGATCCTTTCGTCGGCAAGGCTCTCACCCTGTTGCACGCCAGGCCGGCCCATGACTGGACGATCGAGGAACTTGGCCGCGGCGTCGGCCTGTCACGCTCGGTGCTGGCCGAGCGGTTCGCCGATCTCGTCGGCGTGCCGCCCATGCTCTACCTCGCCAAGTGGCGCATGCAGATCGCGGCCGGCATGCTCAGCGCCGGCAACGCCACCATGGCCGCGATCGCGGCCGAGATCGGCTACGGCTCGGAAGCGGCCTTCAGTCGCGCCTTCAAGAAGCTGGTCGGCCAGCCACCCTCGGCCTGGCGTCGTCGCGGCGGCGATGGTCCCTCCGGGGCCTCAAACTGACGCCGTCCGCTCGCGCCGGAAGGCATAGAGACCAGCGAGGATCAGCAGCGTCGCACCGGCGAAGCCCATCGCATCGGGCAGCTCGCCGAACACGACGAAGCCGACCACGAGGGCGGCCGGGATCGTCGTGTAGTTGAAGGGTGCGACCGCCGAGACGGGCGCGAAGCGCAAGGCCAACACCTGGCCATATTGCGCGATCGCCAGGAAGATGCCGCCGACCGACAGCAGCGCCCAGTCGGCCCAGGCCGGCGCCGTCCAGCCGAACGGCAGCGCCAGCGTGGCGGCGGCGAGACCCGCGGCCGAGCTCCACGCGAAGGTGGTCAGCGCCGGCTCGGTCGCGGCAAGCCGGCGCGTCATGAGCTGATGGCTGCTGTTGATCAAGGCCGCGACGAGCGCCAGCGAGGCCGCCCAATGCACCAGGCCCATGCCCGGCTTGAGGATCATCAGCACGGAGAGAAAGCCGACGCAGACGGCCGCCCAGCGGTGCCAGCCGACGCGCTCGCCGAGCAGGCGGGCCGACAGGATGACCGCCAGGATCGGCCCGAGGAAGATGATGGATATGGCATCGACCAGCGGGATGAACTGGAAGGACGCGATCAGGCACAGGCTCGACGCGAAGACGGCGACACCGCGCAGGATCTGCAGCCGCCATTGCCGCGTCGCAATGATTGTCGTGCCGGGCGCCGCCGACCCGAGACGCGCCATGTTCGCCGCCACGACGACGATGGCGATGACGAGCTGCACGACATAGCGGCCCCACACCACCTCGATGGGCGAGATCCGCTGCATCAGGTGCTTGGAGATCGCGTCGCCCATGGGCAGGAACGACACGCACACCGCGGTGATGACAATGCCGAGCAGGACGGGGTTGCGTGGCCGTGAAGCGAGCGAGGCCATCAGGAATGCCCAGTGCTAGCACTGCTATCAATGATGGCTGTGCCATGATTTCTAGCGTGCGACTGCTGCATCTCGGTTCTCGACCGGCAACAGTCGCGCCGGCCGTCGGCCTGGGACAGGCAGAGATAACTGGAAGATGAGGATGCAGCGCGGGCAGCCTCGCCGAACACCATCTCGAAATTCGCAAGAATGAGCAATGCCGCTTGCTTGACTATTCGATGCTGCATACCTCGTCGAAGCTGAAGCGCGGGCTGCGGCCGAAGATCTTCGACGGGTCCCCATGGCCGATGTTGCACAGGAAGTTCGACTTGATGCGGCCGCCCGGGAAGAAGGCGGCGTCGACCTTGGCGTTGTCGAAGCCCGACATCGGACCGACGTCGAGGCCGATCGTGCGCGCCGCGATCATGAAATAGGCGCCCTGCAGCGAGCCGTTGCGAAACGCGGTCGCCTCGGCGAAGGCCGCCGAGCTCGTGTACCAGCCGACCGCCTCGGGCTTGTGCGGGAAGAGCTTGGGCAGGTGCTCGTAGAATTTCGTGTCGTAGCCGATGATGGCGCAGACCGGCGCCGTCATCGTCTTCTCGACATTGCCGGGGATCAGCGCGGGCTTGAGTTTCTCCTTGGCCGCCGCCGAGCGCGCGAAGACGATGCGCGCCGGCGAGGAGTTGGCGCTGGTCGGCCCCATCTTCAAAATGTCCCACAGCCGGTGAAGCTGCTCGTCCGTGACCTCGCCGGCCAGCCAGCCATTGTGCGAGCGCGCCTCCATGAAGATCAGGTCGAGTGCTTTCTTATCAAGCATGATGGGGTTCCCTTGGGATCACGCCTCGTCCTGAGCCCTCGGGCGAAGGTCAGTTCGCCCTGGTACGAAGGACGAGGCCCTAGCCGCGGCACAGACGCACGACGACATGCGCCTCGCTTGCTACCACCGGCCTCATGGTTCGACAAGCACACCATGAGGCATGCGGGACAACGGCTTCCCTTTCCACTTGGCAATCGTAAGATGGCGCCGTCCGGACAGGGGAACCCGTTGCGCGCCGATATCGCCCGCTTGCTCAATCCCGCCTCCGTCGCCATGATCGGCGCGTCGGAGGATCAGACCAAGTTCGGCGGGCGCGCGTTCCGCAACCTGATGCGCCACCGCTACGCGGGCGCGATCTTCCCGATCAATCCGGCGCGCGAGGCGCTGTTCGGGCTCAAGGCCTATCCGCATGTCGGCGCGACGCCGGCGCCGCCCGACATGGTGGTCATGGCGATCCCGCAGCCCAAGGTGCTCGATGCGATCCGCGCCAGCGCCGCTGCGGGCGCCAGGGGCGCCGTCATCATCACCGCGAAATTCGCCGAGGCGGGACCCGAGGGTGCCGCGGCCGAGGCCGAGCTCGTGAGCGCCGCGCGCCAGGCCGGCATGCGCCTCATCGGCCCCAACTGCCTCGGCGTGATCAGCCCGGCCAACAAGCTGGTGCTGTGCTCGTCGCCTGCGCTCGATGTCGAGAACCTCATCGAGGCGCCGATCGGCATGGTGAGCCAGTCGGGCGCCTTGATGGCGACCCTGTTCGACCGCGCCTGGGATCGCGGCATCGGCTTCAGCCACTGCATCTCCGTCGGCAACCAGGCCGACCTCGAGCTGTGCGACTTCGTCGAATACCTGATCGGCGACGCGCGCACAAAGGTGATCACGTCCTATGTCGAAGGCATCAAGGACCCGGTGCGGTTCCTCTCGCTCGCGCGTGCTGCGCGCGCGGCGGGCAAGCCCTGGCTGATGGTCAAGGCGGGCAGGACGGAGACCGGCACGCGCGCCGCCTTCTCGCACACGGCGAGCCTTGCAGGCTCGTGGCGCAGCTTCGCCGCTGCCTGCCGCGAGAACGGCGTCCAGCTGATGGATGAGCCGGATGCCATGATCCTGCTCGCTGCGGCGCTCGCGCGCTTCCCGGGACGGCGCGTCGATCGGGTCGCGGTCATCACCACCTCGGGCGGGAGCGGCGCGATTACCGCCGACCGGCTGACCGATCGCGGCATCGCTCTCGCCTCCTTCGCGCCGGCAACGGAGCAGGCGCTGGCCCAGGAATTCATGGCCGGGCAAGCGGCGAACCCCGTCGATCTCGGCGGACGCAAGACCGGCGAGGCGGTCGATATCGGCGGCACCTCCGTCAAGCACGTCGCAGCCGATCCCGCCGTGGACCTGCTGCTGCTCGCGATCACCACCGCACCCATGCTGGATCGCACGACGGCGGGACTGGCCGATGCGGCGATCGCGGCCGGCAAGCCCTATCTCTTCGTCATGCAGCCAGGCAAGGCGGCGGCGGCGGCGCGCCGGGCGCTGCTGGAACGCAAGGCACTCTTCACCGATACGATCGACGACGCGGTCCGCGCGGCTGAAGCCTGGGTCGAGCTGTCGCACCCGATCGAGCGCAAGCCGGCGGTGCGGCCGCCGGGTCTAGGGACGTCTGCAGCGCCGGCGACGGGCGCAACCAATGAAGCCGAAACCAAGGCGCTGCTCGCCCATTACGGCATTCCGGTCAATCAGGGTGACGTTGCGATCGACGAGCCGGAGGCCGTCGCGATCGCCCGGCGCATCGGCTATCCCGTGGCGCTCAAGGCCGTGTCGGCAGAGCTCGTGCACAAGAGCGACGCGGGCGGTGTGGCGCTCGAACTTCGCGATGCCCCAGCACTCACTAAGGCGATGTCGGACATGCGCGCCGCCATTGCGCGCGCCCGGCCGGCGGCCCGGCTGGAGGGCTTCCTCGTCCAGCAGATGATCGCGGGCGAGGCCGAGCTGATCCTCGGCATCGAGCGCGATCCGCAATTCGGTCCCTTCGTGCTGGTCGGCGCCGGCGGCGCGCTGACCGAGCTGCTCGGCGACGCCGCGCTTGCCTCCGCGCCGCTCGCCCCGGACGATGCGCTCGTCCTCCTTCAGCGCCTCAAGGTCTGGAAGCTGCTCCAGGGCATGCGCGGGCGCAGGAAGCTCGATGTCGCCGCCGTCGTCGATGCGATCGTGCGTCTGTCCTGGCTCGCCCACGATCTCCGCGACGACCTCGCCGAGTTCGACATCAACCCGCTGATCGTGCGCGCCGATGGAAATGGCTGCGTCGCGGTCGATGCGCGGGCGCGATTCGAAAAGAGACTCGAATCGAAGTGAGCTCGTTTCGACCGTGCCCACCGACAATAGTCGCTTCCCCTCACCCTCCCTTGGTCCGCTTTGCGACCCAAGCCCCAAGGAGAGGGTTCAATGGAGAAGCGGGAAAGCTGCCCTCTCCCCGGGGGATAGGGTGCGAGCGGAGCGGGCGGGTCAGGGGCAGCGACAATTGCCGCGAATCATGCTTCCAGGAGAGCGCCGAGATGTCCGACATCGTCAAAGTCAGCGAAGAAGGACCGGTCACGGTCATCCAGATCAACCGGCCGGACAAGGGCAACGCGATCAGCCGGCAGGTGGCGATCGATCTGCAGGCTGCCTTCGCCGCCTTCGATGCCTCGGACCAGCGCGTCGCCGTGCTGACCAGCGCCGGTGACAAGCATTTCTCGGCCGGCGCCGACGTGACTGATCTGCCCGAGCTGTGGCGCTGCGTGCCGACGCTCGGCATTGCGACCGAGAAGCCGGTGATCGCCGCCACGACCGGCTGGGTCGTCGGCGGCGCGGTCGTCATCGTGATGATGGCCGACCTGTGCATCGCCAGTGAGACGACGAAGTTCTCCTATCCCGAGGCGAAGCTCGGCTTCACCGGCGGCGCGATCGCCGGCCTCGCCGCGCGCATCCCGCACAAGATCGCCATGGAGATGATCATGATGGGCCGGCCGATGACGGCCGAGCGCGCCTGGCAGGCGGGCTTCGTCAACAAGGTCGTGCCTGTGGGCCAGCACATCGCCGAAGCCGTCGCCTGGGGCCAGGAGCTCGCCGGCTACGCGCCGCTCGTGCTCAAGACCATCAAGCGCTTCGTCGTCCAGTCCGTGCTGCCGCGCGGGCCGTCGGAGTTGATGGCGCTCGCCCAGCAGGACCTCGCGGCGGTGCGCGAGAGCGAGGATGGGGCGGAGGGTCGCGCCGCCTTCAAGGAGAAGCGCAAGCCGAACTTCAAGGGGCGGTAAAAAGCGGGAGCATCCACCCTTAGGCAGATGCTCCCCAAGTTTCGCTGAAGCTCAGGAGCTCGAAGTTTCAGCGAGAGGCGTTGATCGCGTTGGCCTGGGCGGCGATCGTGGCGTTGACCGCCGGCGTCGAGGTCACGCCGAGCTGGCTGTTGACCGTCGCGACGCCGGCCGCGGTCACCGACTTGTTGGCCGCCGCCGCCAGCGAATGGGACGCCGCGTCGAGCGCGCGCGCCGCCGCGATCTGGTCGTCGACGGCGATGGCGGCGTTGTAATCGAGCATCGCTCTCTCGTATGCGGCGATCTGCCCGACCCGCGAATTGGGCGCGGCGTTGGCGCGCGCCGTCGCCGAGGCGTGGGCGGCGTTGAGCGAGCCGAGCGCCGAGGCCGGCGCGCCACGGCCGCGGCGATCGCCGTCGCGCGCGACGATGCCATCATGCGTGTGGCCATGGAAGGCGTGATCCTTTGCGAATCCGTGTCCGTGTCCGTGTGCATGACCATGTCCACGGCCGTCGAAGCCGGCGGTGTCTTTGTCCTTGCCGTGACCATGACCGTGCCCGCCATCCCTGTCGGCGCTGTGGCCGCCGCCATGCCCACCGCCATGGCCGCCGCCCGGCCCGTTACCGCCGCCATTGCCGCCGCCCGAACCGCCGCCGCCGCCGCCGCCGCCGCCGCCACCA